>Ga0115552_1000011_pt1 | contig 180367 bp, 159 predicted proteins | sample COGITO_mtgs_1103_3_FD_87178 | JGI IMG/M metagenome (GOLD analysis project Ga0115552, IMG submission 87178) | Pelagic marine microbial communities from North Sea - COGITO_mtgs_110328 | ecosystem: Environmental > Aquatic > Marine > Epipelagic | place: Germany:Helgoland, sampling site Kabeltonne...
ACTCCTAAGTAAATTCAGGGCGACATTGCCCTTCTTTCAGCTTAGAAGCGGATCAAAGAATGTGAGAACACTTAGGTGTTTAATGCGGCAATACTACCGCGGAGCGGTTTAGTCCAACTGCCCTTTGCTGCCCTTAAAAGAACATATCTAAAATGTACTTAACAGGCAGAAACATCCCAATCAAATCATTTTTTATTTACCACGTTATTATCTACCAACAAGAACTGCTATAAGCATCATAAGGAAATATAAAGCCTAATAAAACAAAAAAGCTGTTATTTTCGATTGAAAATAACAGCTTTTTAAACACTTGAGTTGAAACTAATAGACTCTAAACACCTACTTTTTCTTGTGAAAAGTCATCAAACGTTTACGCTTACGCTCCTGCCCTACCGTTAACTTATTAACCTTACCTTCAAATGGATTCGCACCCTCTTTGAATTCAACTCGTATCGGTGTACCCATGGTTTTAAGTGCTTTGCGATAGTAATTCATCAAATAGCGCTTGTACGAATCAGGTAAATCTTTTAACTGATTGCCATGAATAACGATAACGGGCGGATTATAACCACCAGCATGAGCATACTTCATCTTAACGCGGCGACCATGGATAAGTGGCGGATTGTGATCATTCTGAGCCATTTCCATTATTTGTGTTAGTACTGACGTTGTAATACGCACCGTAGCTGACTTGTAGGCTTCTTGAACAGATTCAAACAAATGTCCAACACCAGTGCCATGAAGTGCAGAAATGAAGTGTAAACGAGCAAAATCGACGAAACCTAAGCGTCGGTCTAATTCTCGTTTAATTGATTCCTTCATGTGAGTTTCAAGCCCGTCCCATTTGTTGACGGCCAGCACTAGAGAACGACCAGAATTTAATACAAAACCTAATAAAGATAAATCTTGATCAGTAACCCCCTCTCTAGCATCTATCACCAATAACACCACGTTAGATTCTTCAATCGCTTGTAGCGTTTTAACGATGGAGAATTTCTCTACTGTTTCTGAGACTTTCTTACGTTTTCTCACGCCCGCAGTATCAATCAAAATATATTCACGATCGTCCCGCTGCATTGGAATAAAAATGCTGTCTCGAGTTGTGCCTGGCTGATCGTAAACAACAACACGTTCTTCACCCAAAATGCGATTAATAAGTGTGGATTTACCTACATTAGGCTTACCCACGATCGCTAGTTTAATAGGAGAAGCTTGTAAGCGCGCCAGTTTCGCATCAGCGTCTTCTTCTTCATCTCTCTCTTCCTCTACAATTTGCATGTCGGGGAAGGTTTTTTCGAGAGGTGTTAGGACATGCGTCATCATTTGCGAAACACCGCGACCATGCGCAGCCGCAATCTGCAGTACTTCTGCGAAACCTAATTTAAAGAAGTCGGCCGTTTCACTATCACCGTCAATACCATCGACTTTGTTAGCAACCAAATACATGGCTTTATCTTGTTTGCGCAAATGCTCAGCAATACCAATATCATCAGGCGTCAAACCGGCTCTCGCATCAACTAAAAACAAGACCACATCAGCCTCGTCTATTGCTAACAATGACTGTTCAGCCATAGCCGCATCAATGCCTTCTTCATCACCCGTAATACCACCGGTATCGACGACAATGAAACCACGATTTTCGAATTTTGCTGGGCCGTACTTACGATCGCGTGTCAAACCCGGGAAATCAGCAACTAGTGCGTCTCGAGTATTCGTTAATCGATTAAATAATGTTGATTTACCAACATTGGGTCGGCCAACCAAGGCCACTACAGGTAACATTTTTCACCCTTAATAAAAAACGCCAATGGCATACCATTGGCGTGTATCGTTATCCGTTCTAACACGTTATTTTGCCTACAATATGGCATCACTTCATTAGTACTTAACGCACATAAATCAGCGACACGTTCAACTCACTGTGGTTGAATAACTGCAGCAATTTTTCCGTCTCTCGTTTGTACATAAAGGATATTGTCTGCGCTAATTGGTCCCGTAAAGATAGCTTCATCTTCATCATCATCACCAACCGCTAACTGCGCCACGAGCTTACCTTCGTCTTTAGTAAACCAATGAATAAATCCAAACATATCTCCTACAACCACGTAATCTCCGTGTGGTGTTGCAGATGTAATGTTGCGCTCTTTCAATCCAACATTAGACCATAATTCAACGCCACTACGGCGATCAATCGCAAATATATTACTGCTATTATCGACGACAAATAAGCGGTTTCCATCGATACTAATGTTGCGGTAAGAACCGTATTCACGTGTCCAAATTACTTGACCCGTGCGCAGCTCTACGGCAGACAAGGTACCATTGTAAGAAACAACAAACACATTTCCGCCAAACACCAGTGGCTTGACATCAATATCAACGATACGCTCTAGCTCGGTAGCACCAGATGGAGAAGCAATTTGTGTTTCCCATGCTACCATACCCGTTTCAAGGATGCTGACCTTCAGTTTTCCTGAAGGAGTGCCGATTAGTGCGCCGCCGCTGTCTGCTGTAGGTGCAGAAACGCCGCGCAGTGTTAATGGAGGAACATCAGACTCAGTGACCCATTTCTGTTCACCGTTCTCAGGATTAAGCGCAATCAAATGACCCGACGTTGTATTGACTAGCACTACACCAGCATCAACAGCAGGCGCAGAAATAACTTCACCTTTTACGCCAGCCTTCCATTTTAATTCGCCTGTTGATTCCTCGAGGGCATATACATATCCATCTTCTGTACCAAAATACACAGACTGATAAGCAACTGACAGACCACCAGAGATTTTTGCGGATACCGCGCGGTTTGAGTACCACAGCATCGCTTTCTTGAAACTGTAGTTTTCGTAATTAGCGAAGTCTTTTTCCCAGATTTTTTTACCCGTTTCCTGATCAATCGCCACAACGATACCGTCTCGGCTCGCGGCGAATACTTTGCCATATGCGACAGCCGGTGCTAGGCGGGAGAAGTAATCTTGAACCCCGTCTCCAACATCGATATCCCATTTAATTTCAGGTTCAAAAGCCGCTTCAATCGGCTTCAAACGGCGGATTTCTAATTCCTCATCGTCCGCAAACCAATCTGATACAGTTGCACAGCCACTGAGTGACAAAGCTAGCAACGTTATTATTAGTTTATTCTTCACTGGGTGGCACCTGCTACTTCAGTTGCAGCATAGTTTAAGTTACTCAGTTTCATTTCCACTACACGATTTTGCGGTTGTTCAGCAAGCACCGCATCATACGCAACTTTTGCTTTGTCGAACTCTTTCGTTGCAACGTAAATATCGCCTTTAACTTCTTGCACTTGGTCGTTGTATGAAGCACTCACGACAGTATCTAAAGTTGCAAGTGCAGCAGCAGTATCACCTAGCTGATTTTCAATACGTGCTAAACGAACTTTTGCTAAATCTGCAATTGCTTCACTAGGTGAATTGCTTGCCGCCATTGCCAAGTGCATTTTTGCGCCTTCAAAATCGTTTTTTTCAACCGCTTTTTGAGCAGAGATTAAGCTTGTTAACACAGCATAGCCCGAGTCACCGTTTTCTTTTGCGAACGCTTCTGCTTCTGTCAATCCATTTTCTGAATCAATGCCTTCTAATACACTTTGAAATGCCATTGATTGGGTTTCTTTACCTTCGATAACCATGTCGTTGTACTGCTGCCAACCGAACAAGCCAGCTAAGCCGATGCCGATACCGACTAATATTGCAGTACCATTTTCTTTCCAAAAGCCTTTGATTGCTTCTACTTGTTGTTCTTCGGTTTCGTAACGTTCCATTGAATTCCTCTACCCTTACTACATATAACTGATTAATAACTAAATTTTATCTGACCAACTCTACTTTGAAGTGTTTACAGCCATTCTGCTAAGGCAGATAAATCACTCAAAAGCACGCTTGTCTGCGGCTTATCTTGTTTTAAATACTTTATCGAGACGCTTGCATTAGCAAGTTCATCGTCCCCGATAATCATCGCAATCGCAGCATCTGATGCCATTGCCTTTTTCATTTGTTTCTTGAAATTACCACCGCCACAATGCTGTTGCACTTTTACGGTCGGTAACTCGTTTCTCACTTGCTCTGCAATCTTAGTTGCTTCCGATTCGGCTTGTTCGCCGATTGGCATTAAATAAATATCCACTGCATTATTTGCATAAAGCGACTCGTCAAGACTTTCTACTAGCAACACTAAACGCTCTAAGCCCATAGCGAAACCAACAGCGGGACTAGCCTTGCCTCCGAGTTGCTCAACGAGACCATCGTACCTGCCACCCGCGCAAATAGTACCCTGAGCACCCAAGAGCTGTGTTACCCATTCGAAAACAGTGCGATTGTAGTAATCTAAACCACGCACTAAACTTGGATTAACTGTGTATTGGATGCCTAAATTGTCTAAACGTTCACATAAAAGTGAAAAATGCGCCTGTGATTCATCATCTAAATGATCAATGAGTTTTGGCGCGTCTTTTACAATCTCTTGTACGGCTGGATTTTTACTATCAAGCACGCGCAATGGGTTGGATAACAACCTGCGCTGACTGTCTTCATCCAATTGGTCGTGGTGCTCTTGTAAAAACGTTACCAGCACTTCTTTGTAAGCAGCTCTTGCTTCTGCCGAACCCAAGGAATTTATCTGTAGCTCAACTTTGTCGGCAATACCGAATGCTTGCCAAAGGCGCGCGCCAATCAATATCATTTCAACATCAATATCCGGGCCATCAAGACCGTATGCTTCAACGCCAAACTGATGGAACTGGCGATAGCGACCTTTTTGCGGGCGCTCATGCCTAAACATCGGCCCCATATACCATAATCGCTGCTGCTGATTATACAGTAAGCCGTGCTGATTACCCGCTCTTACGCAACAGGCGGTGCCTTCCGGGCGCAATGTGAGACTATCCCCGTTGCGATCCTCAAAGGTATACATTTCTTTTTCGACTATATCAGTGACTTCACCAATTGAACGCTTGAATAAATCGGTGCTTTCAACAATTGGCGTACGTATTTCTTGATAACCATAATTGGCAACGACACGGCGTATATTCGACTCAACAAACTGCCATATACCAGTTTGCGATGGTAAGCAGTCGTTCATACCTCTGATTGCTTGAATAGTCTTTGCCACGATTGTCTCTGATTAATTAAATAAAGCGCGACATTATAAGGATTTTGTCGCGCGGGGTAAAATTTAGGAGGCCTGTTTTTGCGTGTTTTATGTGTTTTTTTTCGCTTTACGCGGGATTATTCGATTTAACTGCTGATATCGGTCACTTTGATTCGGTTTTTCTCGTCCAGCTGCGCGGCTTTTGCTCGAATACGCTTTTCTAACTGATCCACTAGGTCATCATTTGACAAACGTTCGCGTTGACGCTTGCCGTCCAAATAAAAACCACTCATGTTGCGAGCGCCAGTTAATCCTAAATCAGAAACCTCCGCTTCACCGGGCCCGTTTACAACGCAGCCAATAATCGAAACGTCCATGGGCGTTAGAATGTCTTCAACTCGCTGTTCAAGGGCATTGACTGTAGCTATAACATCAAACTCTTGACGTGAACAACTTGGGCAAGCGATAAAGTTGATGCCGCGTGCTCTAATTCTCAAAGACTTCAAAATATCAAAGCCTACTTTAATCTCTTCAATTGGATCCGCAGCAAGCGAGATCCTAATGGTATCGCCAATACCTTCTGCCAAAAGCATACCTAGCCCTACCGCACTTTTTACTGCGCCAGAACGGAAACCGCCCGCTTCAGTAATACCTAAATGCAGTGGTTGAACAATTTGCTTCGCTAATAGGCGATATGCACCAACAGCTAAAAATACATCTGATGCTTTGACGCTCACTTTAAATTGATCAAAATTAAGTTTATCGAGAATATCGACATGTCTCATTGCTGACTCAACCAGTGCTTCGGCCGTTGGCTCTTTATATTTCTCTTGAATTTCTTTCTCTAGGGACCCGCCGTTAACGCCAATTCGAATTGGAATGTTCTTGTCTTTTGCGCAGTCAACGACCGACCTAACGCGCTCCATATTGCCGATATTACCCGGATTTATTCTGAGGCAATCGACACCATACTCTGCCACTTTCAACGCAATTCTGTAATCGAAATGAATATCGGCAATCAACGGAACGTTAACTTGCTGTTTGATTAGTTTAAATGCTTCTGCCGCTTCCATCGTTGGCACCGATACTCGAACGATTTCGCCGCCAACGCCTTGAATACGCTTTATTTGAGCAACTGTTGCAGCAACGTCTAAAGTATTGGTATTGGTCATCGACTGCACTGCAATAGGTGCACCGTCACCGATAGGAACATTACCTACGTTTATTCTGGTTGATTTACGACGAATGATCGGAGAATCAGAAAACATTATTCACCTTTAACAGATAGTTCGAACTTAACAGGAATACCTCGAGGATATTTGGAAAGATCAACCGGTGCGCCACCAAAAGCAATATCTACTGTGTTTGGTGGGCACATGTTCACAGAAATAGGAGGGGTACCGCTAACGGACATTACTCTGCCTTTGACTTTTACACCCACGGCCATGACCTCGTCATTTGCATCTGTGACACTTAACCAGCAATCTTCTTTGAAGGTAAAAACCACATCTACTGTGCCATCACCGTTAACCGTGTATCCGTTTACATTTTGGCTGTCAGCGCTTGCAAAATCGTCGTTAACGTCGACGCTGTCATTGAACGGACTGTCCATATCTGATAATTCGTCTACTGCTTGCTCAATTGCTTCAGAGCCTTGCTCTGCCATTGCTTGCGCTTGGTTAGCACCTGAAACTACCGCTTGTTTAATTTCACTGGCGGCTTCTCCGACAATTGTATCGCTGACACGACTTGGTTCATTTTGATTTTTGATATCTTCTTCGGGTATGGCAAGCTCATCGGGCATAGCCAAATTATTGCTCATTGCATTCACGGATTGCCCCTCGTCGATATTATTCGACTGAGCCTGTTCTGTCGTCGTATCACTGAACAAATTTAATCTGTTCATTATCGACTTGTCCGATTGCTGATACCACCAAATAACGAGAGACGCTATAACCAAAAATACGATAAGGTAGGTCACCATCATCCAACGATCATCGTTTGCTTGTTTAGCAACGCGTTGAGAAAAGCTTTGTAGCTTCGCCGGCTGCTTTTCACCTTGGTGCAAAATATCAAACGCCGCCAGCAGCGGATCCACAGGCATGCTTAATAATTTGGCATAAATTCGAACATACCCTTTTGTAAACGTTATAGAAACGCCAGGCTTGTGTGTGTCAGTTTCAATATCTTGGATATTACCCAAGCGAAGGTGCAGACGATCAGCAACTTGTTGCTGTGTCAAACCCATCGCTTCGCGACCCCTTTTCAACTGTTGACCAGGTGTAGCTTGCGTCGACTCTGCTGTCGCTTCTTTAGTATTGCTATTTTCTTCAGTCATTATTTTTTGGGTCCTTTACCCGCAACTTCATCCCTATTCTTATAGCGGATGGATCGTCAAGGTTATTCCATTGCATTAGGTATTTCATTTTAACGTTATATCGAAGTGAAATTCGATATAAGTTTTCTTTTGGTAACACAACATGATAACTGGCATTTGCGCTCGCCGCCTCATCTATTTGCTGTGTTGCTTTATCTTGTGTTTGCTCAACTGTCGTCACTGTAGTTTTGTCCGCAGTTGCGAGCGTCTCATCGACCTTTTCAACAGTACCATCAATGCTTGCCGACTCATCACTTTGCGCATTGAAATCAGCAGCCAGCGCCGCTTCTAATTCGGCCTCGCGTTTCGCCGCTTCGTCTGCACTAGGTGCATTTTCAATAAGTGTCTGTTGAACTTGTTCTTCGACTTTATTTTCAACTGCATCTGGCGCCAACGTTTTTATCTTTTTATTGACTTTAACTAAAGACGGAGCTTCTACCGATGCGCTTTGGTCGTTTTCAACTGCGTTTAGTGGCTCATCAACTGTAACGGCAACTTCAGCTTGGGTATTTGCCTGCACTGCAGGAGGAACTGCAACAGCTGCACGTTTATTTTTAACGGTTGCTACCGGCTGAAATTTACCCATTTGTTTTTTGAAAAGAGCGGTGTTCGGATGCTCTGGGAACATACTCTTCATCAGTTCGCCATAGCCCAGTGCAGCTTCAGTGTCACTGAGACCCTGTGCTATTTCATAAGATAACCAAAGAGATTCCGGAGAAACCCGCGAAACACGGTCGTACTTCCACAGGGTCTTCTTGGCCTCGCCATAGTTCCCTTGTTCCTTCTGCAATTGAGCTAAAAAGAATAAGCTTTTGCCACGTGTTGGCTGATGGTTTAACGCCGACTCAAAAAAGCCAACTGCTTCATCTGTTTTTCCTTGGTCTACTGCACAAATCGCTAGGTTTTCGTAGGTTTCAGCTGTTGACACATAACTTTTGCTCGACACCGCTTTTAAAAAATATGATTTGGCTTTTTCATAGCGACCTTGCTCACAAAGAAATGCGCCATAGCTGTTGATGATATTTGGATTCTCAGGTGCTAATTTAAGCGCCTTAAGGTAGTACTCTTCGGTTAGCGCAAGTTCATCAACCTGCTGATAATAATAAGCCATTGCAAAGTGCGCGTCTGCTGACTTAGGTGCAAAATTGAGTGCCTTGTCTAAGTTAGCCTTGGCTTGAGAAAAGTTGCCATTACTCAAATAAGTTAAGCCCAAGCTCACTCTATTCTTCGCTGCAGCATCTGTGTTGATCGCGTCAGCACCAGCAAAATCTGGATCTCTTGGTTCTGTTACACACGCACTTAGCAGTGAGCAAAGAACAATAGCAGCTACGGATTTCTTCAACATGTTTTGTCTCTTATATTTGTTATTGCGTCATTCTTACCGAAATTGGTTTTCCATTCATCTGTTTTTTTAATAATCTTTTTGTTCTGTCAACAACATCACCGACTAATTGCCCGCACGCTGCGTCAATATCATCGCCGCGTGTCTTTCTGATGACAACCGTAAAATTATAGTCCATCAGAACCTTGGAAAATCTATCCATGCGTGAATTGCTTGAACAAGTGTATGGCGAGCCAGGATATGGATTAAAAGGTATCAGATTTATTTTACAAGGCGTGTCTGCTAACACTTTTGCTAACGCATGGGCCTGATCAGTACTGTCATTTATATGATTCAACATAACATACTCAACGGTGACTTTACCTTGATTTGCTTTAGATTTTGCTAAATAGCGCCTAACCCCTGCTAAAAACTCTTCAATCGGATACTTTTTATTCACCGGAACAATTTCATCGCGTAGTTTATTATCTGGTGCGTGTAAAGAAATCGCTAAAGCGACGTCAATCTGATCACCTAACATATCCAATGCCGGGACCACACCCGAGGTACTCAGTGTCACACGGCGTTTTGACAAACCAAAGCCATAGTCATCAAGCATAATGCGCATTGCAGGTACGACGTTTTTCAAGTTGAGCAATGGCTCACCCATTCCCATCATCACAACATTAGTAATCGGTCGTTTTGATGTGTCTTTAGACATGCCTATAAAGGTAGCAACGCGCCAAACTTGCCCGATTATTTCAGCGACAGATAGGTTGCGATTGAAACCTTGCTGAGCGGTTGAACAAAATGTGCACTCTAATGCACAGCCTACTTGGGAAGAAACACAGAGCGTTGCGCGATCAGTTTCTGGGATCCATACCGTTTCGACTTCCTGCCCCCCTTCCAATAACATTGCAAACTTAATGGTGCCATCGGATGCTTGCTGATGCTCTGAAATTACAGGCGCTTCAATCACACAGTTATTCTTCAACTTTGCGCGCAAGTCTTTATTCATATTAGTCATCGCGTCGAAATCAGATTCACCCGCTTGATATATCCATTTCATCAATTGATCAGCCCGGAATGGCTTTTCATTGATTGAGGCAAAATAGTCACGCAAACCTTGGCGATCAAAATTCAATAAATTGACTTTTTTCATCTCTTTTTTTATCTCTCCTTTCACCTCGTTCGAAGCTCCAGGATCCACTTGGTTTACAGACATAATTTTACCTTTATAACAAAAAATCTAACCCGGCTTTTATTTTACCGACACTGGTCTAGTCTCATTTTGGCTTGACCAACTAACAGTATACGCACTTTCGGGCTATTCAGCGCGTTTAAAATAACTAAAAAAGGGAGCCGAAGCTCCCTTAGTATAACACTTTGTCGCTTAACGTGTGCGTGGGCAAATTTCTTCATCAGAGAAGAAGTAAGCTATTTCGCGAGATGCTGACTCTGGTGCATCTGAACCATGACAAGCGTTTTCGTCGATAGATTCTGCATAATCAGCACGTAAAGTGCCAGCAGCAGCTTCTGCCGGGTTAGTTGCACCCATGATTTCTCTGTTTTTAACAACCGCGTTGTCGCCTTCAAGCACTTGAACCATCACTGGACCAGATGTCATGAAGCTAACAAGAGCGCCAAAGAAAGGACGTTCGCTATGTTCAGCGTAAAAGCCTTCAGCCTGTTCTTTGCTCATGTGAACCATTTTTGAAGCAACAATGCGTAAGCCTGCGCTTTCAAAACGGTTGTAGATTGCGCCGATAACATTTTTCGCTACTGCGTCAGGTTTGATGATCGAGAAAGTACGTTCTAAAGCCATGATTAATTCTTCCAGTTTACTGATTTTTAAAATTCGCGCGATTATAAAGAAGAAGAGGCGTAATGAATACCCCTAGACCGAAAATTCATCTTATATATTTGCGCTATTTGTGCATCAAAAACTCGATTAAGATGCAAATTTTTAACAAATAATTGTTTTAATTCAGAAGCTTGATTATATAACAGCGACGCTATCTCTCAAATTTTAGTGTGTCATAATTCATCAAGCAATCCGCACTACGCCGCTTTATATCAAAGCTTCAGTCTTAAATACTGTCTTCAAACAAACTTTCGGCTGATTGTTTTCAACAACAATTTAGTGTGCTGCCCGCTCAACAGTACTTTGATCGCTTCCCTCTTTATACATATCCCAAAGTGGCGATATTTCACGCAACTTGTCGATAGCGCTGCGAATAAGATTAGTCACATAATCAATCTCTTCTTCAGTAGTGAACCGACCAATACTAAAGCGAATTGAGCTATGAGCTAATTCATCAGTAAGACCAAGTGCCCGCAACACGTAAGAGGGCTCTAGGCTTGCAGAAGTGCATGCTGAACCTGAAGATACGGCAATGTCTTTCAGTGCCATTATCAACGATTCACCCTCGACGTATGCAAAACTTACATTCAGGTTATGAGCAACCCGATGGTCGGCATCACCGTTTAAATAAACTGCCTCGATATCTTTTACGCCGTTGTAGAGCTTGTCACGTAACATTTTTATACGTTCGTTTTCAGTCGCCATCTCTTCTTTGGCTAAGCGGAAAGCTTCTCCCATCCCAACGATTTGATGAGTTGCCAGTGTGCCTGAGCGCATTCCACGCTCGTGCCCACCGCCATGCATTTGAGCTTCAATTCTTACTCTTGGCTTACGCGACACGTAAAGTGCACCAATCCCCTTAGGACCATATGTTTTGTGTGCAGAAAAAGACATTAAATCAACGTTCAATTCTTGTAAATCAATTGGAATTTTACCTGTGCTTTGCGCTGCATCAACATGAAATATGATTTTACGTTCGCGGCATATCTGACCGATAGCAGCAATATCTTGAATCACACCAATTTCATTGTTCACGTGCATGATGCTGACAAGAACGGTGTCGTCTCGCATTTCAGCTTGAAGCTTGTCCAAATCTACTAAACCATTTGGTTCGGGCAACATATACGTTACTTCAAAACCTTCACGCTCGAGCTGTCGGGTCGAGTCCAACACAGCTTTATGCTCAGTCTTCATGGTGATGATGTGCTTGCCACGCTCTTGATAAAACGTTGCGGCACCTTTAATTGCTAAATTGTTCGACTCTGTAGCGCCTGATGTAAATACGATTTCACGTGGGTCTGCATTCACTAGGTCCGCAATTTGATTTCTCGCAATGTCTACCGCTTCTTCCGCTACCCAACCAAAATAGTGAGAACGTGAGGCTGGGTTACCGAAATTTCCTTCTTTTGTTAGGCAATCTTTCATTTTTTCGGCGACACGAGGGTCAACTGGTGTGGTCGACGAATAATCTAAATAGATTGGTAACTTAATATTATTCATTATCGCTCCGATTAAAGTTGCATACTGATTTCAATGTCGCTCACTATGTTTTTCGCCGATGCCTTTGTAAGGTCTTGTCGGTCGGCCACCTCTTTTACTTCGTTTTTTGTCATTAACTCGCCAAGCGTAATGCCATTGAGAAACTGACTGATCCTATCGCTAAGATCTTGCCACAGTGTGTGTGTCAAACAACGCTCACCGCCTTGGCAGTCTGCTTTTCCCTGGCACCGTGTTGCATCAACTGACTCATCGACAGCGCGAATGACGTCGCCTATGGCAATCTCGTTTGCTGCGCGTCCGAGTTTATAACCACCGCCAGGACCTCTGACACTAGAAACTAACTGCTCCTTGCGTAAACGAGCAAACAATTGTTCTAAATAAGATAACGAAATTTCTTGGCGTTCCGAAATATCGGCCAACGGCACAGGCCCCTTGCGCGAATGTAACGCAACGTCGAGCATTGCAGTAACCGCGTAACGACCTTTTGATGTCAGCTTCATACTTCCCTCATTTCGTTGAACAGCCGATTGGCTTACAGTTTATGAGGAAATTGTATATACCTGAGTAAAATTGTCAAGTATATACCCGACCATTTTAGTAGGTTATTACTTCCTCGGCCTTGTGTGACGCAAAATACGAAAAAAGCCGAGGTGTTGCTAATTAAATATGCGGGTCAAAAGCTTCTACCGCTGCCTTTTTAAGCACCGGGGAAATACCCGTATCGGCAAAGTCCTTAACGCCAAGCTTAGGAATTGAGTCACTGCACACATCTCCACCGAGTGATTGTATTACCTTGCACATCTCTTCTACTTTAGTGTCCATTTGATGCACATGTTCGAGCATAATGCCCATTGCGTTAGCAACTGGATCGGGGTTTTCTTCACTAACTGCGTATGCATCAAATCCATATTTTTTAGCGATGACTTGGCGCTTTTGCTTTGTTTCAGAGCTTGCTTCTTCGCTCTTTTGTTTTTGCAACAAATTACGCCCAGGGATCCCAACGCAAGTGGCATTTTCTGGAACGTCTCTAACAACAACTGAATTCGATCCTATCCTGGCATTTTTACCCACAGTAATAGGGCCGAGCACCTGCGCGCCTGCACCTACAACAGAGTTGTCTTCCAATGTTGGATGGCGTTTACCCGCTTTCCAACTTGTCCCGCCTAAGGTAACACCATGGTAGAGTGTTACGTCGTTACCAACAATGGCTGTCTCGCCAATCACGACACCCATACCATGATCGATAAAAACTCTGCGACCAAGCTGTGCGCCCGGATGAATTTCAATACCAGTTAAAAAGCGAGAAATGTTTGATAAGAAGCGTGCTACCCAATAGAGTTTCCACTGCCATAGCTTGTGGCTTACACGATGCATCCAAATTGCGTGCAAACCAGGATAATTGAATAATACCTCCATTGTATTTCTGGCGGCAGGGTCTCGATGAAATACACTTTTAATATCTTCACGAATTCTACTAAACATTATTTTGTACTTCCCTTTTCTTTATCCGCCATCTCTTTGCTCAACGTCTCTTTATTCGGATTATTTTTGTCAATAGAGGCCAGAATACCTCGTAAAATATTTAACTCCTGCACTTCTGGTCGAGCACGATTAAATAGCCGCCGTAGCTTGGTCATGACCATGCCCGGATGGTTAGGTACAATAAAATCGACTTCTTTCAACGTTTTCTCAAGGTGCACGTAAAATCGTTCTAAGTCTTCACTCAAAGGATATTCAGCTACCGCCGAAGCGGCATGCTGTGATGCTTTAATATCTAGATGATTGACACGAATTTCATAACAAAGTGTTTGCACCGCGGCAGCAATGTTTAATGAACTGTAATCTGGATTTGCTGGTATACAGACATGAAAGTGACACTGCTGTAACTCTTCATTGCTCAAGCCATTATTCTCACGACCAAACACAAGTGCAACAGGATATTTCTCAGCTTCAACTACCAACTTTTGACCACACTCTCGAGGTGTTAGCATAGGCCAAGGCAAGGTTCTTGAGCGAGCCGAAGTACCCACAACCAAACCACAGTCACTCACTGCTTCTTCCAATGTGCTGACCGTAATCGCATTAGCCAAAACATCGCCAGCGCCTGCAGCTAATGCACTCGATTTACCATCAGGGGGGGAAACAGGATCGACTAAATATAATGAACTGAGTCCCATCGTTTTCATAGCGCGAGCCGCCGAACCAATATTGCCGGTGTGGCTAGTACTAACTAAAACGATGCGAATATCTGAAAGCATGAGGAGATTCCGTTAAATTATTAGCGCTCAAATACAGATGATGAATAAGTTTCAGTAAACATCAAAAAAGAATGGCGACCAAAATAGAGTGACAAATAAAACTGACTCGGTTTTAAAACTGAATAATTGCTGCCGACAATTGTGGAAGCGAAGTTGTCGCTGCCCTCTGCCTGTTGGCTCGGCATCTTTTTTTCGGCGTGAAGTTTATCACAAGCAATAAACACTGTCTTTTGCAAAAAAGTAATAAAATATACAGGGAATAATTCAAGACATTTCGCAAAGATTATGTGAGTCGGCCGCTTAGCCTATAATATGTCTAATTTCATTAATTAATTCGTCAATTTGGGGCTCAAGCTCGAGGAAGCTTAGCTTTCCATTTTTAATATTAGTTTCGAGTTGCGTTGCTCTTCTGCTTAATTCAGCAAAGCCAAATAGATATGCAGCTCCGGAGAGTCGGTGAGCTAATGCCCTCAAAGCATTAACATCCTGTTTTTCCTGCCCAGCGCTGAAATGCTTAAGTTCACTTATCAGACTTGTTTTGAATTCGCTCACTAAATCTGACATATCAATATTTCCAAGTATCGAATTAGCTCTGCGCATGGAGTCGTCATTATTAGCATTAAAAAACGTGGCTATGGTTGAAATCAGCAGCTGTCTGTCAATTGGTTTTTCAATGTAGCCATCGAAGCCCAGCGAAAAGTATTCATCAACTTCATTTGTCATCGCATTTGCAGTTAACGCAATGATCGGTTTTTCACAACCCAAATCACGCAAGGCCTTGTAGGCCTGTAAACCATCCATTCTGGGCATTTGAATATCCATCAAAACAACCTCAGGCGAATGCTCTTTGTAAAGCTCCAGAGCCTCAAATCCATCAGCTGCAGTGTATACGGTTAAACCTAACTTGGTTAACAAACGCGATATCAAACGACGGTTATCTGAGTGGTCCTCAGCGAGCAGTATTTTCCCATTAAACAAAGGCGTGGACGACGAATCATCTACTTTAGTATTCACTCTCGGCTTGTCCGATGCTGACATAACTAATGGCGCTGGCATACTAAAGGTAAATACGCTGCCTTTGTCTACTTCGCTTTCTACCGTTATCTCACCATTCATTAATACAGCCAACTGGTTAGACAGGTGCAAACCAAGACCTGAACCACCAAAACGTCGGCGTATGCTGCTGTCACCTTGAGTAAAACTTCCAAAGATAAGATCGATCTGTTCTTCGCTTATACCGATACCGGTGTCTTCTACATTGAATACTAAGCGACTATCCACCAGTAAAACTTCTAATCTTACATGGCCACTGACAGTAAACTTTAAGGCATTAGACAGCAGGTTAATTAATATTTGTTTTAAACGTAAACCGTCGACATTGATAATAAATGGGCGGGGTAAATTCTCTATTAAACTGAACGAAAGTCCTTTGACGCGAGCCTGCATGGAAAACATCGTATTAATATTGCTTAGTAAACTATGTAAATCTTGAGGTGCATACTCAAGCTCAAATTTATTCTCTTCAATTTTGGTCAAATCGAGAATATCGTTCAAGAGCGCGAGCAGGTATAAACTGCTGTCGTGAATGATTTCAACCTCTTTATAAATATCTTCTGGCTTTACATCACGGCAAATAATAGCTTCAGCCTGACCAATTACTGTGGTCAAAGGCGTGCGAATTTCGTGGCTCATATTTGCAAGGAATTGTGACTTTATGCGGTTCGCAACAGCCAGCTTCTCGGATTCTTGAGCGATGTCTGCGGTTTTCTCTGCAACTTGACGCTCCAACTTAATAACCGCTCTTTTTTGTCTTTGCAAATAATACAATATGCCCAACAGAATGAGGGTTGCATATACAACAAGCATCCACCACCGTTCCCAGAAGGGGATACCCATTGTTAGCTTTATTGCTAACTCACGGTCGTACCAAAGGTTGTCTTTTATTTGTGCACGAACACGAAATATGTAATCGCCACCGTCCAGATTAGTGTAGGTTGCCGAGCTGTTGTTTTCATTATCTATCCAGCTTTCATCGAAGCCTTCCAAAAAATAGCTATATTGAATTTGCCTGGCATTGAGAAGATCTAAGGTAGCAAATTCAAACTTCACGTTGTTTTGTTTATAATTAAGTTGAATCCCCTGTTCTTTAATTTTCTCTATATTAAAAACTGCAGAGGAGCCTAACACTTCAAAGCTAGTGAGTTCGGTGTTTTCACTCATTGTTCGGTTTTTAACTGACGCTGGAGAAAAATAAGAGATACCGTCGCGACTCGATAGAAAAATCATACCGTCAGACTTTCTTATGGTCGGGTATAAAAACAATCGAGAGCCAGGTAGACCATCTCGTTTATCAAAATGCTGGAACTTTCCGTCAGTAGGGTCAAATTGACTAACCCCTAATGGCGTAACTAACCACAATCGACCTTCATTATCTTCGTTAATGAAGCGAATACCTCTATTATCTCGCTCTACAAAGTACTGACTAACAATTTGCCTATTGCCTGTCGTCGCATCGACTAGAAACAGTCCGCTTTTATTACTTATCCAAATTTGTCCTTTGCTATCAATGAAAATTGAATAGATATAATCATTATCGACTATACTTTCAAATTGAACGTCGGCATTGCTAATTAACTCAAGTTCATTTGCTTCCGCATTCCACTTATAAAGAATATTATTTACTGATACCCACATATTATCGAAGAGATCGAGATGCAACTCTAATGAAGTTGCTGGCTCTGAACTCAGGCTTTTAAGATCAATACTCTGAAACGACAGATCGATTGAATTTATAAAAAATATTCTGGTGGCAGAGGCAACCCAAATGTTGTCAAGAGAGTCAGCCTCCAAATCTCTTATTGATTCAAATTTGGACTGCCATATTTTAGGAGGTGAAACCGCTGTTTGCTTCCCTTCCTTGTCTAACTTAAATACGTTTGAAGAGTTGGCGTACCAAATCTCGTCTTTTGAGGTTTGCGTTATATATTCAATTGCTGGCGACTTAGTTTCAGCATCGCCTTTGTTTAATTTTATGAGCTGATTACTTTCGGGTATCCATTTTTGCAAACCAAATAGCGATGTCCCAACTAAAACACTATCGTCGTTCGCGACTTCAAGCGAAAAAGCTTTCGTAACGCGTGTGTCTTCAAAAGACCGAAAAATATTCGCCCGAGAAACTTTATATACACCCACCCCCTCGCAGGTAAGCCAGATAGTGCCTTGTTTGTCTTCAAACAAAATTTGACTGCAGCTATCATCGAACCCTAGAGGCACCTTCCTGAGGGTTCTATCCGTATCAGAAAATGAATACACTCCATGATCACTTGTCACCCAATATTGACCAAAGCTAGTGCTAATCATCGAATAAATAGGTCCCATGTTGGTTAATGACGTGTCCTCTATTTCTAATACCGAAAACTCACTGCGTTCAGTATTGAAAAACACGACACCATTTTGAGTTCCTAAAAATAGATTACCATTTTTATTGATCTCAATAGAGCGTATCTTATTTAAGGTCGAACTGGGAGCATCAGGTTCTGGAAATAAATGTGAGAATTGAGAAGTGATGGTATTGAGCCTGTTCAGCCCGTATCCAGTGGCTATCCAAAGCGCATTAGGTTCCGATTGTGCAATATCCCATATGCGAGCGTCCGAAACACCATCGCTCTCTGAATTTTTGATTGGGAGCTGTTCAAATATTTGATTGCTGCTATCAAATTTACTGAGTCCGCTTGAACGGCCACCAAACCACATAATATTGTTGCTGTCTTCGAAAACACTCTGTATATATATATCGTTGATTTTAGAAGGGTCGTTTGGCGAATATTCGTAATGCGTGAATAATTGAGATTTTCTATCAAATTTTATTACACCGCCGCCCCAACTACCAATCCAAAGGCGTCCTTGACTATCCAGCGTTATATTTCCCGCGTTGTCATTCGGCAAGGAGTTAGGGTCTTCAGGGTCGTGCTGAAATATGACAACATTTTTACCGTCATAACGTAAAATACCGTTATATCCCGTGCCAAACCAAAGAAAACCATCCTCGTCTTGCACGACAGAAAATATGATCGATGACGGAAAACCGTCATTTTCATTGAATAGTTCATATTGATAGTCAGTTGCTGATACCCCAAAGATACTTAGCGATAATAACACCAACAAACTACAGCATTTTATTAACCGATTTAACAACAAGGCACCTTAATAGATGGTAATACCAGTTACGATGCGAAAGTATACATTAATTAATAAGCCTTGAAAAACACCAATAGACCCATTCCCCGCTTTCTGTTAACATACGCGCGATTTTTTGGCCATGCTATCGGACAAAAAGCGTACTATGCGCAATTTTCGACATCATGACTCAACCGTTCTTTTTACAACTTGGTGGTTTTAACTATGCATCCTATGCTCAATATCGCTGTGCGCGCAGCTCGCTCGGCAGGAAACGTAATCGCTCGTGGATTTGAAAATTTCGACGACTTGCAAATCGAACAAAAAGGCGAAAATGATTTCGTAACGAAAATTGACAGGGAAGCTGAACAAACCATCATTTACAAAATTCAACAATCTTACCCAGACCACACGTTTGTTGGTGAAGAAGGCGGCATTGTTGCTGGTAATGACGATTATAAATGGATCATTGACCCGCTTGACGGCACCACCAACTTCATCAAAGGCATTCCTCACTTTGCTGTTTCTATTGCACTTCAATATAAAGGTCGTTTAGACCAAGCAGTTGTGTTCGATCCTATTCGTGGTGAACTATTTACCGCAAGTCGCGGCAACGGAGCTCAATTAAACGGACATCGTATCCGCGCTAGCCAAGCAAAAGAATTAGGCAGCACAATTTTAGCTACCGCTTTCCCGTTTAAAAAGAAAGACTCGTTAAACGAATATATGACAAGCTTTAATCAGATATTTTCTGAGTGTGGCGACATTCGAAGAGGTGGTTCTGCCGCACTTGATATGGCTTATGTCGCGGCAGGTCGTTTTGACGGTTATTGGGAACGTGGGATTAAGCCATGGGATATCGCCGCTGGCGAACTATTAGTGCGCGAGTCGGGCGGCTTAGTGACTGACTTCGCTGGCGGTAACGATCCGTTGTTAAGCGGTGAAATAGTTGCTGGCAGTCCTCGTGTTGTGCAGGCGCTTGTTAAAAGACTCAAATAAGTACCTTCATTAGGTAAGAATAAAACACAAAAAACCCGCTAATGAGCGGGTTTTTTGTGTTCAAAACTTCAGTGTTAAGGTGTTCTCATTTCCTATAAAGGATCTAAGTCTTCCCCTTCTTTCTCAATTTCTGTTGGTATCAAATCATCTCGGCTAATACCCAATGCTAAGCCTACGGCACTTGCAATGTATACAGAAGAATATGTACCAATGAAAACACCAAACAACAATGCTGTTGCAAAACCGTGTATTAACGCGCCACCTTTATAAAATAGAGCTATCAAAACCAAAATAGTGGTTAATGATGTGATAATTGTTCTATTTAGTGTTTGCGTCAAAGAAATATTAATTATCTCTATTGGCTCTGCTTTTCGTATTTTTCGGAAGTTTTCACGAATTCGGTCTGACACAACAATGGTATCGTTAAGCGAATAACCTATTACTGCCAACACAGCAGCCAATACGGTTAAATCAAACTCTAGTTGCAGCACGGAAAACAAACCTAAGGTCAAAATAACATCGTGCGCTAAGGCGGCTACAGAACCCAAAGCGAAGCGATATTCAAAGCGCATTGCTACGTATATCAAAATACAAATAAGCGCGACAAGCATGGCTAAACCACCTTGCTCTGTAAGTTCATCACCCACGTTGGGGCCAACAAACTCAATGCGTCGCATGTCCACTTTAGTGCCGTCTGCACGCAGCGTTACCATCACTTGGTCACCAATATCTACAGCTTTTACACCTTCACGCGGAGCGAGGCGAATCAGCACGTCCTGGCTGCTGCCAAAGTTTTGTACTACTGCATCGGTATAACCTGCGTCTAGCATCTGCGCCCTTATCGATTCAAGATCGGCCGACTGCTCGTAGCCCACTTCAATCAGCGTTCCGCCCGTAAAATCAAGGCCCCAATTTAATTGATTAACGCCCAGTGAGACAATCGAGCCAATAATTAACAGCGTTGAAAAAATCATCGCCGGAACACGCAACTTCATAAAGTTGATTGTTTCATTTAGTTTTAGTAATTGAAATCCCATGTGACTCTCCTATATCGCTAACTTAGTCACACGCCTACCGCCCCATATGCTGTTAACCAGCACACGAGTGACAATAATCGCAGTGAACATTGATGTAGCGATACCTATCATCAACGTAATTGAGAACCCTTTAATGGGACCGGTGCCGACGGCAAACAGAATCAAACCGGCAATGAAGGTAGTTATGTTGGCATCCAAGATGGTCGAAAATGCGCTATCATAGCCAAAGTGGATGGACTGCTGCGGACTTCTACCATCACGCAATTCCTCTCTAATCCTTTCGAATATGAGTACGTTCGCATCAACTGCCATACCGACCGTAAGAACAATACCGGCCATACCTGGAAGCGTTAAGGTCGCGCCTGGGATCATCGACATAATACCGATAATCATGACTAAGTTAAGCACTAGCGCAATATTCGCAATAACACCAAAAGCACGATAATAAATCAGCATAAATACTAGCACTGCGGCCAAGCCCCAGATAATAGCAGTCATGCCTAATTCAATATTTTCTTTACCTAAACTTGGTCCAACCGTGCGTTCTTCGACTATTTGAATGGGTGCAATCAACGCACCGGCTCTTAGCAGCAATGATAACTCTCTTGCTTCTGTTGGGGAATCGAGGCCAGTGATTTGGAATGAAGAACCTAATTGCCCTTGAATAGTTGCTACGCTAATAATCTCTTCTTTCTTTTCAAACACAAGCTTGTCGTTTACATCACGCTCGCCAGTTGTTTTGTATTCGATAAATACCGTTGCCATTGGCTTTTTGATATTTTCTTTTGTAGCCTTTGACCACTTCGCTCCGCCTTTTGCATCAAGGTCAATGCTCACGTTAGGCACACCATATTGGTCAACGCCGCTGTTTGCATCGATAATGTGCGAACCAGTTAGCATAACCTGCTTTTTCAACAAATATGGTTGACCATTTTTATGATAGATAACTTCTGAGCCTGCAGGAGCTCTTCCACGCAGTGCGTCACGTACATCACTTTTTTCATCCAGCATGCGAAACTCAAGTGTGGCTGTCGCATTGAGAATTTCTTTTGCCTTAGCGGTATCTTGAATACCAGGCAACTGCACGACAATGCGCTCTTGTCCTTGCTTCTGGACCAGCGGCTCGGCAACACCAAGCTGATTTATTCTGCTGCGAATAATGGTTACGTTTTGTTTGACAGCCGCGTCACGTATTTCTGCTAGGCGAGCTTCTAGGAATGTCGCTCGTAATGTTAAGTCGTCACGTTCAGTAATGCTCAAATTGCCAAACTGATTGCGCAAATAAAACTGCGCCTTTTCAAGCATATCGGCGTCCCTAAAGATAACGTCTACGGAATCAGCGTTTTGCACAACGGTGCGATAAAATATTCGTTCTTCTCTAAGTTGTAGTTTGAAATCACCAACAACATCTTCGTATGCTTTTGTCGTTGCGCTGTTCATGTCAACTTCCATTAGAAAGTGAACACCACCGCGCAAATCAAGTCCAAGCTTCATTGGATTTGCGCCGAACGCTTCTAACCAATCCGGTGTGTCTGGTGCTAGGTTCATAGCAACAACGTAGTCATCGTTATCAAGCGTGCTATCAATCAACTCTCTAGCCACCAACTGAGTGTCAGAATCAAGCAAACGAACTAATATGCGTTCGTTCTCGAGCTCAATACCTTTAATTTCGATGCCTTTATCTTTTAAAGACCGCTCTATAGAGGTTTTTAACTCTTCACTGACAGTGGCATTATTACTTGCCGAAATCTGAATAGCGTGATCTTCACCATAAATATTCGGCATTGCATACAAAGCTGTTATACCAACAACAAATATGACTAAAATATATTTCCAAAATGGAGTTTTATTTAACACAATGTGACCCTAAAAAAGCAAAATAGCACCTTAGGCGCTATTTTACTCTCTGTTGAAAGTTTATATTGATTTCATTGTGCCTTTCGGCAGAACGGCGCTCACTGCTGATTTCTGAACAACAATGTTATTGGATTCGTTAAGCGCAATTTCGATGAAATCTTTGTCATCGCTCACTTTCGTGATTTTACCGACCAAACCACCTTGCGTTAGCACTTCATCACCTTTTGAAAGAGACGAAACAAGATTCTTATGTTCTTTTACACGCTTTGCTTGTGGGCGATATAGAAGAAAATAGAAAATCAAACCAAAAACAGCCAACATAATTAACATACCGAATTCACCACCCGGTTGACCTGCCGCTGCATCTTGTGCGTGTGCACTTGAAATTAAAAAGCTCATAGATATCCTCGTTTATTTCGTTTTTATTGTTGTTTTACTTTATTTTTTATGATTACTCTTTTGCTTCCTGAACATATCGTCCAAAAAACCAAATACCAATGCTAATCTTCTAAAGGTGGCACTGGCAAACCTTTCTGCGCATAGAACTCGTCGACAAAATCAGCCAGCTCTCCCGCCGCAATGGCAGTGCGCAATCCGTCCATAATACGTTGATAGTATCTTAAGTTATGGATGGTGTTTAATCTTGACCCAAGTATCTCGTTGCACTTATCTAAGTGATGTAGATATGACCGAGAATAGTTTTTACAAGTGTAACAGTCACATTTTTCATCCAACGGACCGGTATCAGTTTTGTGTACCGCATTACGTATTTTCACAACGCCGTCGGTAACAAACAAATGGCCGTTTCGTGCATTTCTCGTTGGCATAACACAATCAAACATATCAATTCCGCGGCGCACTGCCTCAACGATATCTTCAGGTTTACCTACTCCCATTAAATACCGTGGTTTGTTTTCTGGAATTTTCGGTGCTGTATGATTGATGATTCGGATCATGTCTTCTTTAGGCTCACCTACTGACAAACCGCCAATAGCGTAACCATCAAAGCCGATATCTTCCAAGCCTTCTAAAGAAGTGTCGCGTAACTGTTCGTACATGCCGCCTTGTATAATACCAAATAAGGCCGATGGGTTTTCACCATGCGCATCTTTGCTGCGTTGAGCCCAGCGCAACGACATTTCCATTGAATCAGAAGCTTCTTTTTCAGTCGCTGGATAAGGCGTGCATTCATCAAAAATCATGACGATGTCAGAGCCTAAATCGCGCTGAACCTCCATTGATTTTTCAGGCGTAAGTAATATTTTCTCGCCGTTAATAGGAGAACGAAACGTTACACCATGTTCGGTAATTTTTCGAAGATCGCCTAAAGAGAAGACTTGAAAGCCGCCAGAATCTGTCAGGATGGGTTTATCCCAATTCATGAAATCGTGCAAGTCGCCATGCTGCTTAATGATGCTTGTGCCGGGACGAAGCATTAAGTGAAAGGTATTGCCAAGGCAAATATGAGCGCCAGACTCATCAAGTTCTTCCGGCGTCATGCCTTTAACGGTGCCGTATGTACCAACGGGCATAAACGCGGGGGTTTCAACCACACCACGCTCAAATATAAGTTGACCGCGACGGGCTTTACCGTCTGTAGCCATTAAATTGAATTTCATTTATTAACCTAACATTCGCGACCCAGCGCACTTGCCATGCCAAACTACGACTGGATCCAACGCTTTCAAGCTTTGAACATGATGCATAGCTAATGTCATCAACGCGCTAAAAAATGAAAAACGTATAATACTGATGTTATACAGTAAACAAACATACGGGCTGCTTACTGTGAACGCTTACTGTGAATTGCGGCGCGCAGTATAACAAGAAACAGCGCGAGGCTCACGTATTTTTGCGCTCTATAAACATCGCGTCACCGTAACTAAAAAAGCGATATTCTTCCTCAATAGCCTTTGCGTATGCATCCATTACATTGTCGCGCCCAGCAAATGCACTAATTAGCATCATCAATGTTGACTCCGGCAAGTGAAAATTAGTCAGCATTGCATCAATCACTTTGAATTGGTAACCCGGATATATAAAAATATTAGTATCTGACATAAATTCGCTGAGCAGATCATTATCAGCAGCTTTTGCGGCTGATTCGATTGAGCGCACAGACGTCGTACCAACGGCTATCACTCGGCCACCCGCCGCTTTTGTTGCAATAACTTTATCGACAACGTCCTGTGAAACTTCGGCATATTCTGCATGCATCTGGTGCTCTACGATATTTTCGACCCTTACTGGCTGAAAAGTACCGGCGCCAACATGCAGTGTAACAAAAGCTAAATCAACGCCTTTATTTCTTAGTTTGTTTAATATCTCGTCGTCAAAGTGCAGTCCAGCCGTTGGCGCTGCAACCGCTCCCGGCTTCTCGTTATAGACCGTTTGGTAACGCTCTTTATCGGCTTCATCGTCTGGTCTATCGATATAAGGAGGGAGAGGCATATGGCCATATTTTTCAAGCAAGTCAAAAACATTTTGTTCTGTCAAAAACTTAATATGAAAAAGTGCATCATTGCGACCGAGCATTTCAATCTGTAATCCTCCTTCCATCGTCAGAATTGCACCCGACTTTGGTGACTTACTCGATCTAATATGCGCCATTGCGCTACCATCATTGAGTATTCGTTCGATTAATACCTCCACTTTCCCACCCGAGGCTTTTGCGCCGTGTAGTCGTGCAGGAATCACCCGTGTATTATTAAATATTAATAGGTCGCCCGGATGCAACAAGTCTACTATGTCAGTGAACTTTTGATGTAAAACCTCGCCTGTATCGCCCTTGAGATGCAGTAACCGACTTTGCGTTCGCTGCGCTGTTGGATGTTTTGCAATCAAATGTTCAGGTAAATCAAAATAAAAATCTGCTAACTTCATGGTTATCTCATAATCGCTGTATGTCTTTATCAGTAAGGGACGAAAAACTTCACTTACAAATTATCGTATATTCTAGAATACCCTGTACTAAGGCCTAATACTTAAAACGCCTGTTATTTCTACAAATTTGGCGTATTCTGGTTTCATGTTTCGAATTAAGTGACGTTCTCCCAAACTTACTTATTACCCAGTTTTTCTGGGTATTTTTTTGCCTAAAATTTGAGGGGATTCGAGTTGCTATTGCATGTCGCTCAGCATTTCTTCAATATCTTCATACTTAATTTGTTTGATATTGAGTACAAAAATAATTTGAAATAAGAGATCAGAACCCAAAATGCCCTTATTAATTTTATTTCTTAGATTATCTGCGCTCTGATTCACACCTACCGCACTTAGCTTATCACTGAGATCCTGATACTTTATTCCTTTTTTCGACAGCTCTGCTTTTAATAATCGCTCAACTAATTTGCGCCAATCGCTTGCTTTTGGCTTCATATTTCACCTATTTTTAAGTTTCTTTTGTAACGAATAAGTCACATTTAAACATTATTCAACCCAAATGTGAAAAAATAATTTGACTTTATTTTCACCCTATGACTATACTTCTCCCAAGTTCGAGGTCAGCCTTGTTGTCCAATCAATAGTAAGAGTCTATTATAGATGACGACATGGTAAAAACACACTTTTAGGAGAAGATGAATGACGTGGGAACTATCACAACTAGCAGAAGTTGTTTCTGCTCAAGAGGGATATGTAGTTACACACGAGGCAGATTGTTTGCTTATTGCGAATGAAGATGGAATCGACGCTTGGTTAGCTATTAGTGGAGAACAAATATTAGTTGAATCTTTATTGTTCTCGTTAGACGAAGTAAAAGACCCGGCTGCGTTGAATGAAGAAATTCTGAGAACGCACATGATTTTTCCGTTAACCACTATCGGTATTTCGTCAGTAGCAGGAACTCAGTATTACACGGCTTTTGGTTCGCTAAGTGCGCAGTCAAAAGAACAAAGTGTGTTGATTGAAATTTCAACATTGTTTCAAAATGTAGAAGCATTTTTAGATGCATACCAAGATTTTTTAAAATCTAAATAATAATCGGAGATTGCCATGTCAGTTTGGAAAAAATTATTTACTGCCGTAAAAGGTACCGCTACAGAAGCAGCGCAAGCGGTTGTTGATACACAAGCAATTAAAATTCTTGAGCAAGAAATTCGTGAAGCGAAAGACGAATTAAGAAAATCAGACCATGCGCGCACGCAAATTTTAGCGAAATGTAAACTATCACAGCAGAAAGTAGATGGGCTGAACAAGTCTATCGGTGAGTATGAAGCACATGCTAGAAAGGCGATTGATACTGACCGGCAGCTAGCGCTCGATTGCGCTCAACGCGTATCTGAGCTGCGTGGCCAAGTTGAAACTGAACAAACTTATCTTGATCAGTTTACGAAGTCAGAGAAACAACTTGCAGGCAACATAACGCAAGCAAAAAACAACTTACGTCGTTTGGAGCAGCAAGTGGACATGATCAAAGCGACAGAGTCAGTGCAGCGTGCTCAAGTAGCAGTTTCATCTAGTCACCTAGGTGCAAACAGTAAGATGAAAACGGCAACTGAATCGCTTGCTCGCATCCAAGAAAAGCAAACTTTGCGAAATGCTGAACTTGAAGCGGCTGAAGAATTAGCACAAAGCGAATCTTCAGATGATCTCGAAAAGCGATTGGCTGGTGCAGGCATCAAAGGTGGTCAAGCATCCGCTGACGACGAACTAAGCCGCATACTTGGCAAGTAAATTTATTGAGAACGGCAGCTTAAAAGGCTGCCGTTTTTTGTTGTTCTTTATATAAAAAGGAAGATTTTCATTCATGTTACATTGGGTAAAACTCAAAAAACTATGCGTGAGATACTTTTCCGAGCTGCGCTGGTACACATTATCATTAGCGCTGCTGTTCTACACAGTTTCCAGTTGGATATTGCTTTTCTTAGCAGACGAGAAAGCCTTACTAAGCGCCTCTGATTATTTTTATTGGCTCGTTGTAACTGGCTCGACGGTTGGTTACGGCGATATGTCACCGGCAACACCAGCGGGTAAATTGATCGTTGCGTTGTATGTTATTCCACTTGGATTAAGTATATTTGCTTTGGTCATTGGACGCATCGCATCTTGGGTTAGTGATCAATGGAGAAAAGGAGCAAGAGGTTTGAAACCGTTAAATGTCTCTAATCATATTTTAATTATTGGCTGGAATGAAAAACGTACTGACCAATTATTGAAGCTACTGATAAAAGAAAAAGTCGATACCACCGAGAATCCAGATATTGTGCTATGCGTGAAGGCCGATATTGAAAATCCGCGCCCCTCAGAAATTGAGTTCGTGCACGTTAGTTCCTTCAATCAAGACGAAGATATGGATCGTGCCTGTATTGAAACAGCAAGTACCATACTCATCGACAACCCTCACGATGACCTCACTTTAACGACTGCATTGTATTGCTCAAAGCGCAACCCAAAGGCCCACAAAGTAGCCTATTTTGAAGATGAAAGCTTGGTTGCTTTGTTGCAACAACATTGTCCTGAAGTAGAGTGCACACCGAGCGTTGCTGTAGAAATGTTAGCAAAATCCGTTTTTGATCCAGGCTCTAGCTTGTTACACCATGATTTATTAGACGTAGAAGAAGGCCAGGCACAGTTTTCGGTTAAACTCCCTAGCACAATCAATGACATCAGCGTTGAAACATTATTTTTAGGTCTAAAAAAACAATATAACGCGACATTTATTGGTTATTCTGCGCCGGAAAGAGTAAATAAAATTTCAGTGAACCCGGATTTTAACGACGTTGTAAAACCCGGTAATAAAGTATTTTATATTGCTGAACACCGCATCAATAACATTGATTGGAACAGCTTACACTTATAGTTTTGCACTTATCATCTTGCATCTATAAAAAGTAAAAGCTAAAGGAGCATAATATGTTCGGTAAATTATTCGGAAAAAAAGACAAAACCCAAGCTCATAAACCTGATACGCCAGAGATAATGGGCTTATATTTGGGTGGGTCATTCGAACTCGACCCACTCAAATTAAAATTGATTGAACCCTCGCTGAAGATAAACGGTGCAGCAAGCAAGCATTTGATCCAGGCCGTTGGCAAAGTAATATTAGATAGCGGTGGCACAATGTTTCGTTTTTACAGCGATGATGATGCGTATTTACAAGTGATCACCGATGGCGGTGAGACAGAGAATCACATTACTGACGTTAAACTATGGTATTTTTACGATACCAAAACAGTAGGATCTGAAACGCAATGGCAAGACTTACTCAAAAATGGCATTTCACAGCCTATATATAAATTGGGTGACGACGCCTATGAGCGTGTTTGGGATGCCGTTGGCGAAATATCCCCACCGGTAGCAATGACCGAAACCACTTTTGAAGAAGATGGTGATGTGACGACAACAGATCAATTCATTATGCTTTATGAGAAATCTATTTCAGAAGATGATGTCGAATCAGTGTTAGTATCCGGCGAAGAGAAAATTGTCGGTAACAACCACGACAGATGTTTGGTCATTAGTACCGGTTTCAATTTGTCACCTGCAGATATAATAATAAACGGTTAAGGAAAATAAAATGGACGCACTACTAAACTCAATCGCCGGATTGCAAAATTTCGCACTATATTTTGCTATCTCCATCGCCTTATTTTTTGTTTTCAAAATCGTCTACGCTTTCGTTACGCCGCATGATGAATGGAAGTTAGTTAAAGAAGACAAGAGCACTGCAGCCGCAATTGGTTTTGGTGGTGCGATGATTGGTTTTGCCATTGCACTATCTGGTGCGGTCACCAATTCAGAATTTTTACTCGACTACGTGATCTGGGGTTTCATTGCCATTGTTGCGCAACTTGTCGCCTTTGCACTTTTGCGATTTACTTTCATGCCTAAAATAGCTGAGAGAATTCAAAACAATGAAGTATCCGCAGGCGTCATGTTAGGCGCTATGTCAGTTGCTGTAGGCCTGCTCAACGCCGCTTGCATGAGCTATTAAGGAGTAATCCAACTATGCAAACTAACGTTAAACAAAAACGCAGTAGCAATATTAATGTATCGAAAATGCGAAAAGCATTTTCTTTCAAACCCTTAGCCTTAGGTGTTGCAACTGTGTTACTCAGTGCTTGCTCCGGAGCTAAAGAAGAAGCCTTAGTGTTTAAGACTGCTGACGAATGCGCAGATGCCCTGCCTGATATGGCGCAAAAGTGTCAAGTGGCCTACGAAGGAGCGCTCGCTGAGGCGGCTAAAACAGCACCTAAATACAACAGCAAAAATGATTGTGAATATGAGTTCGGTGCAAATCAATGCCAAAGTTATAACAACAACGGTAGCTCGATTTTTATGCCATTAATGGCTGGGTATATGATGGGGAATTTATTGGCTCCTCGCCCCTATTACCAACCTATGTTTACGTCTTACTCTCGTTATTCGCCATACCGCAATCACTGGATCGGAGCCGATGGGCGCGACTTTGGCGATACTAGAAAACGCGCTCTTAACGTCAGACCAAGTGCTTTCGATAAGAAGCCGGCTGTGACCCGCACAATGCAGCGCGGTGGATTTGGTAGCAGCGTGAGAGCAAAAGCTTCATGGGGAAGCAAAAGCAGTAAAGGCTGGGGTGGCTAAGTGCTGCGACTCCCCATTGAGGCGAGAAAAAACTGGCAGCAAATGGCGCGTGATTACGGATTTCATTTTCATACTATGCATGGACAAGCATACTGGGATGAAACCGCCTACTATCAATTTAATTTACAACAGATAGAACGAGACCTTGAGGCTCCTACGGAAGAAATCCACCAGATGTGTTTACATGTGGTGGACCTTGTCACTAAAAGTGAAGAACGATTATCTCAATTTGCTATTCCAGATACTTATTGGCAAGCCATAGCAGATTCCTGGCAAGCAAAAGAGCCCTCCTTGTACTCGAGGCTGGACTTTGTCTACGACGGAAGAGCGCCCGCCAAACTTCTTGAAAATAATGCAGACACACCCACCAGTTTATATGAATCAGGCTTTTGGCAATGGCTGTGGCTTGAAAACAATGTAGACAATAACAAACTCAGCAAACGCGCAGACCAGTTCAATTCACTGCAAGAAAAGCTCGTGAATCGTTTAAAAGTGATCGCCGATTATTATGGCATTAACTATCTCCATTTTGCTTGTTGCAAAGACACCGATGAAGACAGAGGAACCGTTCAATATTTGCAAGACTGCGCTAAAGAGGCAGGGCTTGACGATTACTTTTGTTATATCGAAGATATCGGGCTTGCCGTTGGTGGTGAACTCACCGACTTACAAGACCAAGTTATTTCGCATTGCTTTAAGCTCTATCCATGGGAATTTATGCAGCGTGAAGAGTTTGGTCCTCACGCATTGAAAGCAAATACAGCTTGGATTGAACCAATTTGGAAAACAATCCTTTCAAATAAAGCATTGTTACCTATGCTGTGGAAGGAATTTGAAGGGCACCCCAACCTCTTGCCTGCTTTCTTTGAAACGGACATAGCAAGCATGAACGCACTTTCAGGCATAAAAAAGTGGGTCAAAAAACCCCTCTATTCTCGTGAAGGTGCCAATATTGATATTTTAGAAAACGGTAAAATGAGCCTGTCGTCAGACGGTCCTTACGGTGAAGAAGGATTTATATATCAGGCTCACACACCATTACCAAAGTTCGCTGACAATTATACATTGATTGGCTCATGGTTAGTTGACGACGAGGCTGCGGGAATCTCTGTTCGTGAAGATAAATCGCCTATTACGCAAGACCTGTCGCGCTATATACCGCACATTATTCTATAACATACTTAAAGCAATAGGGGCATAAATTGGCCATTGTCAAATCACCAACAACACTAAAAAAACAGCTGGTTTGGGTTAGCTACGTTGTCGGTATTATGCTGGTGATAGAAGCGATTAATATGCTCACAGGCCGCTACTTTAATCAGTTCAGCATTTTCCCGAGAAACCTCAATCATTTAGCCTACATTTTTACAGCACCGTTTTTGCACGCTAATTTCACGCACTTTGCGTCAAACGTGGTTACGCTTGCCATTTTTGCGCTGCTGCTTCTTCAATTTGGCGGGAAGCGCTTTCTAAGCGTTACTTTTGGGTTGATCGTTTTGACAGGTTTGCTTGTGTGGATGTTTGGCAGGCCCTCTTATCATTTGGGCGCAAGCGGGGTCATTTATGGCTATTTTGGTTACTTAGTTTTTGCAGGTTTTCTCAGCAAGCGTCTATTTTTGATTATTATTTCAGTAGTTGTCGCTTTCTTCTATGGCGGCATGATTTGGGGAGTTTTGCCTAACCAACCCTATATATCTTGGGAATCACATTTATTTGGATTTATTGCAGGTCTCTGTTTAGCATGGTTTTTACGATCGCGGTCTTAAATTGATACAAAATCAGGGTGACATCATCTCACTTTTTTTCGTACAATCCTGATCCACTTCAAAAGAGCAGTCCAATTTACATGTCTGAAAAAACACAGCAACCGAAACAAACAGGATTTTTTGGCAATTTAATTTTTAATATTGCTGTTCCTGTTGTCGTAATGAGCTATTTAAGTTCAGACGAATATTTAGGCCCTGCTTGGAGTATTGTACTAGCACTCTCCTTTCCACTAGTATTTGGCCTGTATGATTTAAAGCAAACAAAAAAAGTAAATGCTTTTTCGGTACTTGGCATTGTTAGTGTTTTGCTAACAGGTGGTATAAGTTTATTAAAACTTCCCGCTGAATATATCGCAATAAAAGAGGCGGCTATTCCGGGTCTTATTGGCTTAGCGGTTATCATTACGCAGTACAGTAAAAAACCACTAGTAAAAGCACTTATATTAAATGACCAATTAGTTAACTGGCCTAAACTCAATGACACGTTGGAAACGAAAGGCTTAACCACTGTTTTCAACAGCAAAGTTGCTGTTAGTTCGTACATTGTTGCCAGCTCTTTCTTCTTATCTTCAGCGTTGAATTACTTGCTCGCAAAGTGGATTTTGGTATCAGAACCAGGCACTACGGCTTATACAGAAGAGCTTGGCCGCATGACTGCCTTAAGTTATCCGGTGATTGTTATTCCTAGCATGATTTTATTGATATTCGCTTTGTTGTATTTATTTAAGCAAATCTCGAGTGTCACTGGCGAACCTTTTGAAAGCTTTTTACATCAGTAGTCTTTCAGCGCCTCGTTAACGTATACTGAAGGCATCGACGCAAATTAGTTCCCTTTTTATGCTTTCCCTAAAAAATTTACAGAAAAGTTATATAGATGCTGGTGAGAAACATACCATTCTCAACAACGTCAACTTAAGCATAATGCCAGGAGACAGCATCAGTATTCAAGGTGCCTCAGGCTCTGGCAAATCGACGCTTCTGCATCTTTTGGCTGCCCTTGATAAACCCGACAGTGGTGAAATTCTGCTAACGAGTTCACGGGAATTAAGCGGCACCAATAATAAAATGCTGAAAGACCCGCAAACTAATACCCACGACATTACTCAGTTCACTGAAAAGCAAGCAGATCAATATCGCCAGTTTAAAGTTGGGCTGATTTTTCAAAGATTTAACTTAATAGACTGCATTACGGTGATGGAGAACATCATGCTGCCAGCCAAGATTACAGGCAATGTGCAGCACGAGTATATTCAGAACTTGTTGAATGCCCTTGGTATTGATCGCCATATCAACAAACTTCCCAATCAACTATCTGGTGGAGAACAGCAGCGAGTTGCCATTGCAAGGGGCCTATCGCATCAACCTCCTCTTTTGCTCGCCGACGAGCCTACAGGAAACTTAGACGGTAAGAACTCAGACACAGTGAGCAAATTACTGGTCGACACATGCAAAAAGCTAAACACCTCTCTTGTTATGGTTACTCACAGTGAAAAAGTGGCTTCACTTACTCAGCAGCAGTGGTACTTAAACGACGGTAGGCTGAGCCAAATTTAATATGAAGTATTCGCCATTCCTTTCCGTTTTATTAAAAAGTTATCGCAACAGCAAATTTAGCCTCACGATGCTCATGGCGTCGCTAATTATTGCTGCCGCTGGTTTATGTGCTGTGCTGGTGATTAATAGCAGTGCCAAACAAAGCTACAGTAGTCAGCAGCAATATTTAGTGCCCAATGTTACTCACACTATCTCCTCTAACTCGTCCAAGTTAACGCTCACAAAGCAAGACTATGCTGCGCTCAGGATGAAAGGCTTTAATCAATTGATTGCCGTTGCGCAAACAAGGCAGCATCTATATAGAAATAAGCTCATTGTTTCTCAAAGGCGCATCGACTTTACTGGCATCGATACATTTTCACTATTCGCACTACCCACTTTTTCAAATCCAACACCTCTTGCAGAGCAAGCAAGTGCGGCGAAGCAGCCCAACGCTAACTCGAATGCTCAAACCAGCGAAACCAATCAGCTTATTCGGCAACTGAGCGTTGGGCAGCCAAGTGCCATATTGCATCCGCAATTACTTGAGCAATTAATACGCGCTACAAATGACACCGATGGTGAGTCTGCTGCTAGCTCTTATTTTGGCGCTGACGGCGCGTTAACAATGAGTAGATTCACGACAATGTCAGGTAAGCCCTTACCCAAACTCATCGCCTTTGAAAGTGCAGCTTTAGGTAATGATATTATTATGGATATTGCTGCGTTGTACCGCCTTTATCCTAATGCTGAATTGTCGATGTTGTTATTTGTTGGCGAATTATCGCAACGCCAAGAAGAGACGCTTAAACAGTTATTACCAGACCATCTACAACTCATCAGCACTGACAAAGGCCAACAGGATTCGGAGCTTACCAGCAGCTTTCATTTGAACTTAATGGCAATGGCACTGCTTATGTTTGTTGTGTGCCTCTTTATTGTCGTAAACGCAGTCAACCTCCTATTAAATTCAAGACTTACTTGGCTAAAAATTTGTCGACAGCTTGGCATATCAAGACAACAACTGTTTTTCGTTCAACTTACTGAAATTGTATTACTCACTTTTGTCGCCAGCTTATCGGGCGTTTTACTTGGCATTGAGTTAGCAAAATTAGCCTCGCCAACGGTGCAGGCAACGCTTGAAAATTTATATTCCGTAGAAGTAGGCTTCGGTAAAGTATCCTCTCTTGGTTTACTGTTTCAAGTATTCGGCATTTGTTTGCTCGGCAGCGTCTGCGCTACTTTCATTCCCCTAAATAAACTTAATCATCAATTAGCACAAGCCAAAGATGTGCCTTTATCGAGCGTTCAACAGCGTTTTTGGAAGCTCTTTATATGGTTTTGTTTTGCAATTTTTGCAGTCCTTGCCTATGTGATATTGAATTATGCGCAGGTGCTTTGGCTGCTGCTTATCGCCACGGCATTAGTTATCCTGTCTGGCTGCTGTTTACTGCTTGCTAACTATCCAAGCATGCTCAGAATTATCCAACGATTTATTCCTGATCGCTTTCCATTACTGCAAGTTAGCTCCAAACAAAGCTTGGCATTGTCAGGTAAAACTAAGATAGCCTGCTGCGCTTTTTTTATTGCAGCAACAAGTAATATTGGTATGAATTTAATGGTAGACAGCTTTCGTGGCGCAACGGTCGGATGGCTAGAGCAACGATTAGCGGCCGATTACTATGTCTACAATAATGGTGAACCTAATATCAGTGAGTTGGCAAAAAATACTGGCGTGAATGTTTATTCACGTTTAGAAAACTATATTTCTTTTCAAGGTAAAAAAATACAGCAGTTTAGCTACCCTACCGACGAGTTCAACCAGCAAGCTATGGTGTTTTATGAAAAAGGACGGGATGAAAATTTGTGGGCGGAGTTTAGCCAGGGCAAGGGGGTCTTAGTTAACCAACAGTTTGCGTTTGGATTTGAGTATCAAATTGATGACTATATAGACCTTCCACATCCGTCTACGGGCACCTTGTCGTCTTATAAAATACTCGGCATTGTTTATGATTTTGGTAGTCCTTTTGCGCAAGTATTGATGCCATTTGATATGTTTGAATTATCTAATTCTAAATGCTGTATCTACGCGCTCCAAGGTTCTGAGAGTAGCATTAATTTGTTGCGCGAAAATATGCTCAAAGCAGGGTTCGAACCAGAAACACAGCTATTAAAAACCGAAACATTACTAGCATTATCAATGCAGGCTTTTGATAACACCTTTATTATTACCGACGGGTTGAATGTGGTCACGCTCTTAGTTGCTGCACTCTCACTAGCCTGCGCCATTATTGTTCTGATGAATGATATTCGTCCTCAGAATATGCTAGTTCGCAGCATGGGAGTATCAGCATTAAAAACTCAAGCACTCGCACTATACCAATATTTACTACTCTGTTTTGTGGCCTTATTATTAGCTACACCGTTCGGAATTTTACTAAGCTGGGTGCTAATATTTAACATTAATTATCAAGCTTTTTCTTGGACTTACCCCTTAGTTATAAATCCAATAAAAATACTGCAAATATACGCAACGAGCCTATTAGTGGTGACTGCGGTTATCGCTATTCCTATTGTTCGAGCTGGCAGAAGACCACTTATTGAGGATATCCGATGGGTAAATTAAGCAAACTTTCTAGGTTACTCATTGCGGTTTTGTTTATCTTACTCGCAGTTGCCTTAGTTGCGTTCATAAACAATTCGCAAAACAATAACTTGGGTAGTACTTTGCGCTATATCGAAGCGTTAGTTTTTGATAAAAGGTATAACGATGCGACGACTGCTGATGAAGGTGCCATATCACAACAACCCTTTGGTAGAGGCTTCAGTGCGTCTAATCCACAAAATTTAGGGAACACTGCCGATCCAAACTATGTCATTAGTTTTCCTGAAGATCATGGCGCTCATGAGTCATTTGATATTGAATGGTGGTACTTAACCGCAAACTTGCAAGATGAAGCTGGCAATGTCTACGGCCTGCAATGGACGCTATTTCGCTTTAGAAACCCAAACAATGAAGCCCGCGAGCAAGGGCGAACAGACGTCAGCACCGGAAGCGAAACCTTCAACAGTGATGACACTATCAAGACGCCGAGTTCGGATTGGAATAACCAACATATTTACATGGCCCATGCTTCGGTGCATAGCACCTCGCAACACTGGTTTTCGGAGAAATTTGCACGGGGTAATGTAGGTAATGCAGGCGTGGAAACAGTGCCATTTAAATTATTCATTGATGACTGGCAATGGCAAAGCCCAACACCTGGCTTACTGCCCGCAACATTAGCTTTCAACGCCAGATTGATTAGCGACAGTACTAATATTAGCGGCGTTTCTTACCTTGATGTTCAACTTAATTTGTCCAACACAGGGCCATACGTACTGCAGGGACAGAACGGTTACAGCATAAAGTCAGCAAATGGCAAACACGCTTCGCATTACTATAGTGCCCCTTTTATTCAGGTAGATGGTCAGTTTACGATGAGTGATGAGTTATTACTTTCACGCGTTAGCGAACAATATACGCCAGTGAAGAACAAGATAGAAAATGAAGCTAAGATAGGTGAATCACTAAAGCACATAGCCGTGAAAGGTAACGCATGGTTTGACCAAGAGTGGACATCGCAACTATTCGACCAAGCAACATTGGGGTGGGACTGGCTTTCTCTTCATCTTGATAACGGTGACAAAGTCATGGCTTTTCGAATGCGTTTACAAGATCAGCGTGACTATATCACCGGCACCTACATACAGGCTGATGGCTCAACAGCAACGTTAATGCCATCCGATCTAAGCATGGATATCATTGAGTTCACTGAACTTGGCAATAAAAAGTTGCCTTTACAATGGGCTCTGAGTATTCCAAGTAAGGGCATAAACATCAAGGTTGAAACTAGCAAAGACGACCAATGGAATCCTGCGTTCGTTGCCTATTATGAAGGCAGCGTAGTAGTCAGCGGAACGCATACCGGTCGTGGTTTTCTAGAACTCACAGGTTACTAAATAACATTCCTTTTCAACAAGAAAATTTCATCTATGAGCAGCAAAAAAATAATCTTTTGTAATCCTTGATATTTGACACAAGCAATACTATTTACTGTTTATCGATTGGTAAATTGTTTACCAACTATATTGAGAGAAACCATGCTACGTATTCTGTTATTCGTCGGTACCAACATTGCGATTATTGCTTTATTGAGTCTAACCTTTAGTTTATTTGGGATCCAAGGTCTGCTTGCACAAAACGGCGTTGACTTAAATCTTACTGCACTGATGGTTTACTCTGCGGTTATTGGTTTTAGTGGCGCATTCATTTCATTATTAATTTCAAAATGGATGGCGAAACGCTCAATGCGTGTGCATGTCATTGAGCAAGCAACTGATAGCACAGAAACATGGTTGTTAAATACGGTTAGTCGCCTCGCTAAACAGTCCAATGTTGGTATGCCAGAAGTGGGTATCTTCCAAAGCCATTCGCCAAACGCTTTTGCTACAGGCTGGAACCGTAATAATGCACTCGTGGCAGTTAGCACCGGCTTAATCGAAAGTATGAATAAAGATGAAGTTGAAGCTGTGCTTGCACATGAAGTTGCGCACGTTGCCAATGGTGATATGGTAACCATGACACTGCTACAAGGCGTAATGAACACCTTTGTGGTATTTCTGTCGAGAATCATTGGTCACACCGTTGACCGTGTTATTTTTAAAGTAGAGCGTGGCCACGGACCTGCATTTTGGATTGTGTCCATTATTGCAGAACTCATTCTAGGTGTTTTGGCGATGACCATTACCATGTGGTTCTCTCGTCATCGTGAATACAGAGCAGATGCTGGTGCGGCAAAGCTTGTCGGAAAACATAAAATGCGAGCCGCTTTAATGCGTTTACAAGCGAGTCAAACTGGACCTGATATGCCTGATGAAATGGCTGCGTTTGCAATTAATGCAGGCAAAATCCACAAGCTGTTTGCGAGTCACCCGCCGCTTTCAGAAAGAATAAAGGCGCTTGAATAAGCGCCTTTGCTGACCTTATTCGGCATCGCCTAAAAACGTAAAAATCTTTTTAGCAATATCAATATTATTCAAGTTGCCGGCAAATGCTTGTGCGCCGGCACCAAATGCATAAACTTCTACGTCTACGCCAGTATGACCAGATGTTGTCCAACCAGTGTTAGTGCGTTTGTCCAAGAGAGATTTCAATATATTTTCGCGCTCTCTCATGTCCATGCTGCTAGAAATACCGCTAATAATATTTTTTTCATCTTCATTCAATGCGAAACCGAATACGTCTTCAACGTATAAAGTCATATCTTCACTGTCTATGATTCTTTCTGACATTACCGTCACAGACGCCTTCATGTTTTGAATGAATTCAGGACTCCAACGGTAATCACCATCAGCACCAATGGTTAATCCACCAGTACTATGATCAGCGGTTAGCACAACTAAGGTATCAGGGTGCTGGTCGACATAGCTTTTCAGCATTTTAATCGTTTGCTCTAAATCTTCCATTTCCCCCATTGCCGAAGCAATATCGTTAGCGTGCCCCGCCCAATCAACCTGACTCGCTTCAACCAACAGGAAATAGCCATTCACATTTTCTAAGTGCGATATTGCGCTCTCGGTCAGCACCGAAAGTCGATGAGGATTAACATCATCTAGCGCTTTGGGTAAGCCAACATCTGCAAATAGACCCAAGGTTGGTTTGCCTTTAGGCAATGATAATAAGTCGGTATAGGAAGCGGCGTACTGATATCCCAATGTCTTGAATTCTTCAACGAGATTGCGGTCATCACGAATAAAGTAACTCCAACCGCCACCCAACATAACATCAACAACATTCTTATCATTAATACGGTCATCTAAAAACGAGTCGGCAATTTCGTTGTAGTTACGACGAGATTCGTTGTGTGCAACATAAGCAGCAGGTGTTGCATGAACAATTTGTGAAGTAACGGCTACACCGGTTCTTTTACCTAGTTTCTTAGCGCGTTGCAGCACACTTTCAACAGACTGCTTGTCAACATCTAAGCCAATAGCGCCGTTATACGTTTTAATGCCGGCAGCTAAAGCCGTTGCGCTCGCTGCTGAATCGGTGACATAACCCGATATCGAAGCCGGATAAGTTTGAGCGGTACCAATCAAGAAAGCATCAAGCGCAGTTAGTTCAATCATCGGCGTGCTTGGGTCGTCTTTATACAAGCGGTAAGCTGTTGTATATGCTGGTCCCATGCCGTCTGCGACTACCATAATAATATTTTTAGGCGTACTTACATTTGCCTCAGCGCTGTCCATATCGTTGTGCTTATTCGCTGTACATGCAGCACCGAAAAGCGTAACGGTGGCAAGCAAACTAATTGTAAAAATATTCTTTTTGATCATGTGACTAAGTACCCTCTAAAAGCTCGTAACACATTGAGTTAATGATGTTTAATAAATTAAATCTTCATATTAAAATAAAAGGAGAGAGGCGAATTTTAACACGCCTAAGGAGCCCTTTGTTGAAAAGAAAATGCCGATATTTCGGTGCGCTATAATATAAGCTAAATCTGTACCGTAAATATACCGTTAAACACCTTAGAATGCCAAATACAAAAGCCCGCCCTGTTCAGCATTAAACGTTACTAATTGTTACTCATTTAAAATTACTCTCAATACTGCGTAAAAATTCACCGACTAATATTCACGGCTGTAAACAGGTGGATCGAAATAGCGAGGCTAAATCACTCATTAATTACTGAATTAGATGGATCGCTAAAAATATTAGCTTTACCATTTCAAGCAGACAGCACTCAACACCGCGTTTTTTCATCAGTACCTTTTCTTTATAACGCCATAGAATTCATCAAGTTATGATTCATGTCGAATCACAGTCACATGCCCACGAAAATTCACATTCACGCCATGAATAGCTGGAATAAGTTTCATACTGTTTTTTTATTCATCATTGCAGCATAGGATGGGTACGTCTTCACCGATTAGCGAACTGAAGAATAAACGCATTCACCAAAGGTCATCGTTATTAAGAAGTTCGCAATATCAAATAAAATTAACGACAAGATTTAATATCACCAGTTTCAATATCTGCATACAGCACAGAAAGTTAATGAAACGGCAAAGAGGAAAACAATATGTCACAGTATCAAAAAGAACTAGAAAACATGGCGAAACTTAAGGCCGCTCAAGGCACACCATGGAATGCTATCAGTCCTGAGTATGCAGCAAGAATGAAAACGCAAAATAGATTCACAACTGGATTGGACATTGCAAAATACACTGCTGGCATAATGCGCAAAGATATGGCTGATTACGACGCAGACACGAGCCAATATACTCAGTCACTAGGCTGTTGGCACGGTTTTATCGGACAGCAAAAAATGTTGGCCGTGAAAAAGCACCAAGGTACTACGGACAAAAGCTATCTTTATTTATCTGGTTGGATGGTGGCAGCATTGCGCTCAGAGTTCGGTCCGTTGCCTGACCAGTCCATGCATGAAAAAACTTCGGTTCCTGCATTAATAGAAGAGCTCTACACATTTTTACGTCAAGCCGATGCTAAAGAGCTTGGCAAACTTTTTGACCAGTTAGACGAAGCGAGAGCAAATGGTCAGGACACAAGCGAAATTCAATCTCAAATAGATAACTTCGAGACGCATGTCGTTCCTATTATTGCAGATATTGATGCGGGATTCGGGAATGAAGAAGCTACCTACTTGCTTTCGAAGAAAATGATCGAAGCCGGCGCGTGCTGCATTCAAATTGAAAACCAAGTGTCTGACGCTAAACAGTGTGGCCACCAAGACGGCAAAGTAACCGTGCCACACGAAGATTTCCTAGCTAAGATAAATGCTGTTCGTTACGCTTTCCTTGAATTAGGCGTAGACGACGGTGTTATTGTCGCTCGCACAGATTCATTAGGCGCTGGTTTAACACAAAAAATCCCAGTATCTACAAGCGAAGGCGATTTAGCGGCTCAGTACAACGCATTTTTAGAAACAACACCAGTCAACTCTATCGATGAATTGTCAAACGGCGATACCGTAATGAAATTAAACGGTGAGCTCGTGAAGCCTGTACGTTTGCCAAATGGTCTCTATAAGTTTAAAGAAAACACAGGCTTTGACCGCGTTGTTCTTGATTGCATAACATCATTGCAAAACGGCGCCGACTTACTGTGGATTGAAACTGAAAAGCCACACGTTGGCCAAATCGGCGATATGGTTCGCGCTATTCGCGAAGTAACACCTTCAGCTAAGCTTGTTTACAATAATAGCCCGTCATTCAACTGGACGCTTAGCTTCCGTCAACAGGTATTCGATACTTGGGCAGAAGAAGGTAAAGATACCAGCGCCTACGACCGTGCATCCCTGATGTCTGCGAGTTACGACGAGACTGAACTTGCATTAGTTGCTGATGAAAAAGTACGTACATTCCAAGCTGATGCGGCACGTGAAGCCGGCATTTTCCATCATTTGATTACGCTACCGACCTATCATACGGCAGCACTATCAACGGATAATCTGGCCAAAGGCTACTTCGGTGACGAAGGCATGTTAGCTTACGTTAAAGGCGTTCAGCGTCAGGAGTTACGCCAAGGACTAGCCTGTGTCAAGCACCAAGCAATGGCGGGTTCTGACTTAGGTGATACTCATAAAGAGTACTTCTCAGGTGAGCAAGCATTAAAAGCGTCAGGTAAAGATAATACGATGAATCAATTCGACTCTGTTGATTGATATCGTAATTAAACAAAAGTTTGATATAGAAGTAGCGTGATATCAAACCACAGTAAGACTCTTGTTCAGCGCCCTTCGGGGCGTTTTTTTTGTCTTTACATACGAAAAATCAACGATATAAATTAAATTATTCGCTATTGCGCGACCAAGGTATTATCAATCTTGCGTCGTTTATGCTTATATATTTATCGAAATATAGGCATAATTAACGTGAATGGGATTTGTAAAGTCACCTATTTTTCTGAATTGTGCACCTTTTACTTTCACTGACATTGGAACGAATACTTTGAATATTGCAAAAGTCGACCTGAATCTATTAGTTTACCTAGACGTTTTATTAAGAGAAGGCAGCGTCACCAAAGCAGCTAACCAGCTAAGTATTACCCAGCCAGCGATGAGCAATGGCCTTAAGCGATTGCGAGATTTATTCAAAGACCCCTTACTCGTGAGAACCAGCGATGGTATGACGCCAACTAAACGTGCTCTGGAGTTACAGCCAGTTATTCGTGATGTGTTGAGTAAGTTAGAATCGTCTATTCAACCCGAAATTGAGTTTAGTCCTGAAACAAGCGTTCGTACTTTCAGAATAATGACCAGCGACTATGCGGAATCCACATTACTGCTTGAACTTATTGGCCGCCTAGCAGTGTTAGCGCCTAACATTACTTTAGATTTGATCACTCCTAGCGACGTAACGTTTCACGATGTTGAGCAAGGCAAGGTTGATATGGCCATAAATCGCTTTGAGGAGCTGCCTCTTTCGTTTCATCAAAAGGTCATTTGGTACGATTCATTTTCATGCGTGATTGGCAGCGATCATCCCATGAAAAATAATTTTGATCTTGCCGCATATTTGAAAGGCACCCATATCTGGGTGAGTAAAACTGGTTTTGGTGTTGGTGTCGGTATTGACCCAAATGAAGTGCAAAAGTTGGGTTGGGTTGACGCTGAGCTAACAAAAATAGGTAAGCAGCGTGAAATTCGTGTTTTTACGCGCCATTATCACGCAGCGCTGCAGTTGGCCAAAACACAGAATTTAATAGCAACATTACCGACCAAGGCGGCTAAAATTTTTAAAGACGACCCAAAAGTTGTCGTTCTTGAGCCACCTTTCGACATTCCACCCATTGCATTGAAGATGGCATGGAGTGCGTTACTGCACCACGATGCAGGTCATATTTGGTTGCGAAGACTTATTACAGAAGTCGCAAACGCTATGACTAGTGAGACACAACCCTAAGGAATATAGTGGCAATTACTACATTCACAGTATCTATAGCAAACATACTGTACATAAACTAAAAAACTGTCGTTATATTCCCTAGACTGTATGAAACATAACTACGGAGTATGCCAATGTCTACGGTTTCAACAAAGACAACAAGTTCACCTGGTGCAAATGGCAGCAGTGCCAGCGCAGAAAGATACGTAACAAAAGGCAAACTGTCGGTCGCCAGCGAACTACTCAGTTTCATTGAGTCAAGCGCCTTACCAAATTCCCAAACTGACGCTCTCGCGTTTTGGCAAGGCTTTGAAAATATCCTCGAAAGCTTAATGCCACTCAATAAAGCATTATTGAACGAACGTGAAACTTTACAAAAACAAATTGACGACTTTCACCGCGTCGATGCAAACGCTCCAGCCAATGAATACAAATCCTTTTTAAGCACAATAGGCTATTTACAGGCACCTCCAATTCCAAAGTCAATTGCGACTCAAAACGTAGACGCCGAAATTGCGACTATGGCAGGACCGCAACTTGTTGTTCCAATTAACAACGCAAGATATGCATTGAATGCTGTTAATGCCCGCTGGGGAAGTTTATACGACGCACTCTATGGCACTGACGTTATTTCAGATGAAGGTGGCGCCGAAGCTAAAGGGGCATACAACCCTGCCCGTGGTGATAAAGTTATCCTAAAAGCACGAGAATACTTGGATACTATTGCCCCCTTAAATGCAGGCAGCCACGTCGGAAGTCAAAACTATCAGCTACGTGACGCTGGTTTGTCGATTACCTTGGCTGATGGCAGCGAAACAACGTTGCAAGACCCGTCTCAACTAATTGGTTTTCAGGGCGAAATAGAAAGCCCAACAGCAATTCTCGTAAGTCATAACGGCTTACATGCTGAAATTCAGTTTGATAATTCACATCCCATTGGCAAAACAGATCCCGCAGGTATGAAAGACGTTGTTCTTGAGGCAGCGATAACTACGATTATGGACTGTGAAGACAGTGTTGCCGCAGTTGATGCCGAAGACAAGACCTTAGTTTATCAAAACTGGTTGGGCTTGATGCAAGGCAATTTACGCATTCAGCTTGATAAAGGTGATAAAACTTTTACCCGCAGCATGAATCCAGATCGTGAGTATCGTTCTCTGCAAAATGAAAAGATTACGCTTTCTGGTAGAAGTCTGATGTTTATCCGCAACGTTGGGCATCTAATGACAAACAGTGCGATTTTATTTGAAGGGGAAGAAATCCCAGAAGGGATAATGGACGCGATGATTACATCGCTTATCGCCAAGCATGACCTACTTAATAATAGCCCGTTTAAAAATGCAAAAGAAAACAGTATTTATATCGTAAAACCGAAAATGCATGGTCCTGATGAAGTCGCCTTCACAAATCGACTATTCAGCAGCGTGGAACAAGTACTTGGTTTAGCAAAGAACACAATAAAAATAGGCATTATGGATGAAGAACGCAGAACGAGCCTCAATTTAGGTGCGTGTATTCAAGCTGCAAACGAGCGAGTGGTTTTCATCAACACAGGATTCTTAGATCGCACTGGCGATGAAATTCATACATCCATGCTGAAAGGTGCTTTTGCACCAAAAGCAGAAATAAAAACTCGCCCTTGGTTGAATGCTTACGAATTAGCGAATGTCGCTACAGGGCTAAATTTTGGGCTATCTGGTCGCGCGCAAATTGGTAAAGGCATGTGGCCTATTCCTGACCAAATGGCTAACATGATGGCGGTCAAAATCGGGCATCCGAAAACGGGCGCAAATACCGCTTGGGTTCCGTCTCCAACGGCAGCAACGTTGCACGCGCTGCATTATCATCAAATTGACGTCTTTGAACAGCAGAGAAATATACTCAGCGATAATAAAAATGCCCATTTGGATTATATCGATAGCATTCTAGAAATCCCGCTCATGGAAACAGGTGCAAAACTAAGTCCGCAAGAAGTCACTAACGAACTCGACAATAATGTTCAGGGTATTTTAGGCTACGTTGTGCGCTGGGTACATCAAGGTATTGGCTGTTCTAAAGTGCCCGATATTAATGGCGTCGGCCTCATGGAAGACAGAGCGACGTTGAGAATTAGCAGTCAGCATATTGCGAACTGGCTTGAACACGGGTTGGTAACTGCGGAGCAAGTGAATGAGTCTTTGCAACGAATGGCCGCTTTGGTTGATAGTCAAAATGAAAGTGATGCCGAATACATTCCGATGCTTCCAGACTTAGCGAATTCAATCGGTTTTCAAGCCGCTAAAGACCTTATCTTCTTAGGCAAAGAGCAACCATCTGGTTACACTGAGCCGCTGTTGCATGCTCGCCGCAGAGAAATGAAGGCAAAGCTTAAAGACGCAGCTAATTAGCTTAGGTGAGAAAAAGCATTCTTTTATTCAATTGAACTGTTGACCCAACTGGTTTAGAGCAGTAGAGTTAAGAAACGAAAGAGAATTCTTTAAAAAGGGGCGGAAATGAAAATTTTATCATCAAATAGTCGATATTCTTTGATTTCTATTCTGCTGCTATTACTCTTGGCTAATTCACTGCACGGGTAAGTTTTATTACGAAAATACATAAAAAACCCGTGCCAAGCACGGGTTTTTTGTTTTCTACCTACATTAAATATGAATGACGTTCTAACAGAAGCGGTGCGCATCCCGCCATAGCAAACAACGGTCAAATGAAAAAGGCAATTAGTATGACTACAGTTAACCAGAGCAATAAGCAGGTCATTATTTTTGACACCACCTTACGTGATGGAGAGCAAGCGCTGCCGGCTAGCCTGAATGTAAAAGACAAGCTACAAATTGCACTGATGCTAGAAAAACTCGGTGTCGATATTATTGAAGCCGGTTTTCCAGTCTCATCACCAGGTGATTTCAAATCCGTTAATTTGATTGCCAAGGAAATTAAAAATTCCATTGTTTGCGGCCTGTCCAGAGCATTAGAAAAAGACATCGACGCCTGCGGACAATCGCTCAGCGTGGCTGATCACTTTCGCATTCATACCTTTATCGCAACGTCAGATATCCATGTAGATACCAAGCTGCGTAAATCACAAGATGAAGTGGTTGAAATGGCAGTCAAGGCCATTAAGCACGCGCGCAAATATACAAATGACGTAGAATTTAGCTGTGAAGACGCAGGACGGACGCATATCGACTATCTATGCCGTATGGTTGAATCTGCAATAAACGCCGGGGCAACAACAGTCAACATTCCTGATACAGTTGGTTATACAACGCCCACAGAATTTGGCGGCATTATTCAAAACCTATATAACCGTGTTCCCAATATTGATAAAGCGGTCATATCGGTGCATTGCCACAATGATTTAGGCCTCGCTGTCGCAAACTCATTGGCGGCTGTCGAGCAAGGCGCTCGTCAGGTTGAATGCACGGTTAACGGTATAGGCGAGAGAGCTGGCAACTGTTCTTTGGAAGAAATAGCGATGATCCTACAAACTCGCTACGCCATGCTCGGTTTAAGCACCAATATTAATTCACAAGAAATTCATAAGGCATCAAAATTAGTCAGTAACCTTTGCAATATGCCAGTGCAAGCCAACAAAGCAATTGTGGGGGCAAATGCGTTTAGTCACTCATCAGGCATTCACCAAGATGGTGTTTTAAAGGGGCAGAATACATACGAAATAATGACGCCAGAAAGTGTGGGCATAAATAAAAACAAACTCAACTTAACGTCTCGGTCTGGTCGACACGTCATTAAGCATCGCCTGGGAGAACTTGGTTACCAAGCAGATGAATATGATTTAGACGCTATCTACGAAGCATTTTTACGCTTGGCTGACAAAAAAGGACAAGTGTTTGATTACGACCTGGAAGCCTTGTTGTTTTTCGACCAACAAAAGCACGACCACGCACATTATCAATTGGATTACTTGCTCGCCAACTCAGGTCGCAATATCATACCTAACGCCACCGTTCGCCTTAAAGTGGGCGACCAAAGTATTACGGAATCAGCCGTAGGAAACGGTCCTGTTGACGCGGCATATAATGCTATTATGAGAGTCGTAAAGGGTCACAAAATTGATATCGTCGATTTTAAGCTAGATTCAAAAGGCGAAGGCGCCGACGCGCTTGCTCAAGTTAGCGTAGTAGCTGAATATAACGGTAGACGCTTTAACGGTATAGGCTTGGCTACCGACATTGTTGAATCAGGCGTTCGCGCGTTAATTTTCGTATTGAACAATACTTATTTAGCTGATCAAATTGACGAACAAAAATTACAACAAGAAAATATCGTAGGAGTTTAGAATGGCCACATACCATATTGCAGTTTTACCCGGGGATGGTATTGGTCCTGAAGTAATGGAACAAGCAAATCGAGTATTAGACGCGGTTTGCAGTAAGTTTGATATTACTCTAGAACGTACAACCTATCCTGTAGGTGGTTTTGCAATCGACCAACATGGTGAAGCATTGCCACAAACAACCCTTGATGGATGCGAACAGGCTGATGCGATTTTGTTCGGCTCAATTGGCGGTCCAAAATGGGATAGTCTGCCTTTAGATAAACGTCCAGAACGCGCCGCGTTACTGAAACTGCGCAGTCATTTCGATCTATTCAGTAATTTACGTCCAGCAAAAATTTACTCAGGCCTTGAGCACCTATCCCCACTGCGCAGCGATATTGCCCAGTCTGGCGTGGATGTTTTGGTGGTACGTGAGCTCACTTCAGGCATTTATTTCGGCCAGCCTAAAGGGCTTGAAGGAGAAGGTGAAGAACAGTTTGCTTTTGATACTATGCGCTATTCGAAACGTGAAATTCGGCGCATTGCTATCAGCGCATTTGAAGCGGCAATGAAACGCAATAAAAAAGTCACCTCTGTCGATAAAGCTAATGTGCTTGTTTGCAGCCGCTTGTGGCGTGAAGTGGTTGAAGAAGTTGCAAAAGATTACCCCGAAGTAATGCTTGAACATATTTACATTGATAACGCGACTATGCAGCTTATCTGTGACCCTGCGCAATTCGACGTGATGTTATGCTCCAATTTATTTGGTGATATTATCAGTGACGAGTGCGCAATGTTAACTGGTTCGATGGGCCTATTGCCATCGGCGAGCATCAATGGTTCAGGATTTGGTATGTACGAACCAGCAGGCGGCTCAGCGCCCGACATCGCAGGCAAAGGCATTGCCAACCCAATTGCACAAATTCTTTCAGCCTCAATGATGTTACGATACAGCCTAGGCGAAGTTGACGCCGCTGACGCTATTGACGCAGCAGTCGTAAAGACCTTGGAAGATGGCATATTAACCGCTGAATTAATGCCCAAAGAAGAACGCGTAAACGCGAGCTCTACCGCAGCCGTAGGCACTTATATTTTACAACAAATCTCTTAAACTAAAGGGAAGGATAAATCATGGCTCAAACCCTTTATGACAAAGTGTGGAACGCACATATCGTTGAACAATTAGGCGAAGACACTCTTTTGTATATTGACCGTCACCTCATTCACGAAGTTACTTCACCTCAGGCCTTTGCCGGATTGAATGAGAAGGATCGCAAAGTACGTCGGCCTGATCTCACCTTTGGCACCATGGACCACAGCATATCCACACGCTCACTAGCTTTAGATGCGTGCGGGCCACAAAATAAATTACAGCTGCAAACCTTGGCTGTAAACTGCGAACAGCACAACATACAGCTATATCCTGTTGGTCATAAAAACCAAGGTATCGTGCATGTAATTGGTCCTCAGTTGGGCCTCATCCAACCTGGTATGACGGTTGTTTGTGGCGACAGCCACACGGCTACGCATGGAGCATTTGGCGCCCTCGCCTTTGGTATAGGTACTTCACAAGTTGAACATGTTCTCGCAACTCAGACTTTACAACAAAGTAAAGGCAAAAGCATGAAAGTTGAGGTAGCAGGCAAGCTACCTACAGGTGTTACAGCAAAAGATATCATCCTGGCCATTATCGGCGAAATAGGTCACGCGGGTGCTACTGGCTATGTTATTGAGTATTGTGGTGAAGCGATCCGCGATTTGTCGATGGAACAACGCATGACCATCTGCAACATGAGCATTGAAGCTGGTGCAAAAGCAGGCTTAATTGCACCCGATCAAAAAACGATCGATTATCTCAACGGAAAAGAATTCTCCCCAACCGGGAAACATTGGGATGATGCAGTTAACTATTGGCAATCATTAACGACAGATGTGGATGCCACTTTCGATACTGTTGTTACCCTGCAGGCGAAGGAAATTCAACCACAAATTACCTGGGGCACTAATCCAGGGCAAGTAATTGGCGTAAACCAAGCGATTCCATCCCCTGATGATTTTGATGATCCTATAGAAAAAGAGTCCGCTAAAAAGGCACTCAAGTATATGGGCTTAGAAGCAGGACAAACATGGGACAAGGTTAACGTATCTCACGTTTTCATTGGTTCTTGCACCAATAGTCGCATTGAAGACTTAAGGGCGGCAGCCAAAATTGCTGCAACAGGCAAAGTGAAAAGTAACGTTACCGCAATCGTCGTTCCTGGCTCTGTTGCAGTGAAAGAACAAGCGGAACAAGAGGCCTTGGATGTCATATTCAAAGAAGCAGGTTTTGAGTGGAGACTACCAGGTTGCTCGATGTGCTTAGGCATGAACGACGATATTCTGCAGGCAGGTGACCGCTGTGCCTCTACCAGCAATCGCAATTTTGAAGGTCGCCAAGGTCGTGGTTCGAGAACTCATTTAGTAAGCCCCGAAATGGCTGTTGCCGCAGCTTTGACCGGTAATTTTGCTGATTCAAGGCAGTTTGGAGAATAATATGACAGGATTTACAGAGTTAACAGGCAAGGCCGCTCCATTAGATCAAGCCAACATTGATACTGACCAAATAATCCCAAAACAGTTTTTAACCGGCGTGACGCGCGCAGGCTATGGTGTACATCTGTTTCATGATTGGCGCTATTTAGACTTGTACGAGCAAGAGTTGAACCCTGAATTTGAGTTGAATAAACCGAAACATCAAGGGGCTAAAATTTTATTGTCTCGCGAGAACTTTGGCTGTGGCTCAAGCCGAGAACATGCCCCATGGGCTTTGGCAGATTTTGGCTTTGCATGTGTTATTGCGACAAGTTTTGCCGATATTTTTTATGGTAACTGTATTAACAATCAATTTCTTCCTATCGCATTACCAAGTAAAAAAATGGATGAATTGTTCGCGCATGTGGCGAATGACCCTGACATTAGCTTTCATGTTGACCTCAAGAATCAAACATTGAACGTTGGTGACAGCACTTATAAATTTGACATTGCCGAGCACCACAAACAAAATATGCTGAAAGGACTAGACGCAATCGGGCAAACGCTCGAGTTTGATAGCAGTATAAGTGCATTCGAGGAGCAACGTCTCGCTTGGTTATAGCAATAGCATAAGGGACTATACAATTTATGATTAAATCCATTTCCATTTCTGAGCTCACCATAGGTATGTATGTTGAGAACGTGGTCAAGCAAAAAGGCAACGTTCGCATAAAAAGTAGAGGATTGGTTAAAACTCAATCGATTTTGGATGCATTGAAAAGCAAAGGCATATTAGAAATTGAAGTCGACTTTGCTAAAAGCCGACTCCCAGAGAGTGACACTAAAGACAACGCTGGATCAGAGCAATTGCTTGATAGCGATAATAACGCAGAGAGCAATTCTGCTGCTGATATCGGACAGTTACAGAGTGACACTCTAAGCTCAAGCGTTCCAATGCGGAATAACATAAAAATAGCGCAGATAGAAGAATCTAGCTCAACAAACGCTATTAAAGCAGCTCGCCATCAAGAAGCATTAGAGGAGGCTGATAAGCTCTATTCTCAAGCGAAGAATGTTCAAAAAAGTTTCCTCAGTCAATTACGTTCCGGTTCAACACCAAATATCGATGATTTAAATAACCTGTCGCAAGATATCATTGAGTCTGTATTCGACAACACCGATGCACTCTCCTGTTTACTCATGCTGAAAGACTCCAACGAGTATTTAGTAGAACATGCTATCAATTGTGCCATTTTGCTCGCTATGTTTGCTCGCGCCAAGAATATGTCTGAGGCTGAAGTTGAAGATTTAACCAACGCTGGCTTGCTTATGGATGTCGGTATGGCCTCCCTACCCCGTGAGCTCGTCGCAAAAACAGGCAAACTGAATGAGGCCGAGTGGGCTAAAATGAAAACGCATGTCGATATTGGTGTCGAGATAGCTGAAGGCTTAGTTGACCCACAACCTATTGTGTTAGATGTGATTGCCAATCATCATGAGAGAATAAACGGCAGTGGCTATCCCAATGCGAAAACGGCATCAGAAATTAGTGTTTATTCTCAAATGGCCGCCATCGTCGACTGTTACGACGCAATGATATCGAATCGTCATCACCGACGCTCTGTAAGCGCAACGGCTGCCCTACAAGAATTAGAGCGCGATGAAACGCTAGACCGCGACCTAGTTACAGAGTTTATTAACGCAATTGGGCTGCATCCTGTTGGCTCATTAGTTGAACTGCACAGTAAACACCTTGGCATTGTGAGTAAGCGAAATCGTCAACATCCGCTCGATCCTGTAGTGATGATTTTTTACAGTTTACAAACCCAACTGCACACCGATGTGCAACGGGTTGATCTGCTAGAAGCCGATGATCATATTGTAACCGGCGTAAGGCCTGAAGAATTTAGTATGAATTTAGGAAAATTCTTTAAGAAAGTGTTTTTATCCGGTTAATATCAACAAACGGTAAGCAGGCGTTTTAGGCTAATACCCATGGTTTTTTTAGAGTAAACGCCTTGCTACATGTCACACACAAAGTTAAAGTCAAATACTGTAAATCCACAAACACACCGTAGAATAATGAACCGCATCAACTATCTAATTTTCATTCTGATCTTGCCTTGCATAAACCTGCCGATAGCACTTGCTAATGACGACATCCCAGGCCTAAACGCAGCGCAACTGCAATCCATAGGTGAAAAGATTTATCAAAATGAAACCGGCAGCAACCCTGAACATTTAATCGCTTGGAATAATGGCGAAGCATTTGCGAGTTTGGGCTTAGGCCACTTTATTTGGTTTCCAAAAGATATGATTAGCCCATTTACCGAAACGTTTCCAAGCTTGCTGCAATATTTACAAGCACAAAACGTCCCTATTCCTAATTGGTTGCAGCGAACGCAATATTGCCCTTGGAAAACTAAGCAAGAGTTTAGCGATGCAAAAGATAGTCTGCAAATGCAAGAACTAAGAAGTTTACTAGGCTCTACGTTTAAACATCAGGTTGCTTTTATCCATCAACGGATGCGCCGTTCTTTACCTCTGATGTTAGCTGAAGTCGATAATGCGGAAACTCAAAGCCTCGTTTCTTCAAGATTTAAAGCACTCGCCGCCACCGAATTAGGCATGTACTCCTTGATTGATTACGTTAACTTTAAGGGAGAAGGTATTGCTGAAACCGAAAAATACAACAACCAAGGTTGGGGCTTGCTGCAGGTACTACTCAACATGCAGCTAGATAGTCAAAACCAGCACTTGGCGTTTACCCAAGCGTGCGATGCAATGCTAACTCGGCGTGTAAAAAACTCACCGCAAAAGCACATTGAACAAAATTGGCTAGCAGGCTGGCGCAAACGCTGTGATACATATAGTCATACTAGTTTGCGTTAAATTTATCGCGAATTTCTTCTATTCGTCTTCTATTAACGCCAAGATCTGAAAGTCCAAGACGAGAAGCTGAACGAGTATGAATGACTATTTTTCCACTCTCTTCTGATGGGAAATAAAACTCAACATCATCGACAAATCCAAAGACTGCTGAGGTGGACTCGGCTCGAATGTAATCTTGCTGATCTACTGTAATTTCGGTTCGCTCCATCTCTTTCAGTACTTTTATAAGGCGCTCCTTCGCCTCTTTTTGTGTGCCGGTAAAATAAAGAGGCTCTATAGAGTCCAGTTTACCTGTGGCTTGACTGTTGACACAGTTCGGCGTAATCGGACAAGGTGTTAATTGTCCATCAGTAACGCCTAATTTGGGCCCGCTACCCGCACATCCTGCCAAGAAAATAAAACTGAATAGTGGGACTAGTATTTTCTTACTCATTTATCTTATCCTTTTACACTTTGCGGTGCCGATGCACCCTAAAAAAGACTTTCTGTCATATTCTTATCAAGTACAAATTTGGAGTTATAATAAATTCACGTCAATTCCTAACCCTGGCACCATGAACCTAGTTTCCCTACCAATCAGACAATGCATTCATCGTAAAAATTTCGTCTTTAAAAGATAAGATAACCTTTTGAGGCTCTATGTTAACCAACTGCAGCCCTTCGGCAATAAAGTCGCCCTCAACCAATCTTCTACCATTGACTCGAACCCAGCGCCCATCCCTATCTGAAGAGTACATATGCGCGCTGAACGTCATGCTTGGAAGCTGGGTTTGAATAGCAATCGACAACTGGTCAATTCTTGGTAAATCATCGTAGTTTGTCGCTTGCTGATTGCCGGAGGAGGGATTTGTGTCATTGTCTAAATCAGCAATCGCTTTGTTGATTTTGTTTAATAACGCCGCAGAAATACGCGCGTCGGTTTGCGTTTCTTCAGCTTCATTTAAGATGGTTTCACTCTGACTTTCAACAACACGATCGAGTGCCTCTTGCTGGGCTTCACCTTTGGGTTGATAACCCAACACAAGCGGCTCCGCTTCTTCCTTCGACGGCTGATTTGCTTGTTCAGATGCAACGTTGTTCGCGCTGTCTACAGCTTGAGGATTCTGTTTGGAAGTTTCTTTACCTGGGCTCTCTTTTTCAGTGCTCTCTTTTTCAGTGCTCTCTTTTTCAGTGCTTTCTTTTGCGTTTTTCTCTTGCTCTGTTGAAGCAAGATTGTTGGGACCATCGGTATTCTTGCTACTATTCTCGCCAGCAGTGAGCTCCTCTCTCTTTCTCGCAGAATAGGCAGGCTGGTAATCTATGACCACGTAGTCTTTGCTTTTAGACAGCGACAACCATGTAGGAATGGAAGCGATATTCCAACCAACACAAACACCGCCAATAACCAACAGCAGCAAGAGCGCAATATTTTTACCATACAAGTCCCACGACGAGGGCAAACTATCCATAGAAGGCATAAACAGTGAGCGATTGTATTGTTTACTTGTATCATTGCTGGTCCTTGCAGACTGCCTTTCATTTTGTAAAAGCTGTTGAGTCGGGGTTAATTTTGCCTCTTTTTCTACAGCTTCACTTGGGATCTCAGCTTCATCGGCGTCCTGTAAACCGAAACTTTGGCTTAAATCAACTTCAACTTCAGTCACGCCCATTTCGGTCAAGCCTTTGATCATTTCAGGGCTGCGGATCATACCAATTTTGCGGATTTTAACCGGACCATGCTGACTAATCACTTTGCTAACTAACATACCGGGCTGTAAGTCTTTTACATTAATCACCTTATGCATACAGTCCTCCCACCAGCAAGCCAACAACGATGGACGCAACAAAACTGCCTACAAAAATACGCTGCCACAGCTCTTTTTGACGCTGTTGTACAATATCTTCGCCGAGTACTTGATAACTCGCTGCAGTAACTAGTTGATGGGTAATAAGAGGTTTTTGTAAAGTATAAGCAAGCGTCATGGCACGGTCGCAAAGCAAATTGATCACTCTAGGAATGCCGCCACTGATTTGGAATAAGCTGCTTAACGATGTTGGTGTAAATATGCTTGGGTTGCCATTCGCGACCTGAAGACGGTGAGCAACGTACAAGGCAACCTCTGCTTTTGTCAACGGCAACAAATGATAGCGCGCAGTCACGCGTTGCGCCAATTGCCTAAGCTCATTGCGACGCAACAGCTGCTGTAATTCAGGTTGACCAATCAATACAACTTTTAAAAGTTTTTCTCGGGTTGTTTCTAAATTCGTTAACAAACGCAGTTGTTCCAATACTTCTGGCATTAGATGCTGAGCTTCATCAATAATAAGCACGGTATTGATGCCGTTGGCGTGATTATCGGCGAGCTTATTTAAAATTTTATCTGTGAATACTTTTAGTGAATTGGTGTCCGTTTCATAACGAATGCCAAGCTCGTCGCAAACGGTTGCTAATAACTCTATGGCAGACAAGGTCGGATTTAAAATAACTGCCGTTTGCGTATCATCAGATAAATCTTGCAACAGTTTGCGTGATACTGTGGTTTTTCCCGTTCCAACTTCACCCGTTAACATCACAAAACCGCCCGACTCCTTTAAGCCAAACGTTAGGTGAGCCAGTGCTTCGCGGTGTCGCGGGCTCATGAAGAGGTAATCGGGGTTAGGAGCAATTGAAAATGGGTTGTCCGATAACCCAAAATAGCTTAAATACACGTTATCTGCGCTGTCATAATTATTGTGTTGATAAACTATCGAGTATCGCTATTTAAGTCAATGCTTAAGGAGCGAGAATGCTAACACCTACGGTGTATTTTAAGTATTGCAAGAAAATACCGTTTTGCATTAAAACAAGCATACTCGTTATCGTCGATTTGAGGTAGAATGCGCCCAAACACAAACGAAACTAAGTCATTCATGTTTGCACAATTAGATTTAGATGACGAGCTCTGCAGAGCCGTCGCCGAAATGGGCTATGAACGCCCCACCAGTATTCAGTCTTTGGTCATTCCTCATGCAATGGAAGGTAAAGATATACTCGCTGATGCTCCAACGGGCACCGGTAAAACTGCGGCATTCTTGTTGCCCGTTTGCCAATATTTACTTGATTATCCGCGCAAAGACGACAGTTCAACGAGAGCGCTTGTATTGGTTCCTACCAGGGAACTAGCAAATCAAGTATATGAACAAGCCGTCGCTATCACTAAATTTACGCATTTGACCTGTGGTGTCATCACTGGTGGCATTAACTACGGTACCGATCGTGAAACGCTTAACGCAAAGGTCGACATTCTAGTGGCAACACCGGGTCGATTGTTTGAGCATATTGAACAAGAAAGCTTTGACTGCCGTGACATTGAATCACTCATATTAGATGAAGCAGACCGCATGTTAGACATGGGCTTTTCGTCCATTGTCCATCAAATTGCTGGTGAAGCTAGGTGGCGTAAACAAAGCATGCTTTTTTCCGCAACGCTCGAAGGGAAAGGCGTACGCAATTTCGCTGAGGAACTGTTAAAAGATCCAGTTACACTTTCTGCTGACTCATCAAGAAAAGAAAAGAACAAAATTATTCAGTGGTATCACTTAGCTGACGATTTACAGCACAAAAATGCCATATTAGTGCATCATTTGCGCAACACCATTGAGTCTTGCATCGTTTTTGTAAAAACCCGCGAGCGCTTACACAACTTAAAAGACTTTTTGGCTAGCCAAAAATTTAGCGTAACTTACCTGCAGGGCGAAATGCCGCAAGATAAGCGCAACGCTGCACTCGCGAGCTTTAAAGCCGGTGAAGTGAAAATTCTGATCGCTACCGATGTGGCGGCGAGAGGCATTGATGTTCAGGATATTAGTCATGTTATTAACTATGACATGCCTCGTGGTTCAGATATTTATGTGCATCGCATAGGCCGAACGGGCCGAGCGGGCGCAAAAGGCACAGCAATATCGATTGTTGAAGCGCATGATTTTGAAAAAGTAGGAAAAGTAGAGCGCTACACCAAAGAGCCATTTAAAGCTCGCGTCATTGATGGTTTACGTCCAAAAAATAAACCACCGCTTGTGGTGAGAAAGAAAAAAGTAAAATTAACGGGTAAAGCAAAGAAAGCAAAAGCTAAATCTAAGGCGAAGACCAAGTTTAAAAAGAAGACGACTAGACCCTCATCACCTAAATCAAAAGAGGCCTAAATGAGCATAAAGCAAATAGTCTTAGCCACTGGTAACAAAGGAAAAGTTGCAGAGTTCTCAACCCTTTTTGATGGTTTTTCAATTAAAGTATCACCGCAGTCGGAGTTCAATGTAGAAGAAGTGCCTGAAACTGGCACTACGTTCGTTGAAAATGCAATTATTAAGGCTCGTCACGCAGCAAAAGTGACTGGGCTACCTGTGATTGCCGACGATAGCGGTCTGGCGGTAGATGCACTTGGCGGTGCACCGGGCATATACTCTTCTCGCTACGCTGGTGAAAGTGCTAACGATAGCGATAACATCGACAAATTGTTAGGCGCTCTAGCAAATGAAACCGACAATCGCAAAGCGCGTTTTTTATGTGTTCTTGTATTTATGCGACACGAACTCGACCCGACTCCAATTATCTGTCAAGGTGAATGGCACGGCGAAATTAGCACCGCACGAAACGGCAACGGTGGATTTGGCTATGATCCTATTTTTTGGTTACCAGAGCAAAAATGCAGTGCTGCTGAACTAGACAAACACACCAAAAACAAAGTTAGCCATCGCGGCAAAGCGCTTGTGCAGTTGATACAGCGCATGCAGGAAGTATTGAGAAGTTGAGCTCTATTTCGTCAACTACCTTAAACACATCAATACATACAAGCCCCGCGACTGACGACAGCGTAGCAAGTTTACCTCCTCTCAGTTTATATGTGCATATTCCTTGGTGCGTACAAAAATGCCCTTACTGTGATTTTAACTCACACAACTTAAAGGGCGGCCTGCCCGAGTCTGAATATATTAGCCACCTGCTAGATGACTTAACGCAAGATCTTCCGCTGGTGACCATGAATGGCAAAATGCGTGAAGTGTCTACCATTTTCATTGGCGGTGGTACACCGAGCTTACTCTCCGTTGCGGGAATGCAGAGATTAATTGACGGTATTGCAGCCAGGATCCCTTTGTCACCTAGCGCAGAAATTACCATGGAAGCCAACCCGGGTACCGTTGAAGCCGATAAATTTATCGGTTTCGAAAAAGCAGGTATTAACCGTATTTCAGTGGGTGTACAAAGCTTTGATGAGCAGCATTTGAAGGCTCTCGGTCGAATTCACGATTCAACGCAAGCAACATCAGCCATTGAACTCGCGAAACGCTTGCCGTTACGCAGTTTCAACTTAGATTTAATGCATGGCTTGCCAAATCAAAGTGTTGAAGACGCTATGCAAGATTTGCATAAAGCCATTGCCTTGGCACCTCCTCATTTATCGTGGTATCAACTCACCATTGAGCCAAACACCTCATTTTACTCAAAGCCACCTACGCTTCCCGACGATGATATACTTTGGGAAATTCAGGAGCGTGGTCATCAAATCCTAAGCGCTGCGGGCTATGAACAATATGAAATATCAGCCTATGCAAAAAAAGGCCAGCAGTGCCAACACAATTTAAACTACTGGCGCTTTGGCGACTACCTTGGCATTGGTTGCGGTGCACACGGCAAAATCACGCGTATGTCTAAGCAGATGCCAGAGAGGGCTGAACAAGATGCATCTGCGAATACAAATATAGTACCTGAATACGAAATTTTGCGAACCGTTAAAGTGAAGCACCCAAAAGGCTATATGGATCTCACGCGCTCTTACATGGATAAAGTGATAGCGGTTGAAAGTGACGATCTTGCATTTGAATTTTTCATGAATCGTTTTCGTATTATGGAGGCTTGCCCTAAGGCTGAATTTACCAAAAATACTGGCCGCGAATTAAGCAGCATTGAATTGCAACACCTCAAAAAAGCCGAATCGATGAAGCTCATCACAAGCAATGCTGAAGAATGGCAGCTTACCGACACCGGCAAACGTTATTTGAATAGCTTGTTGGACCTATTTGTATAAATCATTTTGACATTGCAATCAAGCGCTCTACTGTCGATAGAAGCTTAATCTTGTCTATCGGCTTAGCGATAAAGTCGTTCATCCCTGCTGCGAGGCATTCTGCCCTATCTTCAGCAAACGCGTTTGCTGTTAGTGCCACTATGGGCGTTTTTAAATTGTAGTCATTGCGTAGCTTTTGCGTTGCCGCGAGACCATCCAACACCGGCATTTGTAAATCCATAAGGATGAGATCAAAGTCTTGGATCAGGCAGGCGTCTATGGCTTTTTGGCCATCGAATGCTAAAGAAACCTCATACTGCTCGTGCTCAAGCATAGACTTAACGACCTCTGCATTGATCTCATTATCTTCTACTACAAGTATGTGCTTACCAGCATTTTGCTTTGTGTCATGCTCAAGTGAATTTTGTTGAACAAGCGTTTGAAGCTCAACGAGATCTCTTTCTATTGCGCGTCGGTCTACTGGTTTTGCATGCATTCGCCAAATAGCATTTCTTACCTCATCAGAACACTCAAGATGCTCTAACACCGCAGACGCTAAAAGGATGTATGGCATATGCTTTAAGTTAGCACTCAGCATTGCTTCGATCGCACCCACGCCATCTATATTTGGCATCGAAAGGTCGAGTATCACCAAATCGTAACTATCTGGTTTATCGTTTAAAAATTCAGACGCTGATTGATAGGTGCTGGCTTTAAGCCCTTGGAGTTTAATCAAGTGTTCAAAATATTCACGACTCGTTTGCAGGTCGTCAACAATTGCACAATTAAGCATTACGTCAGACTGAACCGGCAGCGCCCGTTTATCAATCCGAATAGGAATACTAAACGTGAAGGTGCTTCCCTCACCTAACGTTGATTCAACGCTCAGGGAGCCATCCATCAACTCGGTTAACTTAGCAGAAATACTGAGTCCTAGTCCGGTGCCGCCATAAAGACGCGTTGTGGTTTGGTCAGCTTGTTCAAATTTATTAAAAACACTCAATTGATTGTCTTTACTAATGCCAACACCTGTATCTTTTACAACATAAGTAAGGTGATGCTTTTTGTTCTTTATAATGACACTAACGTGCAGAGCCACCTGCCCCGTTTTTGTAAACTTGATAGCGTTGCTCAACAGGTTGTGCAGAACTTGGCTAATGCGAGATGGGTCGCCGATAATAGTGTCGGGGAGGTCGGTATCTTTGTGATAAGAAAATTCGAGTCCCTTTTTTCGACAGTAGATAGCCTGAAGTGAAACGACATCATCAATACTCTGATACAAGTCAAACGAGATATTTTCTATCCTGAGCTTACCGGCCTCAATTTTTGACAAATCTAAGACATCATTAATTAGCATGAGTAATTGTCGGCCTGCATTTTTGGCTTTTTTGAGGTAATTATTACTTTTGCTTGGATTGTCGATAGCAAGCTCAATCATGCCAAACAAACCATTCATGGGGGTTCTTAACTCATGACTCATGCTTGCTAAAAACTCTGATTTTGCTTTACTGGCCTCCATCGCCTCTTTTTCTGCGTTTTTGGCTTTAATGATCGCTTTATCAAGACGCTTTATATTCGATGCGATTTGTTTTTCCATTGGCCTAAAAATGAGAAAAGCCTCTAAAAGCAATATAAGTAGTGTTAAAACCCATAGACCCATTTCTAGCTCTTCAATATAGGTAACTCTACTTTTCGCATCATTTTCAAACTGTTGAACAACCTCATTTAAAAGACCAAGCAGCAATTCTGTTTGCTTAGTATTGAAAGTATCAGGGATTATCGCGCACTCAGGATTGGCAGCGTAAGCTCGCGCACTTCTGATGTAATCTTTGGTCTCCTTATCAACGTTTTCGGGCCCAAAATACATAGAAGTTAGCTTAGCGGGTAAAGACGGTAAAGCCGTCAGAAATTGATGATTCGTTTCAAATTTATTAACGATTTCAAATAAACGGGCAGTGTATTCTGCTGTCGAGTCATCGCAAACCGATGCGCGTTGCACAAACAATGCGATGCGCTGGGAAAGCATTCGCTGCTGACCAGCAACATTAATAACAAAAGCGTCGTTTTCCTGTGCCTTAAAAACATAGCGCATTGATATTGCAGACGCAGATACGATAATTGCGACAAGAAGCAGTGCGGATATGTATCGAAACTTTATAGACACAAAAATTCGTTTCCTTTTGCGAAGTTCATAAACGGTGCCACATCAACGTTTTTTTATCAATTAAATTAATCTAGCTCACGTTCAAAAGGCAGCGCTGTTCGCACAAGCCTAACAAAAACGGTACGATTTTTCTCTTTAATCGAATTACTACTATTAAAAAATGCTACCACCCAAGCACGTTCTGGGTCATTCATTGATGGCGTTGAAGTCCAAAAGTCATCCGGCGGTGTTGCCGGAAATAAGTCAACATCAACTGAAGGTCTCGTGCATGAACGCTCCGTGATCGAACTCAATTCTTTAATATTCGGTAAACGCCAATTAGTAGAAGCATTGAATTCGTAACCTACGCTTAATTCCAAAGCCTGTTTCCATGTATAGGGTTCGGCTTCGCCTGTGCAGGTCTCGCCATTCCAAGTTTGCCCGATAGCACAGCGCATCCACACGAGATTAGTACGCAAATGCAGTAATTGCCCATTGTCGAGTTTGAGAAAGTTTTCTTCCGGTGCGCTAATAGGCGCAGTAGCTAAGCAGAATTGCTCGGCATTAGCTGCGCTGAAAAAACAGACGCAAAATAAACACAACACGTTTTTAATAAAGCGATTCTTAATCATCGTCCGGCTCTCACTAGTTTGACACGCGCCTGCGTAGATTTATTAATGAAATTATCGACCCCAGAGTTGAAGTCAATTGCCCACGCGTTCTGCGCTCCGCGCTCGCTCACGCCATCGACGTTAGGCACAAAAGTCCAATACCACAAAAAAGTATTAGGTTGCGTTATTCCCATATCAGGAAAGTACTCACTTTCAATCAGTGGTGGTTGCAGTTTGCCAAAATGCACCAGCGACAAAAGCTCATTGTGAGACGGTAAACGCCAATCGAAGAAGCCGCACAAACCCTGTGCGTTAACGGTATCTACATACGCTTGAGTATTGCATTCTTCTGAAGCGAGATTACAAGCAGTGCTTCCTGCATTTGGATCACCTTCGAATCCTCCGTTGTCGCCAAATGAGTACCAGGTAAATAACTGCTCGGCATCGTGTAAATCACCTGTAATACCCGTCTTATTCTCCCAAATTAATCCTGTAATATTGTCTCGTACGCAGCGCCAGTCGGCTGTGTCTTGGTCAATTTCATCACCATTCTGATTTAATCGGGTAAAATCGAATCCCTGCTCCCCTCTTCCTGCTTTGTCTGAAAAACCACTGGTTGCCATACGATCATATCCATTATGAGCGTCCTGACCTGCGAACTCTCCCTGATACGCAGCGAGATTAGCATTGTTGTTTGCGTTTAAGCTCACACCAGTATCGTTTAGCCTAGTGAGTGTTTGTGGCTGAACCAACATGGTTTGCGTTTTACTTCGTTGATTTCCATAGTTATCCATAATCAACAGCTGATAAACGATTTCTGTCTGTTCGGACACCAAAGGCGCAATACTGAAAGTGTTGAGCGCGTTTGCATCACCAATTACCGGCACTAGTGACGAATCAGATGTCCACAGCACTGAAAATGGTTCAGCACCGCGCGCCACGCTCGAGACTTCTCCACCAAGTGACAACAGTTCACCAGAAAATACGGTTTGCATAGGCCCAATCGATAATTCCGGAATAGTTTCAGACTCACTGAGTAAGCTCAACGTTTTGTCTATGCTTGCTGTTGCTCCTTCTTGATCAGTCACCTGCAGTCGAATAGTAATATCTGCGGACTGCTGAAGCACCGGTGTACTAAAGTTTAGGGTAGATGTTGTTAAAATACGTCCTGCTAGCACATCGGGGCCGGCAACTTGTTGCCAATTATAGGCAGCGATTGGTACGTTTGAGCTTTGCGGGTCGGCGTCAGTACTGCCTGTTCCATCGAGCGTTACGCTAGTTAGTATTGGATAAGTATCGATTGCGTAAAGCTCAACACGTGGTGCAAGTATGGCTGCTACAGGGGCTATATTTACGGGGTTGACGCGCATCGTAATGCTGTCTACTCCGGTTGTGCCATTGCTATCAGTTGCAGTCAGTGTGAGCATATATTCCGTCACTTGGGTCACAATAGGTGCAGTAAGGGTTGCTTCTGCAATCGCCGCGGTTGGATCAGTGAGCGTGAATGTTAATGCAGGCGTTGATGTCCATGCGTAAGTAATCCCGCCAGCGGTGCTAGTTGCTATACCGTCAACTGAAACCGTAATCTGCTCGTTGGTCTCAATATTTTGTCCTGCATTGACCAGGACCTTCGGAGTTGTAGGTCGCTCAGCGTCGCCGCCACCACAAGCTGTAAGGGCGAAGATAGCTGAAAGGACAAGTAAAAACGTTGAAAATTGATTCATCAATGTATGCCAGAAATAATGTTAGCTTCAAACGTTATCTAACGCGCAGCTTGGAAATAATAGATAGGGTTTTGCAAGGATCAGACCAATCCGACAATATGATGAAAGGCAAACTTTTACTTCGCGGCTTGCTTCATTTCACTATGTTCCACTTGCAAGGCAAGAAGCTGCTTTTTTGCAGATGCAGCGTCGGTCATGTCATAAATCATCATACAGACATGGTCAACTTGCCCTGTTGCTGATACTAAGGCAGATATTGAAATGTTCTGATACATGAAAGGTTCAGTGCCCGTAATTGGACGAAAATTTCTAAACTTGAATAAATAAGGACGTTGTTCCCACGTCATAAACGCGCGAGTACGAAGCTCAAACACGGCTTTCGCTTTGCGTCTAAACCAAGTTTCTGAAATATCTGGAAACAGCGAAAATAAGGTTTTGTCCCTTACGTCGCTTGGCAACTTTCCACTGTGCGCTTCCATGAAACCATTCCACACTTTAATTTCAAAATCACTATTAAGAACAACAATGCCCACATCAACTGTTTGCAACATGTCCATCATCCAATGAAATTCTAGTATTTCGTCAAGTGCGCTAGTGGTACTCATTGTTTAATCCTCGAGCAAATGGGCCAATTTCGAATTTAAGGTTTCTAGTGAGTCTTCGGTGAATAATAAGACTAAATCACACTGCACATTGTAGCCTTCTAAGCCATAGCTCAATTCAATTGCGAGGGTTTTTCGCCAATTGTTTTTATTCATTTTAATTAGTTCTTCGACGCTTTGATGTTGACCCAAAACAACAGGTTGGCCTTGTCTAAACTGCATATCCAACTGTTTTGCAAAACCAGACAAGCACGAGCCTATAAGAATACTGGCAACATCCATCAGCATTTCGAGCTGTAATTCGTCGTCAACAGCTTCCTTAATGTCCAGAATTTTGGCAACATCACCGAAACTAGAGTCACTTAATATGCAAAGCGCTTCCCCGCTGATGCCATCGCCAAGAAACCCTTGGCAAACACCCGATGTTTGCTCGTGCATTTCGATATCAGAAAGCATCATATGTAATTCTGATACTTCAATTAAGTTAACGTTAGGAATGGGCAGCTTAACGAAAACGTTCATTATTCTCGCAAGGTGGTCACCGGCCTGACCCATCGCCACATTTGTGACCTCTTGGTAACAATCGCGCAAGGCATCGTCCAAACCTTCAGATGGTGCCTCTTCAGCCAAAGCCAATATGTTATGTTTACGCAGCACAGCGGCAAGATCGCTGGAGCTGACAGGTTTTTGAATGAAATCGATAGCGCCTAAGGCCATCACTCTTTCTTTCGCTTCTGGCTGAATGTCTCCAGATACCACAATTGTTTTGGTTAAAAGCTGCTGTTCTTTAATCCCTTTTAAGGTTTGATAACCGTCCATAACCGGCATATTTAGGTCAAGCAATAAAACTTGCCCCTTGCCTTCAGCCAGAGCAACAAGCGCCTCTTCACCATGTTTAGCAAAGTGCACAGCAACATCCCAGTCTTGAGGTAAACACTTAGCAACCTGCTTTCGCGCTACAAGAGAGTCGTCACATATTAGGACTGAAATCATGTAATAACCTAACAAAGATGAAAGTTAAAAGACGTATACCATTAAGTGGCTTTTGCTTACCACCATGTATTAGTAACGGCGCAATGACAAAATTCTTTAGAGATTCGTTCGCCATGATTAACAACTAAAGGAGGAGTTAATCAGCATTCAAGCAAACAATAAAGGTAACAACACTGCAGTGAATATTCCATTTAAACACAATCCTAAGGTGGCAAAAGCGCCACACGTTTCACTGATGCTCAGCGCCTTCGATGTGCCAACAACATGAGCAACCGAACCTAATGCAAGACCTTGAGCATATTCTGAATCTGTCTTTGTGAGCATAATTAGCCATGGTCCAAAGGTTGCACCAACTATACCGGTAAGTATTACTATAACCGCAGCCAGTTCAGGAGTTCCCCCAATAAGATCCGCAGTTCCCATTGCGAGTGGCGTAGTAATCGATTTAACTAGCATTGTCATCTGTAGTTGCAGAGGCGTATCTAAAAAATAAACCGACAGCCACGCAAGCGAGGGCGCAACGCTTCCGCCGATGATAATAGGGGCCAACACTTTTAAGCCCAGTTGTCTGAGAACAGGTAACTGATTATATAGCGGGACAGCTAACGCCACAGTGGCAGGCCCCAACAATAATTCAAACAGCGTTATACCGTGTTTGAACTCAACTACATCAATTTGCGTGAAATATAAACCAAGTCCAATAATCAAGGTGCTGACGGTTAAAGGATGCAGTAATGGCGTTTGATGCAACCAAAAATGTATTTTTCGACTGAATAAATAAATGCCCAAAGTGACAAATAAACACGCACACATAAATACAAAATCTTGCGTCCAGAGAGGCGAAAACTGCTCAACAATCCTCTGCAACGCAAATATAATAGGGTCAGTGTTAATTGTCATTTTCTTGGTCTTCACTTGCTATTGACGTCTTCACCGCCACAGACTTACTGACGCCGGATAGTATGCGCTGACTCAACCACAAAGTAATACCTAGGCTGACCAGTGTGCTCAGTAAAATAGCAACAATGAGCGCAGCGTAGTGTTTTGCAAACAAGTCGCCGTATAACAATACTGAAATAAGAGCTGGCAGCAAAAATAAACCCATGTATGCAAGCAATGGGCGCGCAGACTGAGTAATAGCGGCAGGCACTCTGCCCAGCATTAACAGCGAAATCAAAAGGATGAAGATCCCGATAAGTGCAGGAGGTAATGGAATGTTAAAATAGTGAAAAGAAAACAAGGAGACTAAGTAGATACAAAAAATCACGGCGAAGCCAACTATTCCGCGCACTGAGTTTTTCATCATATTGGCGTATCTACTTAATACTAAAAGGTACTGTCTTGGTGGATTGTAATAAAGTAATCCGTACCCGCTTTACTATAGTCGACTTTGTATTCTTTGTTATTCAAGGTTTGAATGAATAACATTGGACGATAATCACTAAAATTATCAGAAGAAGAAATATCAACTTTCACCATGTCCATACGTTTAGCTTCTAGCTTATTTTCAGGTATTTTCCCTTCATAAACTTCTATGTCGTTATACATAACAAGTAGCACAGGGTCGCGTCTGCCATTAATGACAAGCAAATCCTGCTTTCTTAATTTATGTATGATCGTGTTTCGACCACTAATTAAATAGGGTTTTTCTGCCATTTACAGCTCCTAGCAAATTTAAATAGGCATCTCTTGCAGAAATATAACAAAACAAGCCCGTTTATGCACGCGCAGATGTTGAAGATAGTACATATAACAGTCATTTATGACATATATCGGCTTTTTTTAAAAAACTTTTACCTGTTTGATGACAACACCATAAAAAGAATTTATACTTCACGCCGCTTTTCGGATGGAGCTCGGTTCTTTTAGGTCCAAGTAGCTCCAAGCTGTGCACTTATGCGACGCCTCATATTGTTTTATCGGGGTTCGTTATGAGAAAGACACAATCTTTCGTAAGCTTCCAAAGTGTGGCCCAATAGCTCAGTTGGTTAGAGCATCCGACTCATAATCGGCAGGTCCCCTGTTCAAGTCAGGGTTGGGCCACCATTCATTCATTCCAAAACGTTCTAAAAGCATCTGAAACCTTTACAAACAAAGCCCTGCAGCCTTAAAACCATACCCTAAAGCAATCCATAGCATTCGCCAACATTCCGAAATCAATGTAACATTAATTGTAACATCAGCTAAACAACCTTGATTCGGTGTTACATTAAATGGCAAATACAACAAAGCAACTAAACGATACTCAAGTTAAAACAGCCAAGCCAAAAAGTAAAGAATATAACCTTGCAGACGGTCGTGGGCTTGCATTGCGCGTAAAACCCACCGGCACAAAAACATGGATATTCAATTACCAACACCCTATTACAAAGAAAAGAAATAATTTAGGTTTTGGTTCTTATCCCGATGTTACATTAGCCAGAGCAAGAGAAAAACGCGCTGATGCTCGTGCATTGCTAGATAAAAAGATTGATCCGAAAGCTCACAATGAAACTGAATTAAAAGCCAAACAAGTTGAATATGCGCAGACATTTGCCGTAATGACCGATACTTGGTACAAGCTGAAATTATCAAAAGTTAAGAAAGCCACTGCAGACAAACACCTCGAAATACTAGCAAATCATGTTTTACCCAAACTAGGTAATACGTCAGTTCGCTTAATCACACCAAAAGAAGTAATAGACATATTACGCCCAATTGAAGCAAAAGGCAGTTTAGAAACTGTTAAGCGTTTATGCAGAACAATAAATGAAATTATGATACTCGCTTTAAATAGTGGCTTCATTGATAAAAATCCACTAGAGCATATTGCGAAGTCTTTTATTGCACCAACACCAATGAAAATGGCAACAATTAAAACTGATCGATTGCCAGAACTAATGCAGCAGCTAGCCACCAGCAATTTAATGATCATTACAAGATGCTTAGTTGAGTGGCAGTTGCACACGATGACAAGGCCAAGCGAAACGGCTATGGCTAAATGGGAAGAAATAGACCTTGATAATAATGTATGGGTAATCCCTGCAGAACGGATGAAGCGCAACAAAGAACATATTGTACCGTTAACCGCTCAAACGCTCGCTCTATTGGCAAGACTCAAACAACTTAAAGGGAACAGCGATTATTTGTTCCCTAGCCACAGAGGGCGAAATAAACACGCTAATACGCAAACAGCAAACATGGCATTAAAGAGAATTGGCTTTAAAGGTGAGCTTGTATCTCATGGACTGAGATCACTTGCTAGCACAACTTTAAACGAACAAAGATTTGATGCAGAGCTAATAGAGGTATGCTTAGCTCATGTGGATAAAAACACTGTTAGAAAGGCTTACAATCGCTCTGATTACTTAGAAAGAAGGCGTGTAATTATGCAGTGGTGGTCAGAACATATTGAACAGGCTTCAACTGGTAATTTGAGTGTGGCAATTAGTAAACAGGGCTTATCTGTAGTGAACATTTAAAAACATTGTTTCACGACTTGTTTCACAGAAATCACTCTTTTATTCACGAAACGTGTATTCAAACCGAAAACTATAATAAAAAGTTATAAGGAAACGCTATTTAGACAAAAATATACTAAACGCATATTTTTTTTGATTACTAAAAAAACCACTAGCAAAAGGTGCTTTGTAGTTAGTGTATGCAAACACAAAATCGCGATTCTGATCTTTAGACTAGATTTGTAGAGAAACACTATATGTTGGGTTGCAACTTTAAATACGAGTCTGTATCTTCAATCATAAGCACGAGCAGTGTATAGGTATACAGGCTTTTGTGAAAACGCCCCATTCCATTCCGGCAAGTTTGAAAATGGGGCACTAGTGTTTAATAAGTCAGCTAGAGTTTAAGGTAAGTAAGCCAACTTACAAGTAGAGATTACTATACAACTAAGGGTTTATCAAAATAGTAAACAAAACTTTATTATAATTACAACTTAACTTATTGATAAGTAGTTGAATTTATAAGTCAGCCTTCTTACCGCTCTATGTGACTCACTTAAAAGTGAGAACGTAATGAAAAATCTAAAAAATAACAACATAGTTGATTCTAACTATGCCGACGAGCTATCACAGCAGAATGCGTTAGTAGCTAAGCGCAAAGTGAATGAGCAGCTCCCTCCACTAAACCAAACTCAAAAAACCGCACTATATCATAGGGGCTTATCTGATAGCTGTACTCGTGGAGTTGAGTTTTTGTTCAGCAATCAGGGCGCAAGGACTGACATCATATCAGCATCATGTGCCATCGGTAATGTGTCTGATTGCTTTATTGGTTTAAGAGGAGCAAATACTGAAAAGCTCGAAGCAATAGGTTTGGCAGTTGAGTGCATGAAGATCAGCGCCAAAAATAGATTCAACCGAAAAACGTGTATAGGTACGTGGTGGTTGAAAGTTATTGATTCTGAGTTGTGGGAAAAAGCACAAGCAGCAGCATTGTCCCATCTTCAAGAATGTGCAAATGACAGCAAGTATGCGGCAAAGGGAGAATGAGACGATGATACCAGTCAAAATTCTACGTAAAAGTGACGTCATTGCTAATACTGGCATCAGCAATACAGTTCTGTATGGACTGATAGCGGATGGATTATTTCCGCCTGTTATTAGCCTTGGTGGTTCGCGTTCAGTCGGGTTTATCGAGTATGAGGTAAATACTGTAATGGTCGCAAGGTCTACCGGTTATGATAACGATAAAATAAAGGGGTTAGTAACAAGGTTAATTGAGCAAAGGCAGGAAGTCTTAAACGAGCTTTTATTGCAGCTATGCGCCTAACTAAGTAGTGGGCTTAACCGCCCACTCTTTTAATAAAGGTTAAACAATGAGCCAATATAAAAGCAAGAATAAAGGCCGGTTTGCAGGAATACCACATAAAGTGATGGAACACCCCGACTACTATAATTTGAGTGGCAATGCTATAAAACTATTAGTCGAATTAGCCAAACAATATAACGGTAAAAACAACGGCAAGTTATGCGCTGTATTTAGCCAGTTAAAAATGCGCGGGTGGAATTCTCAAGGGACGCTAGACCGAGCCAAGAAAGAACTGCTCAAAACCAATCTAATTGCCATTACGAAAATTAATACATTCGGGCAGAATGGAAAATCACCAATGTACTTTGCATTAACCTGGAATAACATTGATGAAATTAACGGTTTTGAAATGGATGTAAAAGCGACAACAAAACCAATCAGGCAGTTTTCAATTGAGAACTTTGATAGGAAAGCCGCTTAAATATTGCGACTCCTGTTTTAGGTTGTAGCGAACGCTTAGTGATGCTGTTTTAGTGTATAGCGAAGTGTTCACCGCTCCTAAAATGGGAGATTGCAAAACACCCCAAAATTATACTAATCAAGCACTTAGAAAATCTCACTTTTTATTCGCATACTCCCATAACAGTAGACCTATATATACAGCCATACATTAGCAGTAATTAAACAACCAATTACCTATTAAACACGACAGCAATTAAGCCAAAAACCGATTAAAAGTAGGTCGAAGACATAAACGGCAAGATTACGGCAAGGGTAAACGCTAAAAAACAACAAGATTACAACAAGGTTAACGGTTAGGTTACGGCTAGGGTCAATACCAAATAAAGTCGATGAAATGATTTGCAGGTGGCTCGCACAATGCAGATGTTGCGGTGCGAATTACCCACGTTCGGGTTGTTGTAAAGGTAGCTTAATCTATCCATCAGTACAGGTTCGCCATGCTCAATACATTGCTATTGTATTAACTCAATAACAAGGAGAGCAGCACCAATGAAACTCAATGAAATACAAATCGAAGTATTAAACGACAACTTAAGTAAAGCGCATCAGCTTGCAGAATTAATGTATCAGGCAAGCACAGAGCCAACCAAACAACACACATCAATACGAGACTGGCAAGAGCAACTTGAACGCCTGTGCATTCGATTGGATGATATGAGAGGGGCTTATCATTCTGAGTAATGATTAGTAAATATGTTTATACTAAATGAAATCGTTATCAATAGTTTATAAGCGGAACTTAAGCAACATGAAATCTATTCAAAAGCTATTTACTTTACTGCTAGTTTTAGCCGTTTTCTCATGTGGAGATTCAGATTCTCAAACACAGGCCTCAAATAGTAATGCAGAAAGTAAACAGACCGAGCCTAATGTAAAGCAATCAACATCAGGGATATGTCACGATAAAAGCAGCTCTTCATATTCAAGAACCAAAAACTTTACCGCATTTGACTCTATTGCGGCATGTATTGATGCTGGTGGACGTTTACCGAAGTCACAGACAAAACAAGTCGATAAGGCCATTGATGAAGCTGTAGAGCAAGGTAATGCTTTTGTAACGCTTTATGATAGAAGTGATTGGCCTCATTGGTCGGATGATGATAGAGACTGTCAAAACACTAGACACGAAATATTAATAAGTACTTCTAAAAAAGTAGTCGAATTTAAAACAGAAAATGGCTGCAACGTTTCAACTGGTGAATGGTTCGACCCATATTCAGGCAACACCTATTTTAATTCGGTAGAGCTGGACCTTGATCACATTGTGCCGTTAAAGTTTGCTCATGGTCACGGTGCGGATGTATGGAGCAGAGAGCGCAAGGAAACGTTTGCTAATGACTTAGATAACCTGATATTGGTTCAAGCATCATTAAACCGTCAGAAAGGCGCTAAGGGCCTAGATGAATGGCTTCCACCTAACCAATTATACCGATGTGAATATATAGCAAGGTTCAATACAATCATGGCTAAGTATGAATTGAAGTATATACCCGCAGAACAAAGGACAATTAACAAGATGGTGCAAGCTTGTTCGAAATAACTTAGGTTCTTTCAGGCGTAATAATGCGGGTAGTACGCAGCCGCAGTATTTCACTTGTGTATGAGATTTCAAATTAAGATTTATGTTTATGTCTTAGTAGTAAGGGAGGAGCGGATCAATTCTTCCCGACCTCATAACGTCTTAACCGCTGCATAGTTTAATTTACGCATTGTCACTTCAGGTATGATTGACTTAAGGGGGGCTATGCAAAAGTTGAGGGTTTTACGAACGCCTATACCGTTGCCTAACTTTTATTTTTCACCCGCAACTTCCAACTTTTTTTGTAAAACGGTATTATCTCCAATCAATTAAGACTCACGCATAAAGGATTAACGTGGATTATACTTTTATCTATCAAGTCAAACAGTTTATCAATGAAATTGAAAAGCTCAAAACGGACCATAGAGCAGCTCTACCTAAATTCTTAAAGCCATTTCACTTTGCAACACTTGCAGCATATTGTCGGAAAAGTAATACGAAACTAGACCTTAATCACGAAGCTCTGTCCTACGCAGTTCGAATGGGCCTTTTTGAAGCCATTGATCAAGAACCTCCCGTAACAGTCAATAGGCATAGCCAAAATGGTAATTTGATAGAGGCTACAGCAGTGGTATGCGAGGACACCATACACAAATCATCAATCAACATTTCTGAAATGTTTGCTAACTGTGCTAAAGACAAAGAAACAATTAGCTCTATTGAAATCATGATGGCTGAGTTATTGGGGAATTGTGTGCATCACTCAACTGATGGAAGTGATACACCTTTTGGTTTAGTTTGTGGACAAGCTTGGCAGAACGGAGGTATTGCTCAGATTTGCATTGCCGACAAAGGGATTGGAATTAGGGAGTCCCTTGCAGGAAATCCCGAATTACAAGCAAGGCTTGAATCCAGTAATTCCTGTGAAATGGCTTGTGAATACGGTATCACGGGCAAACCACTAGGAAATCATTCTGGCTATGGCCTAGCTGTTGCAAAAGGCCTAGCAAAAAATTTCGATGGGAAATTACTTGTTGTATCAGGACATGAAATTCACGCTGCAAGCAAAAATCAAGAAAAATCATCTGTGATGGATTGTCCATGGGACGGTACATTTATAATTTTTGAGTGGAATTTAAATATTCCATTAAATGTAACATCAGTGTACGATACGTTTCCAACATCAGACACTTTAAGCGAGGACGACCTGTATGACATCTTTAGTTAAAATAAGCGATCATTTTGATACTTTGTCGTCACGCGGCTTAGGAGCTCAGGCTAGGGCAGAGTTATTATCAAAGGTAAATGAAGAAGGTATAACAATCACGTTAGACTTCAACTTTGAAAACTTGAGTCCATCTTTTGCTGATGAGTTTATTGGTATTGTGGCTCTTAATTTAGGGTTAGTGGACTTTAAAAAGAAGATTAAAATGATTAATCTGAGTGAATCGAGTAAGTCTATTATTAAGCACGTAATTAATAGGCGTGTTTCTCAAAATAAAGAGCGACACGAGCTGACACATTAAAGAAAACAGACAGAAGCAATAAAAGCCTTTTGTAACACTGAATGTAACACTCAAATAAAATTATAAATTTAACCCCAATAAAATCAACAGGTTACAACCCTTATTCAGTGGAGGGTTGGGCCACTATTTTCTAAATATCATCGAGTTATCTCATGTCAGACCCGCCGATTTATGGATTTGGGTCCATTCGATCTTGTCTGAAAAAATTCTCTCTTGCTTTTTTGTGCTCAGTCACTCCCTGCGTGATTTTCAATCGTGCCCATCACCGACGTACTCGTCTGGCGAATTTGTCTCGAAGGATCCAATTATGGGCCACTCAGGGTGGACGGGGGCGCAGTTTTTTGAGTTATTTTGCCAGTGACAGAGGCTAGATCTCTGAAATTGTGAAATCCTGGAAAAGCTGGACATCTGTTATACGCAAGCCGCCACTCGACGAGAGTGCAAGATATATGCTCAACGGTCGCTAACTCTGCAATAGCCACCATACACCGTTCAAAACGTTACGGAAACTCAGTGTCATAAGTGGGTCGTCTATAAGTCTTTGTTGAATGCAGGTTTGGGCAGTTTCCGGACGCAACCGTTTTCGAGGGTTTAGTCTCCTTAGAGCTGCGATTTCAACTGGTTTTCGCACCCTATAGCAGACGTTTCACGTTGAAACGGCGATACTGCACACCCAGAATCAGGCCGATTGTTCAGTCGTTTTCTAAGCGCTTGTTTGACATCCTAAAATGCCCCTTGTTCAAGGGTGAAGAATGTGCTGTCAATACAGCAAGAACAAAAGTACAAACGACATCACCTTAAAACTACCTTACTGCATCAGTTGGTAGAACATTACTATCTTGAATTTACTACAAACCTTACCTGCAAGCTTCGAGGGTGGATATGGCCAGTTGGCTAACACCTCTGGTTTTTCGCTTCACGCTGGGGTCTTTGCTGATGCCGATGAGTCCGTTAAATTAGAAAGGCTATGCTGCTATGTCAGCCGCACAACGATTAGAGAGCAGCGCTTAAAACGGGTGTTTAACATAGCTATTACCGAATGTGGAAAGTGCAAGAAAAACAATGTAAGCAGTAGGGGGAGGTATCGGTTGATAAGAGATATTACCAACCGAAATAACATTAATTTACTTCTTAGTTCGACGCACAAATACGAACATTACAAAAGCACCGAAAAATAATGCTAAAGTTTGTGGAGCTGAAACAGCTGTCATTCGCACATTATCAATAGATGCGTATATTACTTTATCAGAACCAGCGTTACCTGAGAATCGGAACTGACTGAACTGTCCAAGACCAGAATTCACAGTGAAAGCTTGAGCGCCATCATTCGCCGCTATCAAAGACAACTTTGCCAATCGCACCCAATCTGCACCATTAAAAAAGTCTAAAGTTACCCATCTAGTTGACTGATAACCATCTCTAAGCTTACGGAAGTCGAATGAAATTGATGCTTGAGAATATGCTCTAAAATCAAGTACTTGAGTAAACGCAACGCCCGCATCACTTCCTTTGGTACCAATAAGCAAGGCTAATTCACTTTCAGTACCATATATACTTTGCTCATTGCCAACACTAGCCAACCCACCAAGACTCCAGCCATCAGCAACGCCATCATTGAAATCTTCCTCAAGTATCAATGCTGCTTGAGATGAACCTGCAAACAATGCAAGGACCATAACTAAAGGGCCAAAAATCTTTCCTTTTGATAAACTCATAAAACTACCTTATATTTTTGTAAGAATTTAACTGATAGTACTTCCTGCAGATTTCTATACGCAGGATTTAAGCCACAGATGAAAACGCGTTATAAAACAATGTTTTATATTGGTTTTTTAAGGAGGTTTAACGAGTATGTAAAAAAAGCTGACAGTCAGTGGGCTCGATTTAGTATTGGCCACCAAACAAGAAACGTTAAGCTATGAGCATGGCAAGATTAGGTGCCAAAGGCCAGTGAAATATTCAGACACAACATTAGGTATAGCCTCAATTCATATTCGAATCTAGCGCACGTAGAGCTTGCTCAACGGCCAATATATGCTCGTCGTCAACACCGTATTCCCGCAATGACTCTGCTAAATCATATACATAGTGTTTGTTTTCACCACTTGGTCCTCTACTTGTATATATCTCCATGGCAAGTTTGTCTATGCTGGCCTCTCCTAAAAATGCTTGGTTTTCTGGGTTTGCCATATAAACTAGACCCCTGACTGTTTGTCCGACGTTGGGGCTTGATATGAACTCTATGTCTATTTCTTCTCGCAGATAGCCGTTCTTTTCTCTGTGGTCTAAATGCTCAAAAACTGTCGGGTTAACTTTATAAGCCATCCCAAAACACGCTGTGTTGGCAGATGGGATCAGGGTAGCGACACGCCCTGGCTTTTCAATTGTGCCTCTATGATCGCTACTTCCTTGCCAAAGTCTGCGCTCATAACCATAAATATTAGCAGGCCTACGCTCAATAAAGTCAAAATCAACTTTATAAATCAACGAGCCGTAACCAAATACCCATAGCTCGTCATATGTCTGTAAGTTTTGTCTGCTCTTGTTGAGTAACTGTGTATCGAAAGTCATAGTATTTACTTTATTTTTGATTGAACGCTAATTTCTAACTCAGGTACTGTCAACTTACCAAAGTCTTATTAATTGAATGGGAGTTTAACTAACTATTCCAAATTTTGGACACAACTCACCCTGTCCCACTCTCCGAATGCTCCGTGTCGGATAAGTCGGTAATTATTCGTTATACAAATATAGACGCATGCTGCAGTAAATATTTATAGATGATAGGGTTTCTTGACTTCTTATACTAACTAAATATGCTTACTATAGTGAGTCATACATCTAACTTTATACACGCTTTTACGCACTAAATACCGAAACCTACTGGAAAATTAAACATGACTACGTCGACAGTCTCAGCATTACAAATTGGCTCATCCGAGCTTGGTACCCAAGCGACTCTTGAGAAAATATTAACATTTGAATCAGAAATAATAGCCAGTAAAAGTGATTTAGTTGTGATGCCAGAAGCGCTGCTAGGTGGTTATCCAAAAGGCGAAATATTTGGTACACGTTTGGGCTATCGTCTACCAGAAGGAAGAGAGTCATTTGCGCGTTACTTTAATAACGCAATTACTGTGCCGGGTGATGAAACTGAGACGCTCGCGCAACTTTCGGCACGCACACAAGCAAGCATTGTAATAGGCGTTATAGAAAAAGAGGGAAATACTCTTTATTGTACAGCGCTGTTCATTACGCCTGAAAACGGATTAGAAGCAAAACATCGCAAACTCATGCCAACCGGCACAGAGCGACTCATTTGGGGGCAAGGAGATGGTTCAACTTTACCCGTTACACAGACCAAAGCAGGTTTAATAGGGGGAGCGATTTGTTGGGAGAATCACATGCCCTTATTGCGCACAGCCATGTACGCAAAAGGCGTCGAAATCTGGTGTGCTCCTACCGTTGACGATCGCGATATATGGCAGTGCTCTATGCGTCATATTGCACACGAAGGACGCAGCTTTCTGATAAGCGCTTGCCAATACCAACCTTCCCCTAACACTTTGGAAACTAGCGTTCCTGCATGGGATCCAGACAAACCACTCATTCGCGGAGGCAGCGTTATAGTAGGACCAATGGGAGACGTATTGGCAGGACCCTTATATAACGAGACAGGCTTGATAACTGCGAGTATCGATGTCAGTGACTTAGTGAAAGCCAGATATGACTTTGATGTAGTTGGCCATTATTCCCGCCCTGATATTTTTTCATTAAAAGTAGACGAACGAGCTAAGAAAAGTGTTGAATTTACAGGTTCGACTGAGAGCAAACTAATCTAAGAAAAAGCGATAGATAATGTTTAAAGAAAAAAGAACGCTATACTCGAGTGATTCGTCAGGGTCTGTCTGTTGTTTTTACACTCAAATTAAATCACATCATCATGGGCCTTAACATACTCTAAAACGGGGTTTAACGACTTACTTGCTGCAAAACACCTACTTTGTTCTTATTAGTAGATCTGGCCTGCCCTCAATATCCTTAGCATCTAATTTTGCAGTTGCGACCCGTTTTCACAATATCTGCTTTCAACCCCGGTGCTTTAGATTTTATCCTTTGCTGTTGGAAAGGAAACGCACCTTATGACTTATCGAATTAAAGCAATGATTTGAGATAGACTCTCTTCATAGCCTTTTTATAAGCATAAACATTTGGTTAATCATCTCTTGAGCTAACTGTTCAACATCTGGTCGGTTAAAGTACCCGCGTAAACCGGTAAATTGCACCTGAAAAAAGCGCGCATATTCAAGCCCTGAAAGACGGTTATTCAACTCACCGTTGTTTATTGCTTGCTCAAACAAATCGGTTAAATAAGCTTCAAACTTGGCGGCTAAGTCTAAACTTAATTCATATAAGCTACTGTTTTTGTCTGCAAACTCATTGTTAGCTTTTACCAACATACATATTGCACTTGGGTTGCAGTCTCGGCTGTTAATTATCACGTTCTCTACAAACGCACGTAAACCGCCTAGCACAGTATCAGAGCTTGCCAAAAAACCATCTATTTGAGTCTTCATTTGTACTGTGTAGTCTTTAAGTGACTCGCTATAAAGACCTTCTTTGGAGCCAAACGCGGAGTAAATGCTACCTGGGCGCATGTTTATGGCTTCTTGCAAATCACGGGTCGACGTGGCATGAAAACCTTTTTCCCAAAACAGCTGGCTTGCAGCGCGAATTACATTTTCGCGCTCAAATTTCACTTTATTAACCATATCACTCTCAACCAAATTGAACACTTGCTCAATATTAACTTGAACGATCGCTCAAAATCAAACAGTATGTGTCTCGAAGTTACTTAACACTATTTTTAAATTTATTTTATTGGAGCAAAACATGGCAGAATTTACCTTATATACTCAAGACAACGCACCAGAAGAAGCAAAACCTCTATTAGTTAATTCTGTAGCGGCGTTTGGTATGTTACCTAACTTGCATGCAGTAATGGCAGAAGCACCGACATTGCTTAAAGGCTATCAAGTACTGCATGACTTGTTTCAAAAAACATCCTTTAAAGCTGAAGAGCTAACCGTTGTATGGCAATCAATTAATGTTGAACACAATTGTCACTATTGCGTGCCAGCACACAGTGGGATTGCGGCGTCGATGAAGGTTGATCAAGATATCGTTGATGCACTTGTAAATAAAACACCTCTAGCTAACCCTAAACTAGAAACGTTACGTGAAACTACATTAGCAATGACACGTGAACGCGGTGTAATTAGCGACGAGCAAATTGAAAAGTTTTTTGCAGCGGGTTACGGAAAACAGCAGTTGCTTGAAATTATTTTAGGCTTATCTCAAAAGGTAATGAGTAACTACACCAACCACCTTGCTGATACGCCAGTAGACGACGCATTTAAAAAATTCGTAAAATAATGAAGATTTTCAACTAATAAAAGGCAGCTTCGGCTGCCCTTTTATTGTGCCTATGAACAGTGTCACAATATACAGGTGAATGTCCTATCGCTAGGCCACAGCGCAATCATCCAAATTAGAACCATCAGCCACAATTCTATTACGCCCCGCATTTTTAGCTTCATAAAGCGCTCTGTCGGCGCGCGAAATCCACTCATAAGATGCTTCAGTGCCATCTAGTTCAGCCACTCCGCCAGATGATGTGAGCACTTTATTTTCTAGCATATCCCACTGTGTCGTCTCGATATCTTTGAGAAGATTGTTCGCTAACGTTAAGGCGCCTTCTAATGGCGTGTCAGTCAATATAATCACAAACTCTTCACCACCAAAGCGATAAGCGCTATCTTTGCCTCTGATCCCTTTCAGCAGCACGTTAGCAAATGCTTCAAGCACTTGGTCACCACATTTGTGCCCGAAGGTGTCATTAATATTTTTAAAGTTGTCGATATCAAGCAACAGCAATGAACAAGATGTCAGCGACTTCGTTTTGATTTTTTTAGTTATTTCTGCAAGTTTACTATCAAGAGCTCGGCGATTACCCAAGCCTGTTAGCGGATCAGTTTCTGACTCATTGCGAAAGTAGTAGGCTTTTTTGTGCATTTTCAGCGAAAACGCATATGAGAACACAAATGTAATTGCCGCCGTAGCTGCGATAGTAAGTAAATACAATGAATTTACATCTGGGTAAATGATGATAAATGCGGCGACCAGACAGACAATACCGACAACTGCGGCAAAATGTGCTGAGAGCATATAAAAAACGGTCGTTAACGCAGGGTAAAGCCAAAGGATTTGCTCAGCACCTTTAAGATGTATGGTGATTAGCATCGCACTCATGCTTAATAATGATAAACCCCAGCGCGCAATGAGTGTCTTATAAGTAAAATAGACATAACAAAAAAGGGCGAAAGCTAAGGTGGTAATTGAAACATTCAACGCTGCTATAGGCCAATCACCCTGCATAATTCTAATGACACAAAATGGCAACAGACAAAGCGTGATTGAACCACTGATAAAAAGAATGATTGCCGAGTCGGCATTATGTTTTGAGTTTGTAATTTTCAAGCTGTGCAAACAATCCTTGTTAATTATTCGTAATTCGGAGTCAGCCTCCAATCAAAAGCAACATCCTTAACCCCGACAATGTACATTACTTTATCTACTTCTGTCTACAAACTGCACACTAAATTAGGATTAGAACATTCATCGAATTTTTACATCCAAGAGCGTTTATCAACAACGAGCTGGCTTAATATACGATTAATTATGCTTTGTACCTCTTTCGCCGGCATATAGGGAACGAACTTTGCCCCAGAGGCTAATACCACTTTTAATGTAGCCAATCGGTATTGTCGAATGAATATATTTTGTTTGAATTGCACTTGTTGCACTTTATGCATTGGAAAACAGTAATAATTCACGCCCAAAAACCCTTTTCGAAGATAAAAATATTCATTGTCATAGCTGTAACCCCAGCGCTTCCATCTTATCACTGACAGTGCAGTGATAATGCTAAGCACAACAACGGCAGAAACCGATGCCGTCATCGGTTCTTTTTGAAACATTGCAATAAATACTAAAGCCGCAACAGGGAGCGCAATAAAGAGAAAGCTTCGCAATATATAGCGCTTGGAGATCGGTTTGAACGTTTGCTCTCCCAGCTTTTGTGTAGGCATCGCGTCTTGCATTAACGCAAGCGATTCATCAACGGTTACGGAAGGAACAAGCAGCTTATTCGCCATATGCTCGCCTGATTTATTCGCGTTCGCAGCCCCTGATGTATTTTGCTCAAATGATAAATTAACCCTTCCTAAGATTAGATCAAGCCAGTCCTGCGCTTGCACCATTATTTGGATTCGACTTAACTTCATACTCACCTCATGCTTGGTGAGTAAACCTGAGCGTCTTATATAGCGGTCACTGGTTTTACTTAATGTGTATTTATAAAACATTAAAATAGCGCCAACAACGGATAACAAAACTACAACGAGCATAATTAACATCGCTACAGAGAGCACATGCAAACCCAACTCCCACCAAGCCTGAGTTTCTATACTAAAATACGCTTCAGCATCAAATCCGATTGATTCAAAAAACTGAGCTAAAACATCCGAAATTGCATTGTAAAAAGGCGCAAGTGCACCGAGAAAAATCCAGATGCGATTGTTTGTTAAGCCATGGATCACTAGATCGCGCATGCTTCGACGATTTAATATCACTTCATTTGAAGCTTTATCTATAACTTCCCCTTCTCCACCTTCATCGGCATGCAGTTCATTGGCAGTTTCAAGTATCTTGAGCCGAAATTGTTCAGCGAGATGTGTTTTTAGCGCGACGATTTTTGCTTCTTGTTTTGCACTACCTGCAGTATCTAACTCAATACAAGAATAATTATTAAACCGATAATATAGCGGCTGAGATAACTTAACATTTTGAATACGTCCAAAAGGCAAATCAATGTGTGACTTTTTAAAAACACCTTGTTTGATCTCTATTCGATTAGCGCCAACTCTAAAACGATAGAACCAGTAATTCATCACTCCCATCACGAAGAATAAAAGCAAAACTGTCGATGCTACTGCAACTATAATAAGCGGCTGTTCTTTGATTTTATTAAAGTTGAGTGCGAGAACAGGTATCAAATAAAATAAGGTATTCGCAAAAGCGAAAATAGAGCTCACAGTAAAATAGATGATACTGATCGGCGATAGTCGATTCCACTCTCCATTTTGGAGTTCGGCAACTTGCTTTTTATCTACCTTGATCTCAGACAACTCCTCATTATCCATCTTGACTAACATCCTTGTGATTCAAAATAAATTGACGCAGTTCGATTGCAGTTTCATACGTCAAACCTGGAATTTCGAAGGTATGATGAGCCCCACCAGCACTGAATACTTGTAACGTGGCTAAACCAGCGCTGCGCTCTAATGGTCCGCGCTCTATTTCGATATGTTGGATCCGCATGATTGGCTGACTCACCGTACGAAAAAATAGCAAGCCCGATTGAAAATGCACATCAAACTCTCGCAGTGCATATTGCTTCTTCGGATCAGCAAAGAAGCTGTATAGCACAGACCATAGCGTTAAGAAAACAACAGCAAAAACGACAATATGGTAATAACTGAGATACTTATCTGGCATTGAAATGAAAGGCTGTACTGCTAATAAAACCAGAATTCCGATAATAACGAAGCCAATAACCAAAGACACACTAATATTTAACGTACGGTATTTTGGAGACAAGGCCTGCAGCTTCATGTCTTCAACGTTGCATGTCCCCAACAGCTCGACCTGTTGATTTGACAGTATTTCATTACTCATTATCTATCCTTCGTTAAATTCGTTTTTGCTTTCATCCAACAACTAGCGGTCAGTTTGATGGAAATTTTTTCATTTGTACAATTGTCGCTTATAAATTTATCAACACAGCACGACATTTATGCATGTTAGGTACTAAGGCGACCACAAAACCAACGTAAACCCCAGTTATTTATACCATTCTATATTAACGCATACGCTCTAAAACTGAGATTGGCTGTTAATTTTTGAACGCGTCTTTATAATGATTTCATGATATTTAAAACGATCCGCTCCACTCTTACCGCTTTCAATAGTTTAGCTATTGCGAGTTTGTGTGCCGCTGTCTTGAGCTTTGCAATTTTTCAACACGAAGAGCTCTATAGTGAAGCCGTTACCAGCAATCTTGATGGCTTATCGAATAACATGGCAGAAGATTTGTTCACTATATTAGGGGCATCTAATATAGACAAACTCGAGGTGACTAAAGCGCTGCTAGAGTTATCGGAATACGAAAACGTAGATTTCGCCATCGTTGTTGATAAAGATTTTAAAGAAATCGAGTTTCACGCAGGAAAGCCTCTGCAGGTAATAGGCAGGCCAAATTTGAGTGTCGATACAGAACAACTGCGCGAACTCGAGATCGGAATGTCGACAAGTAAAGGCCAACTATATGCCAAAAAACTTATAGGTGAAGAAGCGTTTCCACTCGGTTATTTATTAATAGCCAATGATCTGCAAAACCCTTTAGATCGAAGCAAAATAGCGCTAATGAAAAATGTGCTCCCTCTAACCATTATCGTTATTGGTATTGGTATCGCACTGTCTTTATGGCTGAATAGCAAGATGCTATTGCCCTTTCAAAAACTTGCTCGTTTAGCGCATCAAATCAAGGAAACTAACGACTACAGTATCGATATTAAAGTCCATGGTAAGCAAGAAGTTACCGACTTGAGCACTGAAATGAGCAGTATGATGGATACTATCCATGACGAAGAGGTCAAAAATAAGCACTACACTCAGCAACTAATGCAGCAGCGCAAAGATATGGAAAGGCTAGCCAATTTTGATAGCTTAACCGGTTTACCTAATCGCCAGTTTTTCATGGAAACTTTGCGTAAATCATTGAGCCAAGCTGAGGGTGAAAACGATGACATGGTGCTCATGTATTTTGATCTTGATGGTTTCAAAGGCGTTAACGACACGCATGGTCATGAAGTGGGTGACAAGCTGCTTATTGAAGCCAGTAAACGCACGCAACGGTTTTTACGCCATGGTGATTTGATTGCCCGTCTTGGTGGCGATGAGTTTCTTATTTTACTTTACAACGATCCGAATGACTTTGTTGTTACCGACATTGCAGAGCGTATTATCAAGGAAATTAGCAAACCATTTTATATTAGCGATTGGGAGATATTGATCAGTGTGAGCATTGGTATTGCGCGCGCAACTGATGCTAAATACAACCTAAGCGACTTTGTCAGTAATGCTGATGTAGCCATGTATAAGTCAAAAGTGGAAGGCAAAAACAAACATACTATTTTTATCCCTGCCATGATGGAAGACAACAGGCGACGGCTTATTATTGCTAATAGCATTGTATCTGGCTTACGAAACAACGAATTCCAAGTTTATTATCAACCCAAAGTTAATGCGGATGAAAAAATTGTTGGTTTTGAAGCCTTACTCCGATGGAGTAGCGATGAACTTGGTATGGTCTCACCTGACGAGTTCATTATGATCGCAGAGCAAAGCGGTAAAATAAATCAAATAACAGAGTGGCTCCTAAAAGAAGTGATGTTTAGTTACGCAAGTATCCTTGAGCATTTTGGTGAAGATACCGTGATCGCGCTCAATTTATCCGCCCATGACTTAAAAAATGCTAAAATCTTGGAGCTCATTACTTCACTTTACGCGCGTCACATGATCAATCCTAAATGCATTGAGTTTGAAGTGACAGAGTCGACATACCTTGAAAACTTCGACATGGCTAACGCCTTCTTCGAGAATATTAGAACGCTTGGCTCGTCTATTGCTCTTGATGACTTCGGCACAGGTTATTCGTCACTAAGTTATTTAACACAAATCCAGCTGAATACACTCAAAATTGACAAACAATTTGTAGATAATTTGGGGATCTCAAAACGCAGTACACTCGTCACTAAAACGGTGATTGAAATGGCTAAGCAACTCAATCTGAATATATGTGCAGAGGGTGTAGAAACACGTCAGCAAATGGACTTCTTAGTTGCGCACGGTTGCCATCAACTACAAGGTTATTTGTTCGGAAAACCTACAGACCTGCCAACTTTACTAGCAGCGCCATATAAGAAAGAGAATACGAAAGTAATTCCCTTCATGAGTTGAGAACATCAATCAACAGGCTTTTTTACTTCATACTAAATATAAATTTTCATACCTAATTATTAGTACTGACTCTAGAACGCTCAGGTAATTTGTTATTGTATACGTCAATTGTATTGCTATCGAGAATCCATGTTGCTTAAAAATAGACAAATTAACAGACAAATCGTTACCGCATTTGTCGTAATACTGATGAGTCAAATTCCAATTGCGAAGGCACTTGATCTTAAAATTCTCGATAAAAATGGTAAACCTGTCGCGAATGCCGTGGTTTCATTTCCTGAAATTAAGGTAGCGGAACAAACTACACTGGCGATCATGGACCAAATTGACAAACAATTTGCTCCCCACGTACTAGTAGTACAAAAAAATCAAATGGTAGATTTTCCCAATAGCGACGCTGTAAGGCACCATGTTTATAGCTTTTCGTCACCTAATCAATTTGAAATTCAACTGTTTAGTGGAAGCGAGGCAAAGCCACTTTCCTTCAAAAACGAAGGAGTTGTGGTTCTAGGCTGTAATATTCATGACAATATGATTGGTTATATCTATATAAATGGTGGCGAATTAACAGCAATGACCGATACCCTTGGAGGGGTGTCAATTCCCTTGCCTGACGATATTAAGTCAGCAGCAGAAGTAGAATTGTCAGTGTGGCATCCCGAGCTTTCGCCTATGCAAACAAAGAGAGTAACAGTGCGCTTACCCGGTAATACAAAAAATCACAGTATTACTTTGCCATTTGGCTTAGAAATTGCGAAACCAGAGCTTAACACTGGTTTTAAGAAAAAATTTGGTAACTAATTGATAACGAATAAACAATGCAGCAGTCTTTAAATACACGCATTAACAAGCTTATTATCGGGATCGTCGTTCTAACGACGTTGGTTCTCGTGCTTTTTGTTTGGAAATCGACTAGTGAGCAAGCGGCAGCTAGACTCAAAAATGATTTAGACGTTGCGCGCAACGTACTCACGCTCGTGCTAGAAAATCGCACAAAACAGCTAGCGAATTCAGTCACTGTATTAACCGACGACTATGGCTTTAAAAGAGCGGTAGGAACTGGAGACAAACTGACAATTGACAGCGTACTTTCGAATCACGGCAAGCGAGTTAACGCAGACCTAACCGCCTTATTTTCACTCGATGCTCTAACCATTACTAGCGTGCCCGAGCTAATAACTGCGCAGTCTCCTTTTGTTTATCCAGAATTCATTGATGCTGCAGTATCGGAAGGAAACTCAAGCTCAATACTCTCTATCAATAATAAGCTTTACCAAGTACTACTTTCTAGCGTTAAAGCCCCTCGTCCCATTGCAGTTGCTTTAATGGGCTTCGAAATTGACCACTTACTTGCAGACCAATTGAAAAAGATAACCCAGCTTGATACGACCCTCATTGTATATATTGAAGATAACGAATCTTACAGAATAAGCACGTTAAAACCCGAACAATACACTCAGAATATTCAAATTGAGAATACTGACGCACTGTATTTGCCGCTATTGGCGTTTTCAGCTGACAGCAAACTCATTTCAACCCGATTTACTTTTCTAGACAAAGAAGGCTTGAAAATTGACATTATGCTGTCGAACGAAGTAAAAGTTGTTTTTGCCGACTTTATTTCTCTCCAAACCAGTCTTGCCTGGATTGCCCTCCTTGCTATCCTGATTGCCGTTTTGTTAGGTGCGCTGTTTTCTCGCAAATTAGTCAAACCCATACATTCACTGACCAATCATGCCGAGAAAATTTCGGTCGGCATTTATGATGAAAAAATTGATGTTGATTGGCATTCATCTGAACTAAGTACTCTTTCTCACGCGTTTGACACGATGCAGGAAAGCATTCAAGACCGAGAAAGAAAGGTGGTATACCAAGCGCAGCACGACGTGCTCACCACCTTATACAATCGCAATCATGCTGAAACCTTGCTTGATAAAAAGTTTGAGAATAAAGATACCTTCCAAGCGATTGGTATTAACATATTTGGGTTCAGAGGCGTTAATGACACTTTTGGTTATCACAATGGTGACTTGTGTTTGCAAGAATTAGCCCGCCGTGTAACAAGTCTAGGCGGATTATCGGCACGCTTAACGGGCGGAGAATTACTCTGGGTACCTGACAAAATTTTAACTGAAGAAGAACTCAAGGTTATAAAAACACAGATCGATGGCGACGTGCTTAGCGGCGATTTAAGTATTCCTATGACGGTTGCAATGGGCGTTATTAATTGTCCATCGGAGACCCATTCGCCGAGTGAGTTGTTTAGGCGCATGAATATTGTTATTGATGAAGCGCAAATTACCCGCCAATTTATATTACATTTTAGTGCTGGATTAGAAGAAAAGTATACGCGGCGCTTGTCTATCATTACTGAGCTGAAGAAAGAACTCTCAAACACTAAGGGCGAATTGGCTCTATTTTATCAACCAAAATTAAACCTAGTGCACAAAAAAGTCACAGCAGTTGAGGCATTGATCCGCTGGAATAATGCGGAGCTTGGCTTTGTATCACCAGAAGATTTTATCGCCGTAGCTGAACACGCTGGCTTTATCGGTGAAATTACCGCTTGGGTATATCACCAAGCAATTCAAGATATACAAAGCTTCAGAGCGCAAGGAATCGACGTAACCGTTGCCATCAATATATCGGCTCAGGATGTCATGAACGCTGAGTTATTGCCGACGATATTATCGCTATTGAGCGCCTACGACTTGCCGCCCAGCGTATTATCGTTCGAGATGACCGAGGGGCACTTGGTGAAAAATTTAAGTGAGGCGGTTCAACAACTAACAATAATGCGCGACGCAGGGTTCAAAATAGCCATTGATGACTTTGGTACGGGCTACTCATCACTCTCATATTTAAGCCAATTGCCTGCCGATATTCTGAAAATAGATAAAAGCTTTGTGCTCAAACTAGATGAGCAGGTTTCTGATCAAAACATCGTCCAAAGTGTTGTTTTGCTAGCCCACCAATTCGGTATGGAAATAGTGGCTGAGGGTGTAGAAAATCAGAACTCACTTGAGCTACTTGACGACTATGGCTGCGAATGGGCTCAGGGTTACCACATTTGTCGTCCAATTGATGCCGCAAGCTTCGTGAAGTGGTTTAAAGAATACAAGTATTAACGTTCAATTTTTATAAAATTTATCAGTGAGATCCTTATGCCGTATAAACATTTATTTCTCTCGCTAGCACTCTTTGCTACTGTGGGTTCTGCAACAATACACGCCAACGATGGAAAATTACTCGCAACTGCCGGCTTGAGCCAGATAGAAGGAGCCGGAGGCGGCGGTATAGTGCCTTGGGCAACACTCTCAGGTTATGACAGTCAGGACCAAATATCTGTATCTGTGGCACTCTCACAGGTTGATTTAGAAGATTATCGACTGAATGTTCAAGCGGTTAGCGCGTCCTTCTATGACAAGCTTGAACTTAGCCTTGGGCATCAACGTCTTGACTTAAAAACACTTGGCGGCGACATTAAAATGAATATTGTCGGTGCAAAGTACAAATTATATGGCGATGCCGTTTATTCGGAATTACCGCAAATAAGCCTTGGTGTTCAACACAAAATGCTTGAAGACAAAGCAATTGCAAACGCCTTAGGAGCCAAAGACACGTCGGGTACCGACATTTATCTTGCGGCAACTAAGATTCACTTAGGCGCTATAGCCGGTTATAACGCAGTATGGAATGTAACCGCGAGAGCAACCAAAGCGAATGAATTAGGCCTTTTGGGCTTTGGTGGTCAAGGCAATGACAGCTATAAAGTGATGCTCGAAGCGTCAGCCGGCATCTTATTCTCTCGGCATTTAGCCGTTGGCGTAGAGTATCGTCAAAAACCAGATAACCTAGGCTTAAAGGAAGATGATTGGATCGACTTCTTTGTAACTTACATTCCTAGCAAGTCGGTTTCTATAACCGCGGCATACACAAAGCTTGGCACTATTGCAGGTGCTCCTGATCAAAATGGTTTATATTTTTCAATTAATGGACATTTATAATGCGTAAAACTCAACTCAAATTGAATAAAAGCGTGGTCTGTATCACATTCTTAGGGCTTTGCCTGGTAGCAATAACCGGTTGCGCGACGCCCACCACCTCGGCTCCTTCTAGCATAGTCTCTAGCTCGGATAATTTATATCAAACCTTAGGTGGTAAAGCGAAGATAGATGAAATTGTTGACAACTTTATTAACGAAATCGCATTCGATCAAGAAACCTACGCATTCTTCAAAGACAGCAACATGCAACGTTTTAAAGAGAAGCTTTCTGAGCAACTATGTGTAATGGCTCAAGGTCCTTGCAAGTACACAGGTGATAGTATGGAGCAGGTTCATACTGGAATGAATATAACAGAGGCCAACTTTAATCATGGTGTCGACTTATTCATCAATGCGATGGACAAAGCGGATATTCCTCACAATGTACAAAACCGTTTGCTGAACGAAATGGCGAAAACCAGAAAACAAATGCTTTATCGCTAATAAAGTCAACCAACTGCCTTATGATAAGGTGATTAGCAGAGATATTGGTATGCTTATGTCGTTTGAAATACACTGTCGCTTCGATGTGATAACCTTTCGCTCGATTTGAATCTGCAGCGGCTGCTAAACAATTGCTAGAAAAGCTTTTTATTCACTAGTAGAAACGTCAAGCATCTATCATTCTTACCGTTGTCATTTTAGAGCAATCTGATTAAGCGTGGTGTTCGTATCTATTTTTTTAAAGTGAAGTATGCAGTGTTCGCACGGAGGCGTGATGTCCCATCTTGTTTTTCATCCAATTTATAGCCAGCTCGACTTACCGGTTCGACACCGTTTCCCGATTCAAAAATATCAGGGCATAAAGGACGCGCTGTTACGAGAAAAAGTATCTGCCGAGTTCTTCTATGAGCCAAAACCACTTTCGATTGAAGCGCTGTCGCGTATTTACGATCCTGTCTATATCAGCCAACTTTGCTCTGGTGAGCTAGATCCAAAAGCGATGCGGCGCATTGGTTTTCCATGGTCAACGCAACTTGTAGAACGCACCTTAACCGCGGCAGGCGGCACCGTGTTAACCTCAACATTGGCGCTTGAGTATGGCAAAGCCTTAAATCTTACCGGCGGATATCACCATGCTTTTGGCAACTTTGGCTCAGGTTTTTGTATGGTTAACGATCTCTACCTCGCCGCGTTGAATATGCTCCAGTCTCCTGGCATTGATAAAGTATTGATATTTGATTGTGACGTTCACCAAGGCGACGGAACAGCGAAACTAGCCGCCAACAACAGTGCTGTTTATACCGTTTCTATCCATGGTGAAAAAAACTTCCCGCATCGAAAACAAGTGTCCGACTTGGATTTCGGCTTGGCAAAAGGCACCGGTGATGACGAGTATTTAGTCACCGTTGAGCAAGCTTGGCAAATGGCGATGACCTACTTTCAGCCAGACGCTGTTATTTATGATGCAGGAGTCGACGTGCACATCGATGACGATCTTGGCCATTTAAATATCAGTACGGAAGGCGTTTTGGCCCGCGATAAGTTTGTATTTGCAGAATGCAAAAAAATGGGGCTACCGATTGCAGCCGTCATTGGTGGCGGATATCAACGTGACATTGACGCCTTGGTAAATGTTCATATGCAGTTATTTAAGGCGGCAAACGTTTATTAGAAATAATATCTATATTTAATCATTTCACTTAAGTTTGCTTTAAGTTTGACGTGAGACCCTAGCGTCATCCTAACTGTTATACTGCATCGCCAATGAGCTTTGAAAAAAATATAGTAGATGACAAGCATGATCCGCAGACCTATCTACTTTCAGATTTTGTCGGATTTAGTCGTAATCAGCTTACTATAAGCAAAGTTAAACCCGAGTTAGCAAAATATATTAGTACATTGGCATTAGCGCTTGTGCCTTTATGCTCGGCTCAGGCGCAAATCAGCGCAGACAAAAGCGAAGCACTTCCAATGATTCAGTGCTCCCCTTCCGATACAAACCTTGCTCATGACCTAACAATTAAAAATCACGGCCAAGTTGAGCCTAATGATGCCTCTGCTACTCCTGATAGCACTCAAAGACTGCATAAAGGTAGACGACAAGTCGCTAAGATATCAATTACCAATAATACAATTTTCGATGAGGCTGAAGATGACACAATGGCCTTTCATCACATGGCGAATTGGATGCATATTACAACCAAAGATGACGTTATCCGCGAGCGCCTACCCTTTAAAGAGGGCGATTTGTTAAATGAAGATGATTTACTTGAAGCGGAACGTATTATTCGCAGTCAAGCCTACATTAGAGACGTTAAAATCACCTTCAAAGAGAACTGTGATATAAACGAACCGGCTCAAATAGAAATTCAAACTTGGGACAACTGGTCATTGATCCCCACCGTCAGTTTTGGCCGCAAAGGTGGTGAAAACAAACTTTCTATTGGGGTAAAAGAAGACAACGTATTCGGCACCGGCATTCGCGCTCGATTTAAATACAACAGTGACGAACAGCGTAATGGCTATCAATTTACCCTGCGCTCACCATTTCCAGCAATTCCCTACTCAACAATATTAGTAGACTTTGCGGACAATGATGACGGCCAATTGACACAGTTGGAATTAGATAAGCCTTTTTATCATATCAATTCAGACTACATGTTTAATCTCTCATTTTTAAAAAATAAAAAAACTGAAGATATTTTTCAAAATGGCCTAACTCGCAATAGTTTTAATGAAAACAGTCATCGTTATGCGATATCAGGCGGCTGGCAATTAGAGCATCAAGAGAATATGAGCACTCGCATTGAATTTGGCTTTGTTGATGACTCAGCTAAATTTGAAGCAACTCGCTTATTAAATACGGCCGATAGTGTGTTTTTACCACAAGATCGAGCTTATCAATACCCGTGGATTGGTTTGGAATATGTAGAGCGCAAATTTAAGAGAATGTTCGATGTTTACTTAATCAACCAAACTGAAGACATTAACCTCGGCTGGCATCATGAAGTTAAGCTAGGCCTTGAATTAAACGATGTTGCGCAAGACAGCGACGCTGGTTATCACGTAAACCTATTATCCAGCAAAGGATATGAAGTTAACGATGCGCTAGTTTTGCTATCTGCAGAAGGCCAGGCACACCTCAACACGTCGAATCCAGACCAATACTCGTTAACCGGTAACCTAGAGTACTTCAGCAGATATAGCGACTTAATCGGTATGTATGCTCGCTTTTCAGGTACCTCTTCAAAAAACAATTTCCTTGATAAACCGTTCACCGTGGGCGATGACAGCGGCGTCAGAGGTTACCCGCTTCAATATCAACATGGTGACACGAGTTTCTCAAGTTCATTAGAAGCGCGCTTTTATACCGACTACAACATTCTTAAAATACTTGACCTTGGCTTTGTTGCATTTGCCGACGCAGGAAAAGCTTGGGGTGGCGAACAAGCTGCTTTCAACGAGACCGACTCATTACTCACCAGCGTGGGAGCAGGTGTCCGCCTTTATTCATCACGCTCAAGCCATAAAAGCGTTGTACACATGGATATTGCTAAGCCGTTTGAAACGTCTGACAACGTCGACTCTTGGCAATGGCGATTACAAATAAAGCAGTCCTTTTAAAACACTAGTGATAACCCACAACATAGAATAGATATAGGTAACGATGACAGATTTAACTAATAAGCCAAATGGCAGCGGTGCACAAAGAGTATTCAAAGCGACGCTTTGCTCATTCAAAGGCTTCAAGGCAGCATGGTTACATGAGTCTGCTTTTCGTCAAGAGCTGATAATGAGTACTGTTTTACTACCTTTGAGTTTTTATCTTGCGCAGTCCCGTCAGCATTGGTTGCTCTTATTTGGTGCTTTATTATTGGTGCTTTTTGCCGAAATTATCAACTCAGCGCTCGAAGCTTTGGCCGACAGCATTACGCTTGAACATAGTGTATTGATTGGTCGAGCTAAAGATTTAGGCTCTTCTGGTGTATTCATTGCACTCACTTTCCTGCTAGTGGTATGGGGCGAAGCGATGCTGAGTTTATTTATGTAGATTCTTAACGAGCCAACTCAAATTGATTTGAAAATCATAAACGCTGTTTCTTCAATATTACTGCATTTTTCTTTTAGGACATAAAATGATAACCAACCATAAACCTATCACGCATTTCATCAAGCAAAGTGCAATATCGCTTGTAAGTCGTATTCGTGACCATCGATATAGCGCTAATCAACTTATCGTTATCACCTCGTTATACGTGGCGTTTGTTTGTAACTTCCCTTTCTTAACACGGGCAATAACAGCCATCACGCAAACCAGTGACTACAGCTTCTTGTTTTTATTATCGGTGCCAACACTGCTGGTTAGTCTTATCATCATCATAAATGGCACGATAGGTGTTGGTAAATTACTAAAGCCTTTACTGATTTTAACCATACTTTTGTCCACTGTTTTGCTTTATGCCACCGCAAGCTATGGCGTCGTTTTCGACTATACTATGATCCAAAATGGCGCAGAAACTGACTCAGCAGAGGCCTTTTCTTATGTAAACGCGCACGATATTGTATTTGTTATTCTAGTTGGCGGCATTCCTGCACTTGGTATTTTTTTTGCTAAAGTGAAAACTCAATCGTGGAGCCGAGGACTTAAAGCCCGGTCTGCTTTAGTTGCTTCTCACACCATACTGGTCGTATTGATAGCCAGCGTTTTCTATGCCAATTATGCCGCAGTTGGCAGAAATAATAGAGAGCTACTCGCTTACATTACGCCCTATAAGTTTATTGATGCCACGGTCAAATATACTAAGCGACATTACTTCACAACTAAGTTGCCATTTAAAACATTAGATAACAATCCACTGCTGGAGATTGAAGATGATAAGGCAAGAGTGACCATTCTTGTGGTCGGTGAGACCGCGCGGGCGCAAAATTTTTCATTAAATGGATACAGCCACAATACTAATCAATATACAGAAGATTCAGGCATTGTCTCATTTACAGAGGTGTCCTCCTGTGGCACCGCTACGGCCGTATCCTTACCGTGCATGTTTTCGAGACTAGATAGAGAAACCTACGACAACAGAACCGCGAATGCGCAGCAAAATTTACTCGATATTGCCAAGGCTGCAGGCACCGATGTGCTCTGGATAGACAACAATAATGGAAGTTGCAAAGGCGTTTGTGCTCGCGTTAATTCCATTGATATTGACACTGGCATAGCCAACCCATTGTGTGACGGCGAGTATTGTTTCGATGAGGCTTTGCTGTTGCCACTGCAGAACAAACTCAATAACTTAAGTGCGAAAAACACACTCATTGTACTGCACATGATAGGCTCTCACGGACCCACTTATTACAAAAGATATCCGCAAGACAAAGCCGTGTTTTTACCTGATTGTCAGCGCAGCGATATTCAACACTGCAGCGAGCAGGAAATCGTTAATACCTATGACAACACCATTGCTTACACCGATTTTGTGCTGAATAAAATTATTGGTCGCTTGGAAAAGTTGGAAAGTGATTCAGCGGTGAAAACAGCCATGCTATACATCTCCGACCATGGCGAATCATTGGGAGAAAAAGGTGTCTACCTACATGGTCTTCCGTATGCTTTTGCTCCTCAAGAACAAACTCATGTACCCATGTTATTTTGGCAGAATAAAAGCCTTGTTCATCAAGATAGTGATTGTCTTAGATCGGTGTCCAACGATGTCATTTCACATGACAACCTTTTTGATATTGTTCTTGGCATTACTTCAGTGAGCAGCAATCAATATATTGAAGGTAGAGATGTTTTGTCAAAGTGCAGAGCCAGTGATGGACTGCTCGCATCTGCTACAGAGCCCAATACAAAGATACTACTCTAGATCCACTTTTTACGTCTGAAGAAATACAGCATGCCGCCAATCATCAATGCAATGATGCCCCAGACCATCAGATATCCGAACTGCCAATCGAGTTCAGGCATATTGGTGGGGCTATTTTCAGAACGAAAATTCATTCCATAGACCCCAACCAAAAAGGTCGGTGGAATGAAAATGGTGGTGAAAATAGTTAAAAACTTCATCACATCATTCAACTTCAAGCTCACGCTGGTTAAATACAGCTCCATTAAACCTGAAGTCATTTCGTGGTAGGTTTCTAACATTTCCATAATGGAAATAACGTGGTCATGACAATCTCTCAAATGAAGCAGTGTATTGTCCTGCAGCAGCGGGTTATCATCCGCTCTTAATAACTCGTTGATAACTTCCCTTTGTGGCCAAAGACGTCTGCGGATGAGAAGTAGGTCGCGACGCAACTCATGTATTGAGCTCAATAATCTTTCATTCTTTGTTTCCATCAACTCATCTTCCAATGCCTGAATTTGCTCAGAGTACGTTTCTAACATTGGAAAGCCAAAGTCAATGACGGTGTCAATCAAGGCATATAATAAATAATCGCTTTGTTGCTTGCGCAATTTACCTATTTTATTTTCCAGCCTTTCAATTACGGCTAAAAAAGGATTGTTTTTACCTGTAGAAAAGGAAATTAACGTGGTTTTGCTTAAGAAAAGGCTGACTTGATCGACACGAGCACTGCTTCCTTCTTTAACCGGCAAGTTAAGAATAAGGAATATTTGTTCATCATTTATTTCCACTTTGGGTCGCTGCCCGACATTAATTACATCTTCGACATAAAGCTCGTGTATCCCAAGGTCTTTTCCTAGCAGCTTCATGGCTTCTGCAGAGGGGTCTCCTTGTACATGTATCCAAGTGCAGTTTTCGCTCTCTATAAATGACTTGCAGGTACTGACATCAACATTGAGCTGAGCGTTAAAGACCGTTGCGTTGTAGTCATAGAGATCAACACTAAACACCGCATTTTCATTCGTTTTCAGAGTGCCTGGTCTAGTGCCTGGTTTGTGATATTTCTTATTGAATAACTTCACTGCGAATCCTTTACCTTATGATTTATCATGACTGCACTTGCGTTGCCCCATCCCCAAGCATCAATGTTCATGTACCGAAAACTGCTAATGGTGAGGCGACCAGCTCCCCGTAATTTACTGATACTAATCTACACTCTTAGCAATGTATGCCTTTAAATATAAGCACATTCCCACTGGTAAGCCACCGCTAAATAGAAAGAAGGCAATCTATGCTAAATTTAAGTGAACTGAAGGGATGCTTTCCAAAGCGTATTTAAGCCCTACGAGGCAATCATTTTGATTGCACACTGGTCATTTATACACTATTCTTGTTGGATTCGTTTTCACATGAAAACACGCTGTGGCGATATTGAAGTAAAGGGAGATTGAACAGAGTGAACAACACCGAAATCATAAACGAAATGCCCCATGCACAAAGAGAACGTTTAGCGTTTATCGACTTCTGTCTGCAATTTTTTGGGCACATTACTCGCAATGATTTGGTTAGTCGATTTCAAACAGGTCTGGCGGCGTGCACTCGTGATTTTGCTGCCTATCGCGAGTTAGCAAGTACCAACTTAGTGCTCGACCATTCTACCAAGCAATACTATCGAACAGCCTCATTTGTGCCGCTTTTTAAATATCAACCCGATATTATTTTACAATCACTGAGTCGCGGTTTTGGCAACGGCATTTCACACTCAACACAACCATCTGAACAGTGCTTTGATGCCGTGCAGCTCATTCATCCAGATAGCAGTATTATTGCCGCGCTGATGCGCGGGATCCATAATCAAGCACTGTGTGAAGTTGGCTACGTTTCGGTTTCATCAGGTGAATCAGTTAGGCAGTTTATTCCACACGCATTGATTAACAATGGCCACCGTTGGCACGTGCGTGGCTACGATTGCAAAAATCAAGGTTTCAGAGATTTTGTATGTACGCGCTTCACCCATATCACCACCACTGACGAAGAAATATTACCTCATCAACTTGCTGCTGCTGACGTTCAATTTAACCAAATTATAAACTTAGTTATTGTGCCTCACCCGAGTATTGCAAACCCGCTCGCCATTGAAATGGATTTTGCGATGCAAGACGGAAAAAAAGTAATGACAACACGAGCAGCGCTGGCGGCTTATATTCTGAGGCAGTGGCAAGTTGACTGTTCCGAAGGACACCGTATTCGAGGACAGGGTTGTCAGTTAGCCCTTGAAAACATTGATGTATTACAACGTATTGAGAACCCTACTTTAGCGCCTGGTTACTCGATATAAATAGCATTAAAAAGACTGTAAATTTAGAAAAGTAAGGCATTTATTTTAATAACCTTGTGCTTTATTGGAACTTTACTCAGCTAGGTTGGGTCTTTATAACTTAGGAAACGGTCTTCTCATTTCATAAGGTAGACATTATGGCTGAACTACATCGATTAGATACTAGACAACATCAACTCCATAATGAGGCGTTGATTAAGTTAACCGTATTGCTCTATCAGATTGACGGGAAAGTGACACTCACAGAACAGGATTACTTTGACGAGCTTTTGCAAGAAATGTCTTGGCACAGCGGCATTTCCAAAGAAGCGTACGTTAATGACGCGATCCACCAAGCCCGAGAGGCGATTGATAGTGTGACGGCACCTGAGTTCATTCGATCATTATCAGATGAATTGAACATAGATGCCGCGCGTTCATTAGAAGTTGCAATGGCTATTACTAAAGTTGACGGTGTGCGCAGTGAGAAAGAAGTGGAACTACTTGCGCTATTAGCCAATCGAGTACTAGCCAGAGGACTTGTTGCCTAAGCAAACATACTTTTATGTTTCTTGCACACTAGCGCTGAAGCATTCCGCCAATAACGCCCGGAGCAGTTTTAAAAGCGATAGAGTTGGGTATTATTTGAGAATGATGATTTGAGTGACGCGTTAAAAACTATTGTATTTTTTGCTGCATTGTTAGGAGGCCTAACTTGGTTCTTTTCTAGCATGTTGGGCCCTGATACTCGCGGAGTAAACCGTTTAAATAATGGTGTCATTCAATACTTTGGCCCTATCGATATAGAGCGAGTGGAAAAATTCAAACAGCTCTATCGACCTGGCGACCGCCTATTAGTAAATAGCAATGGCGGTAGTCTTTACGCTGGCATCGAGATGGGTAAATTCATTCATCAAAACCGAATGACGGTGGAGGTTGCAGATCTGTGCATTTCTAGCTGCGCCAATTATGTTTTCTTAGCCGGTGAAACCAAAGTACTGAATAAGAATTCTCTAGTTGTCTTTCATGGCGGACCTAAGCAAGCTAACTTCTTGTCGCTTATGCAGCAGGCTGACGCGTCTAATGCAGAACCTGGTACAACCTTTGGAAGAGCAGACTACGAAGGAGTAGTGACTATCGAGTCGGCTTCTGCACAGCGCCAAGCACTGGCGTCAAATTACGGAAATCCCTGCGGCATTGGTGAGATCCTGAATGCCTACGGTAACTGTGAGGTGTTCACAGCTGAGCAACAGCTCCAATTTTTAATCGATTTGGAAAATCAATTGTACAGAGACATCAATCCAAATATGGATAGATATATTCCTTACCTTGGTCAAATCGGTGACTATGAGCAGCTATACCTTGCCTATCAATACTATGGTTTTTTTTACAATATAGAGAACCTTGAGAAACTCGGTGTATCAAATGTCTATACAAAGAACGGCGAATGGTCGCCGCAAAATAATCCCTTATATGACAAAGTTTATGAGGTAGTGGTCACGCCATAGTTTGCGAAATAGAGTGACTTACTAAATGACGTACTGAGCAAAGGACGTACTCAACGCCCTATAATTTACCCTGAGGCACATCAAAGCTTGCTTCTTGCTGCAACTGCAGTTCATTTACCGATATACTATTTTCACTATCTGAAATAGACCAGCACCAAAATTGTTCTTTACCAACCTGCTCTGTTTGAGGCGATAAGGTAATGGTTAATTCACGCGACGGATCGACAGAAAAAGGTGTGGGCAATGGGAACAAAATTTGATCCCAGTGGGTTGGTATATCATTCGGACCCGTGCCAAATTGCACTTCAGGGCTCAATTGCGCACTGAACCAGCCACACAGAGCAAATATTTCGGTTTTTTCACTGGGTATAAGAGTGGTGGTAAATACTCGTGGCGTATTGGTTTTTGTGATGGTTCGCATATCCAGCGTACCCAAGTCGGCGATACTCTCCAACAGACTTTCGGGCTCAAGTGCAACCAAGTCTGATTGCTGAAAAGGTACGTGAGCTATGGGTGTAAAGTCGAGGCCGTAAGGACTATTTTGCAAAAAGCATAAATCATCCAATACAAATTCATCGACCACTAAACCCACATGCAGGCTTACTTGCGCCGGGATCATAATACCTCCCTCTGCCAAATAACGATCCCTCACCGTCAACAAGGGCTCTAACATGGCTTCGTAAAATAAGCAGTGCCCCATCCACTCCGATACAATAACGTCCACCTTCTCGTCTAGTGCTAGCGACTGGTGGTCATCATGATAAAAGTTAATTTTTTCGAAACCATTAGCAATAGCAATGTTTTGAGCGTTCTTGATAAACGGCGACCGATCTACTGCTATCACCTTGCTTGCGTTAGCGCGCGCAGCAAACATCGATAGCACACCGCTACCGCACCCAAAATCAAGAACGCTAAGACTAGGATTCACTGTGGCACTAATCGCCTTTTCATAAGCCTCGGTACGAACAATATCTTGTAGCATGACTTTATGCATGGCTACATCACGATAAGACATGCGATGAAGACCGCCGCTACCATCAATTTCATTGGCGCTGATATCAGCGTGGGTATTATCGGTTTTGGATTTAGTCATAGCCATCTCAAGTTCGTTTTTTGCCGTATTCTAACAGGCTGCATTGAAGCCAGATACTGTTTATATCCCATAAACTGTGCAAATAGCCGACCGTTGAGTGCGATATCGTTAACTAAAACAATAAATACGCTTATATTTCTCAAATCTCCTGTTCATTTGTTTTTCGATTTTTATCGAAGCTGTTATTATGCCGCAAAAGAAAGTAACAAAACCACACACGAGGCAAGATATGACAAATCAACAACACGCACATGAAGATGAAGGCCATGTACACGGTCCTGATTGCAACCATCACCACCACGAGGTGCAAACACCTATAGTCAGAGCCGGCGCTAAAATTGGTCGTAACGATGTATGTCCATGCGGCAGTGAAAAAAAGTATAAAAAATGTTGTGGTAAGTAGCGTCAGTCTTGCTTGTAATAATACTTTATTGCAGGATTCGGCATGTTTCGCTCACGTGGCTGTGAATGAGCTTTAAAATGGAAAAACCAACTATTCATTTCGCTGCTGAATTAGCCACCGCATTAGCAAAAATTGATCATGCACTGATTCAGAATGACAGCCAACAACCTGAACTCAAGCTAATCATTCATGCTGGTACACCAAAAACAGGTACCACGAGCTTACAAACCTACTTGGATAAAAAACAACGCAAATTAAGAGGAAAAGGAATCCTTTATCCACATAATTTGGAAAAATTAAAAAATCCCCACGCGCCAAAACACCAATGGTTTGAAAAGAATCTAGTGACAACGAATTTAGACAGCTTCTTAGAAAACTTTAAAAATATTCTTTCGCAAGTCACAAGCGATACTCACACCATCATTCTGTCCTCTGAAGGTATTTATAATTACTGGTGGGATTTTCCTGACGCGTCAAAAGATGTTTTATCTGAGTTGAGTAAACTTTTCAATATTGAGCTATGGGTGTGGTTTCGTGACCCAATCAAATTTATTGAAAGCTATTATAAGCAGTGCATTCGCAATCCACAGTTGGATGGCAACCCATGCTATGGCAAGAATTTATCCTTTGCTGACATGTTGAAGATAGACTGGTTTGCTCGGCATCTGGACTATCAGGGCTTCGTTGATGAATGTCAAATGCTGTTCGGCGAAAATAAGGTCTCCGTATTTAACTACGAAGGCGATGTGGTGCAGGAGGTCATTCAGAAATTAGGGCTAGCAACTGCGCATGACAATCCAACGCCAAGGCAAAATAAAAGCCTTAACAGCGCATCCGTAAAATTACTAAGAACGATAAACCACTACAATTTAAAAGCAAAAGATAAAGAGCGTTTGATGCCTCACTTAAAAGAAATTAATACACTGCTTGAAAATTATGCCAAGGATGCTCTAATTGACGCAGAATCAAGAGGAAAAGTGTTGGCCCTCGCTCGTCCAATAAAATTCTAAGCCCTTTTTAAGTTGTTATTGCAGCATTTATGATCATTTCAGTTTGTTCCTGCATATTAATGACATTGTGCAGGCACTTAAATTAGGTCAACAGCATGCGTTTAATAATCACCACAAGTATCACTTTAGCTATCAGCTTGGTTGCTTTCTTTTCATGGAGTATTCAAAACAACACAATGGAAAAACGCATAGATTTCAGCAATTCCGCAGAAGCCCGAAATTGGATTATTGTTAACGACACGGTAATGGGTGGCCGTTCACAGGCGGATTTAGCCATTGAAAACGATATGCTCGTTTTTACCGGCGATTTATCATTAGAAAATAATGGCGGATTCGCTTCAACTCGAAGAATCTATTCACCTTTAAGCTGGAACAGCAAAGAAACTTTGGAGATAAAGGTACTTGGCGACGGCCGCAGTTATCAATTCAGGCTGCGCACTAACCGAAATGCAGACGGCATTGCTTATGTGGCAAATTTCACTACGACAAAAGGTGAAGTTCAACTCCTCACTTTCAATCTTAATGACTTTAGCCCTCAATTCAGAGGGAGACTCGTGAACGGCGCCCCCAGCCTAAACTTTTCAGACATTGCACAAATCGGCTTTATGTTAGCAGACAAAAACCCAGGAGATTTTGTTTTGCGAATTGCGCACATTAGGCAGATACCAGAAATCATATAGTGCAGTACCAAAGCTTAGGCTTGATCGTGTAAAAAAATCGGGGAAGAAGACTCGTTAAAGCAAACAGTGACCTAGAATCCACGTCACAAATGTCTTAGAAGTTTATCACTAAGCGATCACAACAACTTAAATGTGCCACTGTTTAGGCAGCTGTGCCACTTTGCCGTATTAATAAAAATACCCACCCTGCAGCTTGAATACTTAATCTAGAACTGGCAACTGTATCCTTACTCCCATGAAATACTATTGGGATATTCCGTGAACTTCCGACATTCAACTCTCGCTATTTGCTTTTTCGTCTGCAGCACCGCCACTCATGCTAATGACCCTTTTCAAGCTGTTGGCACAAGCATCACGACCGGTAGCATCAGCTTCCAACAAAATATGTCGAGTATTTCGAATAATCCGGCGGCCGCCTCATATTTTATGCAAAATGAATCAGGCCTGGTGGTAAATATAATACCGCCGATAGGCGCTGGATACGAAGTAGGCCAGATTGATTCCTTAATTGACGAGCTAGATGAGCTTATCGACATATTGGAAAACGATAACTTAACGGCACAGGATGCTTTGGACGCTAAAGACAGGTTTGACCCTTTTCTCAAGCTAGCCAGCCAAGACGGTCTTGTTAAAGTGGCTGGGCATGCGGGTATTCCTTTATTTCCAATATTCTATTTCAACAGCGAGTTTGGCACATTTACGTTAAATGCAAAAGTTAACGGTAGCTTGCGTAGCACTGTCATTGACGACAGCATCGACATCATTGGTTTTAATGATAATTTCATCATCAATACATCGGCTGCAGTCTATGTCAAAAGCGCAGGTTTAACACAATTAAGCGCAGGCTACAGTCGCCCAGTATGGAAACTCAACGAAGGCGTTTTACACGCAGGCGCCACCTTAAACATCAATCGTTTGAGCCTATCTAAAAACCTGATCTCGCTCGCTGGATTGGAAGATGGTGAAAATATTGGCGATGCCATTGAAGATGACTATGAAAACAATGAGCAGAGCAGCACTAACTTATCCGTGGATATAGGGGCGCTTTGGGTCGATACAAACTATAGCATGGGCTTGAGCGTTAAAGACATTAATGCACCTGAATATGATTACAAGACGCTTATTAGTGACTGTAGTCAAGAGCAAGGTATTTCCTTGGACAACTGCCTAGTTGCCCAAGAAGCTATAGCGCGAGGCAAAATCATCGGACAAGAAACCTTTGTAGCCAATGCACAAGCTACCTTCGAAGCATCTGCTTGGCTTGGCAATCAAAACAAATGGTTAGTTCATACCTCAATTGACTTAAATGATAAAAACGACCCACTTGGTGATGTGTATCAATGGGCTAGTGTAAGCGCATCTACGCAGTTTAATAACTGGGTAATACCTGGCTTGCGGATCGGCTACAGCCAGAATCTTGCTGGCACCGAATTGAGTTATTACAGTGTAGGAATGACGCTATTCAAACGCGCGCAACTTGATATTCGATGGAGCAGCGACAGCGTTGAAGTAGACGGCAGTACGATCCCTCGCTCCGCATTTTTCAGCTTTTCAATTCAATCACAATTTTAAAGGGGTAGCTAGATGAAGACTATCGCAAAATATTCACGCATCGCGTTAGCTATAGCTTTAGGGTATTCACTGTTTTCCTGCGGTGGCGCAGATGAAACTCAAGATGGCGTGCTGCCGGGCGATATTCAGCTTCCAGCTAAAGACACCAGTACACCAATAGCAGGGCTTGCTATGGATGGATTTATTGCCAACGGCTTAGTGTGGATTGACATTAAAGACAATGACAGTGTTGATGGTACAGAACCCACTGCCTATACAGACTCGCAAGGATATTTTAGCTATAACCCGAATACCGGCATTAACTACTGTGAGACTGAAAAAACGCATCTGCAACAATATTGTCTTAAGACGGGTTTAACGCAGGGCAATGTTGAAGTAAAGGTGGCTAAGGGAATTAAAGTCGTGAGCGGCGTACCGTTTCGTAATGTGCTTTCAACAACAGTGAATCTGCCATCGGCATTAGATAACTTCAGTAAGCTTGTAGAATTAGGCGCAAAACCAGCTAGTGATAGTCAACAGTGGCAGCAACAAGTAGACAATGCCTTGGTTGCTTTATCACCATTAGGCACCGTGGCGCATTATCTGCCAGAAAACACAGATGTTTTAGCTGCGCTTTCCATTCTCGGTATTAATTTTTATGTCGATGCTGTAGCCGCTGAATTGATGCAAATGAACTACGTCGAGGGAGTTTTACTCGAAACACCGCAGGCATATGAATTATTGACCGCAAACGTCTTGATATCCACCTTGGTAAATTCGCTAAGTGGTACTTATGATCTCGCTTTTGAAAGCGTCGACCTTGGTTATGATGGCTATCCAATAAGCGCGGCAGACTCAGTCTACAAAGGCTTGGCTGCCAGCCTAAGCACGACTTTCGAGACACAAAGTGGTGTTGCTTCGCCAGCAAGTGAAAAACATCAATGGGCGTCGCAGAGTACTTTATTAACAAGTGAACAGATTTTGCTAAATGAGCAATTTATTGCTGCTTATCGAGCATCGGTAGCCGCATTAATTGAAAGCGATATGCTCCCACTGGGCAGCACTATTTCTAACCAAGTAGAGTTGGAAAATATAGCGCAAAATAACGCGCTTACTGAATTTATGAGCGCCAGAATTGATTTAGTCAATAACTTACCTAGGATCCGAATGCTTCGGAATCCGCTAAGCTTAAACGTGAAATCGTTAGCAGTAAGTAGCTTAATAGATCCTGTGGATATGATAGACAATATGGGAACGCCCTCTCGCCAAGACATCAGTCAAGTGTCTGAAAGAATTAAGCAAACCATTAGAGCCTTAATTAATTCCGTTAATTCCGATGTGGCAATTGACGAATTCGATCGTGTATTTAACCCATCACAAATAGGGGGTGAAACAATCGGAAATGAGTCCATTGATGTCGATCTTCAGGCCATCGCAAATGCAATTCAGGGGAATATAAGCAACATTAGTGAGTTACCCTCGGGCAGCGATTTTGCTCTAGCTAGCGTAGACAACAGCAGCAATATATTCAGTAATAAGCAGCTAAGCTTGTCAGGCGTGCAAGATGCTGGAGAACAAGGCCAAGTGGTGGTTTTCTTTGAAGGTGAGCCTCAAGATAATTCTGGTTCCTTGGTTATGTGCATTGCCTATCGCAATATCGATGACGCAAGCGATAATATCAGCGCACAGCGCTTTACTGGTTCTTGGAACACTATTGGTGACAATCAGAATAGGCTATCGCTGCTTGCGGAAGGGTTTTCTTTGCAAATGAATATTGCTGGCGAAACAAGAGGCAGCGACATACCGTCAGAACAACAAATAGTCAGTTTGACGCGCAATCCGAATGAGCTTTACGGCAAATTTAGATTTACGCTAAATGAGGACAGTGCAACATGGCATTCGGACAACACGTCTATTAGTCAAAGCTATGGTTTACTTAGCACAAGTTCAACGCCGTCGAATGACGCAGAGTGTGCAGACTCGCTTTCTTTTGCAGTTCAGTAATGTCCGCTTACGTCGATATATTAAGATAATCAATAGCAGTACGAGTTATAAATTTGCTGAACTGTAAAATAAACTTGCACCTCGCTTGGCGAAATGAAGCTGCTAATTCAGCAACGTTTGGCAACTTAAATTTGATAAGGGATCAATGAAGCCTTTACTAAACCTAAATCGACTTTTCAGCCAAGTCGGCATCCGAGTGCTATTGTTGCCCTTGATCATATTACTAGTCGGTATTTTGATGTCACTGTTCGCTGAACAGAAAGCGCAAAATAAACAGGCTGATTTAGTTACATACACGCTCAAAAATGACTTGCGCAACATTCGTTTAGATTTTAGTCAAAGACTCACTTTTTACAATTACGGATTGAAAGGTCTGCATGGACTGATTTCAACCATAGGTTTAGACAGTTTTGATTATCAGACAATGATGAATTATGTCGAAAATAGAGACTTTCAAGAGGAATTCCCTGGTGTTCGAGGCATCGGTTTTATTCAACGAGTTGAGCAGAATCAATTAACAGAATTCATATCCGCACAAAGACAAATGAGACCGGATTCTCAATTCGATTTAAAACAATTAAATGCGCACAACGACAGTCTTTTTATAATTCGTTATATAGAACCCGAAGATAACAATAAAAGTGCGGTTGGCCTCGATATTGGTTCAGAAAGCATGCGCAGAAACGCGGCTATAGCTGCAGCAAGCAATAATGAACTACAGATAACCGCGCCTATCACGCTAGTACAGGCAGATAAAAAAGAAAAACAGGGGTTTCTGATACTGCTGCCTCTTTACGACACCATAACGATACCCACAGAGCCTGAGGAGAGGCTAGAACGCACGCTTGGCTGGATATATGCGCCAATACTAATAGACGAAGTATTGAACTCCAACATCGACTTCCCTAGAGATGTCGATATTCAGATTTCAGATGTCACTGACACCGGCGGACAAGTGTTTTATCAACAGCAGTCGGAAAGCTCGGCTCTTAGCTCCTTTGCCTACAGTGAGCGCGTTAGTGTGTTCGGCCGAGTCTGGGAGTTAACCTTATCGGCGCAACCAAGCTATGTAAATCGAGTCAAAATGACGAAAAACTTTCATACCTTCTTTCAATATTTGATTATCAGTGTCTTGATAGCTCTTATATTCTTGAGTGCCCACTTAGCCATGCTTCGCAGAAAGCTAATGCAAGACTATGCTCAGGAATTGCTCATCGCTAACGAGAAAACGTTAAAGATCGCAAATGAGCAACTAGAAGACGTAGTTGCTCAGCGCACTGCAGAAATCCATAAAGCCAATGCATTGCAAAACGCGATTTTAACTAATGCCAATTACTCGGTTATTGCGACAGATACAAAGGGGCTTATCACCTTGTTTAACCCAGCAGCTGAGCGACTGTTAGGTTATAAAGCAAAAGACTTAATAGGAAAAGAATCACCTGCTTTGTTTCATGTGGAATCGCAGATACATGAGCGAGCGCGCGCTCTATCTCAAGAATTACAATGTGAGTTTGAAAACAGTATGGAAGTGTTTTTTGCTAAATCAGATAGAGGTTTAGAGGATAAATCAAACTGGACTTACGTTAACAAAAGTGGGCAAAACATACCTGTAATGCTTAACTTAACGGCGCTGAGAAATGAGAGCAACGACATCACTGGTTATTTAGGAATAGCCTACGATTTGACTGAACAAATAGAAAAAGAAAGCGCGCTAGCTGACGCTAAAGAAGCAGCAGAGAAAGCCAACTTAGCGAAGTCTGAGTTTTTAGCGAATATGAGCCACGAAATACGCACCCCTTTAAACGGCATTTTTGGCACACTGCAGCTGCTGCGAGATGCCACAAATAAAGCCAAGCAGTCCAAACTGATTGAACTCGCGGAGAAGTCAACCAAGGCACTCAACCGACTGGTAAATGATATATTGGATTTTTCTAAATTCGAAGCGGGAAAATTGGACTTAAATATATGCCCAGTCGATTTACCCGTGCTCATAAATGAAATTGAATTAGAATCAAACCCGAGCGCGCGACAGAAAAGGTTAGCATTAAAGGTCAATATCGATTTAAAAAATGCTGTCTGGATGACCGATGAATTGAGGCTGAAACAGATATTACTCAATGTGCTCAGCAATGCGATTAAATTTACACATGAGGGCGAGATAAACCTGACCATTTCTGAACAGGATAGTAATGGGATAAGTATCATTGTCGAAGACACGGGTATCGGGATGAATGAAGTATCAGTAAAAAGACTATTTCAGCGCTTCGAACAAGCTGACAAATCCATAACCCGTCGCTATGGCGGAACAGGACTCGGCATGTCGATTACTCATTCTTTAGTGCATTTGATGAACGGAACAATATCGGTAGCAAGTAAAGAAAACACTGGTACACGTATTAGCATCTCGCTGCCTTTAGTGGCTGTTGAAGCGCCGAAGACAATTACCCCTGATCCTCACAAGCTTCCTGTAGAAATGGATGAAAGGACGTTATTAATTGCAGAAGACAATGATATTAATCAAGTCATTCTTAATTCAATGCTAGAAGCTCGATATAAGACTATACATACCGTTGAAAATGGACAGCTGGCTTTGGAGTTTGCAACAACAAGACATGTCGACTTAATCCTTATGGATATACAAATGCCCATAATGGATGGAATACAGGCCTGTAAACGCATTAAATCTTTGCAGCCAAACATACCCATTATTGCGACTACAGCAAATGTATTCGAAGAAGATATTGCGCTTTATAAAGCCGCGGGCTTTGATGCCTGCATTGCAAAACCATTTGAACAACAGCACTTGTTCGAGGTTATTCACAACACCTTAAACAAAAGTAAATAAGTTGAGTTGGCCGGTAAGCCGGGTTCTGTCTTGGACAATCATTCGTCTAGGCCAATAATCGCTCATTGGCTCAAGCAACCTACCCGTTCCCAACGCGGGCCGCGCCATAAGGGAACCTATTTGGTCTTGCTCCGGGTGGAGTTTACCTTGCCGTCAACTGTTACCAGCGACGCGGTGCGCTCTTACCGCACCCTTTCACCCTTACCAAGTGTAAACACCTGGCGGTCTTCTCTCTGCTGCACTTGTCGTCGGCTTGCGCCGCCCAGACGTTATCTGGCACCCTGCCCTATGGAGCCCGGACTTTCCTCCCCTTTAAAACATACAAGTATGAATAAAGCGGCGATTGCCTGGCCAACTCAGGGCGGGAGTTTACACTAAACGTTTGCGTTGTGATATACGTTTTGCACGTCATCACAGTCATTCAACATATCCATGAATTTTTCATACATGGGCATGTCTTCTTCGCTAATGTCCTTGCTATCTTGCGGTACCCAAGTGATTTCTTCTACTTCAATTTCCAAATCAGGAAAGGCGTCATTCAATGCTGTTTTGCATTTGAAGAATTCAGTATGGGGGACGAATACCGTTACCGTGCCATCCTCAACTTCAACATCAGAAACATCCACATCTGCTTCCATTAATGGCTCAAGCACAACTTCATCGTCGTCACCTTTAAAGGAGAATATGGCAAGATGATCGAACATAAACGCAGAGGAACCTTGCGCGCCAATTTTACAATTTGTTTTAGTAAAACAATTGCGTACATCTGTAATGGTTCGATTAGCGTTGTCAGAAAGGCAATCAACAATAACCATGCAGCCGCCGGGGCCAAAACCTTCATATCGCATTGGAACGAAATCTTCACCAGCACCACCAACCGCTTTTTCAATAGCTTTATCAATTACGTGGCTTGGTACTTGGTCTTTTTTGGCTTTTTCGATAAGGCGGCGAAGCTGCAAGTTTGCATCAGGGTCAGGACCACCGCTTTTGGCAATGACGTAAATTTCTTTACCGTAGCGTGAATATACTTTCGTTTTTGCACCGGCAGTTTTCGCCATCGCGACTTTTCTTACTTCAAACTTTCTACCCATTTTTAGTTCTCTTTTTATGGATTTTGTAAATTCGCGTCGCCATTGTGGCGTCGCGCTTTGTATCAATGTAAAGATTGTACTGCTTTTCGTTTGCGCTGTCAGCGTTGTAGAGCGCTTTAGTACGCACTTTATAATACGCATAATACGCCGCGAGTCGCTAGTTAGTCTGCAGCAGTATTTAAGCAAACAATATAAGCTCTCTTCTAGCAGCTTCCAAATCACGCGATATGCTGCAAACCTAGATATTCTCGTGATTGCATTTCTTGCAAACGACTCAAGCATCGCCGGAACTCGAAACTCAAACGACCCTCTGAATATAATTCTTCTAAAGGAACTGCCGCTGACATAATTAATTTTACTTTTCGTTCATAGAATTCGTCAATCATGGCAATGAAGCGCCTAGCAATATCGTCACTGTTAGCCCCCATTTGCTCAACATTGGCAACCAATACAGAATGATAACAGCGGCTTATTTCGATATAGTCAGACTGACTTCTAGGCCCATCACAAATAGCTCTAAAGGTGAACATCACTACGCCGTCTGCCTCTCGCATTGCTGGGATATCTCTACCCGCAACATTGATATTTATGTCGGACACACCTTCTTCCGGCGCAAGCTGCGTAAAGTAAGTTTGTAAGTTGGTCGTTGCCTCATCGTCTAAGGGATAGTGATATATCTCTGCTTTTTCGAGGGTTCTCAATCGGTAATCGACACCGCTATCGACATTAACAACACGCGTGTTCTGGTTAATTAATTCTATAGCAGGTAAGAATCGAGCGCGCTGCAGTCCGTTGTGGTACAGCCTGTCGGGAATGATATTGGATGTTGCCACCAGCACAATTCCGTGTCCAAATAGTTCTTCCATTAGCGTGCCAAGTATCATGGCATCGGTAATGTCTGACACAAAAAACTCGTCGAAACAAATCACTTTTGCCTCAATAGAAAGCTTTTTGGCGATAATTTTTAAAGGATCTTCTTTACCTGCCAACAGCTTTAACTCTTCATGAATCCGATGCATAAAACGGTGAAAATGCACCCGCATCTTATTCTCGAACGGTAAACATTCATAAAATGTATCAACGAGGTAGGTTTTGCCACGGCCCACACCACCCCAAAAATAGATGCCCTGAATACTTGGCTGCGCCATCCCTTTTCCGAAAGCTTGCTTAATTTTCACTCGCCATGAAGGCTTTCTTTCAGGATGCGTTAATTCATCATATAAACGCTGTAATTCTTTAACCGCATTTTCCTGCGCCGCATCGTATTGAAAATCAATGAGCGACAAATCATCTTGATATTTTTCCCAAGGGGTCATTAATGTTCCAAAAAGTTCTAAAAAAGTGCCAAAAATCACGTCGAATGGGTTGAAAACAAACTCAACAGACTACACTAACCGTAATATATGGAGGACGCTCTTGTGCATACTTACGTGAAAAGGTAGCGAATGGGTTTTGGATAAGTATACAGCCCTAACGCTTAGTTGAAAATCACGACATAGGTCTTATCGTAATTTATTACTAATAAGCGCTTGCATGGAATCGATGAATAGCTGATCATTTGTCCGAAGCAATCCTCAGTTGGAGACATCATGGAAATCGGTACATTAATTATTGGCATCATTATCGGACTCGTCATCGGCGGTATTTTGGGTTTAGTTGTATTTAGAACAATGCAATCAAATTCTCAGCAAAAGGTTAACCATACAGAGGACGAACGCAAAGCTTTATTAGCGATACAAGCCCGACAGCACTTGGATATTTCAAGACAGGCATTAACTGACATTCAAAATAGAACTGCGGAACTGGCGAGTCATTTAAATGAGTATGAAGATTCGCTTACACAGGCAACAACAAGCGCTGGTGAAGTGAAAGAAACGTTCTTCGGTGAACATGCCAGCGTATTTTTACGTAACAGTTTAGAAGCACATAAAAAAGACCTTGCTTTAGCTCAACCGGATACTCAACCACGTGATTTTGCAAACAGTGGTTCAGGTGTGTTTGTTGGGGCCAACGCAAAGACAGTAAAAAAGAATAAATCACAAGGCTAGTGAACTTAACCCACTTTTCACTAGTCTTTGTCAGGTATTCAATTTTTTTAAACATACTTGGAGTATCGAGATTAATGAAAGCATTTCTTCGTAAATTAGCGGTCTGTTTCACTGCAGGCTCTATTATTTTTGTTACCCTCTCAAGCGCAAACGCTGCGCTACCGTTTTTCTCAACCAAAAAAGACGAAGTTCCCTCACTCGCCCCGATGATTGAACGCGTGTCGCCTGCGGTTGTGAGTATATCAGTAGAAGGGACTCAAGTGAGTCGCCAGCAAGTGCCAGAAATGTTCAAACGCTTTTTTGGTGCGCCCGATGAACAAGTGAATGAAAGGCCATTTCGTGGCATGGGTTCTGGCGTAATTATTGACGCAAAGAAAGGTTATGTTGTCACCAATAATCACGTGGTTGAGAATGCAGACGAAATCATTGTAAAACTAACTGACGGGCGCGAATTCGTTGCTAAGAAGCTTGGTGCTGACGAGCAAAGCGATGTAGCGCTGCTGCAAATTGAAGCTGATGACTTATCTCAAGTATCGATAGCTAATTCAAATGAATTACGCGTAGGTGACTTCACCGTCGCCATCGGCAATCCATTTGGGCTAGGACAAACCGTGACTTCTGGTATTGTCAGCGCACTAGGACGCTCAGGCTTAAACATTGGCGGCTTTGAAGATTTTATACAAACCGACGCGGCGATTAACCGCGGCAACTCAGGCGGCGCGCTAGTTAATCTAAACGGCGAGTTGATTGGCATGAACACCGCTATATTTGGCCCTAACGGCGGCAATGTCGGCATTGGCTTCGCGATCCCAAGCAATATGATGAAAGGTTTAATTGATCAAATTGTTGAATTTGGTGAAGTTAGACGGGGCTTACTCGGCATTCAAGGCGGAAACGTTGACGCGAAACTTGCAGAAGCGATGCGCTCTCCAAGCAACCGAGGTGCATTCATTAATGAGGTTGTGCCCGAATCAGCAGCGGATAAAGCAGGATTAAAGTCAGGCGATATCATTACAAGTATTAACGGTAATGACCTCAGTAGCTTTGACGAACTTCGCGCCAAAGTAGCCACCATGGGTGCAGGTGCTAAAGTGAAATTAACGATTGTAAGAGAAGGCAAAAAGCAAGATGTCGATGTTGTCCTTGGCGATGCAGGAAAACCTGTTACGGAAGCCAAAGACTTACATCCAGCCTTTGAAGGTAGCGTGTTGAGCAATGGCCAGGACGAAACAGGCAACGATGGTGTGGTCGTGTCAGAAGTTCAAGCACGTTCACCTGCAGCTCGAATTGGTCTTAAATCAGATGACGTTATTGTTGGCTTAAACAGACAGCGCGTAAATAATGTCGCCGACCTTCGCCGTCTTGTAGAAGAGAGCGAAGGAAACGTGATGGCGTTGAATGTTAAGCGCGGCTCATCCACTATTTATGTCGTTATTAGACAGTAACTAAGCAGTAAAAATCAACACTCCATGGCGAAGCATTTAGCATCGTCTTGGAGTGTTTGCTTCATCAAGCTGTAACACTTTGGATTAATTTGGTATTCTTACCAATTAATCACTAGTATCGAACTTATTAAACATGCCAGCATTGCAACGCTTTATTCTCGCACTTCTAAAACCCATTATTCTTGGTTTAACTGTTGCAGCTATCCTACTTGTATTTATTCCAGAGTTTCGCCAAGGCAGTGGCCTAAGTGTTAATTGGCTACAAAAGAGAGATAATCCACCAGAACGCCTCAGTTATTTCGACGCAATCAGTAGAAGTGCTCCGGCTGTTGTTTACATTTATGGTGTTAGCATTGATAACCCTAATCCAAATAGTATCTTTAGAGGCCGAACAACTGAGCGCACCAACTTAGGCTCTGGCGTTATCATGAACGAAGATGGCTATTTAATGACTTGTTATCATGTCATTAAAGATACCGACACAATATTTATTCGCCTACAAGACAGCCGCACGCTTGAGGCACAAATTGTTGGGTTTGACGTAGAAACCGACCTGGCTGTACTGAAAGTTGACGCGAAAGACCTGCACGTAATGCCTCAGGTGCCAAAAACTGGACTTCGCGTAGGTGATGTTGTGATGGCTATTGGCAATCCACTCGACTTGGGTCAAACCATCACACAAGGGATAGTCAGCAGGATTAGTCGCAACAACTTAGCTAATTACTTTGACTTTATTCAAACCGATGCGGTACTGCATCCAGGTAACTCAGGTGGTGCATTAGTGGACAGCAATGGCTATCTGGTCGGTATTACCAACGCAAACTTTAAAACTCGAGGACCTTCAGGTCGCGGACTAACCACGGTCGACGGCATCAACTTTGCGGTTCCTTATGAGTTAGCGAAAAAAGTAATGGAAGAAATTATCGTATCAGGCACCGTTGTTCGGGGTCAGTTGGGCTTTGTAGGGAATGCGCTGATAGAACGAAAAGGAATGGTCGTGACCGCAGTGACTCGCGGCGGCCCTGCAGACAATGCAGGTTTAAAAACAAATGATATTCTGCTTGCTATCAATGGCTTTGAAATTGAAGAGAATGATACAGGCCAAGCGTTGAATATGGTGAGCCAGACTGCCCCTGGAACATTGCTTACTTTGAGAATTGAGCGCAATCAGGAGCTGATAACACTGACAGTGGTGGTAGGCTCGTCAGCGTCGTCCTAGACGATTATCGTAAAGCTAAAAAAAGGATTAGAAGCGACAATCGCCTGCTAATCCTTTTTTACCACTATGCATTTAGTGCGTTAAGCTTGTTTTTCTTTTACGCGCTTAATGTTAGCGCCTAGAGCACTTAACTTATGCTCTATGGCCTCGTAGCCTCTATCAAGATGATAAATTCGATTAACCGTTGTCTCGCCGTCAGCGACTAAACCAGCAATAACTAAGCTCGCAGAAGCCCGTAAATCAGTTGCCATTACCTGCGCACCTTTCAACTTTGACCCGCCCTTTGACAAGGCACTGTTGCCCTCAAGCTCAATTTCGGCGCCCATACGTTTTAATTCTGGTACGTGCATAAAACGATTTTCAAAAATCGTCTCTGTAATCACTCCTGCACCTTTCGCAACCGCATTTAACGTCATGAACTGAGCCTGCATGTCAGTCGGAAAACCAGGGTGTGGCACGGTTTTTACATTGACTGCTGTTGGGGCCTTGCCCTGCATATCCAACTCAATCCAGTCATCTCCAAGCGTTATCTTTGCACCTGCTTGCTCAAGCTTGCTCAATACTGCATCAAGTGTTGATGGGTCCGCTTTTTCACAGCGAATACGGCCACCGGAAACTGCTGCTGCAACTAAAAAAGTACCTGTTTCAATTCGGTCTGGTAAAACACTATAGTTACAGCCCTTGAGGCTTTTCACGCCAATAATTTTAACATGGTCCGTTCCAGCACCGCTCACGTTTGCGCCCATGCTGTTTAAGCAGTTAGCGAGATCGACAATTTCAGGCTCTCTGGCAGCGTTCTCTAAAATCGTTTCGCCATCAGCTAAAGATGCGGCCATCATCAAATTTTCAGTTGCACCAACGCTTACTACATCCATAAAAATACGAGCGCCTTTTAAACGTCCGTCTACTTCTGCTCTGATATAGCCTTCGTCTACTTCTATCTTAGCGCCCATTTTCTCGAGACCCGCCAAGTGCAGGTCAACAGGACGAGCTCCAATTGCGCAACCACCAGGCAATGACACGTTCGCTTTGCCATGCTTTGCTAAAAGCGGACCTAAGACCAGAATCGACGCACGCATAGTGCTCACTAATTCGTAAGACGCCGTCACGCTGCTTAAGTTACTCGCGTCAATTTCAACGTGATTTTTATCCACTTGATTTACTTTCGCGCCAAAATCTTTTAGCAAAAGTAACGTGGTACTGATATCTCTAAGCGCAGGAACATTGCTAAATGAACAAGTTGAATCAGCTAATAAGCTCGAAATAAGTAACGGTAGTGCGGCATTTTTCGCACCTGAAATTGTAACTGAGCCAGATAATGGCGGGCTTTTAGTAATAACCAACTTGTCCACAGGTACTCTCTTTTATTTATATTTTTTATTATTATTTATGTTAGTTTCAAGAATGAAACAATTTCTCTCGCTGCCATTGGTCAGCGGTAAACGTCTTTATGGTGATAGCATGCATGGTGCCGTCTGCTATTTGAGCCGACAAAGGCCCATAAATTAACTGCTGCTTTTTGACTCTTGTCATTTCGGCAAAACGATCATCAACAGCAATTATCTGAAAATGGGAACCTTCACTTTTTACCTTTACATCGCTTAAAGAGAGTTCAGATTTTAGTAAACTCGCTATTTCTTCATTTGTCATTCTTTTCTCTATTTTAGGAAGCTGTCAGCATTGCTAAGCTTTGCTAGCTCAATTAATTTTTTGGGTGAGTTATGAATACTAACACTAACGTTACGTTGTTTTAAATCACGTTTAAGATTAATTAGCCAAGCCAAGCCCGCACTATCCGCTCTTTCCACATCATCAAGGCAAACAACAAGGCTTGATGCCTCTGATAATTGCTTTTTCGCACCATCGTTAGTAGACGCCCAATAATCGTTTTTTAACGTTAGTTGGTCAAGATCTCCTTTTACCACTAACGTTAGTTGTTTGTCTCGCAGCTCTAGTTCAGCTTGCATCTATTGTGTGACCTTATTTATCAAGTTTTTCGTTAAGTTTAATTGGCTCAGCGATACTTTTTCTCATTAATTCGATCACCTTGTCGATGCCATCCTGACGCAATATAGACTCAAACTCAGTGCGTTTGCTGGATAACAAACTAATACCCTCTGCGACCATGTCATACACTTGCCACTGGTCTGATTGACGGTCTTTGCGCACTTTAAAGGCAACCTTGATATCCGGGCGATCGCCGTCTTTGATCACAGCACGCACGGTCACATCTGAGCGGCCATCGAACTCCATTGCTGGGGCAAATTCAACCTGCTGGTCGTCATAATAACCGAGGGCAACCGCATAACTAGTAATTAAGTACTCTCTAAATACTGACACAAATTCCAACAATTTCTCTCTTGGTACTTTGTTGGCATACTTGCCCAATACTTTAAATGCCGAAAATCGGTAGTCTATGTAAGGTAGTAACTCTTCTTCCATTACAGTACGCAGCAATTCTGGGTTGTTTTTTATCTGTGATTTCTCACGATTAATGCGTTCAAACGTTAGCATCGCAACCTCATTAATCATAACGTAAGGATCGCTTTGTTCTACAGCCACCGTAACGCTGGCAGGGACCATAAAAATCATGGCAGTCAAAATAGATATAAGCCACTTTTTCAGGCTGTTACCATGTTTATTCACATTATTCTCCTTGTTTACTACTGTCATGATTATTCTGAATCTTTGCCAAACAAAAACTGACCAATAAGGTCTTCTAACACCAACGCTGACTTGGTATCAACGATATATTTAGTTTCGCCTTCTTTATCGCCGATATAAATTGGATCTTCCCCGGGAAAAACAAAGCCTGGTGTCAAACCAATATACTGCTCACCTAACAAACCCGCCGTTAGAATGGATACAGAGCTTGTTTCAGGGAATGTTTGCGCGTAGCTCGACGAAATTTCCATTTCGACAACAGGAATGAGCTCACGTTCATCTAAATAAATACGCGACACTCTTCCTACAACCACTCCCCCTACTTTTACGGATGATCTTGCTTTTAGCCCACCGATATTGTCGAACTTAGCGCTAACCTTATAAATTTCGCCGTTTCCACTCATTCCTTGATTAGCTACTTGCAGCGCAAGCATTAAAGTTGCTGCAATTGCAAAAGCAACGAAGATACCGACCATTAATTCTGTTTTCTTGCTTGTCATCTTATTTCCTAATTAATTCCAAACATCAGTGCAGTAAGCACAAAATCTATACCTAAAATCGCCAACGAAGAAAGCACTACGGTTTCCGTCGTTGCTTTACTTATACCTTCTGACGTTGGTAAAGCATCGTATCCTTTGTAAAGTGCTATCCATACAACCACTAGCGCGAATACAACACTTTTTATAACGCCATTAATGACATCTTTATCCCACTCAACCGTTGACTGCATGATTGACCAATAGCTTCCAGAGTCGACACCTAACCACTCAACACCAACTAAATGGCCACCTAAAATGCCCACGGCGCTAAAAATCACAGCTAACATTGGCATAGATATTACGCCAGCCCAGAAGCGCGGAGCGATAATCCGTCTCAACGGATCAACGGCCATCATTTCTAAACTACTCAATTGTTCAGTCGCCTTCATTAGCCCGATTTCTGCAGTTAACGCTGAGCCAGCTCGGCCAGCAAATAATAAAGCAGTAACAACCGGCCCTAGCTCACGAAGCAAAGACAACGCAACCATAGGACCTAGGCTGCCTTCAGCACCATAATTCACCAAAATCGTATAGCCTTGCAGCGCCATAACCATGCCGATAAACAGACCTGACACAATGATAATCAGCAAGCTCTGCACACCAACAACGTAAATTTGTTGGATAATGAGAGGGATGTTCTTTAGTCTTGGAATTGCAAACAAACCGCCCCACAGCATCAAAGAAGCGTTACCTATAGCACTCAACTTCGCCAGGGTTCCAGCACCTAAATTAATCAACCAGTTCACTATTTCGCTCCCTTTAAGATTTCTTTCTTAGCGACGTCTTTCTTAAAGGACGTTTTCTTGGAAGCTCCTGACAAAGAAGCCCCTGTCATAAAAGCTTCCTCCAGCGACGGCGCAGGAAAGTGAAATGGCACTGGCCCATCAGCATTGCCTTGCAAAAACTGCTGCACTAGCTCTGAGGAAGAGTTTCTAATTTCTTCAGGCGTACCTTCACCAATAATGCGTTTATCAGCCAGAATATAAGCGTAATCAGCAATTGTAAGGACTTCTTTTACATCATGAGTGACTACGATACTGGTTAAACTCAAGGCAGAATTTAGCTCTTTAATTAATTTAAGTAGCACACCCATCGAAATTGGATCCTGCCCTGCGAAAGGCTCATCATATAAAATCAAATCAGGGTCAAGCGCAATCGCTCTCGCCAAAGCAGCTCGCCTCGCCATGCCGCCCGACAGCTCACTGGGCATTAAATGAGCAGCCCCGCGCAAGCCGACAGCTTCTAATTTTAGCAAAACAATGGTTTCAATAATTCCCTCGGATAAGCCGGTGTGTTCTCGAAGAGGAAAAGCAACATTGTCAAATACTGAGATATTCGTGAACAACGCACCGCTTTGAAAAAGCATGCTCATTTTGCGCCGAACGTCATACAAACGTTTGCGGCTCATTTGGTGAATATTTTCACCTTGAAACATTACTTCCCCGCTGTCCGGATAAAGCTGGCCTCCAATGAGTTTAAGCAGCGTAGTTTTACCTATTCCGCTGGGGCCCATCACTGCTGTGATACCGCCTTTTTTCACTTGCATCGAGATACTGTCATAAATGACACGATCACCTCGTTCGAAGTGCATTTTGTCGATATCAACTAAAATGTCTGACATTAGATTTCTTTAATTCCTATGTGAGTAATCTTCACTATTTAAACGTCTCCATACTGGTCTTTCACAGATGTCGTTCCATAAAGACGACCAATCGCCGGTAAAAGTTCATTACATTAACAATCTTTAATGACTGTAAGCTGAATGAGACCGGCTTTTTTACGTTTTTGTTTTATTTTTTTGCATTTTTATACAATAGTGAATAAAACAATCGCGCTTAATGCCGTATTATAGCGTAATAAGCTAGCTATGTTGTTATTGATTAGTACTTTTCAAGAGCTAAAAAGGCATAAATCTGTAACAAAAATTATATATTAGGAATTGACTTGGTGACGAAAACGTCAAAAAAGTACGAGAGAACAATATTTCGCACTTTTTAGGTGTCAAACCGCTGGGCTTTTTGCGACAATAACAAAACGATTTAGAAGAGATTTAATACTACGTGATTACACAAATCATTATATTTTTAATAGGCTTAGCTGTGCTCAGTTGGAGTGCAGATAAATTTGTCTATGGTGCTTCAGCACTTGCCAAAAATTTTGGTGTGTCCCCGATGATGATTGGCTTGACTATTGTCGCCATGGGTTCGAGCGCGCCTGAAATAGTGGTTTCCGCAACAGCATCATTGAACGGCAATCCGGATACCGCGGTTGGTAATGCAATCGGCTCCAATATTACGAACATTGCTCTAGTCCTAGGAATAACTGCACTCATCAAGCCCTTACTGGTATCATCGACAACATTAAGACGGGAACTACCGGTGTTGCTGTTAGTCACCTTAATCGCTGTTTACTTCCTTTCAGACAATTACCTCAGCAAAACTGAAGGCATCATTTTAATTACCTTATTTGTCTTGGTGCTCGCAATAATGGCTTGGCTCTCATTCAAAGTGGATAAAAACGACCCATTAATTGCAGAAACCGAGGACGAAATACCTAGTAATGTGCCAACCGTAAACGCGGTCATGTGGGTAATCGTTGGTTTAATTATGCTTCCCTTGAGCGCGCACTTTCTCGTCGAAAGCGCAGTCTATATAGCGCGCTTCTTTGGCGTTAGCGACCTAGTGATTGGTTTGACCATTATCGCGTTAGGTACTAGTTTGCCTGAGCTTGCGGCAAGTATCGCTGGTGTTCGAAAAGGTGAAGACGACCTTGCACTTGGAAATATCATTGGTTCTAATATCTTCAATATACTAGCGGTTCTCGCAATGCCTGGTTTGATTATTCCTAGTATGCTGGACATGAACGCCTCTACGCGTGACTCTTATGTCATGCTTGGCTTGACTATATTGCTCTTCGTTTTCTGCTTTAATTTGCGCGGCACACGGCAAATTAACCGCTATGAAGGTGGTATTTTTGTATTGGCCTTTCTTACTTATCAATACTGGTTATTTAAGTAACAACCCACATATATAATTCAGCTGAAATTCATGTAAGGCAGCATATTGTTGCTCAAGACATGAACAAACAAAAAGGTTGCTGTAATAGCATGAGCGAACGGATGAGTTTTTTAGAAACCGCAAAAACAGTTTTTCAAAACGAAATTGAGGCTTTGCAAAAACTGCAGAATAGTTTGGATGAGAGTTTTAACCAAGCCTGCGAGTTGATGCTTCACTGCACCGGTAAAGTAGTCGTTTGCGGTATGGGCAAATCCGGTCATATTGGAAATAAGATTGCAGCCACACTTGCGAGTACTGGCACGCCAGCCTTTTTTATGCATCCCGGAGAGGCAAATCACGGCGATTTAGGAATGTTAACCAAGGGTGATGTACTTATCGGTATATCTAATTCAGGCGAAACCCATGAGTTAACGGGCCTTTTGCCCGTCGTCAAAAGGATTGGTGTACCGGTCATTGCCATAACCAATAATGCCAACAGTACTTTGGCTAAGTTCTCGGATGTGGCGCTGGATATTAATGTTGAAAAAGAAGCTTGCTCTCTCGGCCTAGCACCAACCACCAGCACCACTGCCACATTGGTATTGGGTGATGCGTTAGCCGTAGCTCTTCTGGAAGCAAAAGGATTCACAGCCGACGACTTTGCCCTATCCCATCCGGGTGGCTCATTAGGAAGAAAGCTGCTTCTCACAGTAGATGAAATAATGGCTGTCGAACAAGAGCTCCCCCTCGTTAAGCACACCGCAACCGTCATGCAAGCCTTGTTTGAAATTTCAGACAAGGGCTTAGGAATGACAGGGGTCATTGACGATGATAATAACTTGCTGGGTGTTTTTACCGACGGTGACCTGCGAAGAGCATTAGACAAGCAGGTTGATATACACAAATCGACAGTGGAACAAGTGATGACACCGAAAAGTGTTACTATGATCAAGGGAAAATTAGCGGTAGACGCCCTCAACTTAATGCAACAATACAAAATTAGTGCGATGTTTATTGTTGATGATGAACAAAAACCGGTCGGCGCTATTAAAATGCATACATTGCTTAAAGCGGGAGTCGTGTAATGTCAAAAGTCGATACCTTATATGGCCCAATAGACGCGGCTTTATTTGAGCGTTTTAAAGGCATCAAACTGTTAGTGTGCGATGTTGATGGCGTGTTTTCTGACGGTACTATTTTGTTAGGCAATCAAGGTGAAGAACTCAAAGCCTTCAACACAAAAGACGGCTATGGTATCAAGGCTCTAGCAAAAGTTGGTGTTAAGGTTGCTGTTATCACAGGTCGCCAATCAAGTATTGTAGAGCAGCGCATGACGGCACTGAACGTTGATCATATTATGCAAAACAGAGAAGATAAACATATCGCAATAAATGAACTGATTACACAATTTGGCTACACAGCATCAACGATTGCCAGCGTCGGCGATGACATGCCTGATCTGGGCATGTTCAGTGCAAGTGAAATTGGTATTGCGGTGGCCGACGCTCACCCTTATGTGAAACAGCAAGCCACATTTTGCACAACGTTGCCGGGCGGGCGTGGTGCAGTGCGTGAAATTTGTGACATTATTCTGCAAGCCAAGGGTAAACTTGAAGATATTCACGGAGCAAGCGTATGAATAGGCTAGCTGTTAGTATTGTTTTAATATTTGGTATCGCTTTTGCGCTATACCTACCGACGTGGTTAGAGGATGATAAAGAGGTCGTGTTAAGCGACAAAGACGCTGCGTTGATGCCTAATTACGAGGCGAAAAATTTACGCAGTAAATTATTCGACAAAAATGGCAACCTTACCCATCAAGTCAGCGCAGAGACGATGGAACATTATGAAATGCTGGGGTTTGTCAATTTCACTAATCCTGAATATACGATCTATCTTCAAAGCGATGGTTCAAGTTGGCAACTAAACGCTGACGAAGGTACCTTTTACGACAACAACCGAATTGAATTGGTTAATGGCGTACAAATTCGTAATCTGCAGCCTGAAGACTACATTCAAACCATATCGACTAACTTTATAGAAATTGATTTATTGACTAAGACAATTACATCCGATGAACCTCTAGTTATTTCGGGTGCAAACGTTATTATTAATGGCCGAGGGTTCGAAGCCAATTTAGAAACCCAAAAATATGAGTTAAAAAACCATGTTCAAACTGAATATCTACCTGTTCGCTAGCCTACTTATGTTGGCTGGCGCGGGTTCATTAAGCGCACAAGAAGCAATTAAGAAGAACGACTTTGATAAACCAACGAAGCTGTCATCTGACAGCAGCTACGGTGACGGAAAAGAAAAAGTAGCCGTGCATGAAGGCAACGTAAAGATCACTCAGGGTACGTTAGAAATAAAAGCTGATAGCTTGAAAGTATCAGCTGCTCTTGGCAAAGATAAAGAAGTGTTTGAAGCAACAGGAAACCCAGCGAGTTATACACAGCAATTGGCCGACGGCACAATGGTAGTTGCAAAAGCAAACAGTATTCGCTACGAGAAAGCCACCAAAATCATTTCGCTAAAAGGAAACGCGGAGCTTTATCAAAATGCGTTTAGTATAAAAACCGACTCAATTATCTATAACATCATAAAAGAGCAATGGCAGGCGCAGAAAGACACCGATAGTCAGCAGCAAGTTGTGACCGTATTTGACGGCGATACGTTGAAAAAAACAAAAGAAGCAATGGAAAAGCAAAAGGAAAATAAAAAGTGAGTACCTTGTTTGCAAAACACCTCGCTAAATCATACAAAGCTAGACAGGTTGTTAGAGACGTTAGTTTGGAAGTGTCCACGGGCCAAATTGTTGGCTTGTTAGGCCCAAACGGCGCAGGTAAAACAACGACGTTTTATATGATTGTCGGCTTGGTACCGCTTGATAAAGGTGAAATTTTTATTGACCAATTAGACATGTCGATTCAACCTATGCACGAGCGTGCGAGGCATGGCATTGGATATTTGCCACAAGAAGCCTCTATTTTTCGTAAATTGACCGTATATGAAAATCTAATGGCGATATTACAAACACGTAAAGAATTGACAAAAGATCAACGTGAACAAGAAGCTGACGACTTAATGGACGAATTTAATGTCAGTCATATCAGAAATAATTTGGGTATGAGTTTATCCGGTGGAGAGCGCCGCCGTGTTGAAATTGCACGAGCTTTAGCAGCAAATCCCAAGTTTATTTTACTCGATGAACCATTCGCCGGTGTTGACCCAATTTCTGTTAATGATATAAAGAAGATCATTAAACAATTAAAAGAGCGAAACATTGGTGTGTTGATCACAGATCACAATGTACGTGAAACGCTAGATGTCTGTGAAAAAGCATATATTGTAAGTCACGGTGAGCTGATTGCATCAGGAACCTCTGCTGAAGTACTCAGTAACCAAAAAGTGAGAGAAGTGTATCTCGGCGACCAATTTGTATTATAGGTGTATCATGTTTTGTAACTGGCTTTTATCACCATTAGAAATAACTGAAGGACATCAATGAAACCTTCACTGCAGTTAAAATTTAGCCAACAGCTAACAATGACGCCTCAGCTTCAGCAGGCGATAAAGCTGCTACAATTGTCTACATTGGATCTTCAGCTCGAAATTCAGGAAGCCTTGGATTCCAACCCTTTACTAGAAATTGACGAAAGTGAACTCCACAACGATAGCTCAGACAGTGACTCTGAACCTCAAGACTATACTGACAAAAACTCACTCAGTGCAGAAAACTCAGATAACGTTGATAGCCATGACGCACTTGAAAACAATCAAATTCCTGATGACTTGCCCTTAGACAGCTCTTGGGAAGAATATTTAAGTGCCTCATCTGCGCCAGCCAATATATCGAATGGCCCCGCAGATGATGACTACATATTTCAGGGCGAAACCACTGAAAATATCCAAGACCATCTAATTTGGCAGATGGAATTAACCCCGTTTTCAGATATAGACCGCTCTATTGCTATTGCCATAATTGACTCAATTGATGAGTCAGGTTATCTCACTGTTAGCAGCGAGGAAATTTTAGATAGCTTACAAAATGAAGAAATTGAATTGGACGAAGTTGAATGCGTGCTAAAACGCATTCAAATGTTCGACCCTATTGGTTCCGGTTCTCGTACTCCTCAAGAGTGCTTAATGGTGCAATTAGCCCAATTTGATCCTGCAACCCCTTGGTTGGCTGAAGCCCGTCTGTTGTTAACAGAGCACAGCGACTTGCTAAGCAGCAAAGACTACCGCACATTGATGCGTAAAACTCGATTGAAAGAAGACCAGCTGCGAGAGGCAATGCGCCTATTGCAAACGCTTAACCCAAGACCAGGAAGCACAATTGCCGTTAAGGATTCTGAATACGTTATTCCTGACGTATCTGTTGCAAAAAAGAATGGTCGTTGGACCGTTGAGCTGAATGGTGATTCTTTGCCACCGCTGATCGTTAATAAAGAGTATGAAGCACTCAGTAAAAGCACTAAAAATTCGAACGATTCACAATATATTAAGTCACACTTACAAGAAGCTAAATGGTTTATTAAGAGCTTGGAAAGTCGCAATGAGACGCTGTTAAAAGTATCTCACTGTATTGTTCAGCAGCAAATGGGCTTTTTTGAACACGGCCCAGAAATGATGAAACCAATGGTTTTAAATGACGTTGCTGAAATGGTCGATATGCATGAATCAACTATTTCAAGGGTTACCACCCAGAAGTACATGCATACGCCGAGAGGTATTTTCGAGCTTAAGTACTTTTTCTCTAGCCATGTTTCAACTGAATCTGGCGGTGAATGCTCATCGACAGCAATACGAGCACTTATCAAAAAGCTCGTTGCGGCGGAGATTGTCAGCAAACCACTTAGTGATAGCAAGATTGCGCAATTGTTGGCCGACCAAGGAATTCAAGTTGCTCGACGAACCATTGCGAAATATCGAGAGTCCCTCTCGATTCCCCCGTCGAACCAAAGAAAAAGTCTGCTGTAGACTTCATAAGAGGACGTAACATTATGCAAATAAATCTAACTGGTCATCACGTTGATATTACTGATTCACTAAGAGCATACGTCGACAGTAAATTCGAACGATTAGAAAGACACTTCGATCATATTAGTAATGTACATGTAGTGTTAAATGTAGAGAAAATAAATCAAAGAGCTGAAGCGACACTTCATCTTAAGGGTGACGTTGTTCACGCTAACGCTGAACATACTGACATGTACGCAGCCATCGATGGACTGATTGACAAGTTAGATCGCCAAGTTATAAAGCACAAGGAAAAGTCAAAACGACATTAGTCGCCTACGAATTATGATTATATCTGATATTATTTCACTCGACCGCACTGAATGTGCGGTTGAGTGTCAAAGCAAAAAACGAATTTTTGAAGTCATCAGCGAAATTGCAGTGAAGGGAAATCCACAACTCAATTTAAATGATGTGCTTGCGAGCATGTTGGCGCGCGAAAAAATGGGTAGCACAGGCATAGGTAACGGTATTGCGATACCACACGGCAGAATTGAAGGAATACAGGATATCGTTGCGATTATTGTCACTAGCGAAGAACCAATTCAATTCGATGCAATAGACGACAAACCCGTAGATATATTTTTTGCTTTATTAGTGCCCAGTGAACAAACCCAAGAGCATCTTCAAACGCTTTCGTCTATCGCGCAAAAATTGAGCGATAAAAACATAGTAAAAGCGTTGAGAAACGCTGCTACTAGAGACGAAATTATTTCAGCACTAGCGTAAAAATTAACAACACGGTGGATTATCCCGCCGTATCATAACGGTTATCTACCTCTAAAGGACCTGCACACGTGAAACTCTTGATCATCAGTGGTCGTTCTGGCTCAGGCAAATCAATTGCATTAAGGGCCTTGGAAGACTTGGGGTATTATTGCGTCGATAACATACCCGTAAATTTGCTGCCGACACTTACCCATGCACTCGCCGATGAAAGCGAAAAAGTAGCGGTCAGCGTCGATGTTAGAAACATGCCTAAAATGGCGAATGAGCTCAGCGAAATTGTCGACTTTTTACCCAGTATTTGGGAAGTTACCATTTTGTATTTAGACGCTAGTGATGATGTATTGATTAAGCGCTATAGCGAAACAAGACGTTTGCACCCTCTCTTCAAACTCAATAAATCACTGGCCGAATCAATTGAAGCGGAACGAGAAATATTAGTGCCTGTATCCGAAAAAGCGGATTTACATATCAACACCGATAATTTGTCACTGCACGAGCTTTCAGAACTAATACGAGAAAGAGTGCTAGGTAAAAAAAGCGCAAACTTAGTCCTAGTTTTTGAGTCGTTTGGCTTTAAATACGGCATTCCAAGAGATGCCGATTATGTATTTGACGCCCGTTTTTTGCCCAACCCACACTGGGAGCCTGACTTAAAGCCCTTGAATGGATTAGATGGCCCTGTACAGCTATTTTTAGGGGGACAGCCGCTTGTCACCAAATTCATATGGCAAATTCAAAACCTAATATCAACTTGGCTGCCACATTTAGAAAGAAACAACCGCAGCTATGTTACTGTTGCTATAGGCTGCACCGGCGGACAGCATCGCTCTGTATTTGTCGCAGAAGCGCTTGCAAATGGCTTCCGTGCTAGCCATGGGGATGTACAAATCAGACACCGTGAATTGAAGTTGAGCAAAAAAGAAGAGATCGACCCAAATACACTGAATGAGTCTCAGCATGATCGTTGAAAAACAACTTACTATTGTAAACAAATTAGGCCTGCACGCGCGCGCAGCTACTCAATTAGCAAAATTAGCTAATCAGTTTGAAGCGACAATAACAATGCATCAAGAGGATAAAGAAGCCTTTGCTAACAGTGTGTTAGCACTTATGATGCTTGAAAGTAGCCAAGGAAAAGAGGTACTCGTACGCTGCGATGGCAGCGACGCTGAGAAAGCGATGCAGGCGATTGAAAATTTAATCGTAAATAAATTTAACGAAGACGAATAGGGCCTTATGGCTGAAACTGTTGAACAAAACAATGTACAAAGCCAATTAGCCTCGATAAGCGAGTCGCTTAACGATGGTACTTTTGTGCAGGTTCGAAAGTTACTCCATGACCTACAGCCAAGTGACGTTGCCCTTCTATTAGAATCCAGCCCGAGTAAAACCCGTAATGAACTATGGCAGCTTATTGATGCTGATTTCCATGGTGATGTTCTTGAAGAATTATCGGAGGATGTCCGTAACGGCATCATCTCTAAAATGGTGCCCTCTAGTGTGGTCGATGCACTTGAGGATATGGATACTGATGACTTAGCTGAAACCCTAAGCTCCCTGCCCGATCCGGTTTTACAAAGCATTTTAAAATCGATGGATGCTCAGGATCGTTTGCGGGCGGAAAAAGCCCTATCCTACGGCGAAGAGACGGCCGGTTTCATCATGAATACCGATACCATCACACTTCGTCCTGACGTAACTGTTGACGTCGTTTTACGGTATTTACGCCTCAAAGGTGAGCTGCCAGAAAACACCGATACCCTATACGTTGTAAATCGTCATGATAATTTGATTGGCACCGTGCCGGTGACTAAACTGCTGACTGCACTCCCTGATATGAGTGTAAATGAGATCATGAATGAAGAGCCTGAAACCATTCCCGTGGACATGAGTGACAGTGAAGTTGCGAGTATGTTTGAGCGTTACGACTGGCTTTCAGCACCCGTTATCGATAAAAACAAAACGCTCGTCGGGCGCATCACAATTGATGACGTGGTCGACATTATTCGCGAAGACGCCGAACACTCAATGATGAGTATGGCGGGTCTCGATGATGAAGAAGATACCTTTGCCCCTGTTGGAAAAAGCACCCAACGCCGCTCTATTTGGCTCGGTGTTAATTTAGTTACCGCTTTAATGGCTGCAGCGGTGAGTGATTTGTTTGAAGCTACATTGAGTCAGCTTGCCGTGCTAGCTATCTTGAATACCATTGTGCCCAGCATGGGTGGCGTTGCGGGTAACCAAACGCTGACCCTAGTGATCCGCGGTATGGCCTTAGGTCACGTCAGTCAAAGCAACTCTGTATGGCTTATCAAAAAAGAACTCGCCATCGGCTTTTTGAATGGCGTGATTTGGGCAACACTTATCGCCTCGGTAATAGCGCTGTGGAAGCAAGACTTTATGCTCGGTGTGGTTATCGCCTTTGCGATGATGATGAATATGATTGCCGCTGGATTAGCAGGCGCAACGCTGCCGATTATTATGAAGAGGTTAAATATTGATCCTGCGCTCGCTGGCAGCGTTATCCTCACGACAATAACTGATGTTGTCGGAATATTTGCCTTTCTAGGCACTGCGACTTTATTTTTGATTTAGTAAAAAGCGTTTAATAAGTGTTAACACTATAAGCGAAACTAACTCAAGTGTGACACTACACATTTTAACTAAAGGGCAAGACCAGAACGTATCGTCGAAACTCTTTATTGTCGCCTTATATAGCGACCCAAATAGCAGCTTGCCAGACTTTTAAGCATCCTCCGTCATCCTTGCGAAGGCAAGGACCTCCCAAACAATATAGAAAATTCGAAAATAACGATTCTTTTGACCGCACGATTGATGGTGGCAGAATCCTGCTTTCGCAGGAACGACTTGGGATGATTCAAGCTTCAGAACGCCGACAAACAATATTGCCAGAAGTAATATCAACCAGCTCTGACTGCAGTGCTACAACATCACTTAGTGCAACCGCAAAACTGTTCACGACACTGATTTGGTATGTTGCTTCAACAGCTTGCACAGCATACCTTTCTAATAATCGTGCGATAGCTCCTTGAAAGCTGTAGTCATACTCAATAGTGAGTCTGCAGCGTTCTACTTTTACTACTAGTGGTAACTTCTCCAGAACTTGTACGACAGCGTCAGAATATGCTCGCTGTAAACCACCAGTACCTAGTTTCGTACCGCCGAAATACCTCACAACCGCTACCACTATTTCACCCAGACCGCTGTATTGAAGTACTTTCAACATTGGCATTCCAGCTGTACCGCTTGGCTCGCCATCATCACTCATGGAGCGTTCGGTACTATCAGGTGAACCCGCAATATAGGCCCAACAAACGTGGTTCGCATGTGGATGCTCTATTTTCAATTGTTTTATAAAAGCATCAGCTTCTTGGCGATTGCCTGCATTTGTCGCATAGGTAATAAATTTACTACGTTTGATTTCTAACTCGACCTTGTTGTCGCCGGCAGGTATCGAGTAAGATGTGGTCATGAGTAGCAATGCATTTTTGAAATTAAACAGAGCGTTGAAGTTATCATTGTTTGTCAATATCATCAACGTTGGTGCTCTAAAGAACAATATAAATTTGTTGCTCATCACGTTTCTAAGGAATTGAAATGGCTGAAAATAAAAGGGAAAGGTACTCAGAATTAGATTGGTTGAGAGTCATTCTTATCGTTGCCGTTTTTACACACCATGTCCTAATGCCGTTCAATGGCGACGGTTGGCATATCGTCAATGCTGACTCATCCAAAATATTAGACGACATGATGGTATTCTTTGAACAAATTCGACTACAAACGCTGTTTTTTATTGCCGGAGCAGGCAGTCTTATTCTGCTTCAAAAAACGAATACGACAGAATTTATCGCTAGTAAATTTTTTAGGCTATTTATTCCGTTTCTTTTCGGCATGATACTCATCATTCCCCCACAAGATTTTTTTGAACATATCACAAAATATGACTCCATTTTTGCTGCCTATCAAAAAACGATGCTCTCATTTGACACTAATCATCTGTGGTTTATCGAATTTTTAATTGTCTTTATGTTGCTGGCTATCCCAGTAAATATGGGCATCAATACGCATTTCGGCGCCTCGGTCATTGTTAGTATAGAAAGACTTGCAGCTAAAAGGCATGGCTTGTTCGCCATCGCCACCGTGCTGATATTATTAAGAGGTTTTTTTAAGTTTTTCGATGCATCTGAGGATCACGGGATCACTAATCTGTCTGTTTCAACGTTTTTTATGTTTTTCTTCATTGCCGGAATGATTTTTATAAAGAGTAGAAAGATATGGCTATCACTGCAACATAACCGCCAAACTAATTTAATATGGTTTATTGTCAGTAGCCTGCTTTTTTATGCTTACTATTTCCCTGACTTTAGTCCCTACCTCTCGCTCGAACTGCGCTGGATGCTATGGTGGATGCTTTGCAGTTTGGTATCATGGTCAGGCCTGCTAACGATGCTTGGATACGCAATAGAAAATTGCAAGAAGACGCCTGAATGGTTAAAAACCGCAAATGAATTGATTTATCCATTCTACATTTTACATCAAACCATCATTGTCGGATTCGCCTTCTATATTGTGCAATGGCAAGCCGGTATAGCAATAAAGGCAATTAGCTTATTAGTGAGTTCACTATTTGCGACCATTGCCATCTGCTTTTTAATAAGACAATTCATCGTTTTTCGCTTGATGTTTGGTTTGAAGCGCAAAACACCGAACTAACAACGAGTCATTAGTGAATAAGAGCGATTAATCATCTATTTTATTAGCGTTAACCCATTCCATCAGGTGTTCAACATCCTTTTCAATCGCCATTGCGAGCTCTTCGACCCACTCGTGGACATTTTCCCACCAGGCTGGATGATCGCCCTCTTGAATTTTATTTGCCGTTTGTTGTACGCGCATCAAACCAACTGAGCCAGCGGCTCCTTTAATTTTGTGCGCCTGAGAACAAACTTCCGCTTTTTCATTTGCTGCGAGTGAGACAGTCAAGAGCTCCATATATTCAGGGATTTTTTCCTTAAATATGCCTAAACTTGCTCGTACCATATCTTCACCAATAGTATCAATCAGCATTTGCAACATATCCACATCTAAAATCTTATCGACTTTCGGGATACTGACAAGTTCACTTTTTGGACGTCTTTCCTCCTGTTTTTGTTCTTCACCAAACAACTCATTAAACACTTCTATCACGCGGCTCTTTTTAATCGGCTTAGCGATGATATCGTCCATGCCATTTTGCAAATACTCTTCGCGTTTTTTAATCACGTTTGCGGTCAATGCGACAATCGGAGTTTGTAATACCAATTCTTCTTCGTGTAGTACTTTTGCAACGTCGAAGCCGCTCATATCAGGAAGTTGAATATCAAGTAAAATCAGGTCATATTCGGTTTTACGCGCCATCTCAATAGCAGCGGTGCCCGTCATGGCAACATCAACTCGTTGCCCTAATTTTTCCAATAACGCTTTCGCCACCAATACATTCAATTCAATATCTTCGACTAACAAGATATTTAAGTTACTCACTTCTAATTCAGCCATTCTTGCTTGATGCTGACTGATTGCCACGGGCAGCACAATTTCGAAACATGTGCCTTGTCCAATAACACTGTGCACATGAATTTCACCGCCCATCTTATCCACCATCTGTTTGCAAATTGCTAAGCCAATGCCAGTGCCCGTTGCAGATTTGTGATCGGGATGATCAACTTGATAATACATGGCAAATATCTTATCCAAGTCATCCTGCGGAATACCAATACCGGTATCAGTAATCCTAAAGGTCACTTTAGCGTTACCTGCTCCTTCATCAGATGCCTCGATGCTTAGTTTCACCTCACCTTTTTGAGTGAACTTAATGGCGTTAAACAAAATATTCCACAGTACCTGACGCAGCCTAGTGCCATCCGCTTCGATGGCTACCGGTATAGGCTCTATAATTTCAGAGTGGAATTTTAGGCTTTTATCTTGCGCTAACAAGCTAACAATACTGCTAATTTCGTTTGTAAAATCACGCAAGTTTACTGTTTTTAAATCAATTTCAATTTTGTCTCTATCGAGCTTATCGAGATCCACAATATCGTTAAAAATATTGCCCAGAGTAATGGCACTTGCATAGATTGTGCTCACCCAGTCGAATTGCTCTTTGCTTAATTTGGTATCTCTAAGCATACGGCTCAAACCAACAATACCATTTAAGGGGGTGCGCAATTCGTGGCTAATTGTGGCGACAAATTTTGTCTTGTCCTTACTAGCTTGGGCAATCGCACTTTCTGCTTGCTTACGTTCGGTCATGTCTCGACCAAAAGCTAGTAAACCCAAGCGATGCCCGTCCTGATCAAAAAATGGCACCTTGCGCATTTCGAAGTAACGTCGACGACCATCCGCGAATTGTAACCACAACTCTTCTGTCAAACTGGCGTTGGTTTCTAATACCTCATGATCACTAGCGGCAACCTGTCGAGCAAGGTGCTCATCATAAACCTGGTGCGGCGTTAGCCCTAAAAGCTCAGCTTCGGTTTTACCCGTCACTTCTTCAGCAACACGGTTACAGCCGGCAAACCGCCCTTCTTCGTTGCGGTAATAAATTAAGTCAGGAGACGCATCAATAATAGAACGGGTGAGTGTCGATAAACGCCGAGCCTGCATTTCTTGCTCTGACTTCTCTTTTATTTCTCGCTCCAACTCTTCAAATACACTCTCACGCTCCAATTGCGCATTGCGACGCTGTTCTATTTCATAATTCAGCTGACGAATGTTGTTTTGTAGTTCACGATTTAAGATGACGTCATGCTTTCGTAAGCGCTCTAATTGGCTTACGGCATCTTCCAAATTAATCCGACTGTGCTCTAGTTGTTTAATTAACTCACTAAAGAAATACAACACCCAAGGTGCACTCAATAGGGTCAGTATTAGCGCGCTAATAAAGTCGTCTGGATCAACTTGACTACCTAGGCTTGACCTTATTATGTATGAGCCAGCTAAGGTAAACAGCAAGGTAAGTATGACAAACATAATGCTGATTTTTAATGTGCCAAAACGGTCAACAAATTTTGCAAATTTGATGGCCCAAGAGTCGTTTGGTGATTTTAAGTGCATAAAAAGAAGTCGTCTTATACTAGAGGTAGAGCGCTATGCTACCAAGAATGCAAAATAAGTGACAACAAAGATATCGATTGGTCGAACATCGTCGTTAGTAAATTTAATATTTATGCATTTAAACCAGCATTTTAATTCACAAGCAAACATACCTTTTAATTAAGTACTGTCGGTCTCGTGGCAATAAAAAAATAATTTCCATGCCATAACTGCAATTATAAAGAGACTTACATAGCAGAAAAAATGGTAAATGCATGTTTGAACTCTTTTTTAACACGCTATATCACGGTAATTTCCATTACTCATGAGTAACATTCACCAAATAAATATTGATATTATCGTGGTTTATAATTGATTTTTCTATAGGGAATCGGTATGTTGTCTAGCCAGTTTTGAAATGCATAAAAATTCGACATTATCGAATATCAAAGTGGCTCAAAAATTCGGTCAAATCCGACAACAAAAACTCAAATAATAATAATAAAAAAGAAACACAGCGACATCATCGCTTTTTTAACAAGTATCACGCTGGTTCTAGGACAACGTGCCTCGGTGAACTTCATCGTGGAAGGAGAAGAACATGAGTTTGTATCATCAAAATGATTCCAAAGACAATTGTGGTTTTGGGCTAATTGCACACACAACAGGTGAAGCGAGTCACCAGCTAGTAAAGACCGCAATTGAAGGCCTAGACCGCATGCAGCACAGAGGTGGCGTTGCCGCCGACGGTAAAACAGGAGATGGTTGCGGACTTTTATTGCAAAAGCCTAACGCTTTTTATCAGAAAATAGCGCAGGACAAAGGCTGGAAGCTAACCAAAGATTATGGCGTGGGCATGATTTTCTTAAGTCAAAACCCTACCCTAGCAGAACAATCACGCCAAATCCTCAATGAAGAAATGGAACGCGAAATGCTGCCGATTTTAGGCTGGCGCGATGTTCCAGTAGATAAAACTGTGCTTGGCGATTTAGCATTGACCGGCGTTCCGCAAATAGAGCAAGTCTTTGTTAATTGTCCGAACGGCTGGCGCACAGAAGATTTAGAGCGCCGTTTATATATGGCAAGACGGCGCGCAGAAAAGCGCTTGGAAGATGACCCTGACTTTTATGTCGCGTGTTTATCAGCCCTCGTAACCGTCTATAAAGGCTTGGTAATGCCAAAAGACTTACCCGCATTCTATCTTGACCTTGCGGACGAAAATCTGCAGTCGAGCATTTGTGTTTTTCACCAGCGATTCTCAACCAACACCTTACCTAAGTGGCCACTAGCACAACCATTCCGGTACTTAGCACACAATGGTGAAATTAATACCATCAAAGGGAACAGAGATTGGGCTGCGGCACGAGAAGGTAAGTTTGCAACACCGTTAATACCTGATTTAATGCAGGCAGCACCGTTTGTTAATACAGAAGGTTCTGACTCAAGTTCGCTAGACAATATGCTCGAACTATTTTTAGCTGGCGGTATGGACTTATTCCGCGCCATGCGTTTGCTAGTGCCACCTGCTTATCAAAATAACAAAATCATGGGTGAAGAACTGCGCTCTTTTTATGAGTTCAACTCAATGCACATGGAACCTTGGGATGGCCCAGCGGGCATCGTGTTAACCAATGGTCGCCATGTGGCGTGTAACTTAGATAGAAACGGCTTGCGTCCTGCGCGATATGTGATCACCAAAGATGGCCTAATTACACTAGCTTCTGAAATTGGTATCTGGGACTACAAGCAAGAAGATGTTATTGAAAAAGGTCGAGTTGGGCCGGGTGAAATGTTCGCGGTGGACACTTACACTGGCAAGATTTGGCGTAGCAATGAAATTGATGAGGACTTGCAGTCCCGCCATCCTTATAAAGAGTGGTTAGACAGCCATATCAAGCACCTTGTTCCTGTTGAAAGCGCTGATCACAGTAAAATTGGTCAACGTGTTTTTGATGACAACAAAATGGCGACTTATCATAAACTGCATGGCTACAGCTATGAAGAAATGCAGCAAATCATCAAGGTTCTCGCCAAAGATGGCCAAGAGGCCGTTGGGTCAATGGGCGACGACACGCCGATGGCTGTTATGTCATCAAACAATCGCACGCTTTATGACTACTTTAGGCAGCAATTTGCCCAAGTTACCAATCCGCCTATTGACTCCTTACGCGAAAATCACGTTATGTCTTTGGCAACCTGTATTGGCCGTGAACAAAACGTATTTAATGAAACTAGAGGCTATGCAAACCGAGTATTGTTTAAGTCGCCTATTCTTATGTATACCGACTTAAAACAGCTGCGCGAGCTGGACGAAAAGTATTATTACAACGAAAACATTCAACTTAACTATCGGCCTGAAGAAGGCCTAGCTGCTGCAATTGTGCGTATTTGCGATGAAGTTGAAGAGGCTGTGCGCGAGCGCGGTGCTGTTTTTGTCGTCCTTACCGACAGAGATGTAAGCCCCGAAACGTTACCGATCCCAGCAGCAATGGCCGTTGGTGCAGTGCAACGCCGACTGATTGATAAAGCGCTGCGCTGTGACGCAAACATTGTGGTAGAAACAGCATCAGCCAGAGATCCGCACCACTTTGCCGTACTCATAGGTCTAGGCGCAACGGCTGTTTATCCTTTCTTAGCATACGAAACCATTGAACAGATGGTCGAAAATAAAGAGTTAGACATCAGTGCTATGCAGGCCGTTATGAATTACCGAAAGGGTATTAATAAAGGTCTGTACAAGATAATGTCTAAGATGGGCATTAGCACGATTGCGAGTTATAGAAGTTCTAAGTTATTCGAAGCCGTCGGCATTAATAGCGACGTCGTTGCACTTTGCTTTCGGGGCGTACCGAGCCGCATTCAAGGTGCCTCATTTGCCGATTTCGAGCAGGACCTAACAAATCTCTCAAGAATTGCTTGGCTAAAGCGAAAAAAAATCTCTCACGGTGGTTTGTTGAAATACGTTCACGGCGGCGAATATCACGCATACAACCCGGATGTGGTCACTTCGCTGCAAAAGGCAGTGGTGAGCGGAAAATACGAAGATTATCAAGTGTACAGTAGCTTGGTGAATGATCGTGCTCCTGCGCATTTACGCGATCTCATGCAAATAAAGAGCTTCAAAGAAGCCATTCACATCGATCAAGTTGAACCTGCGGAAAAATTATTTCCCCGCTTTGATACTGCAGCGATGTCGATGGGCTCATTGAGTCCAGAAGCACATGAAGCATTAGCGATTGCAATGAACCGTTTGGGCGGTCAATCGAATTCAGGCGAAGGTGGTGAAGATCCAGCGCGCTTTAACACCGAGAAGAACAGTAAAATTAAACAAGTGGCTTCTGGTCGCTTTGGCGTGACCCCGCATTACTTAATGAATGCGAGTGTTATTCAAATTAAAGTGGCTCAGGGCGCTAAACCAGGCGAAGGTGGTCAGCTACCGGGCGATAAAGTGAATAAATACATTGCCGATTTACGCTTTTCAGTACCTGGCGTCACCCTAATTTCACCACCACCGCATCACGATATTTATTCAATAGAAGATTTAGCTCAGCTTATATTCGATCTAAAGCAAGTTAACCCTAAGGCGCTAATTTCAGTGAAATTAGTATCTGAGCCTGGCGTAGGCACAATTGCCACAGGGGTAGCTAAAGCCTATGCCGACTTAATCACGATTTCTGGCTATGATGGCGGCACTGGTGCCAGCCCATTATCTTCGGTTAAGTATGCAGGAAGCCCTTTTGAATTGGGCTTAGCTGAAACACAGCAAGCCCTAGTTGAAAACGGATTACGACACAAAGTTCGGGTTCAAACCGATGGCGGTTTAAAAACCGGCCTAGACGTAGTTAAAGCAGGTATTCTTGGCGCCGAAAGCTTTGGCTTTGGCACTGGCCCAATGGTCGCCCTAGGCTGCAAGTATCTGCGCATTTGTCATTTAAACAATTGTGCTACAGGTGTGGCGACCCAAGACAAAACCCTGCGTGAAAACTACTTTATTGGTTTGCCCGACATGGTAATGAACTACTTTAAATTCGTCGCTCAAGAAGTACGCGAAATTATGGCCAGCATAGGTGTCACCAATTTCCAAGACTTGGTCGGTCGAACCGAGTTACTGACGCTGTTGGAAGGACAAACTGCAAAACAACAACGACTTGATTTATCGCCTCTCTTGGTTAAGCCTGAGGCAGGCAAGCATACTCGTTTGTTCTGTTCAGAGACAACCAATGAACCTATTGATAAAGGCGTATTGAACAAAAAGATATTAGCGGATAACAAACATGCCGTTAAACACTTGAAGGGAGCTCAGTTTACGTACAATGTGCGCAACACGGATCGCAGTATTGGGGCGACCTTGTCTGGCTACATTGCCAGCATACACGGCAATCAAGGCATGGCAGATCATCCTATTCAACTGACCCTAACTGGCACCGTCGGACAATCCTTCGGTTGTTGGAACGCAGGCGGTTTACAAATGCGCTTAATTGGTGATGCGAATGACTACGTGGGCAAAGGCATGACCGGAGGCAAACTGGTTATTCATCCTCCACGTAATGTGTCGTTTGATACCCACAGCAGCACCATTATGGGTAACACCTGTTTGTATGGCGCTACTGGCGGCAAACTATTCGCAGCGGGTCGCGCAGGCGAACGCTTTGCGGTTCGTAATTCAGGCGCAGTTGCAGTTATTGAAGGCATGGGTGATAACGGCTGCGAATACATGACTGGTGGCATTGTGGCTTGCCTCGGTAGCATAGGGGTGAACTTTGGTGCTGGTATGACCGGAGGCTTTGCCTACTTGTATGATGAATTTAATGATATGACCAATAGAGTAAATGAAGACCTAGTTGATATTATGAGCGTTGACGACAAAGTTATTTTGTCTGAGCATTTACGCGGACTAATCAACCGCCACTATGAAGAAACCGGAAGTGACCATTCACTCGCCTTACTCACGAACTTCGCTGAAGAAAGTAAAAACTTTAGGCTAATTAAGCCTAAAACCAGCGACGTCAAAAACTTGCTTGGCCATATCAGCCGTTCTACCGCAGAACTACGCATACAAGCGCAATAGGAAGAGAGAAATACTATGGCTAAAAATGTATATCAATTTGTAGACGTCGAGCGTATCGATCCTCCGAAAAAACCTATCATGATTAGGAAAGAGGATTTCGGCGAAATTTATCAACCGCTGTCACAGTCGCAAACAGAAGGTCAAGCCGATCGCTGTTTGGACTGCGGAAACCCTTATTGCGAATGGAAATGTCCGGTACATAACTTCATTCCACAGTGGCTAGATCTCGCCAATCAAGGCAGAATAATTGAAGCTGCAGAGCTGTCACATAAGACCAATAGTTTGCCGGAAGTTTGCGGTCGTGTTTGTCCGCAAGACCGCTTATGTGAGGGTGCATGTACCTTAAACGATGATTTTGGTGCTGTTACTATTGGGAGTATTGAAAAATACATTACCGATACCGCATTTAAAATGGGTTGGCGCCCAGATATGTCGGATGTAGTTTGGACCGATAAAAAGGTGGCAATTGTCGGTGCAGGCCCAGCAGGTTTAGCGTGTGCTGATGTATTAATACGCAACGGTGTTAAACCGGTTGTCTATGATAAATACGAAGAAATAGGCGGTTTGCTTACTTTTGGAATTCCATCGTTCAAACTTGAAAAAGAAGTCATTAAGCTGCGTCATCAAATATTCGCCGACATGGGTATAGAGTTCGTTTTAAACACCGAAGTGGGTAAAGATGTTCAATTCCAAGACTTAATTGACAGCTACGACGCCGTTTTCTTAGGAATGGGCACATATAAGTCAATGAAAGGCGGCTTTGAACACGAAACTGCACCGGGCGTTTATGAAGCGCTCCCCTTCCTTGTTGCTAACATTAATCGCGTTATGGGCATTGAAAAGGCCGCAACTGACTTTATCGATATGAAAGGTAAAAAAGTAGTTGTACTTGGCGGTGGTGACACCACTATGGACTGCGTAAGAACCTCAATTCGTCAAAATGCGGAATCAGTGACCTGTGCGTATCGCCGAGATGAAGAAAGTATGCCGGGTTCACGACGTGAAGTTGTGAATGCAAAGGAAGAAGGCGTGCATTTTCAATTCAATCTGCAGCCTCTTGATATTGCAGTAGACGAAAAAGGCAATACCATTGGCGTTCGTGTGGTTAAAACACAAATGGGTGATCCGGATTCCGCGGGTCGCCGTCGCCCTGTCGAAATTCCTGACTCAGAGCATATCCTAGAAGCGGATGCAGTTATCATTGCGTTTGGTTTTCAACCTAGTCCTGCACCGTGGTTTGGTGAGTTCGGTATTATGCTGGATGAGAAAGGCAGAGTGAGAGCGCCAGCAAAAGGTCGCTTCGCATTTCAGACGTCTAATCCAAAGATATTTTCGGGTGGCGATATGGTGCGAGGCTCTGATCTTGTCGTAACGGCCATAGATGAGGGACGTAAAGCAGCCGAAGGTATACTCGATTATATGGAAGTTTAAGAGCTTCAACTATTTACAAAGCTTTAATAATGAAGCGAGTGTACGGCAGTGCAACTATATATCTTGCTGCTTACACTCGCTTTTTGTTGTGTTTACATTGTTTTTGTTAACCCGCGGCAGGGACTTGAGACTATACCGCCAAGTCACTTAAATTCAGCAAACTCCTTCATTAGGTTATTGCTTACCATACCTAGCTATTATCTAGCAGACTTCAAACCTTCAGTACAGCTAGTATCCTGCCGATGATACTTCTACAGTTCGAATAACGAACATCACTTTCGATTGCAGCATATCGTACATTGACAATAGGCCCAATTTGCCTTCTTCAAAATATGTACGGGAAAAACCATTACCGACATTTATAGTGAGTAAACATATCGGTATTAGCAACGCGGCAATCAAATGAAAGTCAGCATTTAAGGCAGGTAAACACAGTGAAATACACAAAGAAAACGAACATTAATCAGACCACTCCTTCGGTTAAATATATACCAAGCTTAGTGGCAGGTGTTGTCATCGCCTCTTTATCTGCCTCTGTGACAGCGAACCAATCGAATAGCAAATTACAGACACCGGTCCAAGTAGAGCAAGCGTTAACAGCGCTGCTAGATTCGAGAGATGCTACCCTCCAACTGGCGTCCTACACAGGCAAACAGTCTTCAATTCCAGTAGGGCAACCTGTTGTTAGACAAGCAGCGACTGAGAAAGCGGATCACTCACAAAAGTCGGTTGCCGAACTCGTTTTAGCTGGTTTAGCCATTACTAGCGAAGCCAAAGACGAACTATCGTCATCTGCTACCACCATTGAGCCAGTAGCAGCCGTGGCTCAAGACTATGCTGTAGCAGACATTGTTAGCGTAGACGAGTTAGATGCGACAACTAACGAAAACACAAACAGCACGATTCAAGGCTCAGAATTTAATGGCAACAATACAGAAAACGCGTCAGTAGCAAACGTTGATTATTCTAGTGAAGCTGACGTTGCCGCCGAAATTGAAATGCAGTCAGTTGCTCAAGAAGTAGCAAGCAATACGACTGCGGTAAACAGCCAAGTCTCCAGCAATATCAACGAACTTGACGAAGATGCATTACCTGCAATGCCGGTATCTGAATTGCTAACGACGCTTATCGCAGAAGAACAAAGCGAGGTTGACGGTTCTTCAACATTAGGAGAAAGCAACGACCAGCCCGAGAGCGTTGAAGCGTTTGCTATGAGCAATACTGATGAAATAGATGTTGTAGAAACTGAAGCGCCAGCGTCGGATATTGCAGCCGTCGAAATGGAAACAGTTGAAGCAGAAGTTGCTGAAACTGCAGTCGTCGAAACAGAAGCTGCTGAAGCGGAAGTGACTGAAATTGCAGTCGTCGAAACAGAAGCTGTTGAAGCTGAAGTGACTGAAATTGCTGTCGTCGAAACAGAAGCTGTTGAAGCTGAAGTGACTGAAATTGCAGTCGTCGAAACAGAAGCTGTTGAAGCTGAAGTGACTGAAATTGCAGTCGTCGAAACGGAAATTGTTGAGGCAGAGACTGCTGAGATCACAGCTGTCGAAGCGGAATATGCTCTAGGCGTTACCGAGGCAAAGTTTGTTCAAAGTAACAATGCAGAAGCCGAGGTTGCAGAAGAAGTCGCACCAACAAGTCTTGATTTAGAAGAGTCAGCACCAATTCAAGTGGCTAGCGTATCAACTTCAGCATCGCTATCTGCAACGACAACGGCAGATAGTGCTCAAGACTCCGCTCCAGAGACTTTTGCAAGCGACGAGGTCACGAACAAAATCGACGCTAACGTTACTGTAGTAACACGCAGTGCGGGTTGCCCTGAAGACTTCAACAAGGTCAGTATTCCGGTTAACGGCAAAATGTGCCAAATATTTGCCGCCGACTTTCCGGCATCAATGATTTTATTCATTCCGCAAACACCTGAAGAGGTCATTCAGTACTATTTAGCGTCTTCGGCCAATTTTGTTGAACCAAAGACAATCAAGCAAAGAACGATGCTGAAAAGTGCAGACAACAACACCACCCTGATCATTTCAAAAGACGGTGGCGGTACTCAGGTAGATATACTTGTAAAGTCTCCAGTTATCTAAAAAATCATATTTTTCATAACGTTAATTTTAATAATTGCATTTCAAAAGGTCAGTATTTACATAATAAATACTGACCTTTTTTGTTTTTGCAAATGACTTATCTTTCTGCTCAATACGTCAAATTTTAATCATCTTTAGGTTCTCTACTATTTTATTTTCAATAGAGAATATCTATTGGCACATCAATTGCTAAACCTTCCATATGCAGTGGGAAGCCTCCCATTCTCTTTTTGATTTAGTCTTGATGAGTTTCTTCTTCACTACAAAATTGAAGAAACAAACCAATGTTTTAGGAGTCGTTATGGAATTCGCAATTATCCTTATTATGGTATTAATCGTCGTTGCTATTGTTGCTATCAAGCTCAGCGTTGACGAAGTCAGCTTTCCCTTTATGAGTAAATCCCAGCTTTTTTCACCGGTCGAGCATCAATTTCTCGATATGATTGAAAAAGCGGTAGGTAATGAATTTAGAGTCATGTGTCGGGTAAAGCTGACTGACATCTTGGCCTTACGCAGAAACACGAACAAAAAAATGGCGAAAAGCGCATTGCTGAGGGCTGGCGGCAAACAACTCGACTTCGTGCTTGTGAATAAAATCGACATGACGCCGGTATTAGCACTAGATTTAGTGCACTCGTTGGGGAAAGAAGGACATAAAACAACGCGCGACTTCTTTGTTACAGGTGCATTAGATTCTGCGGGTATACCACATGCTCGCATAAAGGCTCGTCACGGTTATAAAATTGAAGATATAAGAGACTGTATTGAGTCTAAATTAGTAGCGCTCAGACGTCGCCAAGGCAAACTACCAATACCAGCGGTTGAAGAGACACCTAGCTTATTTACACCGACTAAGCGCCCTACTCGTCCAGTTCGCTCATCAAGACAAGTTGCTGCTTAAACACTCCCTAACTGACGACATTAGTCAGTACGTTGAGAATACTAACGAACACCTAGCAACGCGCTTTACCTAGCGACGCAAAATAAACGCAAGAATTCATATGTTTTCTTGCGTTTCTGCATATGCTTAGTAAACTTCTGTGCAATTGAATAAAGAGACAACCCATGAAAATAGCAATCTTAGGAGCAATGGACGAAGAAGTGAAACTTATAAAAGAGTCACTTGAAGACTTACAGCAAGTTACTTACTCACATCTCGTCTTTTATACTGGCAAGCTACACAGTCATGAAATAGTGTTAGTGAAGTGCGGTATCGGTAAAGTGGCAGCGGCAGTTGCTACTACTATGATCATAGAAAAATTTGACCCTGACTATGTTGTTAACACTGGTTCGGCCGGTGGTTTCGATAAAGAACTTAATATTGGCGATATTGTTATTAGCGATGTGGTGACTCACCATGACGTTGATTTAACCGTCTTTGGTTACGTGCCCGGTCAATGCGCTGGTATGCCTGAGAATTACGTGTGTAACGAGCAATTGATTGAAGCTGCAGAGAAATCAGCTAGCCAAATAGATGGTGTGAAGGTGAAAAAAGGTCTAGTTTGCTCTGGTGATAGTTTTGTTGGTAGCGATGAGCTCGCAGCGGCAACACTGCAAAAATTTCCTTCGATGATGGCTGTTGAAATGGAGGGTGCTGCTATTGCCCAAACCGCTTATTTAATGGGCATTCCATTTTTAGTGATCCGCAGCTTATCCGACATAGCAGGTAAAACGTCTACGGTTTCATTTCAAGCCTATTTAGAAAAAGCGGCAAAAAATAGCGCACAGTTGGTGATGGGAATGGTAAAAGCGCTCGACTAATTCATGGACAGCCTGATTAGCTTCATCACAACACCGGCTATTTTACCCTGGTTTATTTTATGTGCCGTGGTGCTCTTTGAGCGCTTTTGGCACCTACCTACTCGTGTCGATCCGCTCGCCTTTGTTCGCTTGCTCGGACTCAGAATGGCCCAGCGCGTTTGTCCAGATAAAAACTTAACGTCTACCTCTCAGCCAAAAATAATGCAATCTCGGATATCAGGTTCACTTGCCCCATTCATGATCATCGCACCTAACCTCATCATATTAGTCATATTCAGAGAGTTTGTTTATTATCCAGAGTTGTTCGATGCCATTATTTTATATATGTGTATCCAATTTTCATCTAATATTCATCAGTTTCAACATATCAGGCGGGCATTATTAGCCGGTAAAAAGAAACTCGCAAAAGACCTACTATCGCCAATGGTGTTGAGAGAAACAGCAATGTTGTCGGAAGTAGGAGTGAGCAAGGCGGCCGTTGAAAGTTTGCTCCTGCGCTTTCATTATCAAGCCCTAGTCTGCTACTTTCTATTCATTGTTTTTGGACCATTCACTGTGTTGACTTATCGATTGTGCTACGAGTTACATCTTGTATGGAATCCCAAAATTGACGATTATCATGAATTTGGAAAGCCGATGGAAAAACTGGTGATGATATTCCAATGGCTTCCTATTCGACTCAACGCATTGCTATCAGTAATATTGAGCAGGGGCTTTAAAGCCATTGTTTATCTTAGAACGCAAAAGCTAACGAAACGCGCAACCGAACCGCATGGCGCAATTTTACTCCGTGCAAGTCATTTTGCTCTCGACGTCAATCTCAGCGGCGCTGTATTTTACAATGATAGAAAAGTACGCAGAACGAAGTACATTGGCAGAGGCGAACCTAGTGCAGCATTTATGCCCAATACAATTGCGCTAATTAATCGGGTTCTTGTTGTCAATCTTTTGCTCCTCCTGTTAACTTGTCTAATCATAAATACTATTTACTCGACTATTTAACTAAAAACTCAAAAGAGCAAACTTATCATTCTTAGAAATTTACAATCATGCGATGCCTGCTTGAACGCTATATTGGTTTATAAAAGCACACAGAAGAATAAGCATTTAGGCCTGCTGTTTATCCCCTTATTGTTAGTATTCTTATTGTTAAACGTGTCGTCGAGTCATGCTAAAAGCAAACCTCAGCGTATTGTTAGCCTGTCGCCTCATCTTACAGAAATGGTGTTTGCGCTAGGTCAAGAGAAACAATTAGTTGGGGTGAGTGACTACAGCGATTATCCGTATGCTCAAGGTTGTATTGATGAAGATTGCTCGGTTAAGTTGCCAACAGTAGCAAATTATCAAGGGGCCGATATTGCCGCTATCATTCGGCTAGAGCCGACCATTATTCTGGTCTGGGCCGGCGGCAACAAAACACAAGATATTGATCGACTGGAGCAATTGGGCTACATTATTTTTCGTTCATCTCCAGCGAATATTGAAGCACTTATGGAGGAAGTACTTACCTTAGGACAAGCACTGAACGCCGTGTCAAAAAGCAAAAAACTGCATGCCGATATGGCCGAACAGGTAGGCAACATAAAATCGGAGTATGCTAAGCAAGCTACAACTGCGCTGTATTACATGAATCAACAGCCTTTAAGCGGCATGGGGAGTGACGTATGGACAAACTCTTTGTTATCCTTGTGCAATATTCAAAACATATATGCTGATCTTCCCACTGCTTACGCGCAGTTTTCCATGGCCGATATCATCAGAAAACAGCCTGAGATAGTTATTTCAGCAAGTCATCAAAACGTCAGCTCAGTGAGAGCCTTCTGGGCATTGCATCAGTCGGTTTATAATCCCAAAATAGTGGCAGTGAACCCTGATGCACTGCATAGGTTTACAGCAAGAGTATTGCCCGAAGTTGCGCTTTTGTGTAAAAAAGTGCATTTTGAAAATAATTAGCTAATATAATAAGCAAAGGGTAGAACCGTTTGTTCTAATGCAATAATTTAAATGGATGCAGCAACAATGAAAAAAATAAAAACATCATCACTTTCAGCCTCGTTGACCAAAGCAACAAGGCTAGGTATGAATAAACAATCTATCTCCAGCTTACTGACTTGCTTATATTTATTTTTTGTTTCAGCTTCAACAATGGCCGCTGAAGATATTAGTGCAGACGCCATGCTAGCGATGAAACAATCAGAACGCTTATTGTTAGACGTTAGGACGGTTGAGGAATATACCAAAGCCCATATACCGACATCGGTTAATATTCCACTGAGTGAAATCGAAACCAATTTAACTCGCCTTTCAGACTTTAAAAGCGCTCCAGTAGTTGTTTATTGTCGCTCTGGTGTTAGAGCAGGTAAAGCTATTGCCTTGTTAGAAGACAACGGCTTTACAAATGTCATGCACCTTAAAGGCGATATGATGGGATGGGAAACAGAAAACAGACCAACAAATAAGTTAGGAAATTAGCCTGTTTAAAGCGTAATAAGCTTATATTAAGGATATACGAGCAAACTTACGCTTACCTACCTGGTATACATTCTCGCCTTTTGTCAGCAAAATCAATCGTGTATCAGTTACTTTTTCGCCATCAATTTTAACCGCACCTTGCTTAATCATCCGCATGGCGTCCGACGTTGAGGCAACTAAATCAGCCTGCTTTAGCAAATTACCAATGGCAATCCCTTCTGCATCCATCGTAATTTCAATTTCTGGCATCTCATCAGGAATAGCATTTTTCTGAAAACGCTGAATAAAATCCTGCAGAGCGGCGTCTGCTTCAGCTTCACTATGAAAACGTGCAATAAGCTCCTGCGCTAGAGCAATCTTAATATCACGCGGATTTTTACCCGTATTCATATCTTCTTTAAGTTGCTTGATTTCTTCTATCGGTTTAAAGCTGAGCAAATCATAATAACGCCACATTAATTCATCAGAAATAGACATTATTTTACCAAACATCTCTGTGGGAGAGTCGGTAATACCAATGTAATTGTTTAATGACTTTGACATTTTCTGTACGCCATCTAAACCTTCAAGCAAGGGCATCATGAGCACAGTTTGTTGTTTCTGACCCTGAGACTTCTGGAGCTCCCGGCCCATTAACAAATTAAATCGTTGGTCTGTTCCGCCTAACTCAACGTCAGATTCCAACGCAACAGAATCCCAACCTTGCACAAGTGGATATAAAAACTCGTGTATAGCAATTGGCTGTCCATTAGCGTAGCGCTTTTTAAAGTCATCACGCTCCAACATTCTTGCTACTGTTTGACTTGCGGCTAGTTTAATCATACCCGCCGCCCCTATTTTATCGAACCACTCAGAATTGAACCTAATAGTGGTTTTTGCAGGGTCAAGAATTTTGAATACTTGTTCCTGATAGGTTTTTGCATTTTCAAGCACTTGCTCTTTTGTCAGTGGCTTGCGTGTTACATTTTTACCTGTTGGATCGCCAATCAAACCTGTGAAATCGCCAATCAGGAAAATAACTTCATGTCCTAACTGCTGAAATGCACGAAGCTTGTTTATTAAAACGGTATGTCCTAAATGCAGGTCTGGCGCAGTAGGATCGAAGCCAGCTTTGATTTTAAGAGGTTTACCTGTTTTCAACTTCTCAATAAGCTCTTCTTCAATTAAAATCTCGTCCGACCCGCGTTTTATCTCCGCGAATGCTGTTTGCCAATCTGCCATTACTTATTCCTGTGGTGTAAAAGGTATAAAGCACCTCGCTCTATAACTAACTCAATTTATTAGATTTTAGTTGATGTATCTCGCTAGCAAGCTAAATACGCTCGATATTTTGACAATAACAACGCGTTAATTAAACCGTTCCGCTGGATTCGAGACCAAAATCGTTATATTCTCATGTTTTATTTAGAAAGCATTTTACGGTCGTATGATTACGAATACAATAAAACAACTACCAAAACAGCATCGTTGGACACTTGGCTGTGTCGCGTTAGTCTTGGTGTCTTTGATTTTATTTCCTTTTGATTCAGTTAAAGCGTCAAGGAATGTCGAAGTCAAACAACTGCTTCCTGGCATAAAATACGAACTGCACCTCCCTCCTCTCGCTGAACACTTAGACGATATGGATTTGGAAGATGATATAGACAACTGGCAAACCTACAAAGTCGAAAGTGGCGATACATTAGCCAAAATATTTTCGCAGGTTGGCTTGAGCGCGCGCGATACTTATAATGTTAGCCGTGCTGGTGACCTTGCTAAAAAATTAATTCACATAAAGCCAGGTGATGTCCTTTACGTGCATGTTGACGATGCTAACCAATTCGTATCATTGCGCTACCCTCTTTCTAAAACTGAAACTCTCAGCGTTGAAAAAAATGCCGATGGAAAGCTTGTAAGCGATGTATCCATTAAGCAGGTAGAAACACTACATAGCTTTGCGCAAGGTGAAATTCGCAGTAGCTTTTGGAATGCTGGCGCTGAGGCCGGTTTAACTGATAATCAAATAATGCGCCTAGCCGGGATTTTTGGATGGGATATCGATTTCGCGCAAGAAATTCGTGAAGGCGACACGTTCAACGTTATTTTTGAAAAACAGTATATCGATGGTGAATTTATTGGTTTCGGTGACTTTGTTGCCGCTGAATTTAAAAACCAAGGCGAAGTTTTCCAAGCCGTTAAGTACGATGATGGAAATTTTTACACGCCCGATGGAAAGAGTATGCGTAAAAGTTTTTTACGTGCACCCGTTTCGTTTAAATATATTAGCTCAAGCTTCAAGAAGAGCCGTTTTCACCCTGTGCAAAAAAGATGGAAGGCGCACCGTGGCGTAGATTACGCTGGTAAAGTAGGCACACCAGTAATGGCAGCAGGCGATGGAAAAGTGATTAAGTCTGCATATGATAAGTATAACGGCCATCATGTTTTTATTCAGCACGGTGAAAAATACACCACAAAATATTTACACTTTACAAAACGCGCAGTGAAGTATGGGCAAACTGTGAAGCAAGGAGAGACTATAGGGTATTTAGGGTCTACAGGCTTGGCCTCTGGCCCTCACCTGCATTATGAGTTTCTTGTTAATGGTGTACATCGCAATCCAAGAACCGTCGCGTTGCCACAAGCTAATCCAATCGCTAAAGAGCACGCTCAATCTTTCAAAATGATTGCTCAACAGCGTGTGGAGCAGCTTAACAACAATAAGCGCATCATGTTAGCGATGAATTAAGCGACCATCGCCTGCGGGCGAGTGACTAAGCTTAGTTTTTCAAGTGACGCAATCCAGCCGTACTGCTGATGCAACATATCTTCTTCGCGCTTAAAGCCACTTTGAGTTAATTTAATTGAGGTGGTTGTATCGTTGTCACACGTAAATTCAATATCTACTTTGGTAGTATCGTTAGTATCTTCCCAACGCCATGTAAAACATAGGCTCTGATCTAAATTAATCGTTTGGTAGCAGCCCACAATTGTTTGTTGAAAACCGTCGGGTGATTGCAATATCAAACGGTAGTTGCCCCCTTCGATAAAGTTAGACATAAACTGCGACACCATCATGTTACCTGGAGCAAACCAACGAACGAGTACATTTGGGTCGTGAAAAGCGTTATAAACATCATGAAGACGTGCGTTAAGTGTACCGTCAATGGTGAAATCATACATAAAATCTACTTCGCTTATTATTCTCAATTGTGATAGAAATGGTATCGGCATCAGCGCCATTTTCTTCACTGTGAATTTCATCAAATTTGGATTATGTTGCATGGCTAAGCTAGCTATTATTTCTCGAGAGTACCTTGCGTATAAAAAAGCGTTGCAAGAATTGCAGTTAGCAGGTGAATTTAATGATGTAGAACTCATTTGGGCAAATGAGCATGCTGACGGAGCGCCTTTAGATAGCATAGAATATGTATTGGCAAACCCAAACATCATGTCGCGCTACATACATAAATGTCATCATCTGACTTGGGTTCAATCAACTTGGGCCGGTGTTAACACTCTCACTAGTCAAGCTAAAAAAGACTATCAACTGACGGGCCTGAAGAACGTCTTTGGTGCTCAAATGCGCGAATATGTAATGGCTTATTTACTCTATTTTCAGCGCCATATTCCTGAATTATCTGCCAATCAACAGAAGCGTGAGTGGCAACAATATCGTATTCCTACACTGCAAAATCAAACGCTGGGGATCATGGGTTTAGGAAGTATTGGCAAAGACGTTGCCAACGCGGCCAAGGTATTTGGCATGAAGGTCCACAGTTTAAATGCTGCAAGTAAACCCGTTGAAGCAGATAAACACTTTCATTTAAGCCACCTGCATGAATTCGCTAACGGTGTTGATTTTATCGTCAACTTGCTTCCGCATACATCAGCAACAACAGGGATCTGTGATACGAGCTTTTTTGAAAGTATGAGAAGCCATGCCGTATTCATTAACGCAGGTCGTGGCAATGTTATCAAAAACGATGAAGATTTGGTGAATGCGTTAAATGACCGCACAATTCGAGCGGCTGTTATCGACGTTTTTAAAACTGAGCCACTACCGGCCGATCACCCCTTTTGGAATGTGCCTAATTTGCTCATGACGAATCACACCGCCGCGACTAGCCAACCTGAGCTCGTTTTTACGGTATTTAAAAACAACTTGATAAAGCAGTTAGCAGGTTTGCCTCTTGATTCAACTATCAACTTAAATCAAGGTTATTAAAATTAAGCACACTGCGCTCAGTCTTTCAAAAGTCGCGTCATTCCTAAATTAAATAGGCGTAACCAGTGTCCACTTAGTTTGCCTTTAGATTCTTTGTTGATGTTGATAACCGCTTCTTTTTTGGTTTGTCTGTGCTCATCTTTAGGATTAATCAATCCCTCGTACTTATCTAAGATAGCGAGTAGTTTTGCCCCGTCACAGATATCTTCATTTTTAATACCCAAGGGGTACCCGCTGCCATCAACTAACTCATGATGCTGCATGACTATTTTTCTAGCTTCGTCCCACAAGCTAAGGTTTTCGAGTAAACGGGCGCTTTTATAAACATGGGAACGCAGCAGATTTTTCTCTAAAGCAGTCAATTCTGTGGTTTTGTTAACAATTTCAGCAGGCATAAAAGACAAACCAAAATCATGCACATAACACGCTACCGCCAGCTGTGCTTGATCAATTGGCTCGTCGCTTAAGTCATTAATGTAAAAAGCTAGCTTCGCGATCCGATCCCCTCGCCCCTCTGGATAGCCGGCTCGCTTTTCAATTGGCTTCATCAGTTCTCTGAAAAATAGCAAATCTACTTGTTGTTCAGGTGTTAGCGTCTTCGGGATGCCAGTACGAGCTAAACTAGCGCTGCCTTGCAATGCCTCGCTGTCGTCTTGGTTTAGTTGTCGTGAGGGCTCAATTAAATTTATTGCTTTGGCAAGCAAACCCTCATGACGAGACTGATTTGTTGCATCAATGGTAGAAATAATCGCAATGACAGCATCATTCAGTTCGCCGTCATATTCTGCCTGACCGGATTTCATGCAGCTTTCAACAAACACCTTTACTTTATCCATCAGCAAAAGAATAAGATCGCTCATGTTATGAGTGTATTCGATTTCACCTTTTCGCAGTAAATCAAGCAGGTCTTCAAGGTGCTGTAGCAGGTTGATCATAGGCGTAAAAGCCACTAAGCCAAGGTCACCTTTGATTGTATGCACCGAGCGGAATAGAGCACGTTGTAATTCATTATCTTTAGGCGTGAGTTCTAACTCTATAAGTGTCTGCTCACTGGCCTCATATAATTCATTAATTTCTTCCATTAAGTCTTGAAGAATATCGTCTTCCAATTCTTCGGGCTTAAAAATCGGCATAAATGCTCGCTCACTAAAGATAAATATATAGTGCTAGTATATCGGCAACGCGGCAAAATTCATGCATTAAATCGACTGATAAGGTATCTTCAAAAAAAAATCTCCGTATAATTGCAGTTAGTTCAAGCTTTTTGGAATTTCTGTGCTAGCTATTATTCGAATCATCACGCTATTTGTCTATTTTATCGGGATAAATATCGTACTCTTCCTAATTTATTTAACTCGTCCTTTTCATAGAAATAACGTGTATTTAGCCGGTCAATTTTATTCAACGATGGTTCGCATCCTCGGCTTGAAAATAGAGCTACGGGTTTCAAACAAAATAGACAGTAAACAAAACTACGTATTTGTTGCTAATCATCAAAACAGCTACGACATATTGACGATCAGCAAAGCGGCATTACCGGGAGTAGTGACCGTCGGTAAAAAAAGTATCAAGTGGATCCCTATTTTTGGGCTTATCTATTGGCTTTCGGCTAACATCATGATCGACCGCAAAAATACCGGAAGCGCAAGAAATACACTAGACGCAACGCTAGATAAAATGAACGCAAAGAAACTCAGTATTTGGTTTTTTCCGGAAGGCACTCGCAGCTATGGACGCGGATTATTACCCTTTAAGACCGGCGCTTTTAGGTTAGCCTTAGCGGCTAACAAAGCAATCGTCCCAGTGTGTGCAAGTGAAATGCACAACAAAATTAAGTTTAATCGCTGGAATAATGGCACCGTTATTATTGAAGCGATGGAACCGATTGACTTACCCGAAGAGATGAATGCAAAGCAACTTGCTCAGCACATACATTCGATTATGTCGGCAAAAATTGCTCAGCTTAATATTGAAGCTGAAAAACTAGATAACGCATAGGGTCGATCGACCTAGATTTATTACAAGAGGTGAGTATGAGTAAGCATGACGCCAATGAATGGTATGAATTCAATAAAGAGACAATAGAAGCGCTTACCGAAGATGGCACCGATTTAAGCCTGCCACATACTATTGAACATCATTTTGCGAGCAGCGATTTCGATGCTTTAGAAAAAGCAGCCGTTGATGCTTTCAAAGCCGGTTTCGAAGTCACTGACGCAGAAGAACTTGTACTTGATGACGGCGGCACTGTGTTTTGCTTTGATGCTGCAGTAGAAAAAAAGCTCGACCTTGAGGCGTTCAATGCAGACTCTGACAAACTTATTGCGATTGCAGACAAGCACAATGTCTTTTACGACGGTTGGGGCACCTACTTCATAGGTGAAGGCGCGATTGAACGTGACGAGATAGATGAAGACGACTACGACTTTGATGACGATGACGAGTATTAGGTGCGTGTGCTCAGTGTAAATAATGAAGGAATGTAACCAGTGCGGCAAATGCTGTATCAAATACGGCGATGGCGCACTGAGTGCCACAAAAGAAGAGATAGATCTGTGGGAGTTATTTAATCCCGATATTTTTAAATTTGTGAAAGACCATGAAATTTGGTTCGACCCGACCTCAGGCATTCAGCTAACACGGTGTCCGTTTTTAGAAATTGAAGCGCCCAAAAGTGCATCCGCTCAAACTAAATATACATGTAGCATATACTTAGACAGACCAGAGGACTGCCGTCATTATCCTAGTCTCATATCGGAGATGATTAGAGATGAATGTGAAATGATTGAAGTAATCGATTTGGGCAATGCAAAACAGGCTCAAATAAAACTAGATTCGTTAATGAGAGATAGTCGGTCTTCCGGTTAGCAGAAGCGTCTTTTTATGACGGACTAATCGAGTCTTAACCTTGTAGTCGGAGCACACATGCAAGCAAAAAGAAACGGTCGAGACTATCTAGTCCTTGCAGGTAAAGGAGTGATAATGGGCGCAGCCGATGGAATGCCCGGCGTTTCGGGTGGCACCATTGCCTTTATTACTGGTATATATCAAGAATTAATCCATTCAATCAAGCTTTGTGGCCCAGAAGCTCTGCGAATTTTGTTCAAGCAAGGCTTACTTGCTGCATTCAAATATATTAACGGTAGTTTCCTTGTCACACTTTTTACCGGCATAATCGTTAGTGTTATTAGCCTCTCAAGAGTAGTCGTTTACTTACTCGACACTTATCCAGAATTACTCTGGTCTTTCTTCTTTGGGCTCATTCTTGCTGGAACTTGGTCAGTAGTTAAGCACATAGATAAGTGGAATTGGACTTTATTAGCCACTTTTTTGGCAGGCTCAGCTGTTGCATACTCGTTTACAATGATAACCCCTGTCGCAATTGAACCAAGACCGCTATATTTCTTTTTATCCGGCATGCTAGCAATATGCGCAATGATCCTGCCCGGTATTTCCGGCGCTTTTATTTTACTATTACTAGGCATGTACGGCCCTGTCATGCTTGCCATCAAAGAGTTTCAGTTTAGCCTATTGGCACTATTTGCTTGCGGCTGTGCTATCGGGTTACTGAGCTTTTCCCATTTTCTGGACTGGATGTTTAGCAAGCACAAAAACCTAACGTTCGCATTGCTCGGTGGCTTTATGTTTGGCTCATTAAACAAGGTGTGGCCGTGGAAGCAGACCTTAGAGTCGACTATTGACCGTCACGGTAAAGAAATTTCTTTGCTTGAACGCAACATTTCACCGCAAGCGTTTGAGTCATTAACAGGTCAACCATCTTATTTGCTGTTCGCATTAGGTTTAATGTTGCTAGGCATTGCCTTGGTAATTCTTATGGAGCTAATGAATAAGTCATCTGATAAATCATAGAAGCCTTGAACCCGAAGCCAATATCGACAGGTATCATAAACTTTTCATGTGCTCTGGCCCCTTGATATTTATTGATTAGATTGGGTGTAGCGTTTATTCTTTTTGTACGTTCTTTTTGAATTGTCGGTTGAGATGGTAATTAATGAAAAAAATAAAGAATGAAAATGCGCTTTTGAAAAAAGCGCTCGCGGTTGCCGAGGCTTATGCTGTGAAACGTGGCTATAATGCTTTTTCAGCGAGTGATTCGGCTAAACAAAAAATTGAAAGTTTGTACCGACTGTTAGTGCATGACAAGTTAATAAGCCCTCTACCAGAAGACAAAGAAGATTTGGCTAGTTTAAAACACCGGCTAGTCATGTGGATAAGCAGTCAATTGCCTGCTGATCATGAATTATTAAAATAGCATTGCCACTTTGCTCGGACTAAGCAAGCAGCCAGCAGGCGAGAGCGGCATCCGCAGATTTAAATCTAACTATAATAATAAGACAGGAAGTTGAGCCCATGAAAACCTTCTACTCAATTAATATCACCCGACCGCTTTTGATAGGCTTGTGCCTGCTATTCGCCGTATCAGGCTATTCTCAGGCTGCGACTCCAGTAGTCGAGGGTAAATATACGATTGAGAACTTCGCCTATGACGATGGCAGCAGAGTTGCCCTTACACAGCACTATCGGACGCTCGGCACCCCACGACGGGACGAAAACGGTAAAGTAGAAAACGCCATAATAATAATGCATGGCACCACAGGAAGTGGTGCAAGCTTTCTCAGCGATCGCTATGCTGGCGTATTATTTGGTGATGGCCAAATCCTCGATGCCAACGAGTACTTCATTATTCTTCCTGACGCTATCGGCCATGGGCAATCGAGTCGCCCAAGTGCAGGAAGTGCCGCGAACTTTCCAAAGTATACGTATGACGACACTGTACGGGCCTTGCATCAACTGTTAACTGACCATCTTAAGGTAGACCACTTACGCCTGGTAACAGGCACTTCGATGGGTGGCATGCAAAGTTGGGTATGGGGCTATACTTATCCCGATTTTATGGATGCAATCATGCCTCTCGCTAGCCTGCCCGTGGAGATTGGCGGACGCAACCGCATGTTGCGCAAGATGATGATTGACGCAGTAAAAAACGACCCAGATTACCAAGAAGGCTTTTATAAAGAACAGCCAGACGGTATGCGAGAAGCAATGTATTCGCTGATTTTCATGGTTTCTAGTCCGCTGCAATACCAGCTGCAAGCCCCAACTAGAGAAGCCTCAGAAGCGATGTTGGACAATCTGGTAGAACGCTACTCAACGCGCATTGATGCTAACGACTTAGTGTGGGCATTCGATTCCTCAAGATTCTATAACCCAGAACCCCACTTGGAGAAAATATCGGCTCCGCTTATGGCCGTCAATTCCGCTGATGATCAAGTCAATCCACCGGAACTTGGCTTATTAGAATCCCTTATCGTTCGAGTTCCTCGTGGTAATGCAGCAACTTTAGCCATATCGAAGTTGACGCGCGGGCACGGCACGCATTCGATGCCTAGCATATGGGGGCCTTACCTCGCGCGCTTGTTAGACGCCACAGAAACGCGCAAACAAAGCTCGCTGCCAATGAAAAACCACCTCGAAAAACCTGCATCTGCAGTTTGGCAAGAACGCGCTCCGGATAAATTTATAGTCCGTTTCGAAACCACCGAAGGTATGTTTCGGATTGAAGTAAAGCGCGACGATGCACCACTTGGGGCAGACCGCTTTTATCAGCTAGTCAGCAATGGGTTCTATGATGGTGTGCATATCAACCGTGTCGTGGAAGGCTTCATCGCTCAGTTCGGCATACATGGCGCGCCATCAATTAACGCTGTCTGGAAAAACAATTACATTTCAGACGACCCAGTAAAGCGGAGCAATACTCGAGGTTCGGTGGCCTTCGCGATGACAGGACCAGATACGCGTGCTACTCAAGTTTACATAAATACAGGTAATAATAAGCGTCTGGACGCCGATGGCTTTGCGCCGTTTGGTGAGGTTATCGAGGGTATGGACGTTATCGACCGACTTTACTCACTGTATGGCGAAAACGCTGGTGGAGGACTGCGCGGAGGTCGTCAGGGACCCTTAGAAACCGGCGGTAGTGATTATATCAACCAAAACTTTCCCCTTCTCGACTTTATCCGAGTCGCACACGTAGAGTAAAAGTATATTTACGTCACCGCCGCTTGTAACAGTGCGGCGGTAAGTTTTACTCAAAATGACACTAAAATAGTGTAATTACACTTTGTTACAAAAATGTAATTTTCAAACGAAGAAAAAACACCTCCGCACTGACTACCTAAGCCATTGATATAAAAAATTATATTGAAATAATCGTCGTCTTATCCTTGCAAAAACAACAATTTGAAAAGTAGTCTGACTTTCCATTTTTTGTGTAATCATACCAACTGTGATCAATTATCGTTTTAACAATGATGAATTTTACTGTGCTTTCAAGCTCATACGCACAGCAATTTGTGGAGAAAGAGAGACATGAATACCCAACCCGACCAATCCGCTAGCTATAACAAAAAAGTACCCTGGATCCTTCACGGCATTGTTACCGTGGCGATATTGCTGATTGCTTTTCTCGTCATTACTGGCATGTTTAGCAGCAAACCTGAAGCACAAAGGTGGGGAGGTGCACGCCCTGCACCATCGGTAGGCGTTGATGTCGCTGATTTATCAATTCAAGACTATCCTGTCTGGATAGACTCTTACGGCACAACTAAACCACTAACAGAGACCGTGCTAGTGGCCGACGTTAACGGTAAAGTTGTTGAGGTTTCACCAAATATCCGCACCGGAAAACGATTCAGTAAAGGTGAAGTTCTCGTCCAGCTAGATAACAGAGACTTTGTTGTTGAAGTTGACATTGCGGCAGCAGCAGCGGCGGAAGCAGAAGTTAGATATCTGCAAGAACTAGCTGAATCAGAACTGGCAGCACAGCAATGGAATAAGCCACCAGAAACAGAAGCAGCGCAATTACTATCACTTCGTAAACCACAAGTAGCGGCAGCAAAAGCGTCTCTCAGAGCTGCAAATGCGCGCTTAGAAAGAGCAAAACTAAACCTCGATAGAACCACTATCAGAGCCCCATTTGACGGTAAGGTATTGGAACAAATGGTCGACGTTGGTCAAGTTATCAATCCAAGCCAATCTATTGCAGAAATTTATAGTACTGAAGCTGTTGAAGTGAGACTCCCGGTAAAAGTTGCAGATTTAGCCTACCTAAGCATTGATGATAGCTCGGAGAATATGGATAACTTACCGCGCGTCGTTTTATCGGGTGAACTGGGCAATCAAACCTATGAGTGGACAGGCAAGATAGTGCGCAGTGAGGGTGCCTTTGATCCAGCAACAAGAATGCTATATTTAGTTGCGCAGATAGATAACCCATTCACAAGCACAGAGCAACGCCCCGCAGTTAGAATTGGGCAATTTATGCGCGCCAAAGTACAAGGCGACACCTTAGAAAATGTGTTCGTCATTCCAAGACGCGCCGTTTCACAAGATTTCGTTGTGGCAGTGGTTGATGAGGGTTTGTTAAAGAAGCGTCGCGTTCAACCCTTGTGGACTGATGCAGGTTCTGTTGTTGTCTCAGCTGGAACGCCTAGCTCACAAGACTTAGCTGCAAACTCGGCTGATGTGATCCGCGGTAGTATTCAAAATTTGCGCAATACTGACAAGTTGATTTTAACACCCACAGCTAATTTGCCCGATGGCACTCGCGTAAAAGCGATTGCTCCTATGACAGAAAGCGAGCCCGAAACACAGTCTATTGTAGGGAGCAAGCAATCTAGTGAGGACAGCGCTAATGCCGCCGCCCCCGCAACGACTGCTGCGCAATAAAGGGAGATTATTATGATTGCATGGTTTGCTAAAAATGATGTTGCGGCGAATATTTTATTATTCGTCATCATGATCTCAGGGCTATATGTAGCGACAACGCAAATTCCGGTTGATTTATTCCCAGAATTTGAACAACGCAATGTACAAGTTTCAATGGTGTTACCCGGCGCATCTCCACAAGAAGTGGAAGAAGGCATTACCATTAAAATCGAAGAAGCCATTCAAGATTTAGAGGGTATCCGTCAGATAACCTCACAAAGTCGTGAAGGCAGTGCATCTGTCACTGTTGAAGTAGAAGAAGGGTATGCGGTGCGTGACCTTCTTGATGAGATGAAAATTCGAGTTGATGCAGTTAATAACTTCCCTGTCGAAGCAGAGAGCTTATTAGTGCAGGTTCCCCAATGGCGTCGCGATGCCATTGGCGTCGTACTCTATGGTGACTACGACAGTTTGACCTTGCGTCGGTTCGCCGATGGCATTCGCGATGAGCTAGCGGCTTTGAGCAGTATTTCGCAAGTGGAAGTTAGCAACGTATTGCCGTATGAAATTTCTATTGAAATTCAGGAGTGGTCGCTAAGACAGTATGACATCAGCTTAGAACAAGTTGCCGCAGTTTTGCGTCAAAACTCAACGGATGTTTCTGCAGGAAACCTTAAGACGGAAGGTGGCGACATCTTCATACGCAGTTTAGGGCAGGCTTACAAAGCCGATGATTTTGGTGATATTCCGATTATCACTACTCAAGACGGCACCATGATCAGGCTTAGAGACATTGCAAATATTCGTGACGAATTTGAAGAAACACCGCTACGCACTCGTTTCAACGGGGTTTCAGCAATAGAGGTTGAAGTGTTTCGCACTGGCGATGAAAGCATTATTGAAGTGACGTCTGCTGTCCGTGACTATATCGATGCAAAACAAGTCGACATGCCAAAAGGATTAAGTCTCGATTATTGGCGAGACCGAAGTGAGCCCATTAAAGCGCGCTTACAAACGCTGTCGACCAGCGCTTGGCAAGGATTATTGCTGGTTATTGCGCTACTCGCACTATTTTTGCGCCCATCTGTAGCATTTTGGGTTTGCTTGGGTATTCCTATGAGCTTCATGGGTGCTTTCTTATTCATGCCATTGTTTGACGTGACTTTAAACCTGATGAGCTTATTCGCCTTTATACTCGTGCTCGGTATCGTGGTTGATGACGCTATTGTGACCGGCGAAAACGTTTATTCACATTTACAGCGAGGCGAAGACCCGCTTAGTGCTGCCATCAAAGGCACGCAAGAAGTGGCGGTTCCCGTGACCTTTGGTATCTTGACCACCGCTGCTGCATTTCTGCCCTTAGCCTTTCAAACGGGCCGAGGAAGTTGGTACGCTGCGATCCCATTCGTCATTATTCCGGTCTTACTCTTTTCGCTAATAGAAAGTAAGTTTATTCTTCCTGCGCATTTAAAGCACGTAAAAGCCAGAAACGATAAGAACTCATCTAAGCTTTCGATGGTACAACAAAAGATAGCGAATTCATTAGAAGTACTCATTGCTAAGGTATACCAACCTGCCCTAGCTCAAGCGATGAGATGGCGTTACGCAACGTGGATGGCAATGTTCGCTATTTTAATTATTATCATAGGAACAATTGCGGCAGGCCACACCAAATTTGTATTCTTTCCGAGAGTACAAAGTGAAGTTGCCACAGCTACCTTGGTCATGCCTGCCGGTACAGCATTTGAAAGTACCGACCGCATTATTTCTGCTATGACCCAACACGCAAAAGATCTGCAAAAAGAATATACCGATGCGGATACCGGCGAATCCGTGATCCGCAACATCTACTCCATAAGTGGCGGCAGAAACTCAACCACCGGACGCGTTCAGATAGATATGATACCGCCAGAATTAAGAACGGTTGACGTAACTACCCGTGAAGTGGTGAATCAGTGGCGAGAAAGGGTCGGCCAAGTCGCTGGAGCTGAACAACTGAATTATCGAGCTGAAATAGGCGGTTGGGGTGGCGCACCAATCAATATTGAGTTAAAAGGCCGTGACACTGAATCATTGAACGAGCTTGCTGAAAAATTAAAACAACAGCTAGGACAATATGCGGCAGTATCGGATATTGAAGACTCGTTGTCAGATGGTAAAGAAGAGCTACAGCTTGCTCTAAAACCAGAAGCAAGACTACTCGGCTTGGATCTAAACACCGTCGCAAGACAAGTGCGTCAAGCGGTATTTGGTTTTGAAGTACAGCGTGTCCAGCGCGGCAGAGATGAAGTTAGAGTAATGGTGCGTTACCCTCTCGAATCAAGACAGTCTATAGAAACTTTAGAACAAATGATGATCCGCGTTGGCCCCAACAGAGAAGTCCCCTTGTGGCAAATTGCAGATGTTCTCCCTGGTTTAAGCCCCGACAGTATTCTGCGTGTCGATAGGCAGCGGACTATTTCTGTGAGTGCTGATTTTGACAAGCAAGGTGGTGATTTATCATTGGTTCAAAGCGAAATAAGAGAATGGCTACAGCAAGAAGTCCTTACCTACCCTAGCACCAACTTTGAGATGGGAGGGGAAGCACGCGATCAAGAGGAATCGTCCCAGGGTCTTTTAGTCGGCGGAGTTGGCTTAGCTATCCTTATTTATATATTGTTAGCCATTCCATTTAAATCATATCTGCAGCCTATTATTGTAATGTCGGTCATTCCATTTGGTTTAGTTGGCGCTGTTATTGGCCATTGGATAATGGGGATGGACCTAACACTACTCAGCTTTATGGGAATGCTAGCGCTCTCAGGAGTTGTGGTGAATGATTCGCTCGTGTTAGTGGATTATATCAATCAAAAACGAAAAGAAGGTGTTGCCCTAAAAGATGCGGTTTATAACGCAGGCGGGCGACGCTTCCGTCCGGTTCTGCTAACCTCTTTGACAACATTTGCCGGGTTGATGCCCTTGTTGTTCGAAGAGTCCACGCAAGCCCAGTTTTTGATCCCGATGGCAATTAGTTTAGGTTTTGGTATTTTATTCGCTACAGTGATTACGCTATTCATCGTGCCTCTTAACTACCTAATACTAGAAGACATCCAACGCTACTTTAAAAGATATGGTGCTGATATGAAGGGCTTGGTTTCATCAAAAGCAAAATAGATACAGTGATAATTTATTCCCTAAATTTTGTTCGCCACCCAGATAAAGCATCGGGTGGCGTTACAATATTTAGACTCCTCCCCAATCATCTAAACCCTAGCTAAATCAATGACTATTGCATAGCCCAAAGATGTGCTTTAATCTTCTAGCGTTCACTCAATTCTTAAATGAGCATTGGTGACTGCTTTTCGACTTCGCCCCCATAAAACGGAGACCAAAAAAGATGCACATTGTGCGCTACTGGACAAATATATTCCGCGACGCTGGAAAGCTATGGCTTCTTGAAAACGCCTTCAGCTACGCCGGTGCCCTAGCCTTTTACACGCTATTCTCTCTTGCACCGATCGTTATTATTGCAGTGACTGTGATTGGCGTCGTGCTTGGCGAAGAAGCAGCTCAAGGCCAAATTGTCGCGCAATTTACTGACATCATGGGAGCCGAGGCTGCTGCTGTAGTGGAGCGAGCGGTGACCCAATCGCGCATTGAGGAATCAGGACTATTACCGTCAGTGCTGGGTATCGGAGCCTTAATGCTTGGCGCAACGACAGTATTCGGCCAGATGCAATATTCTCTTAATTCAATTTGGGGAGTTACCGCAAGTCCGGATCGCAACGGCTTGTTTCTGCTTGCTAGAAAACGCCTTTTTTCGCTAATGGTTGTGCTATCCATCGGTTTTGTATTGCTAGTATCTTTGCTCTTTGGAGTGGCTCTGCGCGCAGTACTTAATTATACCGCAGAATTCGTCCCGTTCGTTGAGCTACTGCTAGGAAGCGCCGAATTTATTGTTTCTCTTGCTATGATATCGCTTTTGTTCGCTACCATTTTCAAAGTGCTGCCCGATGTTATTTTAAGCTGGAAAGATGTGATGGCGGGCGCGCTTGTAACCGCTATTTTATTTTCTCTGGGGCGTTATGGTATCGCGGCCTACCTTGCCTATACCGCAACCGCATCGGCGTATGGCGCAGCGGGCTCAATGGTAATTATTTTACTCTGGGTTTACTACTCGTCGCTTATACTGTTGTACGGCGCGGCCTTTACTCGCGTCCACCTGCAGGCAAGAGGTAAGTCTATCGTACCGCGCAACACAGCTGTAAGAGTCGAAAAAAACATGATTATCTAAGCTCTGAAAGAGGACCCATATTAGCAATATTATTTCCTCCTTTCAGTCAGCTGCCGTTCAGTTTAATTTCAGATTAGGTTCAGGTTACAAACCGCATAATGTTTTCTAAGCATTAAATCTGAGGTAACACACATGAACGCATCTAAAAATAAATTACTTCTCGCCGCGACTTCTAAAGTTAGTGCATTGGCTACTATTTTCGCACTGACCTTTGCTAGTGCAGCAACATTTGCACAAAGCAACTCGCAAACGAATAAATTAACTGAGGACGTGGTTGTTAGCGGAACCGAATATCAACCAAATTTGGTGCAAGAGGACGGCTTACATCTAAAAGTTAAGAAACAATTAAAAGGTGCAAAGCCACAAAACACAGCTGCAAACAAAGATGCCCTATCAGCACAGACTGCAAAAGGCCCGTTATCGAGAGAGTCAGCTCGCATCGATGATGACATCGATTTTTGGATTTATGATAGCTACGTTACGCTCACTGCCGACATTGACTACGATGGTTACTTCTCTTCTTTTACACTCGAATTCGACGTTGATACTATTTATCAATCAGCTCCTATTTACGCTGTCATTTATACCTCAACGTCTGAAGAGTTCACGCCGTTTTATACAACGAATATCTATAATATCTACGGTGACAATACTCAAGACGCCATCATTATAGAAAATGACTTAGTCACAGGCTTTCCGAGCAATGAGTATGAACTCATGGTGGTTATATACGATGCAGATACAGACGAAGTGCTTGCTGTTTCTGATGGCACCGACGATGCTGACCTTGCTTACCTGAGCTTAGAAAGTGAAAACTATGAATATGTTGAAACAGTTGAAGTTGTGGTTGTTGAGCATGGTGGTGCGTTAGGAGTGTGGTTATTCGCTGGCTTAGGATTTGCGGCCTATAGACGTTTAAAGCCTGGATTTACTGTCTAAATTAGCGAATAAAAACCTAAGAAGATAACAACATTATCAATAGATTTCTTCAGCTAATAAAAAACGCGCTTACTTTACAGTAGCGCGTTTTTGTATATCACATTTAAAGACTATGTAACTCTTTGCAAATTACTTTGTAATTCCGTGCGAAGCCAGCATAAATGCAGTTTCCTCGGCATAATCACGCAAACGGCCATATCGTCCGCTATTTGAAAAGTGGCCGGCGCCCATATTAATCCGCATCACTAACAAATTATCGTCAGTTTTGAGTTCGCGCATTTTAGCTGTCCATTTTGCTGGTTCCCAGTAAGTTACTCGAGGATCATTTAACCCACCCGTAACTAACATTGGCGGGTATTCCCGTGCAACAATATTATCGTAAGGTGAGTAGCTTTGAATATAATCAAATGCGACTGCGTCCTCAATTGGGTTGCCCCATTCACTCCACTCCGGCGGCGTTAACGGTAAAGTAGCGTCAAGCATCGTGTTTAACACATCGACGAAAGGTACACCCAAGGTCACTGAACTCCAGAGTTCCGGCGCTTGAATAGTTACCGCTCCCATTAGTTCACCACCAGCACTTCGGCCCGAAACACTGATATTACCTTCAGCAACATACTTTTGTGACACTAAGTGACGGGCAACATCAACAAAATCGTTGAAGGTATTCACTCGCTTGTCTAATTTCCCGTCCAAGTACCACTGATGACCTAACATATCGCTGCCGCGAACATGCGCGATTGCGTAGGAGAAACCTCTATCAAGAATACTTAAGCGTGTCGTAGAAAAACGTGGACTTATTGTTGCTCCATAGGCACCGTAACCATACAAATGCATAGGTTGGCTTGCATCTTTCTTAAAGCCTTTCTTATAAACCAAAGTCACTGGCACTAAGACACCATCGCGCGCCGGCGCCATAATACGCTCGGTAACGTATTGCGACTTGTCGTAGCCAGATGGTATTTCTTGGACTTTTTTCGTCACTAACTCTTTGTTCACTACGTTATAGTCGAACACCGTACTTGGCGTGATCATAGAGTTGTAATTGATACGCACAAAATCCTGACTGAACTCGCGATTATTGCCGTTCGACACTGAGAAAACTGACTCAGGAAATTCAACATCTTGCTCATTACCTGCATAGTTATAAATCGTAAAACGCTCGATACCGTTTTCTCGTGATGCCACAGTCATGAATTTTTGGAAAGTTTGCATCTCCATCAAATAACGTTCGTTTGAACCCGCAATAACGGTTTCCCAATTCGCATAAATTGGCTCTGCATCTGCTACTTTGGCTAATCTTGAGTTTGTATGCGTATCGTTAGCAAGCATGTAGAAATAACCATTCGCATGATCAATTTTACTTAGAAACTGTTGCTCTCGAGACACGAGCTGAACAGGCGCTGCGGTAAAGTCAGTTGCAGGCACAACGTACACTTCGGATGTTTCACTTTGACCCGTGCTAATAACAAGATATTCATTACTGCTTGTCAGACCAAAACCAATGAAAAAGCCATCATCGCTTTCGCTAAAAATCGCTTTATCACTTGCCTGTTTGCTGCCTAGGGTGTGTACTTTTACACTTTCGGTGTACCAACGGTCGCTGGCTAATGAACCATAGACAATAGACTGACTGTCCGCGCTAAACACGATGTCGCCACTGGTATCAGTAAGCTCATCAGACAGCATTTGCCCCGACGTTAAATCTTTCACTACAATTCTATAGCGCTCGTCACCGTTTGTGTTGTATGAATAGGCAATTAGCTGATTATTCGGGCTAATTTCCCAATCGTCCATCGTGAAATAGTCGAATGGCTTGGCTAATTCAGTAACGCTTAAGAAAACAACTTCTTCATCACTATCCAATTTACGACGGCTAAACGTTAAGTACTCTTCGCCGGGCTTGTAGAAGGACTTGTATTCATAGTCATTTTCAATCCAAGGCACTGAGCTCTCGACGTCGTTTGTGCGACCTTTAAACTCCTCAAACAAGGTGTCTACCAATGCTTTTTGAGGCGTCAAAAAAGCATTGAAATAGGCATTTTCTTCGTTCAAATAGTCAATGATCGCTTGATCGTTAACTTCTGGGTAACCAGCGTCTTTTAACCAATTGAAATGATCGTTAATCGTTTTTCCGTGATACTCAGCGCTGAACGGAATTTTATTTGCTTGCGGTGCTGCAATACTCAGCTGTTGTAATCGTTGCTTTTCAGTTGTTGGCTTTTCAGGCATTTGGGACTCTTGTGAAGGTGAACAGCCAGCCAAAATAGCAATACTGCATAGGGCTACCGCAGGTATAAATATCTGACGTAACATAATTTTTCCTTTTTAATTTCAAATCCGTTTAGGAAAAAATCGAAGCTTAAATAGCTTCAATTTCCGCTTTTTGTGCTTGGATTTTAGACAACTGCATTTCCATGTCCGCAAGTTTCGCACGCTCTTTGTCAATGACGGCTGCAGGCGCTTTGCTCACAAAGCTCTCATTGCTAAGTTTGCCTTTGGTACGCTGTGCATCCTTTTCAATTTTCTCTGCCGCTTTATTTAATCTAGCAAGTTCTGCTTCTTTATCTATCAAGCCCGCCATTGGAATTAAAATTTCCATTTCACCTACTAAGGCTGTTGCAGACGCAGGCGCTTTTTCACCTGCCGATAAATAAGTGACAGATTCAAGTTTAGCTAGCTTTTCTAAGTAGCTTCCGCTTTTGTCTAATCTTGCTTTGTCGCTTGCGCTCACGTTCTTAAGTAGAACAGGTAAAGGCTTCGATGGTGGAATATCCATTTCGCCACGAATATTACGAATGCCAACAATGAATAATTTAACCCACTCAATATCATCAATTGCCGCTTGGTCATGCTTGTTTGCATCAAATACCGGAAACGCGTCAACCATGATGCTCTCTGCTGTTGTTCGATTACTTGAGAGAGGCTGGATTTTCAGCCAAATTTCTTCTGTGATGTAAGGCATAAATGGATGCAGTAGACGCATCATATGCTCAAGAACATTAATTAAAGTATGTCTTGTTCCGCGCTTTTCGGCTTCAGTGCTTTGCTCTGAATTCAATACTGGCTTCGATAATTCTAAATACCAATCGCAGAATTGATTCCAAGTAAACTCATATAAATGTTGCGCTGCAATGTCGAATCGGTACTGCTCAATTGCCGTTTCATAGGCTTTTAACGCTTCTTGGAATTGTGACCAAATCCAACGATCAAAGACACTAAGAGACATTTCGCCGCCATCACGACCTGCATCGAATTCTTCCGTATTCATCAATACAAAGCGTGTCGCATTCCAAATTTTATTACAGAAATTACGATAACCTTCAACACGACCCATATCGAAATTGATATCGCGGCTTGTTGACGCCATAGCCGCGAAGGTAAAGCGCAAAGCATCTGTGCCAAAGGCGTTAATGCCATCAGGAAATTGCTTTTGCGTCGCCTTGCCAATCTTTTCAGCCATTTTTGGCTGCATCATGCCCGACGTGCGCTTGTCCATTAGCGACGCTAGATCAATGCCATCAATCAAATCGATGGGATCGAGCACGTTGCCTTTTGATTTCGACATTTTATCGCCGTTTTCATCACGAATGAGGCCGGTAATATAAATATCTTTGAAAGGGACTTTCCCAGTGAACTTCTTCGTCATCATGATCATTCTGGCAACCCAGAAAAAGATGATATCAAAGCCGGTAACGAGCACAGAGCTTGGCACAAAGGTTTCTAATTCAGGCGTTTCTTTTGGCCATCCCATGGTTGCGAATGGCCAAAGTGCAGATGAAAACCAGGTGTCTAGCACGTCGTCGTCTTGTCTCAATTTGACCGACTCTGGAATGCTGTTTTTTGTTCTTATTTCCGATTCGTTGCGACCGACAAAAATATTTCCTTCTTCATCAAACCACGCTGGAATACGATGTCCCCACCAAAGTTGGCGTGAAATACACCAATCTTGAATATTATTCATCCACTGGTAGTAGGTCTTATTCCAGTTTTCAGGTACAAAGCGGATTTCACCACTTTCCACAGCTTCAATCGCAGGCTTTGCAAGTGATTCTACAGCAACGTACCACTGGTTTGTTAGATAAGGTTCAATAACAACGCCCGTTCTATCACCTCTAGGCACTTTGAGTTTATGTTCGTCAATTTTTATCAATACGCCAGATTCTTGCAGATCGGCAACGATAGCTGCACGTGCATCGAAACGATCCATGCCTTGATATTTGGCTGGCGCAACATCGTTAATCTTGGCTTCGTCGGTTAATATATTGATGATTTCAAGATTATGACGTTTACCCATTTCATAGTCGTTGAAGTCATGCCCAGGAGTTATTTTAACGCAGCCCGTGCCAAATTCTTGATCAACGTAATCATCAGCAATAATCGGAATTTCTCTTCCCGTTAATGGCAACGTAATGGTCTTACCAATAAAGCTTGCATACCGCGCATCGTCAGGATGAACCGCAACTGCGGTATCGCCTAACATAGTTTCAGGACGCGTTGTTGCAACAACTAAGTGACCCGAGCCATCCGTCAATGGATATTTCATGTGCCACATATGACCGTTTTCTTCTTCGCTGACAACTTCTAAATCAGATACCGCAGTTAATAATACGGGATCCCAATTGACTAGGCGCTTGCCCCGATAAATCAGCCCTTCTTCATGTAGTTTGATGAATACTTCTTGTACTGCATCAGACAAATTGTCATCCATCGTGAACACTTCGCGTTCCCAATCTGGTGATGTGCCCAAACGACGCATTTGTTGCGTTATAGTGCCGCCCGACTCTTCTTTCCATTCCCAGATTTTTTTCACGAAATCATCGCGACCTAAATCATGACGAGTTTTGCCTTCGGCGTTTAATTTGCGTTCGACCACCATTTGCGTAGCAATACCAGCGTGATCGGTTCCACATTGCCAAAGCGTATTCTTGCCTTTCATGCGGTTGTACCGGATCAAAGAATCCATGATGGTATGTTGGAAAGCATGCCCCATGTGCAGGCTGCCCGTCACGTTTGGCGGTGGCAACAAAATACAGTAAGGTTCACCTTCACCCGATGCTTTGAAATAGCCTTGTTGCTCCCACTTTGCGTAACACTCTTTTTCAATATTGTGGGGGTCGAATGTCTTATCCATTAATTACTCTCGTTTATTTGATTAGCAGGCGTGAACTGCATAGTGCACCCAGCTAACTTATACTGCTTGTATCTTTCTCGTGCTTGCTGCTTTTGAGTTTCTTCAACAGGCACAAAATCAATAATGTGTTGGTACTGGCGATGATTGTCTATCATGCTTTGTGATAAATTAATGAGCGTATGACGGCTATTTAGACTTTGACCAAGCCACGTAATTTCAGCAGGTGTTCCTTGCTTAGGGCCCTCTCCCACCAAATTATGCGGGATGAAACTATCGACCGGGTGCTGCCAAACGAATTCGTCGACATCCTCAGCCTGCTGCTTGTCAGTGCACAATACCGCCGCCCATTTGCGTTTCTTCACTGTCTCCAATAACAATTGCGAGCAGGCTTCTAAGATATCCTGCTTTGCATCTTTGCTGTTTTCGTCCAATTGATAAAAAGTCACGATTGGCATTATTTATCACGTCCATAATGAAGACTAAGGTCTGTTTTAGACACGTCTTGGTGCGCTAGTTGGTCATAGGTTGCGCTAGTCATTAATCTTCACTAACCAAGCCTGCTTTGTTAAATAAATACTGCGACAGCATAGGTACCGGACGGCCCGTAGCGCCTTTGCGAGCACCACCTAGCCAAGCTGTTCCAGCAATATCGATATGAGCCCAGTTGTATTTCTTAGTAAATCGAGATAAGAAACACCCTGCCGTAATCGTTCCTGCAGGTCTTCCACCAACATTCGCCATATCGGCAAACGGGCTTTCAATCAATTCTTGGTACTCATCCCACAGCGGCAAGCGCCAAGCTTTGTCAGAAGACTGTTCCGAAGCATTGATTAATTCATGCGACAGTGGATTGTGCGTGCTGAGTACCGCACTTGCGTGAGGCCCTAATGCAATCACACATGCTCCTGTTAATGTGGCAATATCAATTACCGCTTCAGGCTCAAATCGCTCAACATAAGTCAGTGCGTCACAAAGCACCAAGCGACCTTCAGCGTCAGTGTTGAGCACTTCAACCGTTTGGCCTGACATGGTAGTTAAAATATCACCAGGACGATATGCATTTGCATCCGGCATGTTTTCACAACCGGCAATAACGCCAATGACATTAATCGGTAAATTCAATTTTGCCACAGTGTGCATTACGCCTAGTACTGCACTCGCGCCACACATATCGTATTTCATTTCATCCATGCTAGCACTGGGTTTGATTGAAATACCGCCGGAGTCAAAAGTTAATCCTTTGCCAACTAAGACTATGGGAGCCTGTGAATCATCGGCGCCTTTATGATGAATAATACTCATAATGGATTCATTTACTGAACCGCGTCCAACGGCCAAATAACTGTCCATTTTAAGCTCAGCCATTTGCGCTTCGCCAATAGTTTCTAGCGTCAAAGACGGATACTCTTCTACTAGCAAAGCAGACTGCTCATTCAAATACTTAGGATTACAAATATTGGGTGGCATATTGCTTACATCTTTTGCAACCAAGACGCCTTTACTAATCGCAGAACCATGTTCAATTGCGCGTTCACCCGAGGTTAACTCTTTGCGCGTTGGTACGTTAAAAACCATTTTACGCAACGGGCGTCGTGGTTCGCCTTTTTTCGTTTTTAGTTGCAAGAATGTATACAATGAATCACTTGCTGCCTCGACCGCTTGGCGAACTTTCCAGTAAGTGTCTCTGCCTTTAACATGTAATTCTGTTAAAAAGCATACAGCTTCCATAGAACCTGTTTCATTCAGGGTTTGGATTGTTTTTGCAATAATTTGTTTATATTGTCTTTCGTTTAGCTCTCGCTCTTTACCACAGCCAACAAGAAGAATTCGTTCACTTAGTACATTCGGCACATGGTGTAGCAGTAACATTTGCCCTGCTTTCCCTTCAAGGTCGCCGCGGCGTAGCAAGTTACTAATATAACCTTCGCTTATTTGATCGAGCTGCTCAGCAACATGAGTCAGGCGACGAGGTTCGAAAACGCCAACCACAATGCAAGCACTGCGTTGCTTTTCTGGACTACCGCTTTTGACGCTAAATTCCATGATATATCCTCAATGATTATGCTTAGTTTCTTCGCCTAAAACCGAGATCGTTTTGATTTTCAGTTTCATGCGAATAAAAATCTATTAATCTTTGTTAGCAAAAGAAAACTTTATGCTAAACTTATACGCGATTTATATACGTTGTGTGCATTAAAACAGTTAGAAACGTTAAGTTTACTGAAATATCTGCACCTTTCCACTAAAACCTATGTTTTCATCAGTAACTAAATGCTAATTTTCCGATATTTATTGCGAGAAACATTCAAATCACAAATTGCTGTATTTTTAATACTTATGGCAATTTTCATCACGCTTAAATTCGCCAGAATTTTAGGTGATGCTTCTGATGGTGATGTTCCCGCTGATTTAGTCCTTGGTTTTATTACACTTTATAGCCCAATTCTAGCTTCACTCGTACTGCCCATAAGTCTATTTTTAGGCGTTATGCTTGCACACGGACGGCTGTATGTCGACAGTGAAATGACGGTACTCAAAGCATGTGGCGTTAGCGAGTGGTATGTTACCAGAGTCACGCTGCTATTTGCGGTCATTATGGCAATAGTTACCGGCGTTGTTACACTGTATCTTGCCCCAGCTGCTGCTGAAAAAGAGTATCAATTGCAGGAGCAAGCCGCCGCAAAATCAGGCTTAGCCTCTGTTATTCCTGGTCGCTTTCAACAAACTGGTAATAATAAGGCGGTGATATTCATACACGACGTTGATTCAGAGACGAAACGGCTTCAAAAAGTATTTTTGTCACAACGAAGTCCTGATGATGAAAAAATGCACCTTATTTATGCAAAAACTGGCACGATGGAAACGAGTGAAATTGGTGACCAACAGCTCGTCTTGTTCGACGGCAACCAATACGAAGGGTCAAGCACAGAGCAGGCTTTTCAAATCGTCAATTTTGATGAATATCGCGTGACGATTGCGCCAAGAGACCAAGAACAAAAAAGACGCAAACTCACAGCTTTGCCGACTACAGAACTAATGAAGCTAGATAACATTGAGGCTATCGCTGAGCTGCAGTGGCGTATCGCAATACCGCTTTCTTTACCTTTTTTAGTGCTAATTGCCGTGCCGCTAAGTGCCGTTGACCCCAGACAAGGACGATTCGGTAAAATGTTCCCCGCGCTATTGCTGTACCTCGGCTATTTTTTATTGTTGCTCGCGAGTCGACGAGTATTGGAAGACGGTAAGCTCCCTCCAGCATTGGGCTTGTGGTGGGTGCACTTGCTTATGCTACTGGTTGGTTTTGGCTTGATTGTTAGGGATCGAAAAATGGGTGCCGTGTTGCGTCAAATATTCTTGAGGAGGAAAGATGTTCCGTCTCCTTGATCTATATATAGCACGAACCCTTCTGGGAACGGTAACGGTAACACTATCAGTATTGGTGGGTCTCAGTGCGCTTATCAAGTTTGTCGAACAACTGCGTCGAGTGGGACAAGGTGACTACGATATGACTATGGCAGCATTATACGTGCTGCTAAGCTTGCCACGAGACATCGAACAATTCTTGCCTATGGCTACCTTGCTTGGTGGCCTTATTGGCATGGGTTTACTCGCTCAAAATAGTGAACTTGTAGTAATGCAAGCGTCGGGTTTAAGCCGCTGGAATATTATTAATTCTGCTATGAAATCACTTATTATCTTAATCATCGCGGTCATGATGTTAGGTGAATGGGTTACTCCTCGTAGCGAAGCAAAAGCCAAAGAGTTAAGAACAACAGCATTGTCAGGAGGTAGTCTGATTTTATCGGACGAATTGTTCTGGGCCAAAGACGGCAGCGACTTCGTAAGTATCGGGGAGGTACTTACAAAAGAAACGCTACGAGATATAACGGTCTATCAATTTAATCTAGGACTTGAATTGACTAACGTTCTCACAGCCGATGCCGCGCTTTTTAAAGATGACAGTTGGGAGCTACAAAACGTAAGCTTGTTGTCTTTTTCTCCCACAAAAATAGATAAGACACAGGCCACGACGCTGTCTTGGAATTCAACATTAACACCTGATAAATTAGGCATTGTGGCAATAAAGCCGGAAGCCCTATCGATTCAAGGCCTTGTTGGGTATGTGAAGTATTTGAATAGCAGTGATCAGGATTCGGCGCGCTATGAATTAGCATTCTGGCGTAAAATTACGCAGCCGATTACTGTCGCTGTCATGCTGTTAATGGCCTTATCATTTATTTTCGGTCCACTGCGAAGTGTCACTATGGGGGCACGCACAATAATGGGCGTAATGGTCGGCTTCTCATTCTTTATTGCGAATCAGGTTTTTGGGCAAGTCAGTCTTGTTTTTCAGCTGCCTGCATTCATTGGCGCCTTGTTACCTAGCATCGTTTTTGCAGGTATTGCGATGCTCTTACTCAGACGCCAATAACTGCGCCTACCAGCTTTTGTGGTCGTTTTCTTCTTTAGAAAGATAAAGCACTTCGGTTTGAGCAATCCTGTCTTGTAACGACTGCCTATTTTTAACATCGATTAACACGAGTAATGTGCCTAGCCCCAAAAAGGCTGTGACTAGCCGCAGTGCAAGTCGAGCGTAACTTATGTTCTTTTCGTCTTTTAAGTTATAAATTTTAAGGCGCCATGCTCGCATCCCAAGCGTCTGACCACCGTGTTTCCAGAACCATAAAAAAAAGCCCGCGACCCAAAGAGCAATCCATGCATTAGCCATTATCTGAAGTAACTGAGAGGATTGAAAATAATCCATATAGTCTGCAACATCATGACTATCAAGTAATTTGTTTTGAAACAGAATAAGCATCACAACTTGAAAAATTAATCCTGACAGCATGCCCACAGCAGTTGCAACTAATGCATCGTAGACCATAGCAGCAAAACGTCGAAAAAAACCTGCGCGTTGAAACGACTTATCATTCTTCTCTGTCTCTGCACTACTATGTAATTCTGGCTTTTGTTGAGATCTGGATTTACTTTTTGCCAAGTTTATTGCCTCTGACTAGGGTAACTAAAATGAACTCGTTTAAACACTTTACGCATATTATCACTGTTTAGACTTGCGACAAGGTTGAAGAGCGTACTTTTATTCGCAAATAAGCTATCTTTTATGCATAAGAGTAAAATAACACTTGATACATGATCTTAGATGGATATAATGCTCATCCATTCGACGCAAGTCGTGTGGCACTCTGTGCCAGAGTGGCGAAATTGGTAGACGCAGCGGATTCAAAATCCGCCGGTAGTAATACTGTGCCGGTTCAAGTCCGGCCTCTGGTACCATCTCTTTTTAGAGACTCAAAACCTATTGAATTTCAATAGGTTTTTTTGTTTCTGGGATATAAATAATTAATGTAAACCACGTTGTTAATTAGTGATGTATTTGCTGTATAAATCTATTTATAGAAAGCTTCAACTGTACCTTTTAAAGTAATCATCAGTGGTTGTCCTTTGCGATCTAAGGCCTTCGGTGAAGGAACTTTTACCCACCCGTCACTGATGCAGTATTCCTCAACATTAAAACGCTCTTTGCCATTCAACATGATACCAATATTGTGCTCAAAGATTTCTTCCACGTAATGTGGACTGCGAGGATTGCTGGAAAGGCGATCCGGTAAAGTGGGTTGTGATTTCGTATCGTTCATAAAGCGTGCCTGAGATAAATAAAAGTTGGCTATTGTAGACGCTATAGGGCAAGCGCTCAAGAGACTAATATCAATGCCTCATCGTTTGCCCCCATTACCTCTTAACAAACGACATACTATTTAATCTTTTTCACGATACGGAAACTCTTTTATGTACAAATCTTGCTTTGAATATGGGATCTCAATGTCGTTCGCCTTGAATTGGTGAAAAATTTGACTGTTTAGGATGTCTATTAAGCGACCTTTTAATGCTGGTTTTTCAATCCATACCAGCAACTCAAAGTCGAGCGCTGAGCCACTAAATCGTCTAAATCTGACTCGAGGTTCAGGATCTTTGCACACGAGTTCCTCATCTTGCGCAATACCTATTAAAACAGATCTCACTAAATCGATATCAGCATTATAAGAAACTCCTATTGGCAGTCTGCATCGAGACTTCTCTAATAGGCCACCGGACTCATTGATTATTTTTGAATTACCCATCACCGAGTTTGGAATTGTTATTTCAACGTCATCCCTTGTTAACATGCGGGTACTGCGTATTCCAATATGCGTAATTTCCCCCCTATCTGTTGAATCCAAAATAACGTAATCACCAACTTTGTATGGTGCATCAGCCATAATGAATACGCCAGAAAATAGGTTTGCTAAGGTATCTTTTGCGGCGAACCCGACTGCAATTCCCACAATGCCAGCAGACGCTAGCCAAGCCGTCATATCTACGTTCCAGACCGAAAATACGACATACACTGAAATAACAATAATCACGATACTAAGGATGTTTTGAAACAACGGTAAAGTTTTACTGTTAATTGCATTGAAGTGAGTGGGATGTGAGGCAAATCGCTTTAAAAATACGCTATTTGCTCTCAACAAAAACACAGTCCAAATGATAACGCCTACTGACTTGAGCATTGCAGACTCAATATAAAGAATATTTTCAGATGGTTTTAGGGTTGTAAGCGCTATAGAAAGACCAATAAAAAGAACACTATAATAAATTGGGGTTCTTAAGAGATCTAAAATGTCGGAACCCAAATTAATATTGGTCCTCGCCACAATGTTTTTTAGTGCAACAATAATCACACGCTTGAAGAGCGTTGCAGCTAACAAAGAAAGTAAAATCGCTGCCGCTGCCTGAACAATTAGGTTATCGCCAAAAAATGTTAGTACAGAAGTGAGTGACGATTGCATTTTATCAAACATGTTAGTTATTCTTACAGTTCAGGGACATTCGGTTAAACAAGTATACACAACTTTAAAAAACGTTGAGCATATTGTCGAAACATGGTTCAAGTCATTCCTCTCTAGCCCTTACCTTGCCTCCATGTGCGATGTGGCTTAGTATTTTTTTTCAATGGAGCCAAATACCAGTTTAGCAACGTCAATCTTTATTGCTGTCTCTATTCCCAATGAACTAGAAGAGGAATTTACTCGCATCATTTCCAGTCCGCTTGATGAGCGCAGTATGTCAACTCTACATATATTCAAGTCCATAATTAACGTCTTCAAATTGCGTACTATGTACACAGAACTATAGCTGATAATATGCAGCGTCGCTTACGTCAGGAATAAACATGGAAAATATAGTCAATTTTGGTTCAGATATTCTTATCTGGTTAGGCATACTCGTATGTATTTGCCACAGTGCAGTCTTTTCAGGGCTGAACCTTGCATTTTTTAGTATGAGCCGACTGCAGCTTGAAGTCGAAGTAAAGCAAGGCAGCGAGGCTGCTAAAAGTATATTAAGACTCAGAGAGGACGCTAATTTTTTATTAGCCACGATATTGTGGGGCAATGTTTCAATAAACGTATTGCTAACGCTACTTTCTGACTCCGTTTTAGTTGGCGTGTCCTCGTTTTTGTTTTCCACAATTGTCATTACTTTTCTTGGTGAAATTATTCCTCAAGCCTATTTCTCGCGCAACGCATTAAAAATGGCTTCTTTACTTACTCCTGTGATTCGCTTTTACCAAAAAGTATTTTTCATTGTCGCCAAACCGACGGCCATCATGTTAGACGGCTGGTTAGGAAAAGAAGGGATCACGTATTTTCGAGAAGAAGAACTCAAGGCCATTATTACCGCGCACGCTGAAGCAAACGAGGCTGCTGTTGTGCATGTTGAAGGACTAGGCGCATTAAACTTTTTAGAAATAGATAAAGTATCCGTCATGGAAGAAGGAGAAGAACTAGATCCCCAGAGCATCATTGAACTGCCATGTAGACTCGATTTACCAATTATTCCAGACGCAAACACTGAAGAGGGAAAGGTGTTTGTGGCTAAAGTTAATTCTTCTGGTCACAAATGGGTGGTGCTGGTTAACCATAAACAATCACCACAATTGGTGTTAGACGCAGACGGTTACTTGCGTTCATTGATGTTTGGTGACAAAAATGTGGATAGCTATGTGTTTTGTCATCGGCCCGTTATTATTAGAGATAAAAACTGCACACTTGGCAGAGCCTTGAGCGAACTCAAACAAGCCGCTAACCTAGAAGAAGTGTCCACCGATGTTTTAAATCATGACTTAGTTATATTGTGGACAAGCTCAGCTAAACGCGTAATTACTGGAGCCGATGTGCTCGGTCGATTATTGAAGGGAATTGGTCATGAAAATGGCTAAGTTATATATAAATAATACTGACTTATGAGAAAAACTAAACATGACAATAAATAAGCAGTGGTGGGGAGAGTTTGAATTTAAACTTGGAGAAACCAAGTGTTGGCGAATCGATGACAGGCAAATCTCGATTAGGCGAAATCCTCACGAGTGGACAATCTGGAATCAAGAAACTGAATCTGAAATGCAAAAACCGATAGTGGTGAATAAGCCAGGCCCGGACGAATCATTTGAGCACGTAGATTATAAAAGATACGTATTAGGCTCAACCAGTGAACAATTAATCATTGAACCTTCGCTCGCAGATAGAGCAATGATAGCAAGACCCAGTAAACCTTTAGTTGTATTGCCGGGCGAGGATATTACGGTTTTTATAAGCACGCCTTTATGGATGACTATTTTAGTTCCCCAGCGAGAAGTGCCGATTGCGGACATTCCATTTTGGCGTCCTTCGGATTCCTGGTTCGGCCCTTCAACCATGACCGGCGATTTATGTTATTCAAAATATACCGATGCCAAAATGGATGTAAAGAATCTTGAAAAACGCTCTCATCGCGCATCAACAAGGGTGACTATTAAGAATGCACTGGACGAACCTCTAAATATAGAAAGAATAAACTTGCCAGTACCGGCATTAAAACTATATGTGGATGAAGACGGCGAGTTTTGGACAGACCATGTTTCTATTCTACAGAAAATTGAGCACTCCAAGCCAATTTCGCACATACGTCATTTACCACCGGAAAATGTTGGCAACATGAAGCACGTATCAGAGTCGCGAGAATTGAGTAAGAAAACCTCGTTTTTATCCTCAATCAAAAGTTTAGTCGATTAATATTAATAAGTGAGACAAGAGGCAAATGAACTTACCTGTTGAAACCATCAGCTTACTCGAAAAACTCCACGTTTTTGCAATTGGAAAAGCACTTTTCATCCTTATTGTGGGTTACTTTATCGCAAAAGCGCTAAGCAATATGGTGATGAGATTTAATTTCGCACATATGTCGAATCATGGTCAGATTTTGCTTAAACGCGGTGTGTTCTATGGCGTTTTGATTCTCATGTTTATCTCCGCTTTGCGAGAATTAGGCTTCGACTTAAGCGTTGTTTTAGGTGCAGCAGGAATACTCAGTGTCGCTATCGGATTTGCATCACAAACATCGGCATCCAACTTAATTAGTGGTCTATTTCTTATGATGGAGAGACCGTTTTCTATTGGCGATGTTATCCGTGTAGAACAAACGACCGGCGAAGTGATATCCATTGACTTACTATCCGTTAAAATTAGGACCTTCGATAATCTATTTGTTCGTATACCTAACGAATCGATGATCAAAACTCAAGTCACTACGCTAACCCGTTTTCCTATTCGCAGAGCTGATCTTAAAGTCGGTATTGCCTACAAAGAAGATATTGAAAAAGTGAAAAAGATTCTCGCTGATGTTGCAGAAAAAAATCTACTCTGCCTAAGTGAGCCAGCACCTTTGTTCATATTGCTCGGCTTTGGAACATCCTCTGTCGATATTCAATTTTCAGTGTGGGCAAAACGCGAGAATTTTTTGTTATTGAAGAATAGTATTTATCAAGAAATAAAAGAGGCATTTGATAAGAATGGCGTTGAGATACCCTTTCCACACCTCAGTCTTTATTCTGGAGAGGCATCTAAGCCAATTGACATCGCAGTTTCGTCTTCAGCTAAAGAACAAAAAAACGTTTAACCTTGCAAGGCTTTGTAAGCCTTGCATGTGAAACGCTTCAATTAGTTGATTTGAATATCCAAATGGTAACCAGAATATTTCCTAACATTAATGACCCTATCATTATCTAATAATAAGTACTGGCCTTTTATGCCTTGCAGTTTTCCTTCAAAACCAAGCTCTTTGTCTAGGTTTATTGATTTTATTTTTGTAGGGTAAGTGTCCACAGGATAGCCAATATTAATAATTTCGGACTCCACCTCAGCAAGAGCCTGTATACCAAACTGTTTTTGTAATTCGGTGAGCTCTGGTGCAGCGGTTTCCAGCAAGGTATTTTTCAAGGATATTAAATCGATAGGCTCTGCTTCCCCCTGTAACATTTTACGCCAATTAGTTTTATCCGCGATTTGTGATTTTAATGCGGTTTCAACTAAACCACTCATTAGTCTATTCTGGACTCGCAAAATCGGGATCGCTTGGGAGGCACCTTGATCAATCCACCTAGAGGACACACCATCGGTAACAAACCGAGTAATACCAACTTTTGCATTTCCTGTATTTGACAGGTAAACGAAATGCGACTGCAGGCAGTTTTTTTCACCCCATGCTGGCTCTCTGCATGTTCCCTGGTCGTAATGACACTTTTCAGGCTTAATAATACAAGTGTCACACTGCGCCAACTTAGTCAAACAAGGATAACAATATCCTTGGTTAAAACTTTTCTTAGTTTTTCTACCACAGTGAACGCAATTGATGGTTGCTTGGTAGTTAATGGAAATATGCTTCCCTATAGCATCGTTCATATTAAGCACGTTATCGCCAACCTTTAGCTGATATTGCGCTACATTGTCATCGTTGACGTCAACAGACATCTTTTTAATATTTCCAGAAAATACGGTCATAACACTCTTCGTCTAAACTTATATGGTGGAATGATAAAGTTATCTTCGATCGCTTACAAATAAGAGATGGAAATAATTCAATAGAATTCACATTTAACAAGCTAGTCTTCAGTTGAATGCGAATGTGTTAACGTAGCTTTAGCTAATTACTTGTACTAGTTCACTTAACATTATCTAATATTTATATGGATTTTATATGCAGCCCAGCAATCTTAAAGAGACTTTTGCGTTATTGGAAAACGCAAAAACCGCATCACTTAAATACCTAGGCAACTCGGACCGCCTGCCCGTTTACCCATCAAACGATGCACTTAGTCTGTTGGCATTATTTGATGAAGACCTGCCAGATAATCAAAACAACCCGAACGACACGCTAAACAAGTTAGCTGAAATTGGGTTACAAACAATCGTGAATACAGGCGGGAGCAGATATTTCGGTTTTGTAAACGGTGGTATTCTTCCTATTGGTCTTGCTTCCCGTTGGCTGGCTGATACTTGGGATCAAAATGCGGCGTTGGAAGTAATGTCACCCTTATCTGCTAAGTTAGAGCAGGTTTGTGAACAATGGCTAGTAGAACTGCTAAATTTACCTGAAACATCAAAAATGGGATTGGTTGGAGGTACTTCTGTTGCAACACTTTGCGGTTTGGCTGCCGCTAGAAACCACCAGTACAACAAGCTTAATTGGAATGTGAATGAAAAAGGCTTGATTGGCGCGCCGCAGCTGCGTTTTATTATGGGGGACCAAACACACGGAACCGTTAGTAAAATGATTCGCCTTCTTGGTTTTGGCGCTCAGTCGATGGAAATTGTTCCATCGGATGATCAGGGACGACTTAACGTTGATTGTTTACCTTCGCTTGATGAAACTTGCGTTTTAATCTTGCAGGCGGGAAACGTATGCTCTGGCTCGTTCGATGATTTTAATGCACTGTGCGCTGCGACAAATAAAGCAGATGCTTGGTGTCATATTGATGGTGCATTTGGTTTGTGGGCGGCAGCGTCACCATCACTAAGGCATCTAACCTCAGGAATTGAGCTGGCCGATTCGTGGTCTGTAGATGGACACAAGACATTAAATACGCCGTATGACTGCGGCATTATATTATGCAAACATCCAACTGCTATTACTGAAGCATTGCATCAGCAAGGAAGTTATATTGAACTTGGCAAGAGCCGAGACAATATGATTTATACGCCAGACATGTCTCGCAGAGCCCGAGGTATTGATCTGTGGGCCTGCATGCATCATCTTGGCAGGAATGGTATTGCCTTATTAATTGAAAAGCTTCATGAGGGTGCTAGATATCTTGCTGAACAGCTCGAAAAATATGGATTCACTATAGAGAATATAGTCTATTTTAATCAAGTTATCGTTCACGCAGGGAATGAAGTATTGACTAAACAGGTGTTGAAGCAGATACAAGCCAACGGCGTTATTTGGTGTGGTAGCGCGATTTGGAAAGGCACGTTTATTATAAGATTGAGTGTTTGCTCGTGGCAAACGAACAAAACAGATTTAGATATAGCGATAGAAGCTCTGGCGTCTGCACTGCATTTTACAGAAGAAACCGACCATACCAGTCAGATCGACCACCTATAACTATCAGTTTTATAGTGTCTAGAAAGAAAAAACCCGTCGCGAGGACGGGTTCTTAAATGGGAGCCTGACGGTGTGCTACTCTCACATGGGGAAACCCCACACTACCATTGCCGCTAATACGTTTCACTTCTGAGTTCGAAATGGATTCAGGTGGTACCGTAT
>Ga0115552_1000015_pt1 | contig 153634 bp, 122 predicted proteins | sample COGITO_mtgs_1103_3_FD_87178 | JGI IMG/M metagenome (GOLD analysis project Ga0115552, IMG submission 87178) | Pelagic marine microbial communities from North Sea - COGITO_mtgs_110328 | ecosystem: Environmental > Aquatic > Marine > Epipelagic | place: Germany:Helgoland, sampling site Kabeltonne...
GCCAATTGACACTTTACTTGATGGGAAATCGATTTGGGCTGAGAAGAATTTAGCTCAAATTTAATCTGACAGACACCGCTTGAAAAATGGGTAAGTGTCAGATCAAGTCTGAGCTAGTACAGATATTGCCTACCAGTTTGGCTTTAGTGACCAACCCCACCTTATTCGTTATCTAAAACAACACATTCAATTAACGCCAAATAGTTATGCTGAGCAGCGTGGTTTTACAATCGATGTTTATGGCGGTGTTGCATCAAAATAAACGTGACTAAGGAATTCGGCATTAAAGATTGTTTTTTCACTATCAAGCTCATCAAGAATGTTACTAATACTTTTAATTAACTATTTGCTGTTTTGCATTGGGGTAGGCAGCATTTATATTAGACAGACGTCATATAAGTTCTATGAACATGCCTAGTGAGCCGACACGAGATGATTATTAACTATTAAAAAGGTTGAGGTTCAATTCTTTCGATAACGTAGTCTAACAGTTGGCAGTTCTCATCAAGTTCAATATTGATGGCATCGCCAGCTGTAGTAACATTTTTCGGGCCAACGTAAATCATATAACCATCCTCTAACTTCTCAATGATTACATGGGTGTATCGAAGGTCAACAGTTTTACTAACTAGTCCATTAGGTAGACTATCAATCCACGCAGTCGAGCAAATATGCTCGCTAAAGTCGTACATTTGTATATCCACGTTTACTCTTCCTGCAGAACTCTATTATTGATATCTGGTTAGCGTCGGATTACAGCCAATAACCAATTAAACCAAAGCGCTATCCCACAACTTTAGCTTTTGAAAACTGATAACGCATATTTCGATACACGCAAATATCAGTAATATCAGCAGCGGCACTTTGTGGAGCTGCTCTATAATTTGTAGATATGCGAGAGTTTCTTTTTTGCTCACCTATACGATGCCAACAATGACCATGTAACAAAATCAGGGTCCCTTTTTTTGGTAACACAACCACTTGGTCTTCAAAATCTTCAAATAAAGGTCCCTTACTGAGTGGGCCACTAAGATGAGAATGCGGACGGATATAGACTTCTCCACCGTCGTCATCATTAATATCCTTGGTATAAACCAGTCGGTTTAAATTGTATTGCGTGGCGTCTTCAGGTGGACAGTCCTGATGCCAAGCTTGTCCTACGCTACCTTGCTTTGAAAACATCACCATGCAATATTGACTATACCAATTGGCGCCTAAAATTACGTCGCTTAGCGCAATTAGACGTGGGTCTTGTTCGATGGTATCAAAGTGATGCTCACCTTCTCGCTGGGGAAACCAGGGCACAACTTCAGCTTTAGATAATTGAATAAATTGTTCATCATGAGCATATACTGGGGACTCGCCAAAGTGAGACATAATAATTGACTGACTAGTAGACATAAGATTTTCATCAAAGAAGTCGTCAATTACAATATAGCCCTGCTTCCAAAAGGTTTGTGCTAAGGCTTTATAATCATTTGCTGTCATTTTTCACGCCTATTTTTTGTAAAAAGACTGGAATTGCTGTACTCAATTGCCAGCGTTCTTCACATTTGACAATACCCCTTTAATCAATCATGCGAGCGGGTAGTATTCTTTCCGCCAGACTTCGCTTGGTATAGACAATGGTCTGCTTTTTTCAACAGTATTTCTTTTTCTTCGCTGCTAGTCGGGCAAATGCTGCATACGCCTATGCTAACTGTCACATATTCATCTGGCAGTTCTTGGTTTTGAATAATATGTAAATCTTCGATTGAGCTGTGAATTTTGTCAGATAATTCTAATGCTGTATGGAGATTGGTGTTTCCAAGGATATAAATAAATTCCTCGCCGCCATATCGGCAAAATATATCACTAGGGCGGTGCACCAACACCTTTAATGCTTGAGATATCTTCTTAAGGCAGTCATCGCCTTTTAAGTGGCCGTTGATATCATTAAATTGTTTAAAGTCGTCTATATCAATCATCAGCGCACTAATGGGTTGTCTAAATCGAGTGCATCTTCGCCATTCGTGATCTAAAAACTCATCTAAAGCTCTTCTATTTCCTACCAAGGTGAGTGCATCAGTATGAGAGTTAATTTGGGCTTTGATTTTTTGCGTAGCATTAGAGTGTTTTATTAGCAGAAGTTTTGTGTTTTCGAATTCAAACATGGTGCAGTATAAAAGAAACCACCGCTGGATTTTTGGACTATGGCAGGGGTATTCTATTTTAAAGAAAGGTACTTTTTGGTTTATAACATTCCTGATGCCACGGCCCGCTTTTTTAGCAAATTCTGAGCCATCGCCAATCGATTGATCACAAATATCGAGATAGTTAACGCTGAGCCAATCGGTCAAATCACGACTAGAATTGTGTCTCTCAAAATCAACCCAAGCGTTATTCACAAACAAAATATTGCCTTGTATATCCATAATACAAAGGTGGTCTTGAAATGCGTTTAATACTGAACTGACTAAACTACCATTATCTATCAACATCACTTTTCTATAAATCACTTGTGTAGTTATAGAGTAAAAAAGAATAGACGATAAAGAAAACGTAATCAATGAATATTCATTTTTAGGGCGTTAAGTTATCAAAACGGGATTGTATTTTCCTTATTTCATATGTCTGCAGCCAATTGTTTTTTCGGTGCGTTTCGATGTCAGTTTTTTTGTCACTTAATGAGGAATATCACGCATAACATGATATATTTAGGCATCAATTAACTGATGTTTAGATGCAGTGTTTTCGCTAGTAAAAATCACTGATCTTGAAACCTAAATTGGAAACTCAGACTTTATGAATATCTACAATGCGAACGCCGTGTCTCAAGTCATCCCAGTAAAAAATGTGGGAGAACAAGCGGCGCCATTAATGGATAAGTTTGGAAGACGATTTGAGTATCTTCGCTTGTCAATTACTGATGTTTGCAACTTTAGTTGCCAGTATTGTCTTCCTGATGGTTATCAATGTGATACACCACGCAACTTCATGTCCGCACCTGAACTTAATATGGTGGTGCAGGCTTTCGCGAAAATGGGAACCAAAAAGGTTCGCATCACTGGCGGTGAGCCCTCGTTACGCAATGACTTAACTAAGATCATTGAACAAACAGCGAATGTAGAAGGTATTGAGCAGGTAGCCATTACCACAAATGGTTACAAGCTGGAGAAGGATTTAAGAAAGTGGGTCGATGCTGGATTAACGTCACTAAACGTTAGTATCGATAGTCTGGATCCCCGTCAGTTTGAACAAATTACCGGCGATGGTCGATTGCAAAGTATTCTTAAAGGACTCGAGCTTGCTGTTGAGTTGGGGCTGCAGGTTAAGGTTAACGCCGTACTATTAAAAGAGTTTACTGACCCTCAGCTGTCCCTGTTTTTTGACTTCGTGAAATCGAACAATATCACACTGCGCTTCATTGAGCTTATGCAAACCGGTGATAACGAAGCGTTCTTTAATGCTCAGCATGTGAGTGGTGAGAGTATTGAAAATAAACTAATCGATTTAGGTTGGACGCGCAAACACAAGGCTCAATGGGCGGGGCCAGCGAAGGTCTATCGGCATGATGATTATTTAGGGCGTATAGGTTTAATAATGCCTTACAGCAAAGATTTTTGTGCTGATTGCAATCGCTTACGAATTTCTGCATTAGGCAAATTACATTTGTGTTTATTTGCTGAAAAGGGGATTGAGCTGAGAGATACAATTGCAAAAAGCTTAGAGCATGAAGATCCAGCTTACTTGATGACTGAAATTCAGAATATGTTAGGACAAAAAGAAGCCACTCACTATTTGGACAAAGGATTTACTGGCGCAACCCAACATTTGGCTATGTTAGGTGGTTAGACTGTTTCAATCGGATTAACTTTTATCCCTCTTCATTCTAGTTTTGGAAACATCGAAAGCTATTGAACTAAACACCTGCTGAAAAGCAGGCGTTTGGTGTCTATAATTTAGCGATGGCTAATTTTGCTGCTTCAGACAATTCGGCCTCATCTGTCGCCGCATACTCTACGATCTTCTCTCGCATTGATGGCGCCCAGAACTTATTGAGATGGTTAACGACAATGGTTGCCGTTTCTTCATCTGTTTTTTTATAGCTGTTATTATCAACGATTTGGTGGAGCATACTCACTAAGTTTTGAATTTGAGACTTACTCATCAATGGGTTTTCCTATATGTTGATTGGCCTTGTTGTAAATAACATGTCGACCAGAGCGCGCAAAACCAATCAAGTTTAAATTAGCTGTGTTTGCTAGTTTTATTGCTAATACGGTGGGAGCTGAAACAGCGACTAATGTGGCTATATTCATACTGCTTGCTTTTTGCACCATTTCATAGCTTGCTCTACTAGAGATCAATACAAAGCCACTATTTTTATCTATATTTTTTGTAGCTAGAGCGCCTATCAGTTTGTCCAAGGCATTGTGCCTCCCGACGTCTTCACGCAGTAAGGTAATGTTACCTGAATCATTACACCATGCTGCACCATGCACCGCACCAGTTAATGCCTGCAGTTTTTGGTGGTCTCGTAACTGAGATAAAGCATGCTGAATAACGCTAAAGCTTTGAATTGCTTTTGCAGTTACCTGTTTTATTGGGCGAATTGCTTTTTCAAGTGATTCGCTACCACATAAACCACAGCCGGTGCGACCTGTTAGATTGCGCCGGTGTGATTTTAGTAACATCATCCGTTGAGAACTAATCTCAATTCGGATTTCTATTCCTTTGTCACTTGAGTCTAGTTCAATATCATACATTTCAGAAGCGCTGGTAATGATACCTTCAGACAAGCTGAAACCTAAGGCAAATTCCTGCAGGTTGGCAGGCGACGCCATCATTACTGCATGTGAAATACCGTTGTACACTAAAGCAACGGCAATCTCTTCTGCAATATTGTCCTGCATTTCTTGCTCTTCAGCATTGCCGGCTAGCCAAAACTTGACCGGCAATGTCTGATAGCTCGCTTGCAGATTTGTTTCCTCTTCCAATATCAAGCTTAGCTTCCTATGGTTTTGGATTCTGCTTCAGTTGATTGATTAAACGGACCTTTCTGTTTCTTAGTGAAATCCTTATAACGAGTCTGCCATGCAGAAGGTGAAGATACCTTCTCAACTTGAACCGCCGTTACCTTATATTCAGGACAATTGGTCGCCCAATCAGAACTGTCAGTCGTGATTACATTAGCACCACTGATCGGATGGTGGAAGGTTGTAAATACCACGCCATTTTTCATTCGGTCACTGACTTTGGCTCGCAGCACGGTGTCACCCGCTCGACTCGTAATGCCCAACCAATCTCCATCTTTAATGCCTCTTTCGTCAGCGTCATTAGGGTGGATTTCGAGTAAATCTTCCTGATGCCAACTTTGGTTTGCAGTGCGCCTTGTTTGCGCACCTACGTTATATTGGCTGAGTATTCGACCAGTGGTTAATAACAACGGGAAGCGTCTATTGGCGCGGTCTTCACTGCCCAAATAAGGCGTAATTGCGAATCTGCCATTGCCGATAGGGAAATGTTCTACGTGCATAATTGGCGAACCGTCAGGGAACTCATCGTTACAAGGCCACTGGATGCTGCCTTGTTCATCCAGTTTTTTATAGTTCACTCTGCTGAAAGTAGGCACCAAAGAAGCTATTTCATCCATTATTTCGGAAGGATGTTGATAGTTCATCGGGTAGCCCAAGGCATTTGAAAGCATTTGAGTGACTTCCCAGTCAGCATACTTTGCAAGAGGCTTCATTACCTTTCGTACTCGGTTTATGCGTCTTTCTGCGTTGGTAAAGGTGCCGTCTTTTTCCAAGAATGAAGAGCCCGGTAAAAACACATGTGCATACATGGCCGTTTCATTAAGGAATATGTCTTGTACAATTAAACACTCGAGCGAACTCAATGCAGCCTGAACGTGCTGTGTGTTTGGATCGGATTGTAATATATCCTCACCTTGCACATACATTGCTTTGAATGTGCCTTCAATCGCGGCATCAAACATATTGGGAATACGGAACCCGGGTTCATTATCTAAGGTAACTCCCCAGCTTTTTTCAAATTTAGCACGTAGGGCGTTGTCACTAACATGTTGATACCCTGGAAGTTCTTGTGGGAACGATCCCATGTCGCACGATCCCTGAACATTGTTCTGTCCGCGCAGTGGGTTTATACCTACGCCTTCGCGGCCAATGTTGCCGGTAGCTAACGCTAGGTTAGCGATACCCATTACCATTGTTGAGCCTTGGCTATGTTCAGTAACGCCCAGACCGTAATAAATCGCACCGTTTTTGGCTTTAGCGAAAATACGAGCTGCTTTGCGAATTTCTTCCGCGTCTACCGTTGTTATTTCAGCCATCGCTTCGGGTGAATTAATATCATCAAGGATAAATTCACGCCATGCATTATATTCATCAGTGCGGTTCTCAATAAACTGCTTATCTTCAAGGCCTTCACTGATAACAACGTGTGCTATGGCATTTATCATTGCAACGTTGGTACCTGGACGCAATGCAAGATGGTGGTTTGCGCTAATATGCGCTGTATTGAGTAAATCGATGCTTCTTGGGTCGACTACGATTAATTCCGCACCTTGGCGCAAACGTTTACGCAAGAGCGACGCAAAAACGGGATGTGCGTCAGTTGGGTTTGCACCGATGACCATAATGACGTCGGACTTCATAACTGATTCGAACGTTTGTGTTCCGGCTGATTCACCAATTGTCGCTTTCAATCCATAGCCCGTAGGGGAATGACAGACGCGAGCGCAGGTGTCGGTATTATTATTGCCAAATGCGGCACGTATCAGCTTCTGTACGAGATAAGTCTCTTCATTAGTACAACGTGAAGACGTAATACCACCAACACTGTCACGTCCGTATTTAGCCTGAATTCCTTTAATTTTGTCGGCTGAAAAGGCAATCGCTTCTTCCCAGCTAACTTCTCGCCATGGTTGATCAATGCTGTCGCGGATCATCGGTTCAGTTATACGATCTTTATGGGTAGCGTAACCAAAGGCAAAGCGGCCTTTTACGCAGGAGTGGCCTTGGTTTGCCTTACCGCCTTTGTAAGGCACCATACGTATCACTTCTTCGCCTTTCATTTCGGCTTTAAAGGAACAGCCAACACCGCAATATGCGCAAGTAGTGATAACACTGTGTTCAGGTTGACCTTTGTCAATGACTGATTTCTCCATCAGCGTAGCTGTTGGGCAAGCTTGAACACAGGCGCCACAAGAAACACAATCTGATGATATAAAGTTTTCTTCGCTGGTCCCTGCACTTACCTTTGATTTGAATCCTCGGCCTTCAATCGTTAAAGCAAAGGTGCCCTGAACTTCTTCACATGCGCGAACGCATCGAGAGCAGGTAATACATTTACTCGGTTCAAATGTGAAGTAAGGGTTAGAGTCATCGATTTTAGCATCAAGATGGTTATCGCCATCAAAACCATAGCGCACTTCACGCAAACCAACGGCACCGGCCATATCTTGTAATTCACAATCACCGTTGCTGGAACAAGTTAAGCAGTCGAGTGGGTGGTCGGAAATGTAGAGCTCCATGATGTTACGACGTAATTTTCCAATATCATCATTCTGCGTGGTGACCACCATACCTTCTTTTACCGGCGTGGTGCATGAGGCTGGATAACCTCGCATTCCCTCAATTTGCACCGCACATAAGCGGCAAGAGCCGAATGCGGTCAAGTTGTCGCTGGCACACAATTTTGGAATATTAATATCAGCTAAAGCGGCAGCGCGCAGAACAGAGGTTCCCTCGGCTACTGTAATAGTTACACCGTCCACTTGGATATTCACCGTTTCGGTCGATTCGCTAGGCGGCGTACCATAATCCTTATTCACATCAAACTTTGGTTGAGGTGCCACGATGTCAGTTGCTGGATTGAAATAATTAACCATGATTAGTCTCCTGTGAAACTGTTTGGCTTGCAGGTAATTGGAAATCTTCAGGGAAGTCCCTATAAGCGCTCGTAACTGGAATTGGCGTCATGCTGCCCATTGCGCATAATGAGCCATTTATCATGGTGTCGCACAAATCAGTGAGCAATACCATGTTAGCGGCGCGGTCATCATCATCTCTAATACGGTCTAGCACCTCAACGCCACGCGTTGAACCAATTCGACAAGGGGTACATTTACCGCAAGATTCGTCCACGCAAAACTCCATTGAAAAGCGAGCTTGTTCGAGCATGTTAACGGTGTCATCAAAAATAACGATACCACCATGCCCAAGCACTGCAGAAGCTTTCGAGAACTCTTCGTAATCCAAAGAAAGTGAGAACTTAGATGGCGGCAAATAGGCGCCTAAGGGGCCTCCTACCTGAATAGCTCTTATGGGGCGACCGCTTTGAGTGCCTCCAGAAAAGTTATCCAATAGGTCTTGCAAGCTAGCACCAAAAGGCAATTCAATTAGTCCGCCTTGCTTAACGTTTCCAGCCAACTGAAAAGGCAAGGTTCCGCGTGAGCGATTAGCGCCATATTGTTGATAGGCTTGCCCACCCTTGCTAAGTATATAAGGGATAGCTGACAGGGATAAAACGTTGTTGACGATAGTGGGTTTACCAAATAAACCTTCAATGGCGGGCAACGGTGGCTTGAAGCGAACAACACCGCGTTTACCTTCTAAAGATTCTAATAGTGAAGTTTCTTCTCCACAAATGTAGGCTTCTGCACCTAACCTAACCTCTAGATTAAATGTTTTACCACTGCCGCAAACATCGTTACCTAAATAACCCGCTTGTGTGGCGATAACAATAGCTTCTTGTAAAATCTCATCGGCAACCGGATATTCAGAGCGCAAGTAAATATAGCCCTGGTCAGCACCCACAGCAAGGGCGGCTATTATCATGCCTTCAATTAGCATAAAGGGGTCGCATTCCATCACCAATTTATCAGCGAAGGTTCCTGAATCGCCTTCATCGGCATTGCAAACAATATATTTTTTTTCTGACGGTGCATCATGCACTGTTTGCCATTTGATGCCTGTAGGAAAGGCTGCGCCTCCGCGGCCTCGTAAGCCAGAATCTACCACTGTGGTGACGATTTCTTGACTAGAGTAGGCCAACGCTTTATGCAGGCCGCTGAAGCCATCCATTGCGATATAATCTTCAAGAGATAGGGGGTCGGTGATGCCGGCGCGCGCGAAGGTCAAGCGTGTCTGTTTTTTAAGGTAGCTCAACTCATCGGTTAAGCCTAATGCTAATGTGTGTTTTTGTGCCTGACCGTTGAGTAGGTTGTCCACAATGTCTTGCATGACGGCTGCGACGTCTGATTCTTCCACGGGTCCGTAGGCAAATCTTCCTTGCGAAGTTTCCACTTCAACTAAAGGCTCCAACCAAAACAAACCGCGAGAACCATTTCTAACTAATGTGAGGTCAATAGTGTGCTCAGTTGCATAAGCGCTGATTGCGTTTGCTACGTCGTGCGCACCCAATGACAAGGCGGTACTTTCTCTTGGCACAAACATTTTAAAAGTCATGTTTATATCCCCTTGCTTGTTGTTTTATATTTGGAAAGAAGTGTGTCGAACTTATCATTACTCACACGGCCAAATAATTCATCGTTGATCCTGACATTAGGGCCAGTTGCGCAGTTACCTAAGCAGTACACCATATCGAGACTAAAGTTTTTGTCTTCTGTGGTGCCATGATAGTCAATTTCCAATCGTTCTTTTGCATGTGTTTCGAGGCTTCGGCTACCGCGAGCTTGGCAAGCTTCCGAACGACAGATTTGAATTTTATGTTGTCCAGGAACGGAAGTTCTAAATTGATGATAAAAACTAATGACACCGTGAATTTCTGCCGGTGTTTGATGTAGTTTTTTTGCGATTATATCTATTGTTTTCAGGGGTATATAACCAATTTCTTTTTGAATTTTATGCAAGATAGGTAGCAAAGCACCTTCTTTGTGCTTTAATGTGTCAATAATATTAACCACATTTGATAAATCGGAAGAAAAATCTATTTGCATGGTGTCTCCTAGGCGACTAACTCATCTTTTAAATATGAAATAAATTGCATATATAAATCTTGTATTTAGCAAAAATGTCATACACTATCTAACATGTTATAAAATTGTAACACCGATGCTGAATTATAAGAATATGAAATATATTTCTTATGTCTTTTGTCGGGTAAAATGCTTAAACCATAGCCAAATGACCCATAAACAGAGTATTAAAGCGTGCATGATAAAGTTGTAATAGCTAAGAGAATTTTTATAAAAGCCGCATGGCAGTTTTACGATGACCACGGTGAAACGGTCGACCCGCGTATATTTGTTTTGCTAAATACGATCCATGAATCTGGTAAGTTAACGAAAGCAGCGGATAAGATGGGCATGTCGTATCGCCATGTGTGGAATATATTAAAAAAGTGGACTGACTTTTTTGGATCTGAGTTAGTTGAATTGCAAAAAGGGAAAGGTGCAATATTGACGCCTTTAGGGGAAAAGCTGTTATGGGCAGAGCAACTCGTTAATGCCCGCTTTGAACCGCAATTAATTAGTCTTGCCTCTGAATTGAATCTGGAAATACACAGGAACTTAACTTTTAAAGAACCGCTGCTAAAAATCGCGGCGAGTCACGGTTATGCAGTTGCACTGCTGCCTGAATATACAAATAAATTTAAATTAAGTTTGCAGTATAGAACGACAGAAGAGGCGCTTAAAGCCCTATCAAACAGAGAGTGCGACATTGCTGCTTTCCATTTGCCAACTGAGATTGTTAACCCGCATTTAATTGAAATGCATAATAAGTATTTTAAGGCAAATACCTATAAGGTCATACGATTTGTAACGCGTACCCAAGGTCTAATGCTACAACGTAATAATCCAAAGGGCATAACAGGAGTTCAAGATCTGTTAGGTAAAGGCATAAAGTTTATTAACCGTCAGGAGACTTCGGGTACTCGTTTGCTCATAGATGAATTGTTTAAAAGAGCTAAAGTAAACACAACGGAAATTGCTGGCTTCGAGGACGTCGAGTTTACACATTCGGCTATTGCCGCATATGTTGCGTCTGGTATGGCCGATGCTGGAATAGGAGTGGAAACGGCAGCTCGACACTTTGGTTTGGATTTTTTACCTCTAACCACAGAGAACTATGTGTTGGTTTGCCACCAAAAATCCCTTAAAAAATTTGCTGTTCAGCAATTAATTTCTGAATTAAAAACCGAAAAATTTCAGAATGCAGTGCTGGGATTAGCTGGTTATAAGCCTTTTCATTGCGGTGAAGTTATCGATTTAGAAGACATCCTACCTTGGTGAAATTTAACCGGAAGGGTTTAAATACTAAGCTGATTTAGTACAGTGCAAAATTAATGAGCTCCACACTAAGTAAGCATAAAGCTCATGTATAGATTAGATAGAAGAACGGGTTGTTGCCATTTTCACAAATTAAAAAAAAAGCCGCTTTAGTTATTTTTAAAGCGGCTTTTTTAGTGAGTTAACGTTGACTTAAATTGAGCGTTTCCCTTCAGCCGTTTCAGGATGAGTATTGTGAACGTGGTGTTTTGCGTCTACTGGGCGAACCGTTAGGTTAGCGAAGAAGGCAATTACCAACAAGGCGGCCATGGCATACATGGTCGTATTGTACAAACTCGGCGTTGGGTCGACAGTACCAGGAGGTACTAACTCCATTAACTTGCTTACGGTGACTGTTTTAGCTGCTACCAATTCATTTAGCTGACTGACGGCGGAGCCAAATTTTTCTTGGAACGCAACCGGATCAATCTTAGAAACTAAATCATTAATGGCATCATTCAGTGACATATTCCTCAGGTACGTTATCGCGAACGGACCTAATACACCCGCAGTTGCCCACGCTGTTAACAAACGACCATGGATACCACCAACATGTAGAGTGCCAAATATATCGGCTAAGTATGCAGGTATGGTTGCAAAACCACCGCCGTACATTGTGAAAATGATCATCGTTGCACCATAGAACATCACCAACCACATAACAGATGGATCTGCGCTTACCTGTGACGCAGCGTAAGGTATTGATAAGTAAAGAGCGGTGCCCAACACAAAGAAGCAGTGATAGGTATTCTTTCTGCCAATAAAGTCAGAAATAGACGCCCAAAAGAACCGACCGCACATATTAAAGACCGAAATCATTAGTACATAGGTGCCAGCAAAAGCAGCTGTTGCAACAGTGGGTAAGGTTGAACCAAAGATATCTACCATCATAGTTTTAGCTACCCCGATTACGCCGATACCAGCGGTCACGTTAAAGCATAATACTATCCACAATTTCCAAAACTGAGGTGTTTTTATTGCTTGGTCAATATGTACGTCATGGTCGCTGATCATGCTTTTAGCTGATTCATCTTTAGCTGGTGGAGTCCAACCTTCTGGCTTCCAACCTTCAGCCGGTACACGGTACGAAAATGAAGCGATGATCATGACGACGAAGTAAGCGATACCAAGTGTTAAGAATGTACCAGCCGCGCCCGTGTTTCCACTTCCGACAACATAAATACCTGCGTCGCCTGGGAAGGCCATTGCTGAGGCTTCACCGGCGGTTGCGACTACAACTTCGACGAGACCGGTCGACGTTTCTGCAAAACGTTTGCCCGCTTCAGTAATTAACTTAACTGAACCTTCTGCACCCAAATAGGTAGGAGCCTCTGCAAATAACTTTAATAAAAAAGCAATTAATGGAGCACCTATCATAGCACCGCCACCAAAACCCATAATTGCCATGCCTGTAGCCATGCCGCGTTTGTCAGGGAACCAGCGTAAGAGAGTCGAAACAGGTGAAACATAGCCGAGCCCTAGACCACAACCACCGAGTGCGCCATAGCCTAGATATATCAACCATAATTGGTGAGTGGCTATACCAATACTGCCAATAATAAATCCGCCACCCCACAAAAATGCTGCAGTTACGCCTACACAGCGCGGTCCGACTTTTTCTAACCATTTACCCGCTATCGCCGCCGCTAAACCAAGAAACACGATGGCTACGGAGAATATCCAAACTACACTGCTTAGCGTCCAATCACCTGCAGAGCCTGTAACAACACCCAATTCTTTAATTAGTGCAGGGTTAAAGATACTCCATGCATAAACAGAACCTATACAAAGGTGGATAGCAATAGATGCTGGTGGGACTAGCCAACGATTAAACCCCGGTTTAGCAATAATTTTATCTTTCATTAAGAAAGAAAAAAATCCGCTGCTTGATGTAGACATGTGCTCTTACCTCGTAGTAATAACTATATAAAAATTGTTAAACGCTCAATTCGTCTTTGTAGAGCGCTCACATTTGGCTAACGTTATTCATATTTGATGTAAAAGATATCTACATTAAATATGTTTCAAACAGCGATGTTCGCTCGTTCTAACGTATCCGCTTGTGTGAACTTTTTGTGGATAAAAGAGAGAATAAAGATTTTGCACATTCTCATAAAAGCGCGTGTTAAATACATGCATTGCTATTATTTGTTTATTGGCCTAACAAGGTATGAAGTTAAATTCATATCTGTCACGTCTTTATTATTCGTTTACAAATAGTTTACATAAAAACTATATCACTGGAACAAGTAGATACAAATATGAAAAATAGTGCCTATTTGTTTAGTTGAAAAATTATGCTAAAAATTTGAACGATTAACAATTAATTAAATAAGTGTTTATGTCTGCTATCGCTTTCCAAAATGAAGATAAATCGCATTTTATATTGGTTTCGACTCAAACCAGTAGTTTGCGTCTACTAGTTCAGTTTGATGTTTCACAAAGAGCTAAATAGGTGATTTACTATCATTTGTTAGTTTTTTTAACAAATAATGATCTTTAGTAACAATTTATAGGGTTTGGCCGATATCATTTAAATTGTGTTCAGATTTATTGCTTAATTTATAGCTGCCCATTTAGTTTGACAGCGAATCGTTTCAGATATTTATTTACGGGGAATTCTTTATGGGGCTGTTTGCAACGTTACATGAGCGGGTTGAATTATCGTTCTTCAATAGTTTGAGCCGAAAGCTGGCGAGCTTATATATTTTTGTATTATTCGGCGTCGCGCTTATTTTTTTAACTACATGGCAGACCGATGTCATTCAGGACGCCCTTAGCGACACTGCCCTGTCTCCGGAGGCGATGGCGAAAGTCGAGCAAGCCCTATCTAATTTACGCAATACTCAAATTTTTATCACCTTGTTAATGTTAGGCTTTATTTCTTTTATGGTGTGGTACCTTCGCTTTTTAATAGCACGTCCGCTAAATCAAATGGTCGATTTGCTGTCGGAAGTTGCTGAGGGAAAAGGTGATCTTTCCAAGAATATGCCTGTGCTTACCCATGATGAAATTGGTAAATTAGCGTGTAAGTATAATCTTTTCTTGTCCGGGCAGAGGTCCATTATCGCTAACGTACAGTCGCTGACTATGGGGATTGCAATGGATTCAGCGAAGGCACTGAAAAGTATTGACGGTTCTCGTGTTATCACTCTTGAGCAGACGCGCGTTGCTGAAGAGGTCATGGACCAAAGTAGTGCTTCTGTTGTGCGTATTGCTGAAGTTGCAGAACAGACCCAAGCGATCTCAGGCACGATAAGCGACAATCTCGGCATGGCTCGAAGTTCTTACACGGAACTGGAGGACGTTAGTCACAAGATAAGCACAATTTCAGACCGTTTGGGGGAATTCAAGGGTTTGGTGGCAGGTCTTAATGAACGTTCAACCAGCATTAAGTCGATCGTCGGGATTATTCAAGACATCTCTGCGCAGACTAATTTGTTGGCTTTGAACGCCGCTATTGAAGCGGCAAGGGCAGGGGAAAGCGGTCGTGGGTTCGCAGTCGTTGCCGACGAAGTGCGCAAACTAGCCCAAAAAGTCCATCTAGCTACAGATGATATCTCTGAAAATATTGAGGCTATGTTGAAACTAGTGGGTGATACCCACGCACAAACCCTCGTTATTAGTGAAAGTACAGAAACTACAAGAGATGTTGTCATAAAAGCGTCGGATAACTTTGCGCAACTCGTAAGTGATTTTGAAACGACAACGAACAGTCTTTCAGGCATTGCTCAGCATATGGAACATGTCGCTACTAGTAACAGCGACATTAACTCACTTATGACTCAGATACACGAGGCGAGTCAACTGACGGATAACAATATGCAGGCTTCCTCAAAAGCGACCCGTGATTTAAGCGCAGTCGCAGAAAAGGTGCAGGGTACAATCGGCCGTTTTGTCCTGGGGCATGGTGAGTTAGATGCGTCGATTACTCGTGCAGGGCTTTGTCGAGATAAAATACAGTCTTCACTGAATAATCTGCAGGCGCAAGGCACAAAAATATTCGATAAATCTTATAGTTTGATTGCCGGTACAAACCCTCAGCAATATCGCACTGCTTACACCGATAAACTCATAGCAGCAGTGCAGAATGATTGTGATCAATTAGTCAAAGCCACTCCCGGCGGTAAGGTCGCATTTGTGGTTGATCAACAAGGCTATTGCCCGGTTAACAATAGTTGGTTTTCTAAAAAGCCAACGGGAGACCCATCAGTGGATCTGTTGAGCAGTCGTGACAAGCGTATTTTTAATGATCCTTCCGGCATGCGCGCTGCTGCTAACTCGGAGCGTTTTTTACTGCATACTTACGTGCGCGATACTGGCGAAATCATGACCGAAATAGACTCGCCCATTTTTGTAGATGGTCTTTTATGGGGCAACCTTCGCTTAGGCTTTGACGCAAGCAAAATGCTAGAGATCTAAAGAAAAAGTCGGTGGCATTTGTGGCGCCTAATGCCGCCCTTGGCTAAACAGATTAGATATGCACAATCACAGCGCATCTATCTCTAGGGCTGGGTCAGTCTTGCTATTGGTAATAATCGTGTCAAGACCAATTGCTCAGCTACCCTCATCTAGTTACTATGTTTCGCTAAGTTTGCTAACAAGCTATTACCGCTTGGATACCCCTAAATTGTCGCAACATCATTGATGCCATCGGAAACAATATCTAGGTTTGAGGTTGCATCGTTGACTGATTGATTTTTCCATAAATAATAAAATCGATGGGAATAAAGCATAAAATACTCTTTAAGCTAGAGGCTATAAACAGATTGGTCAACGTCAGGCAATGCTTCAAACGCAGGTTTTGCGAAATAGTATCCTTGGAACAAATTGATCCCTAACTCACGCAAAACTCTCAATTCATCTATGCTCTCAACGCCTTCTGCTAAAGTTGTAATACCCAACTCGCAGTTCAGCTCATGCATTTTGCGCACAATCGTTAATTTTATTGGATTAATATGAATATCCCGAATTAACGCCATGTCTAATTTAACGATATTAGGCTGAAATTCTGCTAGTAGGTTAAGACCTGCATAACCAGCCCCAAAATCATCTAGTGCTGTTTTAAACCCTTTGCTCTGGTAATAATTGATAATTTCACTTAAATGCTCATTGCTAGCGACTCTTTCAACTTCGGTCACCTCAAATAAAATCTTATCGATAGGGAAACCAAACTCTTGTGCTGCATTCAATGTTGTTTGAATACACAACTCGGGACGATACACAGCATTAGGTAGAAAGTTGATACTGACGTAAGAACGAATATCGAGCTTGGCCGCTAAGGCAATCGCCTTGACACGACAGCATTGATCAAAACGATATAGATTCTCATCGTTTACCTGACTGATTACTTCAAACGCAGATTGATTTTCCAGACCACGGACAAGTGCTTCATAACCAAAAATACACTTGTTATCAAAATCTACAATTGGCTGAAACGCCATTGTAAAATCAAAATTTAAGACATCTGCGTTCCTGCATTGTTGGCATGCTAACGATTGATAATCCTTAGGACCATCTTTATTCAAAGTTATTCTCCCAGCGAAACATATTGGCAGATAATGAATGATATGCCAAAAGAAGTAAACATTACTCCAGCTCACGTGCACTATAAAGTATTGTTTTTATGAAAAATTTAGCCTATCGAGGCTGGATGGGTTCAAGCACTAACTGCTTGTTATATAGTCTAATTACCACCTTTTCTGTAGTCAGTAAGCAATTTTTATTAATGAATAACTTTATTAATATTTTCTTTACATGCAATAAACTTTTGGAGTAGGTTAATAAATCGAGTTTATATATTCGAATTCATAGCGCTAATGATAATTAAAATAACAAACATTGAAATACGCGCTTTTAAAAACAACAAGATTTTTGGAAATCCTATGAAAAAACTGATCGAAAGCAAGCTAACTCCGTTGGCAGCAGCCTGCATCATGGCAATGAGCGCAACAGTTGTGCAAGCTCAAGAACGTTATGTCATTCAAATAGATAATAACGGCAAAGGCATTGTAAAAGCATTAACCCAACAAAACGGCGGCCGTATTAAAGTTGAAGGCGATGGTTTTATCGCCGCAGAATTTGATGGCTTCAGTCTCGAGCAAGTAAAAGGCGTGTTAAACAACCCCCATGTCAAACTAGTCGAAGTTGACCAGATTCGTAAATCGATGGCGGTATACAATGACGATGCGGGTAATCCGATGACCACTCAGGTAACGCCGTATGCGGTCTATCAGTCAGAGGCGAATCAAGTCACTTTTAATCCTAATGCAGGCATAAAGGTTTGCGTTATTGACTCAGGCTTGGATTCATCAAATTCTGATTTTGTCTGGAATAACATCACAGGTGATAATGACTCAGGTACAGGTAACTGGTTTGATGCAGGCGGTGAGCACGGCACTCACGTTGCCGGAACGATAGGCGCTGCGGACAATGGCTTTGGTGTTGTTGGTATGGCGCCTGGCGTCGAAATGCATATTATTAAAGTGTTTAACGCTGAGGGTTATGGTTATTCATCGGATTTATCGAAAGCTGCTCAACTATGTTCAGCAGCAGGTGCTGATATAATCAATATGAGTTTAGGTGGTGGCGGCGCAAACAGCACCGAAGAAAACGCATTTAAAGCATTTAGAGATGCTGGCGGACTTGTTGTAGCTGCAGCTGGAAATGACGGTAATACAACGCGTTCTTATCCTGCTGGCTATTCAGCCATAATGATGATTGGCGCTAATGATGCTGACAATAATATTGCTAGCTTTTCACAGTTTCCGAGTTGTGCAACGGGTCGCGGTAAACAAACAACTACTGATGAAACGATTTGTGTAGAAGTAACTGCGGGTGGTGTTAATACTTTGTCTACTTTCCCTGCTGGCTTAGCCACTTCTTCGGGCTTATCTGCCGATAGCACCAATTATGTTTCATCTTCAATGGAAAACACCGGGAGCGCTGCAGGACAAACTTTCTTTATGGGCACAGCTGAAGCTACTAATGCCGGCGCTGACGGGAAGATTTGCGTTATTGATCGCGGCGTGATTTCGTTTTTCGATAAAGTGAATAACTGTGAGCTGTCCGGCGGTATTGGTGCGGTTATTATTAATAATGAACCCGGAATTCTGAGCGGTACGCTAGGCACAACCAATACTACGAGTATTCCTGCTTTAGGTGCTGCACTAGAAGACAGAAGTGCTTTATTAGCTGCGGCAAATATGAATATTTCGATCACGTCTAGTGACTATGGATTTTTGAGCGGAACTTCAATGGCAACACCTGCTGTCGCTGGATTAGCTGCTCTAGTTTGGTCAAATCATCCTAGCTGCACAGGTGAAGATATTCGTGCTGCATTCAAGGCAACAGCCGAGGATGGTGGAGCCGGAGGTAAGGACGTTTACTTTGGCTATGGCATCGTGAAAGCTTCAGCCGCTGACGCCTATTTAACGGCCAACCCATGTGGTGGTACTGAGCCACCACCGCCACCGCCACCATCAGGCGATTTTAGTCTTTCGGCTAATGGCTACAAAAGTAGAGGCACTCAGGTAGTTGACCTTAGTTGGTCTGGCGCAACCACAAGTAATGTTGATGTCTATCGCAATGGACAACTTATTGCGGTTACGGCAAATGATGGTTCTTATACGGATGCATTAAATATAAAAGGTGGCGGTTCATACACATATCTAGTGTGTGAAGAAAGTTCATCAACCTGCGCTTCAAGCGTGCAAGTTGTATTTTAATCTTGAAAGAGTGCTAAACACAGTCAAACTGTCCTTTAACTTGCTGTGTTTAGACCTCTAATTACGCTTTTTCATCAATCGTGATGAATAAATAACTATCGAGTTGTAAAAAAAGAACCTTCATCAAGGTTCTTTTTTATTGGGTTTAAGATTTATATTAGTATTGGCTTACTGTTAGCAGGGGGTCGCATAAAAATCGTTTCACAATCATATTTATTCTTATAATGTTAATAAAACAAAAAGCGCATCGTTAGCGTGTAGCCTAAGATTTATCGAAAAAATGGAATCACATTTCTATGTCAATATCGCTCGATTTCAGTGGCTTGAAGCCCTTCTTCTGAGGTAAGCTTATGTTCGTGGAGAACAGGTATTAAAATAGCGTTGTATGAACTGTTTTATGCAAGAATTCGTAGATATTGGAATTTCTAAAACAACTAAGGGGAATACTATTAACTTACTAACAAAACTTTCGCTAAGCGTTGCATTGACGGCATTGTGCGCAACAGCTTTGGCACAAGAAAAAATCACTATGAAAGGAAGTGACAACAGCACAATTTATGCTGATGTTCTCGAAACCTTTGAAACACCATGGGCAATGGCATTTTTACCGGACGGACACGCTTTAGTGACTGAAAAAACGGGTAAGCTTTGGGTAATCGATAAGGCAGGCAAAAAGCGCTTTACGGTAGATAACGTGCCAAATACGACGGCCCGAGGGCAAGGCGGTTTGGGAGATATTATTGTTCACCCAGACTTTGCCAAAAACGGCACCGTATTTTTATCGATGGTTGAGCGCGATAGCAAAGATGACAGCTTGAGTGGGGCGATTGTGGAGCGCGCCAAGCTTTCTATAACGTCGAGCGGAGCATCGCTAAGCGAACGTAAGGTAATTTGGCGTCAAGCTCCTAAAATGACGGGTAACGGGCATTATTCTCATCGCCTCGCATTATCGCCTGATGGTTATTTGTTTATTACATCCGGAGATAGACAAAAATTCACGCCAGCGCAAAACATGGCCATGAATTTAGGAAAAATTCTTAGAATTAACCAAGATGGAACTTCACCTGAAGATAACCCGTTTTATGGAAATGGCGAAGTTGCCAATCAAATCTGGACGCTTGGACATCGTAATCCGTTGGGCATCGATTTCGATGCAGACGGGAACTTATGGGCGCATGAAATGGGACCTAGACACGGCGATGAGCTTAATTTAATTGAGCGTGCCAGAAACTACGGTTATCCAATTGTATCCCAAGGCGATCACTATTCTGGCGTGACCATTCCGAATCATGAAACTAACCCTGTATTTTATGCACCAACAGTCGCATGGGTTCCAGCGATTAGCCCTGCTGGGTTTATTATTTACAAGGGCGATAAGTTTAAAGATTGGACTGGCAATGGACTCATCGGTGGATTGTCATCCAAAGCGCTAGTGCGAGTTAGCTTTTCTGTACAAGAAGACCGCCCTATTTTAGTCGCAGACGAAACGGCTCGTTATGAGTGGGGCGAAAGAGTCAGAGAAGTCGAGCAGAGCACAGACGGTAATATATATGTGCTAGAAGACGGCACTACTGGCCGTTTGCTTAGACTGAGTTTACAAAAGTAATTCATCTCTACGTTGAGTCTGCTTTGCAAATTATAATAAAATCTTAAAAAGCGGGTGAAAAAGGAAGGTTGTTGTTCAAATACGGGTTTACCCTGAATAACGACCTTATTCGATAAGCGTATCATGTTTGCTTTGAAGAAAGTATTCACTAACTTAATCTTGCTTGCGCATAGCGAAGTAACAAATAGTGCCGCTGTAAACATCAATAAAAACATGCATCAAAATGGGTATGAAGATGTTACCCGTGAATAAGTAAACACCACATAGGACCGCACCCATTATGCTGGTGCGGACTACCTCTCGCCAACCAAGGTAGATGTGCCAAAAGCCAAAAATCAAACTGCTTGAAATGATTGCCGCGGCCATACCTAATTGACTATCGAGCACATTGTATAAATACGCTCTGAATAATAACTCTTCACAAATACCCGCAGAAACGGAGACCACGCATGTAAATACCCACATTTGAGATTTAGTCACCGGCATGAGGTCTACATAAGGTTTAAATTTAGCTGCAACCTCAGTTCTAAGCTCTTTACTCGAGACAATCGACCTAACAAGCAATATTAAATAGCCAATCGCAATGGTGATAAGCCCCAACACCACTGTGTTTTGCCAGTTCAGTGCAAGTTGTAATCTAAAGTCTGATACCGAGAGGCTTTTTGTGTAGTACAAATAACAAAGCAGAATAGTTGGCACCCAAAGTACTAATGTAATTTTAGTATACTCAATATTTTTGTTATCTGATTTATATCTATTTAGGACTATATCCAGTATCGGATAGAAAAAGATAAATAGTAAAAGTAGTATTTCGAAAGAGTCCAAATTACTGTTCTCCGTTTGTCTATTAATATATATTATTCACGGTATTTCGTCTTAGGAACAAACCTAAGAAAATAGGGAAATAAGTATGTCACAAATTGAAAAAGCGACAAGCGTGCTCACCATACTCTGTTTATTTTTAATGGTTAATGCCCATGCGTCAAACACTAATATTAAGGAAAATGTAATGCTTACGACTGGAACCTTTGAAGTACACGTTCAACCTATGTCGAACGATGAGGCTGATGCTGGGCGAATGCTCATTAACAAAAACTATTCTGGTGATGTTGTTGGAACCGGAATAGGTCAAATGTTAAGTAAGCGAACCTCTATAGAAAATTCAGCAGTTTATGTCGCTATAGAAGAATTTACTGGCACAGTTGATGGACGCAATGGTTCATTTTCTCTCTACCACGTAGGAGTCATGAATCGAGGAGATAATTCTCTATCTGTAAATATTATTCCAGATTCCGGCACTGAGGATCTAGTAGGTATTTCTGGTTCTTTAGAAATAACTGCTTCTGAAGGGGCTCACTCATATATTTTTAAATATGAAATTGCGCCGCAAAAATAGGATTGATTTCAGTTTAGCAAAACAACTTTCGATAAAATCAATAATTGTCTGCCGTAATGGCAATTCTAATGCGATTTCAATCAGCAGCTTAATTTCGAGCAAAACTCACTAAACTGCCCAACGCGCGTTTCGAATCCTCAAAGTTATGCGCGATAGTTTGAAAAACATGAAACTGTGAAGCAAAAACCTCTGTTGTGGTTGGCACATTCTCTGCTGTTGCTCGTTCAGCAAATTTAATAATTTGATCAAAAAACACCTCACCTCCTGCTACTTGAATATGCATTGGTGGTAGTCCACCGAGCTGCGCTAGTGAGAAATTCACTTTTGTGTCCATTGGGTCTGCGCCTTGTATATGCTGCGCATAACCTTTGGCCAATATATCTAAGGTAAACATGTCGTTGGGCTGGTTGCTTATCATTGTGCCCGATGATGAGATTGGGTCAACCCAAGGAGAAATTAAACCTAGTCCGTGGATCTTCGAGCGTAAACTGTCACCGCCGTGCAAACAGGCGGAAATACAGAGTGCGCCGCCAGCAGAGTCGCCCATTAATATGAGCTGCTGATTTGGATGCTGCATCGCAATTTCACTTATTGCGGCGTAACAGTCTTCTTGCGGCACTGGAAAAGGAAACTCTGGACTGAGTCGATAGTCTAACGAATAAGTGAGTAGTTTACTTTTATCAGCAAGGCGGGCCACGAACGCTAAGTAGGCTTTAGCACTGCCTGTAACATAGCCACCGCCGTGAATGTACACGATGATACGTGATATATCAGTGTCGAGAGCATGCGGAGAGATTTTCTGTGCAGGTACCTCAGCCAGTTTAATCGCTTCAACATCAATTCGCTGCATCGCTGAGGTTTTGGAACTCACTGACTCAATTACCTTGCGAGACCATTGAGGCCCCTTCTTACCAGCAGCTAGAAAGAACTGTTTAAATAAGCGCGCGTAAAACTCAGTTTTCCAGTCGCGGCCAGCCATGCGTTTCCTATAAATCAGCATGGAAATTAGGGTAATAAAACTTAAATACAACATTGCCATGGGGAGTCCTTTATGAATTGCGGATCATATCTGCACATTTTTCACCAATCATAATAGAAGGTGCATTGGTGTTGGCGTTGATAATTGTTGGCATAATTGAAGCATCGGCTACACGTAAACCGTCAATACCATGTACACGCAGCTCGTGATCGACCACCGCCATGTCATCATTGCCCATTTTGCAGGTTCCTACCGGATGATATATGGTTTGAACATACTTATTGATGAAGGTTTTTATTTCTTCATCAGTTTGTACATCTGGGCCAGGTAAGAATTCTTTTCCGCGCAGTTCATTAAGGGCAGGTGAGGCTATGATTTTACGGGCAATTTTCACACCTGCTATTAGGGTGTCATAGTCACTTTCATTTTGAAAAATGTTGTGATCAATGAGCGGTTTAACGCTTGGATCTGCCGAGGCTAATTTAACCGTTCCAGTGCCTTTGCTCTGCACGAGAGAAGGCAGAATAGTGAAGCCATCAGAACCGTCTGTAGGATTGCCTGCACCATCTAAAATAAAGTAACCTGGAGCAAAGTGGAACTGTAGATCGGGAGCCGTAGACTTAGGATTAATTTTTAAAAAACCACCCGCCTCAGCAATATTAGACGTTAGCATGCCTTTGCCTTTTGCATATAGTGCGGCTTGTTCTTCGCTTCCAGCTTGGGAAAGACTGATAGTTTGCGTGCAGCTATATGCCACAGGCATCATAAAGTGATCTTGAAGGTTTTGGCCGACGCCAGGTAAATCTTTAAGCACATTAATGCCATGCTCTTTCAAATGTGCTTTAGGGCCGATACCTGAAATCATCAGAACTTGCGGTGAGTTAATTGTGCCGCCCGACAGGATGATTTCTTTACGCGCTGTTACGGTGTGCTCTTTTCCATTGGCAAGAAACTTAACACCCGTTGCACGACCATCAGTGATTATTATTTTGAGCACCATTGCGTCTGCTTGTGCCGTGAGGCGACCAGCATCAATTGCTGGATGTAAATAGCTGACAGCTGCCGACTCTCTGCGTCCATTTTTCTGGGTGACCTGATACATCCCAATACCCTCTTGGTCGCCATCATTGAAGTCGAAGTTCATTGCATATCCGGCTTGTTTGGATGCTTCCAGCATTGCAATTGTAATGGGATTGGGGTCATTAAGGTCACACACATTGAGTGGGCCACTTCCCCCGTGGGCAGCAGACTCACCGCGAGAATTACTTTCAGACCTTTTGAACATAGGCAGCACGTCAGCATAGCTCCAACCAGGATTGGTCTCGCCCCAGGTATCATAGGTTGATGCATGCCCGCGCTGATAAATCATCGCGTTTATTGAGGAGCTACCGCCAAATACCTTGCCTCGTGGAACATAGAGGGTGCCGCCGTTCAACGCAGTTTGTGGTTCAGATGTGTAGTTCCAATCCAGCGGTGTTTTGAACAAAAAAGGGAAGGTCGCAGGGATATGAATATAGTCATTGCTGTCGGCAGGACCTGCTTCCAACACCAGCACTTTATTCGCAGGATCTTCTGAGAGACGAGCAGCTACGGCGCATCCAGCGGAACCAGCACCAATCACAATATAGTCATACTCTTCGGATGATGTTGCTTGCGCATGAGCTGCGCTTAAGAAAAGAGGAGCTTGCGCCGCCATACCGATTGCTGCTGCTATTTTTAAAAATTCGCGGCGTGAAACCCTACCTGAGTTGAAGTCGCGCTGGAGCTGTATCTCTTTGGTATTTCTGATATTGCCTTTAGCGGATACGTTTTTAAAAAATTGTCTTCGCTTATTATCGTTATTTGACATAGTGGCTTTCCTAATTTATTCCTAACTTACTTGGATAGAAAATAGCACGTTATATGTCAAAGTTAAATTTTTGTTAATATATTGAAATGGATAGGTTTATTTCATGAAACCTGGCCCCTTGATTTTTTTGGTGTTTAGTATGAATATTTCTTTAGTAGATCTTCATATATTTGGCTTTGTTTGACTTTTTGGAGTTGTGCATTAAATTTTGCTAGTTGGTCTTGCGTTATTCCTTGCTGACTAAACATCACGTATATGTTGCCGGTTTGAATAGTAATACCCTGTGCGACAATAAGGTCTGACAAAGCTTTGCGTCTTAACATCGAGGCGCCGACAAAACTATCCTCAAGAAATCCATCAATGTCTTGATCAAGAAGACGAGCAATATTCAATTCTCCCATAATGGCATTTTTAAAAAACTGAGATTTTTCGGGATCATCCAACAAGGCTGCAACTTCTTCACCATACAAATAATCCGAAACTACGCCAATGCGACTGCCGCTTTCAATAAATTCAGATAGCGTTTTATAAGCCGCTCTTTTTTCCTCACCGCTACGAATATACAAAGAGAATTCTTCCATTCGATATGCATCACTGAAAAAGGCGAACTGCTCTCTGGCGTCAGTTTTTGAGGCTCCAAGCAACATATCGATATTACCTTGCTTCAACAAACTAAGCAGATCGACCCATGTGCCTTGTTGGTATGTGATGTTGCAGCCAATGGCTTCGGCGACACCTGTTATAAGCTCAATATCCAAGCCGGCGACTCTTCCGCCCACGTCAGCATATTGATAGGGTTCCCAAGCATCAAAACCCAATACCAAATTACAATCGTCGTCGACGATAGCTGGCTGCTCTGCAACTACGATAGGATCAGTCTGGTTACTTTCAGTGCTAGCAGCATCGTTAGCGACTTTTTCAGGTTGAGGTGTACAAGCGGAAATAAAAAATATTAATAGCAGATAGCTAATTTTCATAATTTTTGCTCCTTAAACTTTGTTATAAGTATAAGAGACAATTTTAATTTCGCTAATTTATTGACTAGGCGCTAAAACGGAGAGTTTTCAAGCTTACACAAATAAATCTGCTGCCGTTATTTGCGCCTAACTGGTTAATACTGATTTCCTCGGGCTTAGCTCCCTAAAAGAGATTCAAGAAGGTCATCTATTTCAAGTTTAAGGTCTTTATCTTCAATTTTGTTAGCACTAATTTTTGCATCCTGAAGGTTTTTGATTGCTGCCTCTTTCTGACCCAGTTCTACTTGCAGTGTCGCCATAGAAAATGCGATGGACGAGAGATGGTCCTTAGAATTAACCGCAATGGCTTTTTGCAGGGCTTTTTCATAGGCAACTACAGCTTCCTCTAAATCCTCTGTGAAATCAGCGAGTGTTTCCCATTGCTCAGGATGATCTTTGTTTGTATTTTCGTTATCGATGCAAATAGCTTTTAGCTCGGCAAAGTGTAAATCAAATATTTCTTTATTCTCGTCAGTAGCGGCCTGCATTAATTTTTCAGACAGCTGATATACAGACTTATATATTTTGGTATTAACCATGATTAATCTTCTTTTTAGTTTATTTTTGTTTCTTGCGTAGCATTCTCTGTTGCACTGACATCTTCTGCGGTGTGCACGGGTGCTGCCTCTTTATCAGAAGGTGTTGACGCTTCATTTTGCTTACCAGAAGGGTCGGTGTAAGCGTTATTCAATTCTTGCACATAGCGATCGGCGTTAGTGAATACTTTGCGAAGTGTTTTTTTAGAACGCCAACTCCAACCAACAGGACTGGTGCGAAAGATGCTGTTCCAAAAACCAGTATTGCGTGCAAAAGCATTAATGATTCCTTCGCGTCGCTCTGCGCCAAGATCACTGGCGTTGACCGGAATAGTCTTGCTAATTTTCGCGGCAGCGCTTTTTTTGATCAGCGCATAAATCCAAATTAATACGATAATAAATGGTACACCAGCAATCGCCGCCGTTTGCCACGAACCAATTAGCCAATTTAACCAAGGTGCGCTATTTAACTGGCCATATATACCCGCGACAGCGGCACCAACTATTAGTGGAAGTATAAATAAAGCGCTACGCCACGCTACGCCGCTAAGCCACTTTTTCTTCAACGCTACTAAGCGCGGCACCAGTTCGTCTTCTATCTGATGCGCAGTGCGCTCTAAGTTAGCTACAATACGGTAAAAGCGCTCAACCTTTACCTGACCCATGCGTGCATAGATTTCAGTCAAATCGGCATTGCTTTTTGCTTCTAATCTTTCGCGAACTCGGTCGTCTTCAATTGGTCGTGCTTGCTCTGGGTTAAATATAGTGTAGAACTTACCCGCGGTGAGCCCCTTTTCAGCAATTGCGCGCTGCCATGCACCCACGACCTCTTCTGGATTGTCTTCAGTGGCAGTAGTATCAATTTGATTGAGGATATATAGAAATTTATTAGCGTCACTGCGTGTTACGGTTTCGCCAACTAAATGCTGCAATGTATCACGCATTGCGCCAGGCTCTGGGCGACGAGCATCGAATAATACCAATACTAAATCGGACATATTCATAATGTGGTCAGTGATACGCAAAGTGGACGTTCGCTGTGCGTCAGCATCAAAACCGGGCGAGTCTATTAGTATTTGGCCTCGTAGAATGTCGCTAGGACAGGTTTTTAGCTGCAGGTAACTGTCAATGCGCGCGCCTTCGCTGGGAGATACTTTTTCTAATTCTTCACGCATTTGATAAAAAGGAAAACGGGGATCCGCGTCAAGTGCTATGCCGGGCAAACTACGAGACTCTTTATCCTTTGAATAGCACATAACGGTGAACTTATCATCTACCGCTTGGGTGCCACTCTCTTGAAGTTTCACGCCAATATAACGATTTATAAAACTCGACTTGCCTGCAGAAAAAGTACCAAGTACAGATATCATAGGCCACCAAGGTACATGAAACGCAAACGACTGGTCAGTTTTTAACAGCCCTAAGCGATAGGCAACGCGGTCAAGCTTACGAAAGCTTTTCACTACCTCAACCAAGAGTTGATTCTCAGTTTTTAAGTGCACCTCTAGTTCGTTTAAGCGCTGTTTTACTTGTGAGTTAGGACTAGGCATTGAGCATTCTCTTATCTGTGGGGAAACCATAACGGGCCGACTACATTATGACCCTCTTTTCAAAACATACGTAACTTATTTACTATGCTTTGTCGGTCGCGGCTCTGTATTAACTAACGTTATCACTTTTTTAATCTACTTATTTAACAATAGACTAATCTCCGTCGCCTGCACAGGCCTAACTAAACGCTCAATTTCTTGGCCATCACGCATCAGCACTAAGGTTGGCCAGAGCTTTACTTTAAAAGCGCGGCCCAAGGATTTCCCTTTACCGTCATAGACTTTAATATGTGGCAGCTCGGTATGAGCTTCTACCGCTTCCTTTATGGCGGGGCTCGCTGCCTTACAATGTCCGCACCAAGGCGCACCGAATTCAATAAGCACAGTGCCTTTTATTTCGCTTACCTGCTCATATGTTGGCGCATCTTCTGAATACTCAGGGTTAAAGCCTTTGCTGCCAGCTTTCATAAGTTCTCCTAATGTTCACGATTAAAATACCATCTGCACAGCGATTAGTTTGCTTTATGTTCGACAACTAATTGCTGATAGATTGTTGATTTAATTCAAAGCTAGACTATCTTTTTAATTAATATGGACCTTTTTTATATATCGCAACTTTCATCGTAACAATATCCAATGGAGAAATGTAATGTCATCTAAAGAAGCATATAGAAGAAAAGTGGAAGCTCAGATGGACGAATGGCAGGCTGAAATTGACAAGCTGGTAGCGCAATCTAAAGGGAAGGAAGCAGACTCCGAGATTCAGTACAACAAATGGATTAGAGAGCTCAAGTCAAAAAAGGCAGCAGCTCAGTCCAGGCTCGATAATGTAAATAAAGCCAGTACGGATGCTTGGGAAGACTTGAAAGATGGTGTTCAAAAAGCCACCAATGATCTAAGCGATGCCATTAAATCTGCTAAAAAACACTTTTCTTAAGCACTTTATTTTACTTGAATTTTAGGGTGTTTAATAAAATGAAAGGTCCTAATTTAATAAACATCCTAAAATCTTGTTGTCTCTGCAGCACAATGCAACTTCATCATATTAGCACGCTAAGTTACTAATAAACTAAGTCGAATTCGTTATTGCTTCTCAATGCTTATTTTAATACACAAAACGCCAAAAAATCCCCCTAGGTTGAATCAAGTCCGCATAGCGTTTATCATTACCAGCGTATATTTCGCTAACTCACATGTCGGTGTGCTGCAATTCAGCTAATCCATTCTGAACTTCCCCTCGTTACATTACAGAACGCCGATGGTTAATTAAAAGGCAATCGTATTTAATATCAACACCTTTCGTTGCCGTAATTTATGCATAGCAAACATGAGGTATTTAAATGAAACAGACAGACCATGCAACACCAGGCTTACTACTTGCATTGACGCCTGTCGTATTAACTCTGCTTATTCTCGGGACACAAATTTTCTACTTCGGTGTTTTCGAGCCGCACATTCCACTTGCCATAGGTTTAGCCATTACAAGTATTGTTGGTATCAAGCTTGGGCTGAAGTGGAAATTTATTGAGAAAGGTATTTTTCACGTTATTCATGTCGCATTGCCCTCCGTATCTGTATTAATAACAGTTGGGATGATCATTGGCGTGTGGATTGCGAGTGGTACTGTTCCTAGCATTATTTATTATGGTTTAAAGCTACTTTCACCAGAAATATTCCTGGCTGCTGGCATGGTTATTTGTGCCGTAGTTTCAGTTTCTTTAGGCACTAGCTGGGGGAGTGTAGGTACTGTCGGTTTGGCTTTGATGGGTATTGGCGAAGGCTTTGATATTCCTATGTATTGGACAGCTGGAGCCGTAGTTTCCGGTGCATTTTTCGGCGATAAGATCTCACCACTTTCTGATACAACCAATTTAGCTCCTGCGGTTACGGGCACAGACGTTTTTTCTCATATCAAAAATATGATGGCAACGACTATCCCAGCGATGCTGATCGCCCTTATTATTTATCTCTTAGTTGGATTTTTTGTTATTGATACGCAAAGCGTTTCATTTGAACAGATTGAGGGAATTACGAGCACACTAGATGAGAATTTTTATATTTCAGGCTGGGTATTGTTACCTGCATTGGTCGTGATGGGTTTAGCAATTAAGCAATATCCACCGATCCCATCCTTATTCGCTGGTGTTGTCGTTGGTGGTGCAACTGCAATGCTGGTACAAGGACAAAGCCTGCAGTCAATTTTTGACTATGCAAACAATGGCTATTCAATAAGCACTGGTATTGGTGAAATCGACAGCTTGTTAAATCGCGGTGGTATTCAATCAATGATGTGGACAATCTCTTTGATACTCATTGCATTGGGGTTTGGCGGCGCACTAGAAAAAACAGGCTGTTTGAAATCAATTATTAATGCCATTAAAAGTAAGGTCAGTAGCTTTGCTGGTACGCAAACTGCCGCTATTGGAACCGCTTTTGCGACCAACCTCGTTGCCGGTGACCCATACCTGTCGGTAGCCCTACCCGGAAGAATGTATTCACCGGTTTACCGCGGCATGGGCTATTCAACGCTGAACCTGTCGCGCGGAATTGAAGAAGGTGGCACATTAATGTCTCCTCTAATTCCATGGAATGCAGGTGGTGCGTTTGTAATTTCTGCGCTGGGATTGGGCATTGCTGAAGGCAATATTGAGAACCTCTTATACATCCCCCTAGCCTTCGCTTGCTGGACCGCACCACTCATCGGTATCTTCTATGCTTACACCGGCTTATTTTCGCCCAAAGCAACGGACGAGGAGAGAGAAGGCTGGGAATCATCTGGTGAGTCTATTGCAGAATTTAATGACGACGGCACGCCCAAAGTGGAAGATGAAGCCGAAAAATCTGAGCAAGCTGATTCGGAAGACGAACCAGTAAAAAATCAGACTTAATACCCACTATCTACGTCGCCAACGCTAGTATGTGGGATATTTCTAGCGATGTAACTCCAAGCGTTTGCTTATTAATGGGATTAAGTTTCGCGGGCTTGCAAATGGCTCGAAAAGCAAAATAAACTCAATCTGAAATAATTATAAGAAGGTTTGTTGTCGAACGGCAACAAACCTTTTCTTTACGCTTTTTTCTGTTTTTTTAAGTAATTATTAAGGGAGTCAGTAACCCGCTGTGAAGTAAAGGGTTTTACGATAAACCCGTTTGCACCGCTAGCAATTGCGTTTTTAACATTTTCAGATGAGTTCTCACCTGACACCATTATTACCATTAGTTTTGGATACACTACACGAATATTCTTAAGCACATCAATGCCGCTAATCTCGGGTAAGTTGATGTCCAAGTAGACCAGATCAATTTTTTGCAATTCGATTTGTTGGATGATTGATTGACCAGTAGATGAGTGATAAAAAGCCGCTTTTATCGACCGACTTTGGGCATTAATACAGTTCGACAATGCCGCCCTGAGAATCTCTCTGCTGTATTCCACGTCATCTATTAATAAAATATTGATGTTTATGCTCATTCTAGTTCTCTCTTGTCATTCTCATTTAGGAGAGAAGCAATTTTATTGTTTAGTTGAATACAATGTTGCACGCCCTGCTCAAGCTGATCCTGTCGTAATAGTGTTAAACAATGCTCGGCCAAATCAGTTAAATCACCGTAGCCTACACTACCTGCAGTACCCTTTATCACATGTATAACTTTTATCAGATTGTCATAGTTTGCGTTCTCTATACTATCGGCAATCGCGACGTGTTGTTTATGTAATTCAGTAAAAAATAGTGTTTTTAATTTTGGTGTTGTCGCTATAAAACGAGGCGGGCTTGATTCTTGAAGATTATTTTCCTTAATCGATTCCCTCAGATGTTGGGCTATTACTTGATAAAGTTGACTAATATTAATGGGAGTCGATAAAGTACCGCTGAAGCCAATAGCAACGTACTCTTCGATATCAGAGGCGGTGTTATTTGTAGTTAGTGCATAAGCTGGTATGTCAATGCCCAGTTGTTGCAAGCATGCCATGGTCTCTTTGCCATCCATAACGGGCAATTGAATGTCCATTAGAATCAAGTCAAATTGACCAGATATCGCTTTTTGCAGAGCCTCTTGGCCATTTTCTACCAAATCGACAGTGGCCTCAGTTTTTTCAAGAGCGTTGGTAATCAAATCTTGATTTAGTGTCGAGTTTACAGCCAATAGGATATGCCCTGCTAAGCTTGATACTTGCAAAGACTTTTCCATTAAAAGTGGCTTATCTTCCTTGAGAGCTGCACTTTCTTTTTTGAAACCTTTTGTTAGTTTTTCATCTGCCATATTGCTATATGAGGCTCTCAAAGCGCCGATTTATTAACACTGAAAAAATCGTCATCTAGTGATGAGTTGTCAGTAACTTATTCGATATCTATTTAAAGAGAATAAACGAAGTACCTGACCTATACAACATACGACAGTTTTACAGAGTAAGCGACGGTTCAAAATTGACTAAATTAGTTAAGTTCTCTGCGTGTCGGTCTGTTCATTGTCAGTCAGAATTTTTAGCAGTATGCTATGAGGCCTTATCATCTGTATGTCTTTTGCGAATAGGAAATTTTATGTCAGTTTACGAAATTAAACACCCGCTCATACAACACAAACTTGGCTTAATGCGCGCCTATGGCATAAGCAGTAAAGATTTTCGTGAGTTAGCGAGTGAAGTGGCTAATTTATTAACTTATGAAGCAACTCGAGATCTTGCCGTAGAAGGCATTACGATTAAAGGATGGGCGGGAGATGTCATTCCTGTTAGTCAGATTAAGGGTAAAAAAATAACCGTGGTGCCCATATTACGAGCAGGTTTGGGCATGTTGGATGGCGTGCTGCGCTTAGTGCCCAACGCAAAAATTAGCGTGGTGGGGCTTTATCGAAATGAAGAAACGTTGCAGCCTGTAGCTTATTTCGACAAGGTGGTGAGCGACATTGACTCACGTATTGGTCTTATTGTTGACCCCATGCTCGCTACTGGTGGTACATTAATCGCCACCATTGACTTACTCAAAGCGAAAGGCTGTGAGCATATTCTTGGTCTGTTTTTAGTTGCCGCACCTGAGGGTATCCAAGCAGTACAAGCGGCTCATCCCGACGTGGATATCTATGTTGCGGCTATAGATGAACGCTTAAATGAGCAGGGCTATATTTTACCTGGCCTTGGCGATGCGGGTGATAAAATTTTTGGAACGCGTTAGTTTCTTTAATTAACCAGAGTAGCGATGTCATGGTGTTAACAAACGAAAGCCGAAATCATGACGCAACTACTGTTTATTTAGCTAAAAACTGATGTGCTTGCAAGCCAGAGCATTGTCTCTGTAAGCAATTAACTATATAGTAAATTCCGTACGAAATTTCCACAAATAAAAGTGGTGAGAAAAAATAATGAGCAAATCAGCTTTACTCTTAGCTATTTCACTAATGGCATCCAACGCTGCCTTTAGCCAGTCTAAAGAAATAGTCGCATCCTTCGGAAGCACCTTGCCCCCTTATGTTATGGAAGATGGCCCTAGCGGAATATTGGTCGATTTATTAAAAGACTGCTTAGAACCTTCAGGCTATAAAGTAAGGTCTAAGTTACATCCTTATGCGAGACGTCTTGTTGAATTTGAAACTGATTCAGTTGATGTGGTCACCGACGTTAATGAAAAGGTTATCAACGACAAGAAGCTTGAGGGTTACTACACCGGATATGTGTACGCCTATGAAAACTTTCTTTTCTCACTTGCTGATAGGAAGCTTGAAGTAAAGACGATTGAAGAACTATCTGAATATTCTTTGCTTTCATGGCAGGGAGCAATTGCGCACATTGGCGGCAAGTATGCCGATATGGCAAAGCAGCATAAAAATTATAGCGAAACATATAATCAAAAAAACCAGTTGAGAATGCTATTCAGCAGACGAGTAGATTTTGTTCAAATGGACGGCAATATTTATGAGTATTATCGACAACAGATGTTAAAAGAAAGTGGACTTGATGTAACGGTTTCGGTAAATATATTACCTCTATTCGGAAAAAGTCCTAACGGTTTTATGTTCAAAACCGAGGCAGCAAGAGATGCTTGTGTTGCCAATTTAGAGAATGTGAAAAAGAATAAAAAGTATAAAAACGTGTTGTATTTCGATACCGAATGATAGCGAAACAAGAAGCACTAGCTATAAACATTTTGAGAGTTGCAGCATCTTAGGGCAGTAAGTTTAATGAGAATCATTGATTACGTAGGCAAATCGTTAGCGCTAACTCAAGCCATAGTGGCTTTAGTGCTTAGCATTGTAATTGGGCTCTCAGTAAGTGGGGTTTCACTCAGCATTCAAATTTCTGAACAGCGTGAGGAAGCACTCAGTTTAGCGCAAGAAATTCTCACCGCAGCGGAAGGTGGAGCTGCGAACGCAGCTTGGACTCTCGATCCTGTTTTAGCCCAACAAGTTGTTGGCAGCATGACTGCGTTAGGCATGGTTCAAGATGCTGTGCTCTTTGGTGAAGCCAAAAATATTCTCGCTGAATCACATAAGTCTATCGCAGAAAGCACACCTACAATGGACTGGGTTATTGCTAATTTCATTGGTGAGGATATTGGAGGTGAAAGAGACTTATTTGTCGAAGTGAATAGCACGAAGCGCAAGATCGGCGTGCTTTCAATAAGGCTAAACTTGCTCCCTATTGCTCACGAGTTTTTGACCTTTGCGGCTAGTGTTATTATCGCTAGCTTGTTACAGGCACTGATGATTGCTTTAATACTGTTATGGCTGTCTTCTAATTTGTTAACCTCACCTTTGCGTCGTATCACTGAATCGATATCGAAAATTGATCCAGAAGATCCCGACGAGCTTGCTCTATCGACCTTAACGATTAATCAAAAAAATGAAATGGGCCAGTTGTTAACTCATATCAAACAAATGCTAAAAGGGCTCATTGCTGCACAACTCCAACTCCGCCACCTGGCTACTAGAGATCCTCTAACAGACAGGCTTAACAGAACGTTAATAGCTGATAGACTATCGCAAGCAATTGTTACTGCGAAACGCACGAACACAAAAGTTGCTGTGCTGTTTGTTGACATGGATCGCTTTAAAAATATTAATGATTCTTTAGGGCACGACGTTGGGGATATTCTGCTTATTGAAGTGGCCAACAGGCTAACCAATGTGCTCCGAGGTAATGATTCAATAGGGCGCTTAGGTGGTGACGAGTTTCTTGTTGTCATTGAAGGAATGAATGAAATTAATGAATTAGTGCATACCGTGCAACGACTTGATAATGCGTTAACGCAGCCCTATTTTTTACAGGGGCGTGAAATTCGTACTTCAGGAAGTATTGGTATTTCGATTTATCCTGATAATGGCCAAGATACAAGCAGATTAATGCGTTGTGCAGATTTGGCGATGTATGAAGCAAAAAGTAGCGGAACACATTGGCACTTTTATGCCAAAGAAATGGGCGAGAAAGTCGAAACGCGCTTAAAAATAGAGCAAGCGTTAAATTATGCTGTTGAGCGCAACGAATTTCACCTAAATTTTCAACCAAAACTGAGCTCTCAAAACGGGAAGTTGGTTGGTTGTGAGGCGCTAATACGCTGGAATAATAATCCAGAGCCGATTTCAGTAGAGGGCTTTATTAAAATCGCCGAAGAAAGCGGCTCAATTATTGCCATTGGTGATTGGGTACTTGAGACAGCGTGCCGGCAAATCAAAAGCTGGGAACCTGAGTTCGGCGGCATACCTATTGCTGTGAACGTTTCTGCTCGACAGCTGCAAGAAGAGACTTATGTGGATAGAGTGTTGTCCATTATCAAAAAGTACGATGTTAACCCGAAATTAGTTGAACTAGAGATTACCGAGACGGTATTGATGAAAGAGTTTGATGAGAGCTTTTTTGCCTTAAAACAACTGCGAAAGCATGGGATAACAGTTTCGATTGATGATTTTGGAACCGGCTATTGTTCGCTTTCCTATCTTTCTCGCCTGCCGGTTGATACGCTGAAAATTGATCGTTCTTTCATCTCTGGCGATCAGCCTTCTATCGCTGTTCTGGAAATGATCGTTGCTATGGCTAAAGCTCTCGGGCTTAAAACCGTTGCTGAAGGGGTTGAAACACAGGAGCAAAAAGATTGGTTGATTAGGGAAGGTTGTGATTATTTGCAGGGCTTTTTGATCAGCAAGCCCGTTTCTAGCGAAGAACTAGCGAGCCGATTTTTGCATGAATTTAAAAAATAGAGCAATCTCACTTCAACGCACATTTATTTTTGTTTGATCGTTATTTAGCGGCGGTTAGCATTGGTTTAAACAGGGGACCTTAAAAATACAGATTATCGAGAGTTGTAATCGTTTCTGGCGCCAAAACTTTTAGAGTAGCTGCGTGTTGAATAGTCACATAACAATTTATTAAAGCTGCTCAATATTGTATTACTTGCAGCAAGACAAGGCCAAAATGCTATCTAGAATAAAAACTGCTTTTGCTGCAGATGCAGAGATGAAACAAGACCCGTCTTTGCACAGACGCCTAATTATGACGGCTGCCATACTTATAGTTACTACCTTAACGTTTGCCGCATTTGCCTTTATAAACTTTGAACCTAATAACTATCTTCTATCAATAGTAAATTTGATTGTCTCAATTTCTACAGCGCTGGCTCTTTATTCACTTATTGTTAAGAAAAGTTTTTATTTTGCATCCTATTTTGTCACTGCTCTATTATTCACTTTTTTAGTTATTTTTTCGTACTTTGCTGGAAATCAAAGTTTTGGACTTATTTGGACTATTTGTTATCCATTATTTGTTATTCCTATATTAGGCTTACGTAATGGGATGATAATGGTTGTCCTTTTTTATTCCGTCATTATACCGATGGCTTACCTAGGTATAGGTGAATGGGACTATGGCTTTTGGGATATAAAAGGATTTGTTAGATTTACTATCGCCACTTTAGCTGTCGTTTACACTACCTGCTTTTTTGAAGTATCAGCAAACTCGGCTTACAAAACTATTCAAGAAATAAGGGAAAAAGAAAAGGTTCATCTTATCGCATTGGAAAAACTCTCAGTTACTGATCAACTTACTGGTTTGAGTAATAGACGATATTTTGATGATCACTTAGCAATCGAAAGAGAAAGGGCCAAACGGCAAAACAAGACATTGAGCTTAATTATGGTTGATATCGATCATTTTAAAAAAGTTAACGATGCTCATGGCCACCAAGTGGGTGATTCTGTGCTAAGAGAGTTTTCACGCTTGTTACAAGAAAATGTCAGGGCCACAGACATTATTTCTCGCTGGGGAGGAGAAGAGTTTATTGTTTTACTACCCGAAACATCCTCAGAAAGCGCTATTTCGGTAGCCAAAAAAATACAGTCGGCTGTTAATTCATATTGTTTTTCTGGTGCAGGTAACCTTACTGCCAGCTTTGGTGTGTCTGATGTCGATCCTAATTCAAGCTCGAATAGGGAATCGGTAAATAAGGCCGATCAAGCACTTTACCAAGCAAAAAATCAAGGCCGAAATCGTGTTGTCGCTTATGAAAATATACAGGTGACTGATAAAAATTCAGCAAAAAGCTGACTAGCCCAAGTCCCCCTAAATATTATGATGAACAATAATGCTGCTGCATTTATAAATAGTTGATTGTGTTGTCGACTCTGGAATAGTTATTTTGATCTGTTATATGAAATAGTACGGAGTCGGTTTCACCGTTTTAGCGTGCTAAATCCTGCAATATTCTATAAATTCAAGATATTCGCTATTTTTATACTGAGTATGCGGCGAAAAGGTGGAGCATAGAGTTCAAAACCAGTAAGATAAGCGACAAAATCCGACCTAAACAAAGAGACCTTGTAGTGAGCTTGATCGATTCATTGAAAGATTACAATATTAATACCGATTCTGAAATTCTTCACAATCCCGACTACGATACCTTATTCAAAGAAACGACAAAATCAGATTTGTCTGGTTTTGAAAAAGGGTATATCACGGAGTCAGGCGCGGTATGTGTTAAGACTGGGAAATTCACAGGGCGCTCTCCTAAAGATAAATATATCGTCAAAGACAGCGTAACTGAGGATACTTTATGGTGGTCGGATCAAGGCAAAAACGACAACAAGGCGATTGACCAAGGAACTTGGGAACAGCTTAAATCGTTAGTCACAACCCAGCTTAGCGGTAAACGACTGTTTGTCGTTGATGCCTTTTGCGGTGCAAATGCTGATACAAGAATGTCGGTTCGTTTTATTACCGAGGTTGCTTGGCAAGCACATTTTGTGACCAACATGTTTATCACGCCGAGCGCTGAAGAATTAGCCGCGTTCGAACCAGACTTCATCGTGATGAACGGTGCAAAAACTACCAACCCAAATTGGCAGGAGCAAGGGCTTAATTCTGAAAATTTCGTTGCGTTTAACCTGACCGAGCGTATCCAGCTAATTGGCGGAACTTGGTATGGTGGCGAAATGAAAAAAGGCATGTTTGCCATCATGAACTACTATTTGCCACTACAAGGCATAGCGTCAATGCACTGCAGTGCTAACGTGGGTAAAGACGGCGACGTTGCTATTTTCTTTGGTCTGTCTGGAACCGGCAAAACCACGCTTTCAACGGATCCTAAAAGACAGCTTATTGGCGACGACGAACACGGTTGGGATGACAATGGGGTGTTCAATTTAGAAGGCGGGTGTTATGCCAAGACCATTAGTCTTAGCCAAGAAAATGAACCTGATATCTATGCTGCCATAAGGCGCGATGCACTGCTTGAAAACGTAACACATGACGATGATGGAATAATTGACTATCATGACAACTCCATCACTGAAAACACCCGTGTTTCGTATCCAATCAATCATATCGCAAATATTGTAAAGCCTGTTTCGAAAGCAGGTCATGCATCAAAAGTGATATTTTTAACAGCCGATGCTTTCGGTGTGCTGCCAGCGGTAGCAAAACTTACGCCTGAACAAGCACAGTATTACCTACTGTCGGGTTTTACTGCTAAGTTAGCGGGCACAGAACGAGGTATAACAGAGCCAACACCTACGTTTTCTAGCTGTTTTGGAGCTGCGTTTTTAACTTTGCATCCAACTCAATATGCGAACGTGTTAGAAAGACGTATGCAGGCTGCCAACGCTCAAGCCTACTTGGTCAATACAGGATGGAATGGAAGCGGTAAACGAATCTCTATAAAAGCGACTCGTGCAATTATTGATGCTATTTTAGATGGCAGTTTAGATGACGAAGAATCGCATCTACTGCCAATTTTTAATCTGAGTATTCCAAAACAATTGGCGGATATTGATGCTAGTATCCTAGATCCAAGAGGCACTTATGCCGAAGCACAACATTGGTATGAGAAAGCGGAAGATCTAGCCGGGCTATTTGTTGATAATTTCGAGAAATTTACCGATACTGCGCACGGCAGAAGCTTAGTTGATGCAGGTCCTAAATTGAGCGTGCCACAATAAAAAGCAAATATAGCCAGACAAATTAAGCAGCACGGAGAAAGCAGATTGCACCCTAAAAGATTAGTAGGCATCGCAGGATTTGAATTGGTGAGACTGTTTTTAACCAAGCGCGGCTTACTTTCAGTTGGGGCTTTTTTGATTTGCTGGCTTTTGATTTTGCGCTATCCAATAGCGGAATCGGGAACCCTGCTGAGTTCGACTGAATTTGCAGGGTTTTTTGATAGCGTGTTTGGCGCTATTGGCTTAAGCAAATTATTAACTTGGGCTGAATCGGAACTCGCTGTCTACTGGCTAATTGCACTCTATAGCTTTCCTAGCTTTTGTTTGTTTCTAAGCAGCGATCAAACTGTGGGTGATAAGCAACGTGGCACACTTCGATTTTTAACTCTGCGCGCAACCAGAAGCGAAATTTTGTTTGGTCGCTTTCTGGGGCAGGTATTGATAACAGCGACATTAATATTGCTCACGTTGGCTGCAACGTTGGCGGTTTTGAGCTTTCGCGAACCAACCTTGTTTGTAGCTGCGTTGTCTCGCAGCTTTTTACTCTTCGCTTATCTGCTAATTTCCGTAATGCCTTTTATTGCTTTAATGAGCTTTTTTAACACATTCGCCAACACTGCACGTTCAGCTATCGTTTTTGCTGTACTGTTTTTTGCTGGTGGCGGCATCATTGTAGGTCTACTCACTTGGCAAATACCTGCACTAGAGCTATTGAATCTTGTTTTCCCGGGCTATCAGCTTGATCAAATGGCAGGGCAAAATGCCGACACTTTGCTGGGTATAGGCTTACCTCTAGCTCAGACTCTTGTGCTGTTGCTATTAGCGCAGCGGGTATTTGCAAGGAGTTCTATATGAGTACATTGATAAGTGCGTCTGGCTTAAGTAAAAAATTTGGCGATAAATTAGCGCTTAGTAACGTCAGCTTTGCAATAGATAAAGGTACGCCAGTTGCTTTGGTGGGCCCAAATGGCGCAGGCAAAACAACTTTGTTTAGCCTAATGTGCGGCTATATTTTCCCAAGTGCAGGAGAACTGCAAATTTTAGGAAACAAGCCGGGAAGTCGTCAACTATTCGGTCAACTTTCGGCACTGCCACAAGATGCGCAATTAGATCCTCGCTTTAACATCATTCATCAGTTGACTTTTTACGGCCAATTACAAGGTTTGAGTAAATCAAGAGCCACGAAAGAAAGTGAAAGAGTGTTGGAACTAGTGGGTTTAAGTGATGTGTTGAGGCAAAAGCCAATGGACTTATCACACGGAATGCGCAAACGGGCTACTATCGCACAAGCTCTTTTAGGTGATCCTAAAATTGTGATGCTCGACGAGGCAACAGCTGGACTCGACCCAATACACGCTCGAGAAGTAAGGGAGCTGGTTAGTGCATTGAGTAGCGAAACTACGTTTATACTTAGCTCACACGATTTGAGTGAGTTAGAAAGACTATGTGGTCAAGTGCTGCATTTAGATCAAGGGATACTAACTGAGCATAGTGCACAATCTCGTTTATCCGATAGTAGTCACTTTTTCACCCTGCAGTTGAGTCAAAGCTACTCCGGTGTTGAGCAAGTACTGCAACAGTTGCAACACGTCCATCGCGTATATAAGAGCCAATCGAAAGAATATGTGGTGGAATACCAAAAGTCAGACTCAGCTGTCGATATTGCTTTATTAGAGTGTTGCCACGAACAAGGTTGGAAATATAGAAAGCTTATTAATGGCCACACTCTAGAAAATCAAATCTTTCATAAAAAATAGACTAATAATAACGACCGTATGGCGTGTACTCATAAGGCTTAACTTTGTAGAGAGGTTGCAAGTAAGTCACTAAATCTACCAGCTCAGTAACTGTCATAACGTCGTTATAGTTACGCATTTTGGATACGCCATCTTCGCTAACCGAATCAGCCATATAGCCTTTTGCAATCTTATGTGATGGGTTGATAACACTTGTAACCAGAGCGGCATAAGTAGTTACCTTAGTGGCTTCGCCGCCTAGTTGCACTCTCAGTTCCAGCTCGGGCTCTATTGATTCATCAACCACTCCCTCCACTGAATGACATGCTAAGCACTGGTGTTTCAGTAACACCAGTTGCCCTTTGTCTGCGTTGCCCTCAGGTAAACTAAAACCTCGAGGTGAATCTGGCCCAGTATCACAAGCTGTGAGAGATAAGGCAGCAACTGCCATCAGTAAAACAGAATATTTGTTCATTGTTTTTCCTTAGTCATCAAATTGTGCATCAACTAATAAGATTTATAGTCGTCACTGTGTCTAAGATAGCGCTTCGGTGTTTTTGCTTATTGATACAGATCAATTAGGGGGCGAACGGGTTTAACAGCGCCCTAGCGCTTAGCTATTTCGCTTCGGTACATCTACTTAGCTCGATATCCGGTTAAAAGAAACACTGAGTAGTCACCTTGAGGTTTGCTCATTTCACTAGCGGTTTCAATTCTCAAGTTGTCAAAGCCTGCAATTTCTGCCTGTTGCATGATCCAATCTCGATCGAATCCATGATGATGTACTCCGGTATCTTCATTATGAAAGCTACCATCTTCGGTGTCTATATCGGCAATAGCGATAAAGCCCCCTGGCGATAATAGACCAAAAAACTTTATGAACATTGCGGATACGTCTTTAATATGGTGCATTGTCATAGACGAGATAATACCGTCAAACTTCTGGTCGATATTATTGATTTCAAGGTCTAATTTAAGTGTTTGAAGCTTACACGCTAGCGTATCTTGTTTAGCGATAAGCTGTTTCATCATGGATTCTGATATATCGATCGCCGTGATTTCCTTGACCATCGGTGCAATACGCTCTAATAAAAGGCCGGTTCCTGCGCCAAAATCCATCACTCGCATATCGGATGAAAAATGTATTGCATGCTTTATCGTATCCGCAATATTCGTGACATTTTGCACCCGCTTGGGGCTGTCGTCATATTGCGTTGCTTTGATGGAAAAGTGGTCTTTTGACATTGGATTTTCCTATCATCTTTAATTATTAATGAATGACCATTGGCGTTCCGTCAAAGCGATTAAAGCTGAACCCAGGAAAGTCTTCACTATAGGTTTTGACCAACTCGCGCAGCACGCTTATGGCATATTCTTCACCCAATGCTATACCTAAATCACCATCTGACCGATAGTGTACGCCTGCGACATCTCGACCCAGTGCGATATTGCTGGCTAGCTTGTTCAGCTCTCCTTCAATTGTCAACGGTATACCTTTATATGGCAGCAAGATTTTACCATCAGCACTTGTTGTAACAGGATTTGGGATCTCTAAGTCGCCATTAAAAAATGCTTTTAACATCGTCACTGCTGCACCTGCCATAACAGCATGACCAGCTGGATATGTTGGGTGCAACGGACTGCCAGTTGGTGCTGCGGTTGGCAGCAAATATGTGCCATTAGCTGCAAAAACTTTACCTAGTGCTGGCGACGACAAGGCTTCCTGATTTATCGGATAGCTAATACCGTTATCTAAGAGGTGATTGTGTACTCGACCATAAAATACTTCAGGTCTGGCGCGGCGATGTACGAGCCATTTTTGATACCAAGCGACATTCTGCGAAGCCATAGAAACGCGTGATAATAAATCGACTACATGATTATTTCCAAAAAGCGGAGCGCGAGCCTGCGCAGAAATAGTGTTATATGGATTATTCTTAGCATATGCAGTGGAACCGAAATTACGCATAATTTGTGCTGCATTGAGGTATGCCATGTTAACAAAGTCTTTAAGCACATACTGTGACAAAGCACGGCCATTAAAAAGATAACGTGGCTCAATTTCGAATTTCACTGTGGTGGTGCCCTTGGGCTTGCCACCGTTCTGAATATGCAGCCATTCATCGTAGTTTGTTAGGTGATCATTGCCTGCCATGGGAACATTATAAAGTTGTTCAACTTTAGTTGCGCCGTAAGGCACTGGCATCAGCAAAAACTGCGAAATGTAAGGACCCACTGTTTCACCCAGTGCAATGCCTCTAAATAGAGTCTCGCTGGTAACATGCTCCGCCGACTTTGGGCCGCGAAAATCTGACATACGGTCAAGATCAACAACAGCCTCTGCAATTAAGTTATTGTCAGCATAATCAGAAAAAGGTATGTCTCGTGTAATTGCTTGCCACAAAACTTCAGTTGCCTCAGATGCTTGCCATGCGCTACCGAATGCTGGCGCGGCGGGCATGGTAAAAGAGTGCGGATCTTTTCCTTCCATTAGAAAACTATAAGCGGCGAGTGGATTTCTAAGACCATATCCATCGGCAAGACCTTTCGGAATTTTTTCGAAATCAGCGCTTACGCCTGATTTAATTGCATCAAGTAATTTTTTGTATGCATCAGCGTCAACAATACCTAATGCGTTGTGCGGTAAGCCTTTTGTATAACTGTTAAGGTAGTTTGGCAGATCCCGTTCATCATCGTTACTTGGATGAGCTGGCAGAGGTTCGAGTAAATTTCTAAGTGCGGCATCAGTTCTTAACTTAAAAGCTTGAAAAGCACGTACGTCTCCGTTGAATGTTTTCTCATCTGAAAATGCCACCGAGGGTAATACGGAAAATATGAGCATTGCAGCACCGATTTTTCTGCCAATCCTAAACTCTCTTTTGAAATTTTTTTTGGGTTGCTGGGAATTAAAACTGCTTAATTGTTGCATGCTGTATTCTCGTTTATTGCCAAACACGCTTCCTCGCAATCAAGCGTTCTATATGATGTGTAAAACAGGAAGTAATAGCCAGCTGAGTTCAGTTGGCTATTTTTGTAAGCGAGCTCTGTCTATCCTGTTTTTAGAAAATTAAAACGGATTAACTGTGTAACCAGCTTGTTGCAGTAGTGCATGTGCAGTCATTGCTGAAAGCTCTACTTCAACGCCTTCAATTAGCTGGCTAGCATCAATTTCATTAGCGGCCGCACTTTGACCACATAATATTACGCGCACATTATTTTCCATTAATGCATTCAGCAAGGGTTTGTTTGGATTATTTAGTGCATATTTTTTTTGATAGCTAGCGTTGTCGAGTAAATCGAAGGTGGCTTTGCCATGAACCACAAGTGCAAGTTGAATATTTTCCTTTTTGACGCCGGCTGCAACATGCATATTCATGAAGCGAGCTAAACTATCGAATTTCCTGTTAAGTTCACCCTTATCACTAGAGCTTGCAACATCAAATGCAACATTGAACTTCGCATCTTTAGGTATTGTATGAGTCGATACTGCAACACTCTTACCAAAACCTACTATTGCGGTGCCTTCTTTAAAAGAGGACATTTGCGCACTTGCTGTAGCGGACAATATCAATGTAGATAAGATGAGAAGTGTCGTTTTTAGGTGTGTAAACTTTTGCACAATGTAATCCTTAAATTAGATTTGGAGTATTTTCTAAATAGTTGTCTTGTACTGTAATTTAGCGCTTGAGTAAGGGTAAATGTCAAGTTTAAGCTCACACATTATTGATCTACCACACTATTTCCGCACTATTTCTGCACCAATCCAACACTGTTTCCAAACTATAGCTACTTATTTTCGAAGCTTCTTTCGAGGATCCACTCTTGAATATCGCTCATAACCTGAAGCTTAAGGCTTGGCTCTTGTAAAAGGTTATGTAAACCATTGGCATAAACTTTGAGTTGTTTATCGCTGTGTCGACTTTTCTTGAGCATTAGTTCATGTCCCGACAATGTCACCACCCGATCTGCATCGCCGCACATCATGAGCATCGGCAGGTCAATCTGTTGGACAATACCTTGAGTCAGGTTTTTTAAGTAATCAAAAAAAATCACGATGTAGCCGAGTCGAAGTTTGTCTTTGCTGCACAGAGGATCGTCTCTCCATATTTGCAGTGCATCTTCGTCTGCTACTATTAGATGTTCATCGAATAAGGGTTTTAAGGGTAGTTTCGGAGCAAGCAGCGCGAGCCCCTTAAGCAAGGCCATGACGATAGGCGAGGGAGTAAGTTTAGCGTCCACCTCGTAGGCACCGGACAAACCTATTATGCCAGTCCATAGCGTTGGATGTTTGGCGACGCAGTATGCTGTCACTGAGCCACCCAAGGATTTGCCCATTAAAAACCGCGATTTTATGTTCTTGTAACGAGGCAAGGAATGAACCTGTAGATAAAGACTATGCGCATCAGCAACTAAGGTATCCATGCTGTCAATATACATGCTTTCGCCGTCACTGAGGCCCCAACCGCGCATATCCATAGCAAAAACAGCAATGCCTTGTTGTGCCAATTTATGGCCTAATTCAGCGTAAGCCCCGCTGTGGTCTACCGTTCCATGCACAATCATGAGTGTAGCATGCACTTTTGCACCTGCAGGCGGTTCCCACGAGCGATGAAACATCCAGAGGCGCTGATCAAAAGATGCCGAAAACGCTCCTTCATCAATGTTTGCAATTGGCGCAGATGGAGATGACTTCGGATCGAATCCATACTTATGGGGAGAGTGTGGTGGTAGCTTCATCTTTTGCTGCTCAAGTCATCTTCGTTTTATATCAATCACTTTTTAAGATATTAAAACTTATTCAAGCCAAAGCCAAATGGAAACAGCGCATTCTCTGCCCCTTGGGCCAGGGGTAAGTCAGCATATTCTTTAGGCCATGATGTAGGTAACTTACCAACAGGCTCAAATCCATTGGCTGCGAACAAAAAATCTGCTATTCCCATGCCTTCAGAACCAGGTAACCACGCAGCGATAAATGCATCACTTTGATTAATAGTATCGGTAACCGTCATGGCTCTACCAGAAATTAATACGACAATTACTTTTTTCCCCAGTGCTTTGCAGTGTTTTATCATTTCTTGTTGAGCAATGGTTAACGCTAGGTTTGTTGAATCACCTTTAAATTCTGCATAAGGTAACTCGCCTACAACGGCGACTACTTTCTCAGCTTGCGTGTCTGACGTACATCCCATTGGTTGATACTGCACCTCAGGCGCAAAGGCCTGAATACCATCAAGTATTGTTGTTGAATTGGCATAACTGTGTGTTTGACCTTGCCAATGCATGGTCCATCCGCCGCTTTGCAGACCGCTATTATTAGCATGCTCGCCGACCACGGCTATGCTTTCATTTGCCTTTAGGGGTAGTGCGTTTGCTTCAGACTTTAACAAAACGAGTGATTCTCTTACGGCCTGACGCGCAACCTCTCGATGCTGAGTAGAGCCCACTAAGGCCGAAAGTTCTTTTTTTGCGAAAGGGTCGTTGAATAAACCAAGATCAAATTTTAATCCCAGTATACGACGCACCGCATCGTCTATTCGTTCCATGCTAACGGTGCCATCCAGCACGGTCTCTTTCAATTTAGCCATGAACTCATCATGATTAGCCGGTTGCATCGCAATATCGATACCTGCGTTAATGACGGTGTGAGGTTCCCCCCAGCGAGTTCCGCCTAACCAATCCGTTATCACAACACCATCAAAACCAAGCTGTTGTTTTAATACATCTTGAACCAAGTATGTATTTTGATGCATGTTGGTGCCATTGACAGAGTTAAACCCAACCATGATTGCACTAATGCCGTGGTCAACAGCGGCTTGATAGGGGGGTAAAAATCGTTCTCTTAAGGCCTCCTCACTAATAATTGCATTTCCGCCTTCACGCCCACCCACAGTTGCGCCATCACCAAGGTAATGTTTGGCGGTCGCTGCGATGGTATTGGCTTGTGCTAAATCAGTGCCTTGGTGGCCTTGTATTGAGGCAATTAGTGCTTTAGTCGTAACATTAGCATCTTCAGAAAAGCCTTCATAAACTCGGCCCCAATGCTCGTGCTCAGGCATCGCAATAACCGGCGAAAACGTCCAGTTGAAACCCGTTCCTGCCGTTTCGATTGCCGTAATTTCAGCGGCACGACGAATTAAATCGTAATTGCGAGTGGCGCCCATGCCGATATTGTGAGGAAAGATAACAGCACCCTCAAAGGTATTTTGACCATGAATTGCGTCAACGCCTATTAATAATGGAATACCGAGGCGTGTCTTTAACGCATGTTCTTGAAACGTGTCAAATTTTGCGACCCAATCACTTACCTTAGGTCCTGGGGTTGGTCCCTCAGTATGTATAATTGAGCCTATTTTTCTGTCTTGAATAATTTCGGGTGAAACACTGTTGTGCCAAACTGACTGCGTCATTTGCCCAATTTTTTCATCGACGGTCATTTCTGCTATCAATGCATTTATGATGGCTTCTTTACTGTCGTATCTACAAATGTCGAATTTATCGCTTCCCCAAATGCACTGTACCTTGGGTTTTTCTGTCAATGCAGGCGATGCTGTTTTTTGCAGCGTACAAGCTTGCATCAGCACCAAGCAGGTGCCGAGTGCAATCGTGTGTTTGAATGTAAATTTTGTCATAAGATTAGCTGCCTACAATATGTTTTATTCCCAAACTTCGTGCTTCACCCAGTCCACTTCCATGGTCCAGTTTTGTGTCATCGGTGAGTCGTTAATTTTGGCAAAGTTGAGGATCGCGAATAAAGGCTCAGGAAACTGATCTTCATCATTACTTACCCGGTAAACCTCGACTTCGTCTAGGCGAAAAATAAGGTCATTGCCAAGCCATTCTACAGAATAATCATGATACTCACCTAAGGTTGCTGATTGGACCAACATTTCGGCTTGCCAATCGCCACCATCACAATAACCAAGGCTTTTAATTGTGCGTGCTGCATAATGATCTGGCCCGCCATCGCTATGGTGTTCAAAAATATCAATTTCGCCTGACCCCGTCATTGGCCAGCAAACAGTTTCATTTGCCTCTTGCACGGGAGGTTCATTATTGAGAGCGCCTAGTAACCACCAGGCTGGAAACATACCTGGTTGGCCGCTGTTCTCAACTTTTAACCGAGCTGTCCACTTACCCTTTACAAATTCTTTAAGATTCTTTGATGCAATGCGACCTGCGACATATTGGGTATCGTGATGTTTTTTGCCATCTTTGCTCATATTATCGCAAGGGCGTTTTTCGCCTAAATCAACCACTCTAAGCTTCAGAGTACCGTTACTCACTTCGCGAGTATTGTGTTCATTGTTAGGCACATAACACTGGTCTTCGTTGTTGACCCATATCATCTGATCTTGCCAATTTTCATCGTTGAAAGTATCAAACTCGTCTAAGAAGTTAACTCGCCATCCGCCAACGGCTGCCTGAGTGTCTTGTTTTACTTGGTCTTCTACATTGGTACGGCCGCAGCCAGAGGCTAATGCCAAAGCGCTTAATGCGATAATAAACGTAAAATATTTCATGTTGTCTCCGCAAATTGAGTTAATGAAAACGCCTTTAAATTAAAATTTTGAAGCGATATTTAACATATATATCACATATCGTTTTTTTTACTCTACGGATTAAGTTGGTTCGGTCTAAATTTGCGACAGATAGGAAAAGTTTACAAAGAAAAACTTTAAAGTTGAGTTAATTCAATCGCGTCCAGTGTTATTTTAATCAATTCAGCAAGCGACTTGACGTCCATCTTCTCCATTAAATGCGCCCTATGTAATTCGACTGTTCTTTGACTGAGTCCAAGCTCTATGGCGATAACTTTATTTGCTTTGCCATTTAGAATTTTTTTGAGTACTTGTGTTTCTCGAACGCTTAATGTTGCTAATTTTCGCTTGGTCTCAGATACTTTTTTTATCTTCAACTGTCCATTTATATTCGTTACTAAGGCTTTTTGGATAGCATCTATGAGCACTTGCTCTCGATAAGGTTTTTCAATAAAGTCGACGGCACCATTTTTCATGGTCTTTACCGCCGTAGGCACATCGCCATAAGCCGTCACGAATATAACAGGGAGGTCGCAATTTATTTCTTTCAGTTTGTGTTGGCACTCTATTCCGCTCATTAATGGCATTCGAATATCCATTAAAATGCACCCGTTGTAATGTTCGAACTCAGCTTTAGCATAGGCATCAAGAAGCGCTTGCGCGGTTCTATAAGTGTGATGGTTGATGCCAATACTTGTCAGTAACAAACTGACAGAATCCAACACAGCCTCATCATCGTCCACTACGTGAACAATGGCTTCGGACAGTAATTTTTCTGATTCACGTTTATCCATGTGCTTCCTCAGTTTGCGGTTGGTTTTCGTTAAACATGGGCAGACTAAATGAGAAAACACAGCCCTTTGGCTCATTCGCAACAAAATATATTTGGCCATCGTGAGCGTTGATTATTGTTTTGCAAACCGCCAATCCAATGCCCATACCGCTCTGTTTGGTCGTAAAAAACGGCGTAAAAATACGATCTTCTGTTTGCCTATCGATGCCCGTACCGCAATCGACGACGGATACTTCAATATCAGTGTTTGTTAGTCGTGCGGTTTTAATGAATAACGGACTACCCTTAACTTGTTCAATGGCGTCCAAGGCATTTCGAATTAAATTAAGAAGCACTTGCTGTATTTGGATGGGATCCGCGAGTACCTCAATGCCCTGACTCTCTTCTAAATTCAGTATGATTTCATGATTTAGCACACGCGCATCTAGCTTCGCTAGCTTCACGGTTTCCTTTATTAGCGGTAAAAGCGTCACTCGTTCGCGCTGTGACGTTTGTTTGTTGGCCAATGCCCTGAGTCCGGTAATAAACTCATTTGCTCGCTGAGCTTGTTTGTCTATCGTATCAAGTGCTCGATATATCTTTTTTGTATGATCAGAGTCAGGTGAGCTTAGTAGCCGCTTAGAGGCCTGAGCGTAGTTTGATATAGCGGTTAATGGTTGGTTTATTTCGTGAGCGATACTAGCGGCTAACTCTCCCATCGAACTTAACCTTGCTGCTTGCGTCAACTTCTGTTGATTGTCTATCAAAGTCGCTTGGTACTGCTCTTCTGAAGAAATATCTCGAATTATTCCAACAAATTGAGTATGACTTGCGTGTTTTATCTCACCGACGCTAAGGTAAATCGGGAATTCTTGACCATCTGATTTTTTCGCTCGAAGCTTTCGACCCGTGCCGATTATATTCGAATTACCAGATTCCTTATAAGATGAAAGATAAGTGTTATGCGCATGTTTGACAGAATCGGGTATGAGCATATTCACATTATTGCCTAATAATTCTGCTTTACTATATAGAAATATGCTTTCAACCGTTGCATTCACCAGCTCAATTTTGCCATCTTGATCTATGATGATGAACGCGTCTGGGCTTGCGTCAAGAATGGCAAGTAAACGGGCGCTTGCATCCTTTATATTCTGCGCGCTGATATCTTCACTTGATAGAATCTGCGCTAAGCTAGGCTGATCGGCTTGGCTCATTTTCAACATCCTTATTTTTGGTGGAACTAGGTACTTTCCGCAATCATTTAGGTAGTCATTCGGATAGCGAGTATCCCCATTTATCGCTACTCTTTATCACGTACTCCTATTGTTGACTGGTTGAGTTTTACACTGTTACCTGCCGTCAATTGAATATAATTAACACGGAGGTTAAAGGCATATGAAAATGTCATCATTACATTACAACCCGGCAAGTAACGCCAGCCCTTGGTCCAAAGTATGCTTAGAAAGTGCTGCTAAATCAAACAATTTCACGCTTGGCAATTCGCACCGAGTGTTTCATGCAAGACAAGCGTTGTTGTCAGCGGGTGAGCCGTTTAAAGGCATATATATTATGCGCTCAGGCTCAGCGAAGGCATTTATTACTTCTGCGTGCGGAGAAGAGTGTATTACTAAGTTTTTTTTTCCGGGTGATCTGCTCGGCGTCGATGGATTTGACGAGCACGTACATAACCAAAATATCGTATTTCTTGAAACCAGTAGCGTTTGTTTTATAAAAGAGTCTGAAGTTTATAGCTTGGTTAAAAATAGCGACGATTTTCGAACCTGTCTATTTAAATCAATGAGCCACACTTTATTATGTGACTCAATGATGATGATGTGTTTGAGTTCTTGCTCTAGCGAACAGAAGGTGGCTCATTTTATTTTAGAACTTGCAGATAACTTTGCCAGTCAAGGCTTATCTGGAAGAGAGTTTAGACTGAGTATGACGCGAACCGATATAGCAAATTACTTGGGAATGGCATTAGAAACTGTTTGTCGGGTCCTTGCTAGTTTTCAGCTTAAGCGAATAATTTCGGTTAGCAATCGTCATCTAATAGTTTTAGACACCCGAGTTTTAAACCAAATTCTTTCAAAAGACTCAAGCTATTCATCTTTGGCAACAAACTTAGATTCTTAATAATGAGTGGTGGTGTGCTCTCTTGCTTAAATTTAAATTAAGCGTTGGTCAATTTTCATTTTTCATGAATATTTGAAAAAGTTTGACGTTAGTCAAAATGCCCTTGTTATGGTTTGTTTTATTATGAGTGTAGTTATCATAACAGGCTGAATTTGACAGCCGCGAGGCTATGCATGAAAGCATATAAATGCATCATTGCTGCAGTCGATGTTTATGCAGAGTACGACGAAGTACTGCAGAGTGCTTTTTGTGTCGCCGATGAACCGAGTCAACTTCATCTAATTTTTGTGACACTACCAACTTCTTATTTTCAACCCTATATAAGTTCGTTTGGCGTTGAATATGTAACAGATATTACTTTGCAAGCTAGAAGTCGTTTGATCCAAATAGCGGGAAAATTCGGCATACCACAAAACAACATTCATACACCTATTGGCGATATAGCAGGTGAAATATGCCAAACCGCAAACAATATTAAGGCTAATCTTATCGTGATCGGCACGCATGCAAGCAGTGAGTATAAGGTGTTGCTATCTTCAGCAACAAACACCTTGCTGCATTGCGCAAAGCAGGATGTTTTAGCCGTGAGAAGTGACCATGCCTCAGGTTTAACGTTCTCAAAATCGCTCTATAAACAGGATGATATAGGATGAGTCGATTGTTTAGAGATCATCTTAAAAGTCTTGCTGATCAGTTTGACCGCCTTATTAGCACCCGTCTTTGGTTAAAAGTATTAATTGCATTAATGCTGGGTGTGATTGCGGGCGTGCTGTTAGGTCCGGATTTAGGACTTATATCAGCAGACACGGTCAAGACAATAACCGCTTGGCTTGCGTTACCAGGGCAGGTTTTTTTGGCCATCATTCAAATGATTGTTGTTCCGCTTGTGGTTGCGTCGATTGTAAGAGGATTAGCGGCTAACAACAATCCGGATGCAATCAAAAAGAATGGCTTAATTGCACTTGCCTTTATTGTTGTATCCACCGCTGTAGCAGCAACAATTGGTATTGGTTTGGCACTCAATATTCAACCGGGTCAATTTGTAGATGCCAGTGCCTTGATTGATGCAAACTCAATCACGGTTGCTGGCGCGGGCGCACAGGGTTTTCCAGCCATGTCAGAATTACCAAACAAGGTGTCAGAGCTCATCCCCAAAAACCCGTTGGCATCGATGGCATCAGGTGAAATGCTGCAGGTCATTTTGTTTGCTGCTGTTTTAGGCGCGGCAATGTTGGCTATTCCTGTACAGCAATCTAAACCCTTATTTGATTTGATGGGCGCTTTACAAGAAGTTAGCCTGCGCATTGTATCGTGGGCTATGTTGCTCGCTCCTATTGCTGTTTTTGGGCTGATTACTCGATTGGTTGCCAATCTTGGTATTGATGTTCTGGCAGGAATGGCGGTTTATGTTTCAACGGTTGTGCTTGGCTTACTGCTTGTCGGATTACTTTATTTTGTGGTTGCTAAAGTGACGCTAGCACAGCCCTTGGGGCAGTTTTTTAAGAATGTTAGAGAGCTTCTTTTGCTGTCTTTTTCTACGAGTAGTTCTGCTGCGGTTATGCCGATTACTTTGCAGGTGGTAGAAGACAAGCTGCTGGTCAATCCTGAAATTGCGCGCTTTCTGGTTCCTTTAGGAGCAACTATTAATATGACGGGAACAGCATTGTATCAGGGCGTTGCCACCGTGTTTTTAGCACAAGTTTTCAATGTGGATTTAAGCCTCTCAAGTTATTTCTTTATCGTTACCATGTCGGTCGCCGCCTCAATTGGCTCTCCTGCAACACCTGGCGCTGGGATCATCATTCTGAGTATGGTGCTGGAAGGTGTTGGTATTCCCGCTGCAGGCATTGCATTGATTCTTGGCGTAGATCGCATTTTAGATATGTTGCGAACATCCGTGAACGTATTAGGGGATGTTGTCGCTTGCACAACAGTGCAATACTTTACTCATCATCGCAGTACGCCAATCACATTGTTGGAGCAAAAGCTCGAGTAATATACTGCTTATATTTTAGCTAACAAACGCTAGTGCGCTGTTGCTGAATTGACGCTTTATTGTCTATCCGAGCCGATTCGTTTTTTACTACTTGGTAACATTCACAGGATAGAAACTCTAATTGAGCTCTATCTAAAACTTTAATGTGGCCACGCGCATAACTGATTGCCCCTAGTTTTTGTAGCTTGCCCGCGGCTTCAGTGACGCCTTCACGTCTTACGCCCAACATACTGGCAATAAGTTCATGTGTCATAGTCAGGTTATTGCTTGATATGCGGTCTAACGACAATAATAGCCAACGACAAAGACGTTGCTGAATACTGTGATGGCGATTACAGACGGCAGTTTGAGATATCTGTACAATTAAGGATTGAGTATAACTAAGAAGCTTGTCGCGAACGTCAGTATGATTATTGAACTGTTTGCGTAATTCAATTGCAGATAGACGGTAAGCAAACCCTTCACTTTGCACGACAGCAAGATTCAGTGTACTTTCGCCACCCATAAAGGAAGCAATATCTGAAATACCTTCGTTGCCAACAATTGATATCTCTGCAGAAGCGCCGTCAGCCGTTACATAAAACGTTGAAATGATGCAATCAATAGGAAAGTAAACATACTCTCGCTTCTGATAAGGTTCATCAATAATTGTGCCTAAGGGAAGATTCACCAACTTAAGATGAGGAAATAATTGAACCCGATCGTCTACAGAAAAAGAATTCAATAAATTATTTCGTAAATGTATCATGATAGTTAACTTCCATATAATGTCCACGCTGTTGCGCAGATACAAAGAGACGAACATTCGTCAGTCGTCTCTACATTACATTCTTTACTCTATCGAACTTTGTCCCACGTCAAGTTTAATGATTATGTTTTTGAACAGGTTGAGGGTTTTTCTATTCAATTAATCGGTTTAATCTGCTTCTTAACTGGTCATTCTCTTGTACTAATTTTTCTTTGTCCTTCATCAAATCGATCACCATGCTGATGGCGACCCAATCAAGTAATAATTGTTGGTTCAATTTAACCGCTTTTTTAATCCAGTACGCATTTTCGAGATCAAATATCCATTCTGCAAGTGTCTCACCGCGGTGAGGCACTGCAATACCGTATTCTACAACTTCAATGATGATTTCTTCGTCAATGCTTTCATTTTCGCACAATTCTTCAATGTCGATATATAGGGTTACGTCTGCCATATCTGTTAACTCCAATCCGCTCTAGGATTATACTTTTCAGCCTCTGCCAACTCGTTCCACAAACGCGTCGTTTCGCTGTTAGTTGAGGGGGGAATATCAATTTTTATAACGGCAAGTAAATCGCCCTGTCCCGTTTTATTTTTGAGTCCTTTACCTTTAATTCTTAACTTTTGCCCTGAACGACTATTTGCAGGAATATTCATCTTTACTTTGCCGTTCAATGTGGGGATTTCAAGTTTAGTACCCAGCGCTGCCTCCCATGGTGTTAGTGGCAAACTGAGTATTAAGTTGATGCCCTGCACATCAAACAGCGGGTGGGGGACTAGACGAATGATCAGATATAAATCACCATTTAACCGGTCCTCGCTGCCTGGCGCACCTTGACCTTTAAGCCTAATGCGCTCGCCATCGCTTACACCTAAAGGTATTTTAACTTTGAGAGACTTTTTGACTTGCTTGATTTGATTGTTGGCGTACACGGGAACATGATAATCGATTGATTTGCTGCTACCGTCGATAGCTTCTTCTAAAAAGACCGGTAACTCCATTTCCAGATCTTGGCCTTTAAATAAATCAGGTCCATATTCTTGGGTGCGCTCAGAACTTCGCGCCCTATCAGCGAAAAACGAATTGAAAAAATCTGAAAAATCGCCATGTTCTTGATGTCGATTACCTCCGGCTGAAGAATGCCAGCCTGGAGGTGCATCAAATCCTCCGCCTGAGTTTGCACCATAGCGCTTTAAATCGTCGTATTCGGCTCGCCTCGTTTCATCTTTCAAAACTTCGTATGCTTCGGCTATTTCCTTAAATTTTTCTTCCGTACCAGGAGCAGAGCTAGTGTCGGGATGAAACTTCAGTGCCAGTTTGCGATATGCCTTTTTGATTTCCTTTAAATCTGCGGTTTCGTCTACTCCCAAAATTTTGTAGTAGTCTTTAAATTTCATCAATAAATCCTTCGGTTCAAAAGCTCAGCGGTAGACTTAACGCGTTGATTGCTAATTCTTAAGCGTAGACTATTACAAAAACAATGCGGTAAAGAATGGAGCAAAGAATGCGCTAAAGAATGTCGTTCAAGCAGTCCATACAACTAGAAACTAGCCACAGGGCTCGTTTCTCATAAAATCAATGCTGCATGTTGAACAGCCATAGTCCACGCTACTTTAAAAATTAGCTAAACGTATTGATTGGGATCAAAAACTATTATCTCTTTTGCTCTATTATTTGATCAACGCACCAATGATCTTAACTACCTTTGGCGAATGCTTCCTTGAAGTTGATAGGCTGATACCGCCTCACGTTATTTATAATGGATAAAAGACACTCATGGCAACAATTACGTTTTATGGCGCAGCACAGGAGGTGACAGGGTCTTGTCACATGGTCGAATCGTCTAGTTTCGGACGTATCTTGCTTGATTGTGGGATGCATCAAGGCGGGCATAATGTTGAACGAATGCAAAAAGAGGTGTTTGAATTTAATCCTAAAAACATTGAGGCTGTCATATTATCGCACGCTCATCTTGATCATTGTGGCATGCTGCCAAAATTAGTGAATCAAGGGTTTTCTGGCCCTATTTATTGCTCGAGCGCTACGCAAGGGTTGCTGGGTGTGATGTTAAGAGATTCTGTTGGCATTTATCTCAGCGATTTGGAAAGAGAAAACGTGCGCAGAGCGAGAAAAGGCAAAAAACCGCTGTTGCCTGAATACGATGATGAGGATGTAGTTGATACACTGGCGCTTTGTAAAGGTATTGAATACGGTAAACAAGTCGAAGTATTGAATGGTTTGCGCGTTGAGTTTCAGGATGCTGGGCACATCCTTGGCTCCGCTATTGTCTCGCTTTTCATTGATGAAAATAATGCATCTAAAAAATTGGTGTTTTCGGGTGACTTGGGCAACAAAAACGCAGTCTTAATGAAAGACCCCAGTATTATCGAGGAGGCGGATGTGGTTCTCATGGAAAGCACTTACGGGGATCGAAATCATAAAAATATTGAAGACACCTTAGCGCAGCTCAAAACAATTTTAATCGATACCCAAGCGCGCGGTGGGAATATTCTTATACCTGCTTTTGCGGTTGGTCGTACTCAGGAAATCTTGTTTTATCTGGGTACCTTGCATAGTGAAGGCCTCCTTCAAAATTGGCAGGTGGCGCTTGATAGCCCAATGGCGATTGAGGTAACGCGCGTTTACGACAAATGGTTTCGTTCCTTAGATCAAGATGAAATCCAATCAGCGACGCCATTAGCAAGCTCGATTTTAGAAGACTTTATCCCCAATTTATATTTATCAGTTTCGGTTGAAGAATCTATTGCCATTAATCGCATAAAAAAAGGAGCAATAATTATTGCTGGCAGCGGAATGTGCACGGGGGGCAGAATTCGCCACCATTTTAAACAGCGAATTTGGGACAGTCGAAATACGATTATTTTTTGTGGTTACCAAGCTAATGGAACCTTAGGGCGTTTGCTCGTTGATGGCAAAAAGCGCATTAAAATGTTTAATGATGATTTTGCAGTAAAAGCCCAAATTGAAACCTTAGGTGGGTTTTCGGCCCATGCGGGACAAGATCAACTGCTGGATTGGTTGAAAGGCTTTAAAAATAAACCGTCTGTAGTGTTAGTGCACGGTGAACCAAAGGCAATAGATGCGCTCTCTACTCGCATATGGGACGACTTAAACATACGAGTGAGAGCGCCTCAGCGTGGCGATTCCATGGTGTTTTAAGTGTTCAGTGTATTTGGTAGACCGGATAAGCAGTATATGGCCATGGCGTGACTTGATAGTGAGGTTGAATATATGCAACCAAATCTATTAATTCAGAGACCGTCAGAACATCATTGTAGTTCTGCATAATAGAATCTTTGTTTTCATCGGAGGTTTTCCACTGTGCTCCTCTCGATATTCTGTGAGAAGGATTAATAATGCTTGTTACTAACTCAGCGTAGGTTTTCACTATCGCTGAATTTGAACTCAGTGAAATTGGTGGTGAATGTTCGCGCTCTACGTTGTCATCTTCTAATCCAGGAATACTATGACAGGCCAGACAACGATGCTTCAAAAATACCAGCTTACCTTGTTCCGGATTACCCTCAGGTAAGCTAAAGCCCTTCGGTGAGTTGACTCCCTGGTCACACGCAAACAAAATAAAAATACACGATAAACCAAATAATATAGTTCGTTTACTCATTATCATTTCCTTTTTGGGTAGAGTGCATTGCTAAGCAATAGCTGCCTTTTAACGCTGCATTACTGTGCCTAATGTAAAATAAACGATTAAAATGTTTTTGACTTGATTTGGGTCAACTTTCCCTAATTTTACTTTGTTAGTATTAATTGACTTTTAAAAACGAAAAGCCTATTTGCGAACGCTGGGCTTCAAAAAGGTAGACATTATGAGCAATTACAAAAAGATTTTAGTGGCAATTGATATTAACGCGGATTACGAGACGGTTATAAAAAAGGCACTGACAGTTTGTCAATCTCCTGATGATCTAAGTTTGGCTTACATTCCGCTATCGTCTATGTATATCCAGCCTTATCTTTATGGTGCTGATTTCAGTGCTATCGACGACTCTGATCGCTTAGCTAGAGCGCAAGTGAAACTAGACGAGATTGCTCAAAAATTTGGCATTAAAAAGCAGAATACCCACTTGAAGGCTGGTGATGCGGGTGACGAAATAAAACAAATTGCAAATGAAAACGATGCAGACTTAATCGTAATAGGGACGCACGGTAGAAGCGGGTTCAAATTGCTCCTTGGGTCTACCGCAAACGCAGTTTTGCACGGTGTGAAACAGGATGTGTTGGCGGTTAGAGTGCATGATGGCAATGAGTAAGCGCCGCTAGAGGTGCATTCTATGGCTAATGTTTGTCGATTGAGGCTGGATGTTTTGAAGCCTCATAAACCCAATGCTTATGATTTTGCTTTGGCACTTTCAGAATTAGACGCTACGTGGAAAGTTGCACTTGAAGTCTTAGAAATTGATCAAAGCACCGAATCAATCTGTTTAGAAGTCACGGGTTCACACATTGATTTTGAAAAGATTCAGGCAAAAATAAATGAGCTAGGAGCAAGCGTACACAGCATCGATGCCGTTGAAGCAAGCGGCGGTAAATCAATCTAACAATTTGGCGAAAATATGTTGAAAGGATTGATCAATCTCATAAGTTTAAGTCAATCCCAACCTATTATAAGGCGCTATTTTGTTGTGAATGGGTTTGATGGAGCACTTACCATGTTCGGCTTAATTCTTGGCTTTATGTTGAGTGCAGATATTCACATTCCTAGCGTAATCAACGTTTGTTTAGGAGCGGCGATCGCTTTGAGTGTCTCTGGTGTCAGCAGTGCTTATGTCAGTGAGCGTGCAGAACGAAAGCTAGTTCTTCGTCAATTGGAAGATGCGATGCTATCGGACTTAAGTGACTCCTCACATGCTCGAGCCGCCAGATTTGTTCCCATTGTCGTAGCCTTAGTAAATGGATTGGCTCCCCTTGTTATCTCAATATTGATTATGATTCCTCTTTGGCTAAACGAAGCTGGCTTTTTATGGGTGAGCGCTCCGCTTTGGTCGAGCTTATGTATTGCGGGTCTATTACTGTTTGTACTCGGTGTTTTACTCAGCGGTGTTGCAGGTATTCCTTGGTATTTAAGTGGCTTGAAAACCCTAGCGATAGGGTTCTCTACAGCATTATTAATTTATCTTTTTGTTGGGCCCAGTTAAATGGAAAATGTTAAGAATCAAATTAACTGGCACACTCTAAGTAATGAGGAAGTGCTGGAACGATTGCATTCAGGCCCGGAGGGGCTAACGTCATCTATAGCTAAACAAGCGTTGACAAAGTATGGCAAAAATCAGCTACCGATAGCTAAATCGACCGGTATCGTGATGTTGTTTTTACGCCAGTTTAGCGAAATCATGACGGTTGTTTTGCTAGTTGCCGTTGTGATTTCAGCAGCCTTAGGTGAATTTACAGATGCGATAATAATCTTCACTATTTTAATACTTAATGCCGCATTAAGTACCTATCAAGAGCGCAAGGCGCAGTTGGCCCTCTCGGCTTTAAGAAAATTAGCGACACCGCAAGTAAAGGTTAAACGCGATAATTCTATTGTTGTTATCTCAACTGAAAACTTAGTACCTGGTGACATTGTGTTGTTGGAGCAGGGTAATATAGTGCCAGCTGATATCCGGCTATTAACAGTGCAAGGATTGCAAATTGACGAGTCGACACTAACAGGTGAGTCACTTGCCGTCACTAAGCAAACTGACCCATTAGATTCACAAAAGCTTGCTTTAGGAGATAAAAGTAATCTCGCTTTCAAAAGCAGTGTAGTGACTTTGGGTAAAGGGAGTGGCGTTGTTATTGCCAGCGGTATTAATACCGAAATTGGTCGTATAGCGAACTTGTTGGATCAAGAAAAACAGGCTAAAACGCCCCTGCAAGTGCGCCTCAGCTCTTTCAGTAAATATTTAGTGTTGGCTATTTTATGCGTGTGCATGGTTGTTTTGCTCGCGGGTGTTCTACAAGGACACCCCTTCATGACCATGGTACTAACAGCATTGAGTTTGGCTGTTGCCGCCGTACCAGAGGCTTTACCTGCAGTGATCACTATTTCTCTTGCGCTGGGTGCAAGCAAAATGCTGAAGCAACAGGCCTTAATTAAAAACTTACCCGCTGTTGAAACATTAGGTGCGGTTACTTTTATCTGCACCGATAAAACCGGCACCTTGACCGAAAATAAAATGCTTGCAAATCATATTTTCGATGGAAGTGATGACACTGAGGAGTTGACCGATGCGCATTATTTACTTGCTGTGGGTATGGCGATAAGTAATGACGTCGAGTTGCTTGGTGAAGCGGTCATGGGCGAGCCCACTGAAGTTGCCTTGTTCAACATGGCCGCATTACATGGCTTTGATAAAAAGGAACTGTTGGATAAGTTTCCCTTAGTTAGTACGATCCCTTTTGACGGTAATCGAAAAAAGATGACGACGATTCATCAGTGTGAATCAGGCTTTATTGCATTCATTAAAGGTGCACCAGAAGGAGTCATTAATAATTGCACTAAAGGTGAATATGCTTCAGAAAAACAACGCTTTTGTGCAAAAAATATCCTAGAGAAAGTTGATTATCTGTCATCCAAGGGCGATCGAATTCTAGCACTTGCGATGCGCAAGCTTGATACTTTGCCTGATAGCGATGAACTAAATAGCGTGGAATCGGACCTTACATTTTTAGGACTTGTCGCTATTTCAGATCCCATAAGAAGCGAAGTGCCTGAAGCGGTGCAACAGTGCATTAGCGCGGGCATTACACCGGTAATGATTACTGGCGATCACCAAGGAACTGCGGTCGCTATTGCCAAAGAATTGGAGCTTGGAAACGGAAAGATTATTGCTTTAAATGGTGACGAATTAGACGCGTTATCCGATAGTGATTTTCTAAAAAAAGTAGTTAAAATCAATGTATATACGCGTGTTACGCCAGAGCAAAAACTTAAAATTGTTAGAGCCTTACAACAGCAGGGACATTTTGTTGCGATGACTGGTGACGGCGTAAACGATGCGCCGGCCTTGCAACACGCAAATATTGGTATTGCTATGGGCCAAAAAGGAACGGATGTAGCAAGAGGCGCAGCGGATATGATTTTGCTCAATGACGACTTTTCGAGCATTGTAAAAGCGGTAGCCGCGGGAAGACGTATTTACGATAATATTCGTAAGTTTATAAAATATACAATGAGTTCCAATTCAGGCGAAATTTGGACGCTATTAATGGCGCCTATTCTGGGAATGCCAATACCGCTTTTACCCATTCATATATTATGGATAAACTTGGTGACAGACGGGCTACCAGGACTGGCTTTTAGCGCCGAGCCAGCAGAGAAGGGCGTGATGCAAAAAGCGCCACGTAAGCAACAAGAAAGTATTTTTGCCAATGGCATGTGGCAACACATTCTTTGGGTTGGTATTTTAATTGGCGCTCTATGCTTGGGCACCCTGAAGTGGGCACTTTTACAAGATTTAGTCTATTGGCAAACCATGGTATTTACTGTCCTCGTTTTTGCACAGCTATTCCATAGTTTAGCGGTCAAATCTGACACTGAATCTTTGTTCACGCAGGGCATATTCACGAATCCATTTTTAATCATCGCTGTTGCTGTCGGCGCTTTTTTGCAACTAGCCTTGATATATACCCCTATATTTAACGAGCTATTTCGCACGCAGCCATTGCCGTTTTCAGACCTAGGGCTCTGTGTGGCAATCGCGTCCATTGTTTTCATTGCTGTCGAAATTGAAAAGTACTTTGTTAGGAAAAAGTTTATCTATTCGTAGAACAAGAAAGCGACATAACGATCAATATAGTTGAGGTAAAAAATTGGAAATTCTACAACTTGTTATGACGGGCATAACGGCCATTATCTTATTTGTTTTTGGCCTCGATAATTTCTCTCGTGAAATCGAACAAATTTCCGGTGACCGGTTTCGAAAGTTTTTGGGCTCAGCAACAAACATACCTATTTTTGGCGTGCTTATTGGCGCACTAGTAACAATGGTTATTCAATCAAGCTCTGCAACATCAGTCATTTCTATCGGTTTAGTAAATGCGGGGGTTCTTTCATTTAAAAATAGTGTTGGTATTATTTTTGGGAGCAATATAGGAACCACGATTACTGCGCAGCTTGTTGCTTTCAAGCTAACTAATTTTGCGCCTATTTTTATTATCATAGGCTTTATACTAACCATTACTAACAGTAAGGCTTCAATTTTTGGTAAGGCCGTTTTTTATTTTGGTTTCGTATTTTTTAGTCTTAACTTGATTTCTAGCACGCTAGAGCCCTTGCAAAGCAATGAAGCATTAGTATCAATGCTAACGGAAGCGCAAAATCCGCTTTATGCCTTATTGATTGGATGTCTGTTTACTGCATTAGTGCAGTCTAGTTCCGTTACCACCGGATTAGCCATTATTTTTACACAACAGGGAGTCTTGGGACTAGAGAATGCTGTGCCGTTGATATTAGGTGCTAATGTTGGCACCACCGCAACTGCATTTTTGGCCGTCATTAGTTTGGATGTTTCTGCTAAAAAAGTGGCTTTTAGCCACTTTCTTTTCAATGTGGGTGGAGTACTATTATTTTTTCCAGTACTGCTTATATTCGGCTATAAGCTAGCGGAGTATGATCAGAATCCTGCCATTGCTCTTGCAAATATTCATTTGATTTTTAATGTAACAGCGAGTCTGATATTTACTGCATTTATCACCCCCTTCACACGCTTTGTCGACTATTTATTCGGGGAAGGTAAGATGGATTTTGAGCGAATTGAATTGCTTACCTTGAAGCAGGACGATAATTTCGAGTCGGTGAAACAAAACCTAGACACTTCATCGGAACAATTATTTCGGTTTTTACAGGAAAACTACAATCAGGTTACCTTGAGTATAGAGACCAACTATACGGGCGTATTCAACTCCGCAGAAAAACGAATTGAATACGTGAATTATCTTAAAAATCAATACATGCACTATTTTTCTAGTGCAGTTATTCTGATCAATCAGAAGAATGAATCCAAGGCCTTGATTAAACTCATTAACCAGTTTGATTACTTGTTTCAAATACATGATTCAATTAACGATTTGTTTAACGTAAAGCGGGTAATAAATGAGAAATACATTGAGCTAAAAGGGGACTTACTTCTGCTAATCCGCGGGTTATCAATCAAAACGCTGGATGTATTTGATGAGATTGCGAGCGAAATGCTAGACATGAAGCACCAGTCCGAGAGACGATTACTTAGCGCAAAAGAAAAAGAACTGCAGCATGAAATCAATGACGTAAGTAGGAGTTTGCTCGTGCTCATGGCCGACACGTCGCGCGAGGATGCCGGTACATTAATTAATTTTGTGACCTATTCACAGCGGCTTAAGGATAAGCTCAATAATTTTGCAAATTTACATGTCAAAATTGATGTGCCGGCAGATTCAAATAATGAACTTGACCTTAAAACTTAATTTAGGCATCAAAAAATTCAACAGCCAAGGCGAATAGTGATAATGTACGCGCGTGTCAGGTCGGTGGTTTTTGCCGACGCCATTACCGCACTATTACGAGAGGCCCAGTGCAGATGTTGATAGCTAAACATATCAGTAAAAGATTTGGTGCTCACCAAGCCTTGGAAAACGTTTCTTTTGAAATAAATGAAGGCGAGATTGTTGGCTTCCTAGGTAAAAATGGTGCTGGCAAAACGACCTTAATGCGTATTATAACGACTTTTCTAACCGCATCTTCTGGTACTGTTATTATCGATGGCGAAGATATTGCTAAGCATTCCCTTTCAGTGCGGGAAAAAATTGGCTACCTTCCTGAAAAACCGCCTTTATACAGCGAGATGACGGTAGCTAGCTACTTGAAATTTGCTGCACAAATAAAAGGTGTTGCGGCTAAGAAAGAGTCATTTCAGGTTGCTAAAGTGCTGGATGACTGTGATTTGTTGCGCGTAAAAAATCAAAAGATTGCAACCTTGTCCAAGGGCTATAAACAGCGCGTTGGTATAGCGCAAGCAATTATTCATGAGCCGAAATTGTTGATTTTAGATGAGCCGACAAGCGGTCTCGACCCAATTCAAATTTTGCAGGTATTAGCGTTAATTAAAAATCAACGGGATCAGCGAACGGTCTTGTTAAGCACTCACACGCTAAATGAAATTGAGCAAGTTGCCCAGCGCGTATTAATGATGAAGGCGGGACAAATTGTGCTTGATGAATCCCTAGAAGAATTGCTTAAAAAGAAGCAATTAGCTCAATCACATCCGGTTACTTTGGAGCAAATATTCATCGACTATCATCAAGAGCAAGCCCCTCTAAATTTTCTAGGACAGGGGCTGTAAAATATGAACAAAACCTTCGCAATAGTAAAAAAAGAACTACACAGCTATTTTAGTTCTCCCATCGCATACATTATTTTAATAGCAACGCTGTCGCTGTTTAACGCCTTCTTTTTTCTCATTATTGACCAGAATCATGAAGCGTCGCTGCGGGATATGTTCATACTGATGGAGTTTATGTTCGTATTCTTAATTCCGCTGCTAACAATGAGAATGTTTTCAGAGGAAAAAGCCAACGGTACGATGGAGTTTTTACTGACGTCACCTCTGAGCCTTAGCATGATTGTTTCAGGCAAGTATTTGAGCATGTTAATTTTCTATTCATTGTTAATAGGCATGACCCTTATTTACTATTTTATTTTAGAGTATTTTGGCAACCCGGACGCCGCGAGCATTTTTTATGGCTATATTGGGATCTGGCTGGAAGGCGCTTTTTTTATTGCCGTTGGTTTACTTGTCTCCTCGTGGACTCGTAATCAAATAATAGCCGCACTGGTGTCCTACGCCTTGATATTTTCATTGTACTTTTCAACTAGCTTTACGAAGTATTTCAGCGGCTCGACTGAGTCCTTTTTTATGCAGTTGAGCACTCGCACGCACTTAGAGAATTTTGCAGTGGGCATTATTACACCTAGCAACATTACTTACTATCTAACCGGGATAATCCTCTGCTTAGTGTTAACTCGGTTAAGCATCGACAACAGGTTGTGGCAATAATGTTCAAATCAATCCTTCGTTTACGCTCATTTTCACGAGCTTCACTGCCAATCCTTTACGGACTGTCGATAATTGGTCTTGCCTTAGGTGCCTCTCTTTTTTATATCGAACAACAGCTCTCCTTTTTAGCGCAAGCTTTGCTTATCAGCAGTGGGCTCTTACTGATTGTTTTAATCGTCGTGGCCCTTGCACATCGTTTTCGCGCAACAAAGTTAGGACCAGAATTGCCGCTTAGCGACAAGTCGCTGTCGCTGCCAAAACAATGGAAGAAGTTGGCTGTTGTCATTGTAATTGCTGTTACTAGCGTCACGTTTATTGGCCTAAGTAATTATCTAGCTTTCAATTCTGAAATAAGATGGGATGTTACAAAAGACAAACAACATACCCTGTCGGCAAACACAATCGAGTTTCTTGATACATTAGATCGAGAGGTTCAGCTCACGGCTTTTTTCGTGGGTACACCGCCAAAATATTTACAAGATTTATTTAAAGAATACGAAAGAACGTCAAACGGTTTTGTGACTACTGAGATTATTGACCCCATTGAGCAAGTAGCTTATGCCGCGAAGTTTGGTAATGTGATCAATAGCCAAGAACAAAAAGTCATTGTGCAGTCGGGCAGCAACCGCAAAGATGTCGACTTTAGCCAAAACCCTCTATCTGAAGAGCTTTTGACCAATGCGATAGCGAGTGCGAGTCGAGCAGAAAAGACCGTTTACTTCCTCACAGGCCATGGCGAATATTCAACGGAGAATGAGGACAATACGGGCTTATCCAAATTCGCTCAGTTACTTACCGACAACAATATTATTAGTAAACCATTGATGCTGGGCATTAGTCAGTCAATTCCTGAAGACTGCGATGTATTAATTATCGCTGGCCCGAAAAGTGAATTAAGCAAAAACGAAGAAGCATTAATTGAAGCTTATTTGTTAGCAGGTGGAGATGCCTTATTCTTAATTGAACACACGTTTGTTACCACACCAGATAAAACCCTAAGCGCTGACCAATTAACCAAGAACCCTGATTTGAATTCAATATTGAATCAGTGGGGACTGAATGTTGAAGCGGATATCGTAGTTGATATAACCAACTATGTGGGTGAGGATGTTGGCAGCCCAGCAACCAAAAACTATCAACGCCACAAAGCCATTACTGAGGGGTTGGATTACACTTTTTATATTCGTCCTCGTTCAATCACCCTGCTGGAAAACCGCAGCCCAAACGTAAAGCATGCAGTGATTGCGTCAACGGCATCGACAACAAATAGTTGGGCAGAAACCAATCGCAATTTAGAGATACGCTTTGATAAAGGAACAGATACCGCGGGTCCTGTTCCGTTCTCATATGTTGTTATTGACGAAAAAAACGCTGCCAACGTCAAAAGCGGAAAAACCTCAGACACGCGATTAATCGTATTCACTGATGCAGATTTTTTAACGAATGTTTACATCGACCAATATAGCAACGCACAAATGGGGCTGAATGTGGTGAACTGGCTTTCGGAGCTCGATTACAAACCATTCCTTGGTGATAAGAAAATGACGGTTGAGCGCTTAGATTTAACCAGTAAACAAAAACGCCAGGTTATCGTCATTCTCTTTTTCATGCCTTTCAGCTTTCTGATTTTAGGGTTGGTGATGTGGCTACGAAATAGTGTAGCTCTACAATAAAGTTGTTAACTAGACAATAAAGATGCTAACAAAACAATAAATCTGTTAACTTTTCAATCGGTCAGCTTAGCCCAAGTTAACGTACGGGGTTGTTGTTAGATTTAGTTTTTTTGCTAAAAATGATGTTTTTATTGATGTATACGACTGACAAGTATACGGCATAAGGGGACATACGCTGTTCAAATATGTGCGAGAAATTTTTGCCATAAGCAACCATTGAGATTGGAAATTTTAACGGGCAGCCCTCTTCCTAAGCAGACAGTCGTCTGTTTACATTTTTTAATCTCAACTGGGCTAATCACCCTTAATAAATATAGTCTAACTAGTCGTGTATAAATCTAGCTTGTTATCAAGTTGTTGGTGCACGTTAGCTTCTGTACGGTGGGAATATCAGGTCGGCAAACAGGTCAGTTGTACCTTCAAAAAATTGGGGTAAACTATATGCAGGCACGTAGATGGACACCTACACTTTTTCAAGTATAAATTACTGGTTCTTTGCTTTTGAGTAATGGGTAACGCTACCTACGTATATTCGGCCTCCAAGTCAGATTCTATTATCTCGGGCCTTAATGAAAACCGCACCGCTTCAGCAAAATCGATACTACGACTTTTAATAGCCACGTGCCTGCTCTGCATGTAAAGCGGTTCGGCGTAACCGATTAACTCATTAACACTCAGTGCTCGTTGGTGTGAACCCTATCCTTTTGGTGTTTGCTAGTTTCCATAATTAAAATCTTGCTTGTAATGCGACATTGCCCAAACGATACGTGCCAATTTATTTGCAATGGCTAACGACGCGATTTGTTTTCCTCGTCGCTCAATGACCTTTTTTGCCCACAAAGACAAATTGTCAGTCGCACTCTCAATGCGCCGGATAATCGACCATGCACACTGCACAAGTAAACGCCGAATGTATTTATTGCCACGCTTAGTGATACCGCCCACTTTTTGCTTGCCACCACTTGAATATTCTTGTGGCACTACGCCTAAACAGGATGCGTAATGCCGCCCATTTTTGTAGTTATGAGATGCGCCCATATGCGACACAATTGCGGTTGAGGTCAGCTCAGCAATTCCCTTTATTTGCATCAGTCGAGTGGCTTTTTTATCAGCATGGGCTTGACGTTTAATCAGTGTATCCTGCTCAGAGATTAAGATATCTAAGGCCTGCCATTCTTCTAGTAGCAATTGAAATTGTTGCCGCGCGATAATAGAAAGCTCATTTTCAGCATCGCCTAATATGAGTGGCAAATCAGCTCTTAATTTGTGAATGCCTAGTGGAACGGTAACGCCATATTCCATAAGCAAGCCTCTTACTTGATTAACTAAGGCAGTGCGCTCGGCAATTCTACGCTCACGTATTTTATGAGCGATTGACATATCGGTTTGTTCAATACTGCGAGGCTGCACAAAATGCATGTCCGGGCGCCTAGCCGCTTCGGCAATCGCAAAGGCATCGTTGCGGTCATTTTTATTTCCTTTTACGAAGGGTTTGACGTGATTCGGCGGAATAATGTTGACATTGTAGCCCATGCGCAGCAAAAGCCGACCGATGTAATTTGAATTACAACACGCCTCCATAGCCACCGTGACGCCGGGATATTGTGCAATGGTTTGAACAAACTTAGTACGCGATACTTGCTTGTTAAATACGGATTTACCCGCGCGATTCACACCACATAGTTGATATACATTTTTAGCAAGGTCAATAGCGATTAATTCAACAGACATAAAATATCCCTTCTGGTCAATAAAAAAACATGATTAACTCATGTTAGCGATTTGGCGGTAGGTGTCCATTTCATCAATACTATGATCCAGTCATTGGGCGGTTTTACTCAAATGATCCGGTGGATGTGATGGGTCATATTGGACGTGGTAATCCAGTTCATGGATTTAGCAGATATACTTACGCTAACAATAATCCCTACAAATATACTGATCCTGATGGAGAGTTTGCGATTCAGTTGGCCGCAACATTTATTGGCGCTGCAATAGGTGGAGTAACAGAATATTTAACAAATGATAATGCAACCTTTTCATCAGTCGCTAGAGCATCAGCAGTTGGGGGAGCCGTTGGACTAGCAACATCTCTTGGTGGTGGGGTTATTTCTTCAGCGTTACTCGGTGGTGGAGCAAATGCAGCTGGTGAAGCTGCGAATCAACTTGCAACGGGAGATTTTGATGCAACAAAAGTTGCCACTGCTGGTGTAACAGGTCTTGTTGGTGGTGCATTAGCTAAAAATACAGCTAATGCAGTTAAAGGAGCGTTGACTAAAGGGCTACCTGATAATTCAGTTGCACAAGCAGGCCACAATGCGACACAATCGACTTCTCAAAGAGTGCTCAGCATTTCACAGTCTCTAACAAATGCAAGTAGTAAATCTACATCAGCGGGTCTTCAAGTCGGGGCTGGTTACGGAGCCGGCTCGGCAGCGGGAACTGCGGCAGCAGATAAGGTTTGTACAGAAAATTCAGGTTGTTAAATATGAGCTCGTTAAAAATTTCTGATTCGAGAACAGAAAAAGGTAAGAAAATAAAGCTAGTACTACATCTGATAAACGTATGTATAGTGACATTTATTTATATAACACTAGTCTATAAGGTCGGTGCGGCGCTTGGCGTTGATGTGGATAAACCTCTTCGTGAATATGACAAGTTAACTGTGTTGAGTGGGTTTTTACTAATGCTAGTGGGTCTGTCTATTTTATATGGTACTTCGTTTAAAATATTGAATTGGCTATTTGTCAAGTTTAGGCTTTAGTTGTTTCTAAATGCGAAGACAATATATTCGCTGACATGTTTGTCTAAATGTTAGAGCACGATTGTCGGCGAGATGGGCAGATATTGCTGGTTTTTATGGGCAGATTGTTTTAGTGGCGTTGGCAATTCTTGTCAGCGCCACTAATTGGCGACACCAGTCTTTTTGACTAGGTTGGCTTTTTAGGTCTGCCCATTAAAACGGCAAAAGTGAATGGTTTAGCACTATTATAGCCCGCAAGTTAGCGTCGTTTAATCGGAGCGTTAATGTCCGCTATAGAGCTATAGCTCAATCAGAAATCTAATATCCCTAGATCTGTTGAGCGTTCAAACATGAGAAATGAGTAAAAACCGCAACGGCTGAAAACTGCCCAAAGCCGTCTATCACTCATTGGATTTTAAAAATTAAAAACCCAAATCAATTTGAACACGATATATGGGCGTTTGGCTCTAACTTGCAAGTCAATTCAGGTTGTTTCCTCACTTTATTTATTAACATCTTTATTGTTTACAAACAAATAGCGGTCTGCAAGGTTAAAATTTGTCGCGCACTGCTGACGCTTCGATTTTGAAAGTCAGAATATAATCTCTGTCAGCATGGTTTAATTCTGCGTAATTACTCAGGAAAAACAATTGTCTAACTAGGTGAGTTGTCGTTACACTAGCGTTTTTAACATTATCGTAAAGTGTAATGCCGACGCCATTTCATTATTCAACTACATATACACTAGACAAGAGTCATTTCTCTGAAACGTTTGATGAATCTATTGTTGAAGCTAACTCTATTAAAGCATACGCAAAATCTATTGGATTAATGCTAGTAGGCTTCGCAATTGTCTATTTTACCGATTTAGCACCTTATTTTGCTTGGTTTATTGTTGTTTTAGGTATTGTTGAAGCACTAAGTATTTATTTCAAACGATCATGGTGGTTGGCTAGGCAAATGATTAGTCAGGCAGCGAATACTAAGCTTACCCTAAGCATTGATGAGGATGCTATTCGCAGCACTTCGCAATCCGTTGAAAGCCAAATTTCGTGGAAGGACATCAGTAAAATAGAAAAAACAAACCAAGGTTGGCTGCTTTACCACCCTTCGGGAAGAAATTATTTATCAGGACGATGCCTGTCTGATGAAGCGAATGAATTCATTAGTTCACAGGCTTTATCGAAAGCTCAATAGCAGTTATTAGGAACATTAGCCATTAGGGATAGCCATGAAAATTTACGGCGATATACAATCTGGAAATTGCTACAAAGTTAAATTGCTTTGTGCTTTATTGGATATAGAACACGAATGGTTTCATGTGGATATCCTCGCAGGTGAAAATGGCACACCAGAATTTCTGGCGAAAAACCTAAACGGCAAAATCCCACTACTTGAATTAGTTGACGGTCGCTGTATTTCTGAATCAAATGCCATTTTGAATTTTTTGGCTTCTGAGAGTAATTTACTTCCGAAGGACAACTTTCAACTTGCAAAGGTTCAACAATGGCAGTTCTTTGAGCAATACAGCCATGAGCCTTTTATCGCAGTGGCACGTTTCATTGCAAAATACCTTGGCTTGCCAGAATCTCGCCGTACTGAATACGAATCAAAACAAGTGGGCGGCAATAAAGCTCTTGCAGTTATGGAGGCTCAACTAATAGAAACGCCTTATTTGACGGGTGAGAAATTAACCACTGCTGACATCGCACTTTATGGCTACACCCATGTAGCCCATGAAGGCGGTTTTGAGCTGTCTAAATATCCCGCCATTCAATCGTGGCTTCGCAGAATCGCATCTCATCCCAAGTATATTGGTATGAACTAAATGGCATCTAACATGCCGGCCAGTTGACGAAACTTCAGCTGTTTATTAACGCGAAAACCGTGAAAATATAGGCTTCAGCGGGCTGCAAAAAACAGCTAAAAATTTATTTTTAAAATCACTATCTAATTCTAAAAAGTGGAGTACACTCCGCGAATTCTCACCTATTCTTTTTCTCTACAATGGCTATTGGTTTTCACGAAATACAAGAAAAACGTTTATTAAAAGTGTCATTTTATATGGCAGGGTTGTTCGTTTTTGTCGCCTTAGGATTTGCACTTGTAACGCATTCTGGCGCTATCTTGTTTGACGGCATTTATTCTCTTATTGCTTTCTTTATGGCTTTGCTCACGCTCAAGGTTGCTAACCTCGTTCAGTTGCCCGACGACGACCGTTTTCATTTTGGCTACACGGCTATTGAACCGACCCTTAATTTATTTAAGTCGCTGATTATTATTGCAACCTGTTTGTATGCAGTAGTTGGTTCAATCAATAGTTTAATGACAGGCGGCAATTCAGCGGAGTACGGCTTAGCTATGATTTATGGTGCATTTGCAACGGTAGGTTGCTTTGCGGTATCTGGCTATATGACGCACCAAGGTAAAAATTTACGATCAGATTTGGTTGGTGTTGACGCACATACTTGGTTTGTAGACGGTGTGCTCAGTGCTTCAATCCTGTTAGGTTTTGCATTAGCATACTTCATCGAGCAAACAATCTTTGCTTCTTACGCCCCCTTTGTTGACCCAATACTGCTGGTTTTATTAGGAACCGCAATTTTACCTATACCCGTTAAAATCATGCTTGATAGTTTGAAAGAAGTGATACACAAGGCACCGCCTGAGGCTGTCACCGCTGTTATTGAGAAAAAGCTGAAGCAGACGCTTACATCGGTGCCGTATGAACACATCGAGGTGCGCATAAGCAAAAGTGGCAGAGATCTTTACTTGTTAGTGCATATCATCGTTGATGAATCGTTTTCGGTAGCGACTATCAGCGAGCTTGATGACATTCGTAAAAGTTGCGAAGCCGCAATGCGTGAATGGGACCCTTCCATTATTATGGATATTCTGTTTATTAAGGACCCGGCCTTAGCAGGTTAGATTCCAACTACTGAAGTAGCAACGCTGCAAAAAGTATGAAAGTCGCAAATATCTATAGATCAAATAAGCGCTCACAGCGAATTAGATTGAGCGCTTATTTGGTCTATTGCTAAGACCAACGCGTATGTGTAACCTAATTAACAATTTCAGCAAAATTAGATAAGCATGTATAAGCGCAAACTTTTTTACTTCGGGCTCACCACCGCTTTTATTCTATTTCTAGCACTCATAAGCACGGCTATATCCGCACATTTAACTCGTGAAAACTTGCAGCAAAGTAACATTGCACAATCCTTGTTGATTGAGCATGAAAAGCTGTCTAGCATTTCCTATCGATTATTCAAGCAACTGACCGACGAGATTATATTTGGACGCAATGCCAACCAAGCTTATGTCAGAAAAAAGCAAAAGTTGATTCAGGAATCAGTAGCGCAAATTAGGTTACTGGAACTGGAGCAGCGCACTGCGCTTGGCGTATCATTTACGCAGGGAAGTGTCGAAGACACGGATGAACTAGTGCGATTGTTAGACGAGATCATTGCTGAGTTTGAAGAGGTTGTTGTTAGCAATAATCAGGCTCCGTTGAATCAACAAGAGCAGCTTCGTCGCTTGCTCGAGGTTACGATTGATGACCAATTCAGGGAGGCCATAAATTCAGCAGTTGCGCGTCAAAGTCGCGTAGTGGCGGCAATAAATGCTCGTATTGATACTTTGAACACGACTATCGTGTGGTTTACCATTGGCTTAGGCTCGCTGTCGCTTCCCCTCATTCTTTATGGCTGCTATTGGCTATTTAATCAGTTGTATCAGCCACTTATTTTAATTGCTAATGCAACCAATGCGATTGCTTCTGGACATTATCATCAACCGATATCGGTCACCTTGGACGATGAGTTTAAAGAACTTGCAACGTCCATTAATCAGCTCGCACAGCGTTTGCAGGAGCATGAAAATAAAGAAGATGCGCTGAGAAAACAATTAGAGCTTGAGGTTAAACAGCGTACCAGTGAGTTAACCGAAGCCAATCTTCAACTGACAAAAATTGACTCCCGACGTCGTCAGTTTATCGCTGATGTGTCGCATGAGTTACGCACACCCTTAACTATTATTAGAGGTGAAGCACAAGTGACCCTTAGGATGCATTCGGCGTCGGCGGAGGACTTTAATCAAACTCTGGTGTCGATACTTGAACAAGCTGTAAATCTGAGTAGGTTGGTGGATGATTTGTTGCTCCTTACTCGTGCTGAAATGAACCAGCTGAATTTAGAGAAGACTCCCGTTCAAATAGAACCCATGCTAGCATCAGAAGTAATGAAATGGGAAAAGCACGAGCCAAATCGTACCATTGCATTGCATGTACCCGAGGCAACTGATGAAACTATCGCTATGATAGACAAGCAACGCATTCAGCAAGTACTTTCTATTTTGCTAGATAATGCGACAAAATACTCAAAACTAAACCAGCCAATAGAAATCGCGCTAGAAAAGTCAGATACGTACATTACTATTGCTATTAAAGACTCAGGTGAGGGAATTTCAGCAGCCGAAGTTGATAATATTTTTGAGCGCTTCGTTCGTTTTAGTAAACATAATGAAGGCTTAGGTTTGGGTTTGCCTATTGCTAAGGTCATTGTTGAGGCTCATGGTGGCCGTATTTCGGTGGAATCATCTCAAGGGCAAGGGTCTATATTTTCAATTATGTTACCTATTGGAAGCATCTCATGAATATCTTACTGGCCGATGATGAAAAGCCATTATTAAATTTTTTATTGCGCGGTTTACGTGCGGAAGGCTTCGAGTGCACTAGCTTAAATGAACTGCATGAAGTACTGCCGTTTATTAAGAAAAATACTCCGCAGATAGTCGTCTTAGATAGGTTATTTGGTTCTCAAGATAGCTTATCTATTCTTGAATCTATCAAAGCTCTGCCCAACCCACCAATGGTGCTTATGTTGACTGCGCTGGATGAGGTGTCTGAACGTGTCAAAGGCTTAGAAATGGGCGCCGACGATTACCTTTGTAAACCCTTTGATTTTGATGAACTACTCGCTCGCATTACTGCCTTGAGACGTCGAATGAGTGCGCCTCAGCAAGCGAGTCAAAATACAATAAAGCTGGGCAACTTAGAACTGGCGTTACAAGAGCGTATCGTCTCGGTTAATGGCGAAGAATTAGCATTAACAAAAATTGAGTTTGAATTATTGTTATATTTTGCGGAAAATCAAAATAAGGTGTTATCGCGGGAGCGTATTCTGAGCCGCGTTTGGCAGACCTATAGCGATCCAAACACGAATATTATTGACGTTTATGTTAGCAGGCTTAGAAAGAAAATAAAAAGAGAGCCGAGGCTCTCTATTCAAACATTACGCGGCAATGGATACCGCTTGGCATTAAAATAATGTGACCCACTCAAAATGGGTCGCATTGATTTTTTACTTAATGAGTGGTGATAATAACTTTGGATTTTTCACTAAGTTACGAACGCCATGAGCATGGTCTTCGTTGAACACGTTATCGTTACACCATTCACCCACGCTGTTGATGTCAACAACCGCAACTTCAGGTCTAACACTCCAAGTCACCTGTAATGGAGATGCTTTCTCGTTATATGATGGTCCAGTTGTTGAACCTAAATATTGAACCGGCACACCCATGTTAGTCGGTACATTTGGTGCTTGATAATAACCATTTACCTGCTCGATTTCTGCTAGATCGTCGAACTCCATTGCGTCGTCATCGTTGGCAAGAACAATGACCTGTCCTTCAACGCGTAAACCCGGATTCATAGTGCTATCTGCTAAACATGCACCTAGTGTTGGACCTGGTTTTACATCTGCTGATGAGTATACAAAGTGTACTTCTAAGGTATCACCAGACTGCAGAGGGTCACCTTTCGCGGCACATATTTGGCTGCTCACTGGCTTCATTTGTGCTGCTGATAACTTGCCGTTGTATTTGTAGCCCGTATTTTTTCCTTTGCCGTCGCCGTTACCAGCAAAAGTAGTAAACTCTCCGCCTTTATGTTCAGCGTTTTTATGAAAATGGATGTTACACAGGTTAAGATCGCTGCGATTCGGCGCGATACCAAAATTACGTAAATTAGTACCGTAGTCTTGGTCGATATCACGCGGTGACTGAGGGCCGTAACCTTTACCATTTGTGTTCTTTTCAAGAGCTTCGTCCTGTGCGGCAACAACACTATCAGCTACTGACTGCGCATTGGCTGCAACGGTAGATAGCATTAATGTTGAAACGGCAATAGCGACAGCCGTTGTTCTAACAGTCATTCTTTTAATATTATTAGTCTTCATTTTTATTCCTCTATGTAAAGCGGCGAACAGCAGTTATTGATCATGTGAGCAAACTGCGTTCAGTTTTAGTTTGTTATTTTCGTATGAGTTTCTAACTGGCTTAGCATTCTTGGCTAAACAGTCAGTATTACTTGAGTCCGTTTAGTAGGTGACGGGCTTAAAACCGATACCCAAGGGAGATCGTGTAAACCCATGGATCAATTTCTATAGAATCTATTCGACCCTCTGCACCATTGAGCTGAAAGCTAGCTTCAGTGTCGATGTCGATGTAGCGAACCGAGCCATTTACGAACCACTTTTCGTCTACTAAGTAGTCTACTCCTAGCTGCGCGGCCAAACCGAATGAGTTATCTAGTGACAAGTTTTGTAAGCCAATTGCACTGTTTTGAGAGGTAAATTCCTCATCAAAAAACAATGTGTAATTTACACCTACCCCAGCGTACGGCTTGAAGTCGCTGTTGCCGGTATCAAAGTAGTAATTAACACTGACTGTCGGCGGTAAGTGAGTTACCTCGGCAAGTTGATTTCCCGTACCTAACGGATCTGGAACCCCGAAGTTGACGTCATGCTTAAACGGTGTCGCGGCGAGCACTTCAACATTCATATTGTCTGTAAAAAAGTAAGCGAAATTTAAACCAAGTTGGGTATTATTATCCACGCCAACGTTGACCCCGAGATCACTACCTACAATAATATTAGAGGATGATTCATTTGGACTTACAGTCGCCAGTCCAGCTCTTACGAGTAAATCCCCTTTTTCAAAAGCTACCGTTGTTTGTGACGCAAATAAAGTAGTCAGAGCTACCGACACAACACTTAATCTTTTCATCGTACACCTGTCGTAGTAAGTTTGAGGGTGTAGTCTATCGATCGTATCTAAAAAAGACTTTGCGGGAATGTTAAAATTAGATTAAAAAATTTAGCGATAAGGCTCCATCAACTCGAAACTTTGACGTTGTAGAAGCAACTAAGAGGTGGAATTAGATTTGAAACGCTTGTGTTTATTGGTTTTACTAAGTGTCGGAAGCCTTCATATTGGATGAAGACTTCCATGTTACATTGTCGATTTATTGCTTATAAATAACGCCATTTTTCATAACAAACGAAACGTTCTCTAGCACTGAAATGTCTTCCAAGGGATTAGTTTTTACTGCAATAATGTCTGCTAAAAATCCTTTTTTTATTTGTCCAAGCTCTGCCTCTTGCTTAAGTAGCGTTGCACTATTAATCGTGGCTGCTTGGATAGCTTGCAGAGGAGTCATACCGAAGCGGACCATGCGCGAAAACTGTTTGCCGTTATCGCCATGAGGATAAATAGCTGCGTCGGAACCAAACACCATCTTAACGCCAGCCTTAACGGCTTTCGTGAAACTATCGCGCTGCGCCTTTGATACTAACTTTTCCTTGTTGATGTTTTCTTCCGGAACGCCGTTAGCCTCACCAAACGCGAGTGTGTATTCCGTGTTGTAAATGTCGCATGAAAAGTAAGTGCCCATTTTCACCGCTAATTCAATTGCTTCATTGTCCAGAAAGCTGCAATGCTCAATTGAGTCTATGCCTGCGCGAATGGCTGCTTTAATACCGCTGGTGCCATGGGCATGAGCAGCGGCAACTAAGCCACGCATATGTGCTTCTTCTACAGCCGCGGCAATTTCTTCTTCGCTCAGTTGTTGAATACCTACTTTTGTTCCTTTTGAAAATACGCCGCCGGTAGCACAAACTTTAATGGTATTGGCGCCGTATTTAATGTTTTCGCGAACTTTCGCCCTCACAGCCCAAGGGCCATCAGCTACGCCTGTCGATTTACTCTGTGCTTCAGGTGGCGAAAAATTATCGTCGCAGTGACCACCCGTAACGCCTACCGAATATCCGGCGGCCCAAATTCTTGGCCCAGGAATTTCTCCTGCGTTAATACCGTCTCGAACGCCAATAACGGAGTAACCTTTAGCACCTAAGTTTCTTACTGTCGTGAAACCGGCCAGTAGCGTTATTTCTGCGTTTTTAACCGCTTTTACCGTTACTCGTGGGACTGAGTTGCCTTTAGCGGCTAGAAAGTTATCTCCTGCGTCGCTGCTTAGGTGCACGTGCATATCCATTAAGCCAGGTACTAAGGTCATCCCAGTCAAATCGACTACTTTTGCGTTTTTCGCGTTGATATCGCCTTGTTGACTTACTTTAATGATTCTACTTTCTTCAACAAGAACAGATACATTTTTCATTAACTTACCTGTTTCTACGTTGAGTAATGCGTCAGCGTTAATGAGTGTTTGTTGAGCGCTTGCTTGATTGTTCAAAGCCATTAAAAAGGTAAGAGCTGTAAACCAGCAAAAAATCTTTGTTGTTTTCATTTGAATTCCTGATCGAAAGAGTCGAGGTGCGTCGAAGTGTTATGTTTTGGTGCTAGGTTTCAACATTATGTCTTAAGAGTAAACGTATTGTCGAGTCTCATACTTCATTCTAGTTAGCTTCTTTACATTCATTTTTAGATGTCTACTTTTTGTAAAATTTACTGTGTGTAATTTCCTTTGTGAAATTAATCATAAAATTACGCTATGCTCAACGAACTGAAGTAAAAAAGCTATATATCGAGACACAACGGAGAATATATTATGAATATGCCAATCGCTAACGCCAACCGCTTAGAAATTCAAAAGCAATCATTTGCACCAGAGCTAGTGACTCCTTTCAACGAAATGGCTCAGCATGCAACTTCAGATGTGCTTAACAACACCCTTAAGCCAAGTGAGATGTTAGACCAACACTTTGCACTGCAAAACGGCTCACACAAAGACGTGAAACAATACGTTGTGTATTTCCGCCATATAATGGCATTTTTTGCAGACGGCAGTCACTGTGGCTTGGATAAGCCAAAACAGTTTGTTGCTTTTTTAGGGTGTAAAGAAAGCCCAGAATCAATAGTGCTTAAAGAAAACAACGTTCATATCGAACTAGTGCTTAATGCCCGCAATAGCATTAGCCAAGATGGAGCGGCCACTCGCATTGAAATTCCGACGCAAAGTACCTTCACATCAACTATTGATGATGACTACTTTGTTGCCTAGTAAGAAATTTAGCGCCTACCATGTGGCATCACATTTGGTGTTTGGCGCTCAATTTTGATGAAGTACGCTTTTAAATAATCGAGCAACAGGCGCAGCTTCTTGGAAGTAGCGCTGCCTGGGGGGAATACGCCATAAATATCGATATCTTTAAGCTTATAGTCCTCCAAAACAAGCTCTAAACTTCCGGCTTGAATTTTAGGTCTGGCGTCGTACACTGGGATCCTACCCAAGCCATGACCGCCCTCAATAAAGGCAGTGCGTGCAGCTGCATTATTAGTGGTAATACCGCCTTTTACTGCGACGCTATATGAAAGACTCCCCTTTGTTAGCTCAACTGCTCCCGACGTCATTTTATATACGACCCAATCGTGCTGCTGCAGGTCGGCGGGAACCATCGGGCGACCTCGTTTCTTAAAATAATCAGGCGAACCGCACAAACAGGTTTCTAGGGTCGAAAGCTTAAGCGCCTGCAAACCCGAGTCGGGCAGCGGCGCGCCACGAATTGCTAGATCAATACCTTCTTGCAAGATATTCACAACTTCGTCGCTCAACATGACATCAAGCTCTATTTTAGGATATAGGCGGCGAAAGTTATTGAGTGCCGGTACTACCATCTGTAAACCGACATTGACTGGACATGTTACTTTCAGCAGGCCTTCAGGTTCGTTTTTCAGGTTTTCAATTTGCTGATTTGCCGTGGTAGCTCGCTCAGCAATAATTCGACAAGATTGGTAATACTCCGCACCTGCTTCAGTTAATGAAATCGATCGAGTTGAGCGATTGAGCAATTTCACTCCAAGCTGTGATTCTAGCTTTTTAATGTGATAACTCACTACTGCGCGCGACAAGCCGACATGTTTCGCAGCCGCCGTGAAGTTGCCTTGCTCCACAACTTGGGCAAAGACCACCATACTTTTGAGTTGTTCAAAATGTAAATTCATAAGGCATCATAGCAAATATTGTATCAATAATTAAAACAATGTTGTTCATTTAGTGTGTATTGTTAGAAATCATATTAAGGTTTAGACTCGTTGCACTTGAAACAAATGAGAGAAAGATAATGAATTCACAAACTACAACCAAGCACATCTTAATGGTATTAACGTCACATGCAGATCTCGGCAATACTGGTGAAAAGACAGGTTTCTGGGTAGAAGAATTTGCAGCACCATACTATGCCTTCATTGATGCGGGTATGAAAGTGAGCTTAGTTTCTCCAGCAGGCGGTCAGCCCCCAGTCGACCCAAAGAGTGAACAAGAAGATTTTCAAACGCCATCAACCAAGCGTTTCGATGAAGATAACAAAGCAAAAGATTTAGTGGCTAATACACTTAAGCTTGCAGAGGTCGACGCCGCGGATTACGATGCCGTTTTCTATCCTGGTGGTCATGGACCAATGTGGGATCTTACTGAAAACGCCGTGTCAATTTCACTAATTGAAAGCTTTATTACTGCCAATAAACCTATTGCTGCGGTATGTCACGCGCCATCGGCATTTTTGAATGTTAAGGACGCTTCCGGCGAGTATTTTGTTAAAGGCAAAGCGGTAACAGGATTTACGAATGGTGAAGAAGAAGCCGTTCAGCTGACCGATATTGTACCTTTCTTACTAGAGGATGAACTAATTAAGCGCGGCGGCAAATATCAAAAGGTTGACGATTGGAACGCTTTTGCAATTCAAGACGGCCTATTAATTACCGGACAAAACCCTGCAAGTTCAGAACTAGCTGCAAAAAAATTATTGGCAGCCTTAGCATAATATTGTCTGCTCAGTTAAATAATCGACATATTTTCAGGAATAATAGTAATGTTAAAGTTTAGTTTTCAAAACACGACTCAAATCCTTTTTGGTGAAGGTCAAATAGCATCTTTGAGTAAGCAGATCCCAAGCGATGCGAAAGTGTTAGTTACTTACGGTGGTGGCTCAATCAAAAGTAACGGCGTTTACGACCAAGTTGCGGCAGCATTATCTAAGCACACTTGGTTTGAGTTTTCAGGCATAGAGCCAAACCCCAGCTATGAAACGTTGATGAAGGCACAAGATATTATCAAACAAAATGATATCGACTTCATTCTAGCGGTTGGCGGTGGCTCAGTGGTAGACGGCTCTAAGTTTATCGCCGCAGCAGCCTTGTTCGAAGGTGATGATCCTTGGGATATCGTGAGCAAACAAGCACGCATTCGCAAAGCCTTACCACTAGCATGCGTATTGACACTACCAGCAACAGGATCTGAGTCGAACACGGGTGCAGTAGTTACCCGTGATGGTAATAAACTGCCTTTCCATAGCCCGCTTGTTCGTCCAATATTTGCTGTTCTTGATCCAGCAGTGACATTGTCATTGTCAGAACGTCAAATTGGTAACGGTGTTGTAGATGCTTTTGTTCACACTATGGAGCAATACCTGACTTATAGCGTGAATGCGAAAGTACAAGACCGTTTCGCCGAAGGGCTATTGCTTACCTTAATAGAAGAAGGGCCAAAAGCACTCGCGCCAGAAACATCGAAAGACTTAGAAGTTCGCGGCAATATTATGTGGGCAGCTACGATGGCACTGAATGGTTTAATTGGTGCAGGCGTACCGCAGGATTGGGCAACTCACATGATTGGTCATGAATTAACGGGCACTCACGGCATTGATCATGCACGTACTCTATCTATAGTGTTACCTGGCGTGATGAAAGTATGCAAAGAAGCCAAGCGTGGAAAATTATTACAGTATGCTGAGCGTATTTGGAACGTAACCGATGGGGATGAAGATTCACGCATCAATCGTGCTATTGAATTAACAGAACAGTTTTTTGATACCATGCAGGTGCCAACGCGTCTGTCCCAAGTTGATTTAGGTGCGGCTGATATTGATTTACTAATCGAAAAGTTAAAGCAGCACGGAATGTTGAAATTGGGCGAACATGGTGATGTGACACCTGATGTTAGCCGCGAAATATTAACGGCGGCGCTGTGATCCAAGGTTTGTAACAGAAGGCTTTAAGTAATTTAGCCTGAAGTATTAGCAATGAAAGACTAATTGCCAGCGGAAGTTCGAAAAGCGTCCGCTGGCTGTCTAAGACAATAGTAGTAAAAAGTACACTTCAAGAATATAAAACGTTAAGCTGCAGCCCCCACTGTGACTATACTTGCCACATAAACAGAATTACTCCCAGAGTTAAAAAATAATAGCATTCCATCTTCTGCGTATTGCGATAACCAAGCGCAGGCTCTACTATTTTATCCTATACTCATTATTTGCAGCTTCATGAGCGGGTTTAACTGCCGAGCGCCAATGCATCTCAAATTTTACATTCATTCCTCAATATAAAGGTGAATAACGATTATGTTTAAAGGTATTTTGATAAACAAAGTAGACGATAAATACACGGTCCAACTGCAAGATATTGACGACGCAGTTTTACCTGAAGGCGATGTCGATATTGACGTAATGTACAGCACACTGAACTATAAAGATGGCTTGGCGATCACAGGTAAAAGCCCCGTTGTGCGTCGCTTTCCTATGATACCTGGAATAGATTTGGTGGGCACTGTTACTAAATCTACTGCAAATGATTTTAGCGCAGGTGATACGGTTTTACTTAATGGCTTTGGTGTAGGGGAAACACACTGCGGCGGTTTGGCGCAGAAAGCTCGCTTGAAAAGCGAGTGGCTGATTTCTTTGCCAAGCGGCATGACACCAGAGCATGCAATGGCAATTGGTACTGCAGGTTATACCGCAATGTTGTGTGTCATTGCACTGGAGAAAAATGGTGTCACCCCTGAGTCTGGCGAAATATTAGTGACCGGTGCAAATGGCGGAGTTGGAAGCTTTGCTATTACTATACTTTCAAAACTTGGCTACAAAGTTGTTGCATCGACTGGCCGAATGAATGAAACCGATTATTTAACGAAGCTAGGTGCAAGTGAAGTGATTGATCGCAACACCTTGTCTGAGCCTGGTAAACCGATGGTGAGAGAGCGTTGGGCTGGCGCTGTCGACTCAGTTGGAAGTCACACCTTAGCCAACGTATGTGCCAGCACTAAGTATGGTGGCACAGTCGCTGCGTGTGGCCTTGCCCAAGGTATGGACTTTCCTGCCAGTGTCGCGCCGTTCATTTTGCGAGGAATCACGCTTAGTGGTATCGATAGCGTTATGCGTCCTATTGCGGATAGAGTTGAAGCGTGGGAGCGATTATCTAAAATCCTAACGCCAGAAGATTTTGCAGATATCTCTACGTTTATCGGTCTTGGTAAAGTGATCGAGACGGCTGAGCAACTGCTTGAAGGCAAAGTAAGAGGGCGAGTCGTGGTTGATGTAAACAAAAGCTAGATTGTCCGACAGTTTATTTATGTGCTAGCCTTTAGGCTGGATTTTAGGATTGATCAGTCGAGTGAGCTTTGCCCAATAAACACGACGAACTTCAGGTTCTGTTACAAGACATTTTAAGCACATTCAAAGCTCAATTTATTGAGGGAATCAGTGAGTTTGAGATAATAACGCAGCTAAAGAAGCCGCCTTATTCACTGTTTGACGATGACGCGCTGCGTGACCCGCTCATGTTATTTCAGACTCATTTTGTGCTATTTCACTCCTTATACCATTTGCGTAACGAGTGGAGAGCACAGAGTATCGGTGAGTTGAACATCGGTGCAACGTTAATTAAGCTGCAGCCCATATTGTCGTTTGATGCCGCTTTGCAAGTAACAGATCCGCTGGGTGATTATTATCTTGATTGGAACAACTTTAGCGCCACCGATGAGGCTGGCGTTGAAGATTTGCTTAACCGCTTTTGGCAGACAATGGCAGGTGGGGAGATGCAATACCACGTTTCGCAAGAAGCGCTAAACGAGGCAAGCTTTACCCTTCAAATTGATTCGCTTGAAGGTTTGTCTTTAATCCAACTCAAACAACAATATCGAAAGTTACAGCACGCAAACCATCCAGACAAAGGAGGGAGTGTAGAAGATTCGCAGCGAGTGTTACAAGCCTACACAACGCTGCATAAATATCTGTCTAATAAACAAAGCTAGTAAAAATACAGCTAGTAAAAAATACAGTTCGTAGCAAGCACTAATAAACTGTGTAAAGCGCTTCTAAATAAGTTAGATATTTTTAATGATACCCAGCGTTTTAGTATTCATCTGCCATCTACAATTCTCTCAGTTAAGTTGCTTCCTTTTTATCTGTCTTACTTTTTGCTGCTGTTGTTTTTGTTGTAGCCGGCTTTTTTGCAACTACTGGCTTTTTGCGGGCGCCGGACGTTGTTTTTCTTGAAGGACTTTTAGTTGAACTATCGCTAGATTCAACTATTAAAGGTTGAGATACCTTTGTTGCTGAAGCTTTTGCTGTGGATGCGGGTTGCGTAGCAATATATTCATCCATCTGCTTGCGATTACGCTTAAACGCAATGATCATGAGTTTTTTGCTATACACTGATATCGAATGATCTGACAGTAGGTTCGACCAAGGCAATGATTTATAGATAAGCGCTTTCATTCTATATAAAAAGCTGACGGTGTAGAGTACCTTCACATCGTCAAAATCACCCGGAGCACAATTGCTCAAATAACGCATGTTTCCTGCATGAATATAGCCTCCAAACTTACTTTTTAGCCACGTTGAAATGGCGTATCCTGGTCCAGGGATCAGTTTGAAAAAAAATGTTGAAACTGATATCAAAACATCACCCGGTGGTAACATAGTGACGCAGTCCGCCGCATTGACTAAACGGTGTATGGGTGTTTTGATGTTGTTGATCCAGTCGTCGTTCCCTACTCTTGGAGAACCAAATGTATAGCAAGCTGCCAAGCCGCCTTTGTGATGCGTGAATTTAGTGGCTACTGTCGCCAATGCGCCGCCAAGGCTATGACCAGTTATATACAGTGGTTTTTTGTTTAGCTCTGGTTTATCAATCGCTATTTCAATATCCTGGCGAATTAAGTTGTACGCCGAATAAAAACCTCGGTGGATCATGCCTTGTGTTTCACATTTAATGATATTTGCGTCGGCGTCGGCCTTAATGTCTCTCAAGCTGTCTGTTTCAGTTCCCCTGAAGGCGAGCACTAAGTAGTCTTTGTGTTCCACCAACATCGCCTGTGAACCTTGGCAATCAAAGGTATTAATAACCTTAAACTCTAATTGTGCTAGTTGATATTCAAGAATTTTTTTCGCTTCTTCAGGATCATGAGACAATTTATCTCGCAGCATATTTAATATGCTGAAACCGTCCTTTTTTTCCATTTTATCAAACGTGTCAATAAGATACTTTTTGATATATTCAGATTTGAATTGTTTGTCATCACTAATGCCTTTAGTGACGGCAAATAAGGGATTGAACTTCACGTACACTACCTCCGACATGACAGCCATAACCCATGCTGTTCTATCGCTGTATGCTTGGCGGTAAGTGGGTAGGCTTAAGCCAAGAATTTTTAATGCATCGTCCTGCTCTGCAACGGATTTAAAGTAGCTTGTTGTCATAACCATTTCCCTTTTTGGATTAGGTGAGTTTAACTCTAGTCCACTGGCAATCTGGAATAGAATAATGCGTTTAGTTTTTCACATGGCTCCTACCTAAATTGGTAAGTAGTTCCAGACTTGGCGCCAAATAATCGAACACCTGTCAGGGACACAGGCATGGCAAGCACTTATGCTCTCAGGATGGGTTGCTTTGTTAAAAATAACAAATTATCTCAGGATGTATTCGGCAATGGATACTAAGCATGGAGCCATGTTGATTATGATTAAAAAACATACACCCATGATGCGATAAATACAAGTGTTATGAATGAACATAGTTGGTCAGAACACGTTTACTTAGCTTGGTTAAAGTGAGCTTAGTTACTACTTTTTAGGGTTTTATAAATCGTGATGTCGCTAAAATTCGAGAAGTATCTTCCTTAGAAACGGGGCGCCCAAAATAATAGCCTTGAAGAATGTCGCAGCCTAATTCCTTTAGCAAGTCAGCGTGTCTTTTAGTTTCAACACCTTCAGCAATTAAGTTAATTTCAAGATTATTAGCGAGGGTAATTATTGTTTGAATAATTGTAATATCGATTTTCTCTTCAAACATATTTCTGACAAAGCTCTGATCAATTTTTAGCACATCAAGCGCATATTTTTTAATATATGAGAGGCTTGAATAACCAGTACCAAAGTCGTCTATTGATATTTTGATGCCAAGCTTTTTAAGCTCATTAAAGGTTGTGAGTGAGTGATCGTCATTTAAAAGCACCGATTCGGTAATTTCGAGTTCAAGGCATTCCGGCGCAATTCCAGTGTCAACTATTACTTTGCTGACAGTTTCTATCAACTGAGAAGTAAATTGCACCGCAGATACATTCACTGAAACATGCAGTTTTGGATATTGCTTTTGCCATTCTACAGTTTGCGCACAAGCCTGCTTTAAAAGCGACTCGCCTAAGGAAATGATTAGCTTTGTTTCTTCAGCAAGGGGTATGAAAGCATCAGGGAAAATCATGCCGCCATCTTTTTGAGGCCAGCGAGCCAATGCTTCGAAGCCAAGTATCTCTGATGTCTTCGCATCCACTTTAGGTTGATAGAACAATATTATTTCATCGCTCTTTATAGCCTCCTGAAGTTTGGCTATTTGCTGTTGCTGCTGTTTAGCTTTTAATTCTAATTCTTTAGAGAAAAAACTGATGCTGTCTTTTCCTATTCGCTTCGCTTCATGCATCGCTGTGTGAGCTTTTTGATATAGCTGATGTACGTCATCACAATCCACAGGGTACATGCTAACACCGATACAAAGTGTCAGGTCGAAAGCAAATTCTTTTGTTTTCCATCGCTGGGCAAAATCAGATTTGATTCGGGTACAAAATTCGGCGATGTTAACGTCATCTGAAATCGTCGGTAATATCACGACAAATTCGTCTCCGCCTTGACGGCTTATGGTATCGTAAGCTCTTAGTATTAATCCGAGTAATTTTGCGACGCGTTGCAATACTTTGTCACCAACGACGTAGCCGTGTTTATCATTAACTTGCTGAAAGCGGTCAATGTTAATCATCAGCATGGCTACCGCGCAATTGTTTCTGTGGGCATCCTTAATTGCTTGTGAACCTCGATCCATTAGCAATGTTCGATTAGGCAGCCCAGTGAGTGCATCATGATTAGATAGATGGAATATGCGTTGCTCGTTTTCGCGCTTTTGGGTGACATCTCTAAACACAAGAACAGACCCAATCAATTCGCTATTTTCATCGAAAACAGGTGATGCTGAATCTTCAATTTCATACCGTCTTCCGTTCTTACTCACTAACATTGAGTCGGCGTAAGGATTGGTTTTACAACGCTCACTAAGCGCATAATTAACCGGACTGACTAGTCGTTCGTTGGTATTTTTATCGATTAAATTTATCGCGGTATCAATATTTTGGAGCAGGAGCTCGTCAGAGCTTAATCCGATCAGACGCTCTGCGGCAGAGTTTGCATAAGTAATTCTGCCCATGGTGTCTGTCGTGATCACGCCATCAACAACCGCAGTTAATGATTCGGTAAACTTACTTTTTTCCAGTTGCCACTCTTGGCCTGAAGTATTGTCGTCATCAATTTCAGTCATTATCATCAAAAAACCATCTTGGTTTTCAAATGCTCTCTCATCAATCAGTGACACATGAACGCGTTTACTGCGGTTCTGATAATTTGTAAACGAAAATTCAAACGCCCCAGCTTTTTTAACTAGATTTTTATTAATTGCAGCGGCGAATGCATTGCCATCGCTATTGTTAAACAAAGGTATCAGTGAATGCCCAACTATGTCGTTGGCGGTTTTATCGAACCATTTACCATCAACATCGTTGTTGTAAATGTTAATTAGATCATATGACCAATAAGAAATGAAAATATTACGTCGTGCAACAAACTTTGCTAATTCGTCATGTGCTTTACGCAATTGCCTTGTTTTGTTAATTAACGATAGGTGAGTGCGCACTCGTGCTTGAATTAACTCGTTGTTGATAGGTTTAGATATAAAGTCAACGCCGCCTTGGAGGAAGGCTTCCAATTCGTTGCTAAATTGATCGTGCGCAGTAATAAAAATAATCGTTGCTGAATTAGTCATGGGGTTGGATTTCAGCTGCCGCGCTACTTCTAATCCATTTATATCCGGCAGTTCGATATCCAGTAGAATAATGTCTGGTTTATATTCTCTCGCTTTTACTAGCGCTATTTCGCCGTTTTCAGCACGAATGAATTTACCCATATGAGATACAGCATTTTCGATGATGTCTAAGAATATACCCGTATCATCGACGGCTAGGATGGTGAATTCTTGATTATTAAAGTCCATTTTCATACTGCTTACAACGCGTCCTATTGATTATTAAAATGTAATAGTTTGACATAGCGAAAAAACCAGACTCCAAAGCAGAATATATCAGCTTGATAGCAGGCGCTAGCTGAATTTATTAAACTTTAGTCTATAATGTGCCTGTTTTTGTAACTGATCGCAATAACTTACCTAATATTTTCCCCCAAATTTCGTACTGCAATGCGTTAGGATGAAGCAAGTCGGGCATCACGGTTTCGTGTAAAACACCGTCTGCATCAAGAAAATTAGCGTTGATGTTGCACCAGATTACCGAATTATCATCTGCAAATGTTCGAATGATGTCATTAGTGGTATCGACGATTTTACGCATTCGCTTATGTTTATTTCTGCTGCGCGGAAATATAGCGGTTAACACAATTTTGCAGTTGGGGACTTTGTCGCGTATTAAACGGATAAGAGATTTTATGCCTGAAGCGATTTCTTCAGGTTTATCATGGCGGTGACCAGCATTGTTTGTGCCAATAAGTAACACCACAAACTTGGCGTTTACATTATCAAGCTCACCGTTCTGGAGGCGCCATAACGCGTGCTCTGTGCGATCACCCGCGTAGCCCAAATTCAATGTGCTTAAATGACTGAAATGAGCCTGCCAAGCCGATTTACCCTCAAGTTCCCATGCATGAACAATAGAGTCACCGATAAAAATGAGGTCAATGGGCTTTGCGCTTTTGGTTTTTTCAGCGATTTTTTCAGTGTGGCGTTGTAACCACCATTCTTCACTTCGTTTTGTTGGGATACATGACAAAGGGATTTGCATGATAGTGTCTTTGACTATTGTTTAGATAATCTTGAAAAGCTCGCTGTCTGTGGCGAGCTTTCTAGTAAGTAGCCTACTGATTTTTTGCTACTGATCATCAGTATCAGGGTCTTTCATGCGCTCGATTCTTTCCTGCTCTTCTTCGAATGCGGCTTTAATTTCTTCAAGCACAGTGTCAACGTCAGCTTCGCGCTCGTCAAATTCAAAATGACCGGTTAATTCTGTCTCTGGCGTCAGTTTACCAGCCTCAAACAATGCCCACATTTCTTCGGCATAGTGGGTGTCACGCAGTTCTGGCGCAAATTCAGAATAGTAGTCAGTCATATTGCGAACGTCTCGTTGCAACATACTAAATGCATTGTTGTTGGCAGCAGCGTTAACCGCTTGGGGTAGGTCGATTATGACAGGGCCGTAGTCATCAACTAGTACGTTGAATTCAGATAAATCGCCGTGCACAATGCCTGCACACAACATTAACATGACATAGTGCATTACTTGGGCGTGGTCTTCTAGCGCTTGCTCTGCTGACATTGAGACGTCATTTAGTCGAGGTGCGACATTACCTTCGTCGTCGGTCACCAGCTCCATCAACAATACACCGTCGTAGCAGCCGAATGGCTGAGGCACTCTCACGCCAGCTTTTGATAAAGTGAATAGCGCGTCTACTTCAGCATTTTGCCACGCATCCTCTTGCTGTTTACGGCCAAAGCTTGAGCCTTTTTCCATCGCTCGTGCGCGTCGGCTGTTTTTAACCTTCCTACCTTCTTGGTATTGTGCCGCTTTTTTAAAGCTGCGTTTCATTGCTTCTTTATAAACTTTGGCGCAGCGGACCTCGCCCTGACTGGTAACAGCGAACACGGTGGCTTCCTTGCCACTCATGAGCTGATAAAGGACATCATCAATTAGGCCATCTTCAACGAGAGGCTGTAAACGTTTTGGAATTTTCATGGGCCGTTTATACAGCACTCGTGGTTGTTTTTAAATATATTATCAATATATTATTTTAATGGCCGCTTTCAAGGTGCTTACCTCACATTGTTATCGATTAGTTCAAATCAAAGCGATCGGCGTTCATCACCTTGACCCAAGCGTTCACGAAGTCAGCTACAAATTTCTGATTAGCATCATCGCATGCATACACTTCCGCTATTGCACGAAGTTGCGAATTGGAGCCAAAGACTAGGTCGGCCCGTGTAGCTGTCCATTTCTTCGCTTGTGTTTTGCTATCAGTACCAATGAACTTTGTCGCACTTTCGTCGCTTGGCGTCCATGTGGTGCCCATGTCGAGTAAATTCACAAAAAACGCGTTGTTTAATTTTCCTGGAGACTCAGTTAATAAACCCTCTGTTGAGTTCGCATAATTTGCACCGATGGCTCGAAGACCGCCAAGTAATACTGTCATTTCCGGCGCGGTCAGCGTGAGCAGTTGCGCTTTGTCTAACAGCAGTTCTTCTTCTGACACCGTAAACTGCTTTTTGCTGTAATTTCTAAAGCCATCAACGACAGGCTCTAATACTGCGAAGGCGCCGACATCTGTGTCTTCTTGAGTTGCGTCAACTCTGCCTGCATTAAATGGGACGGTAATTGCCAAACCGGCTTCTTCTGCCGCTCTTTCAATACCAACCGAACCACCAAGCACAATCAGGTCTGCAATGGAGACGGTTGTGCCTTCATTATTTTCCTCGGCGAAGGTTGCCTGTATATTTTTATAAACAGATAACACTCTTGCAAGCTGATCTGGCTGATTCACTTCCCATGTGTTTTGTGGAGCAAGACGGATGCGTGCACCGTTGGCGCCGCCTCTTGAATCTGAACCTCTAAAAGTTGAGGCGCTCGACCATGCGGTATATACCAATTCAGATGCTCTCAGTTCAGATGCCGCGATTTTCTGCTTCAGATGCTCAATGTCGCCCTGACTAACAGGCTTCGCATCGGATGTGGGTAAAGGATCTTGCCATATCAAATCTTCCTGCGGCACTTCTTCACCTAAATAGCGAGACTTCGGCCCCATATCTCTGTGAGTTAGTTTAAACCAAGCTCTTGCGAAAGCATCTGCAAACTCTTCTGGATTTTCCATAAAGTGCTGCGATATTTTCCGGTATTCAGGATCCATTTTCATTGCCATATCGGCGGTTGTCATCATAATTCCGACAGGAATGGATGCATCTTCCGCGTCAGGCGCATGGTCATTTTTGGCTAAGCCTACTGCCTGCCACTGGTGTGCTCCAGCTGGGCTTTTAGTTAATTCCCATTCATAACCAAAGAGTACGTTGAAATAGCTCATATCCCAAGATGTCGGCGTTGGCGTCCAAGCTCCCTCAACTCCACTCGTTATGGTGTCTCGACCTTTCCCTGACTTATAATCACTGATCCAGCCCAAGCCCATTTGCTCTATCGGAGCAGCCTCAGGTTCCGGCCCTTTGTGTGATTCGGGAGCCGCGCCGTGTGATTTACCGAATGTATGGCCGCCAGCAGTCAAAGCAACTGTTTCATAGTCGTTCATTGCCATTCTGGCGAAGGTCTCGCGAATGTCGCGCGCCGACCCGAGAGGATCTGGGTTACCGTCTGGACCTTCAGGATTAACGTAAATCAAGCCCATTTGCACTGCAGCAAGCGGCTTTTCTAGTTCGCGGTCACCGCTGTAGCGATTATTTGCTAGCCATTTATCTTCGGTACCCCAGTAGATATCTTCTTCTGGTTCCCATATATCGACTCGTCCGCCGCCAAAGCCGAAGGTAGGTAAGCCCATAGATTCAATAGCTACGTTGCCGGTCAAGACAAATAGGTCTGCCCAAGATAATTTGTTACCGTACTTTTGTTTAATCGGCCAAAGTAGGCGACGCGCTTTATCTAGGTTGCCATTGTCTGGCCAGCTGTTGAGCGGCGAAAATCGTTGATTACCGGTTGCTGCTCCACCGCGTCCATCACCTTCGCGGTAAGTGCCAGCGGCATGCCACGCCATTCTGATCATGAACGGACCATAGTGTCCATAATCTGCTGGCCACCAATCTTGGGAGTCGGTTAGGATATTCTCAATGTCAGCTTTCACTGCCTTTAAATCTAAACTGTTAAAAGCCTCTTTGTAATTAAAATCAGCTCCCATTGGGTTTGCTTTTTTGTCGTTCTGATGAAGAATTTTAAGATTGAGTTGATTAGGCCACCAATCAATATTTTTGGTGCTGTTACCGCCTACTCGAGTGTTTGCGCCATGCATGAAAGGGCATTTCGCGCCTGAATCTTGGTTACTGTTTTCCATAAACACCTCTAGTTACTTTTTCTATTATTAGATTTTTAAATTCTCTGCCATTTAAAGATAGATCAATATCATATTGATTGATAATGAATTTTTCCGGTCTACTTAATCGATTCGATTAGAACAGAGCTGTAATTTTTGGAATTGAATCTGGTTCTATCGCGTGGCAAACTGCACTACCAGTAAGCGATGTTGGCGCAAGTGCCCAGCTTAAATGCCTAATAAAAAGACCCAATAAACTATGTCCAAAGTTAATGATGCAACCTTAACGTTCATCCAATCGAGCTTTGCTGATCCTGACGCGTTTAAGATCGCCAGTATACAAATGCTTTGGAGTGGTTACGGTGAAATCGCGCGCTATTATGTGCCAAGTTTAAACAAGTCAGTCATTGTTAAATTAGTTATGCCACCAGTGCAAAGTAATCATCCAAAAGGCTGGAATGGACAGCGTTCTCATCAGCGAAAGCTGGACTCTTACATTAACGAATCGATTTTTTATAAACAGTATAGCCAACAAACCGATACTTTATGTCGCACTCCTTCATGTTATTTTACACATACCAACATCGCTTCTAATCGTCCCGAGGATAAAACGAACAGCCCGAATAGCGTATTGATAATGGAGGACTTGGATCAAGCTGGTTTTAGCGAGCGCATTAATCAAGCATCATTAAAAGCCGTTAAGCTTGGCGTTAGATGGTTAGCTAAGTTCCATGCCAAATTTTTAAATCAAAACCTACGAGACCTTTGGCCGATTGGTACTTATTGGCATTTAGCAACGCGGCCTGATGAATATGCAAGAATGCCTGAAGGTGAGCTTAAAAGAAAAGCTAGCAAGCTCGATAGTGCACTCAATAATGCCCGTTTTCAAACGTTACTACATGGCGATGCCAAACTGGCTAATTTTTGTTTTTCAGCAAATACGAATGATTTAGCCGCTGTCGACTTTCAATATGTCGGGCGCGGAGTTGGCGTGAAAGACCTAATGTACTTTTTGGGCAGTTGCCTTGATGCTGATGAACTAGCGTTACATGCTAACAGTTTAGTTGATGAGTACTTCTCTGTATTGCGGCTCTCAATTCAAAATGACCACCAAGAGCTCGATTTCAGTGCACTTGAATGCGAATGGAGAACGTTACTTCCACTTGTTTGGGCTGACTTTGAGCGTTTTCTAGTTGGTTGGGCAACAGAGCATTATAAAGTAAACGCCTACATGAAAAATCAGACAAGCATTGCACTAGCCAGCTGTTGATATTGCCCCAATAAGCAATTCTTTTAGTGGTTTTGGCTTGCCGAGCCCATATCCCTGACCAAAATTGACGCCAATAGTCGTAAGTAACTCTTTGATTTGATTGTTTTCAACAAACTCAGCTATGGTCTGCATTCCCATTACATGACCAATCTCGTTAATCGATTTCACCATGGCATAGTCAATGGGGTCCTCGACAATACCCTTAACGAACATACCATCGATTTTTAAATAATCTACCGGCAAATTTTTCAGGTAGCCAAAAGACGATATTCCACTACCAAAGTCATCCAAAGCAAAACGAAAGCCAGATTTTTTTAATGTTTTAATAAAGCGAATAGCTGCGTCGAGGTTAGAAATTGCTATGGTTTCCGTAACTTCGAAACAGACCATGCTTGGGGATATATCCCGCTCTGAAAAAACGTCTAATATAGATTCTAGAAAAGCCTGATTGGTTAACGATGGGCCCGATAAATTTATGCTAATAAAATCGACCTGTGCGAAAAACAGTGGATGCTCAGCCAAAAGTTTACATGCATGACTAACTACCCAAGCATCTAGTTTTTCAATCAGATTATAGCGCTCAGCAGCCGGCAAAAACACGCCAGGGAGAATAATTTCTCCCTGTTCATCGACCATTCTTATTAATAACTCATAGTGCTTTTCTGCACCGCCATCTAAGGGAACAATAGCTTGTGCATATAGGCAAAAACGGTCTTCATCTAAAGCTTGGTTTATACGCCCAACCCAATTCATTTCTCGATGTCGAACGGCCAACTCGTTATCGTCAGAGTGATAAGCATGAATACGGTTTCTTCCCATATCTTTTGCAAGATAACAGGCAGCGTCGGCTTGTCTAAATAATTCTGTAAAATCGTCGCTAGTTTTAGTTATTGCTACTAAACCTATGCTAACACCTATGCGAAATACCTTTCCGGCCCAGAGAAATTGATAGCCCGTTACTGTTTTTAGAATTTCATCGGCAACTAAATGCGCCTGTTCCAACGTACAATCTTGGATTAGAATGCCGAATTCATCTCCGCCAAGCCTTGCAACCGTATCGCGTTTACTGATGGTAGAGAGCAGTAGTTGCCCCAGCTTATTCAGCAACTCATCTCCTGCAACGTGACCACAGGTGTCGTTGACAACCTTGAATTGGTCCAAGTCCATAAATAACATGGCGTGACAATTATCGCTGTTTTGGATTTCAGACAGCAGATAACTCACTCGTTTTTCGAACTCGTGTCTATTAATTAGGCCTGTTAAGCTATCGTGGACTGCCTGATAGTTAAGCTCATCTTGTGCAATTTTTTGTACTGAAATATCGCGTATAATTCCCTCAATACTCAAGATGTTGCCATCATCGCTCTTTATCAAGTGCGCACTTGATGAGCCCCACCAATAGGAACCGTCCTTTCGCAGCAGTTTAGCCTCAAAATTTTTAACCGCGCCATTTTTTAAAATAGAGTTTAAAAACCGCTCTCGTTCTTTTGGCTCCGCGTAAACTTGTTTGCCTAATTCCATTCCTATCGCTTCGTCTACGGTATAACCGGCAACAGAATAAACAGAGGGAGATATGAAGGTGATTTTTCCATCTAAATCTGTTTTGTATAGGATGTCAGGAATATTTTCCACGAGGTCGCGGTATCTAGTTTCGCTTGCTGAGAGTGCCGCTTCTGCTATAGAGCGCTTCTGAGCCTCAACTGCATGGGATACAAGATCTGCTAGAGAGCTGACGTAAGTAATTTCTTCAGCGCACCATTGTCGCGCTTCACCGATGTGCTCTAAACATATAACGCCAATAGTCCTTCCACCGAAGCGAATGGGGGCGTCTAACATCGATTCAATACCTAGTGGAGCTAAATAGTCTTCAGAAAACTCTGCTGTGCGGTGGTCTTGGTGAGCATTGTCGGCATTGATAAAACGGTCTTCTGCTAAAGCTGCAAAGTAGGCAGGGAAGTCAGTTTTTGAAAGTTTCTCGCCTTTGGAGTGAGTGTTAGATGTGCTTTCATAAAGATCCATACTTTCGATGCTGGAACGATCTTGTGAATACATCCAAATGCTTGCCCGCTTAACCTTTAAGGTGTTCGAAGCAGCTTCGGTGATCTCTTGAAATGAGTCGGTAGAGTTTCCGCTGTAAAGTGCTTTCCCCTTCACTATAGTAAGAAGAGAATCACTAAAAACTTCGAATTGATTTACCGACATTGCTACCCTATTCCCAAAAAAATTTAAGGACTATCAAATCATCAAGTGCTACTGTTGATTTTACGGTGAAGACTTTATAGCAGCGCTAACCGTTTAGATAACGATGATGGCTTTTTTGTGTATTATATTCGACTTCGGCAATAATGGGTAAGAGTATGCCAAATATCAGCCTAATTCAATAACTATGTCTTTGATAAGCGTTAGCTAAATCCTAAATAAAGCAGCGAGCGATCACCTCTGCATCATCAAAGCTATTCATAATGTGCAGCGATAAGCGAAATATATCACCGCGACGATCATATCTTACGCCAGCTTCATTCAGTTTTTCTGCGGCCTTTTCCATGTCGTCACATCCGATGCACAAGCTGCCTCCTTGCCCACTAAGCTCAGCTTCGTTAGGTTTGATTGCGACATAGTTTGGTAGGCTATTTAATAAGCGACGTTTCAAGTCAGTATTGTGTTTAGCGATGTTTTCAACGCCTATTTCTAATATCATATTAATAGATGCACAAGCGCTAACGTAGGGGGCGACACTAGGAGTACCCCCCCAAAATCGCTTCGCGTTATTAACGGGTACATAATGAGTAATATCGAATTCAAACGGGTTTTCATGCGAAAACCAACCAATAGGGTCGGGTTCTAACTCATTAATGTCACTCACTTTTATAAACATGAAGCCAGCGCCAGGGCCACCGCACAGCCATTTCACACAGGACCCAAATATTGCATCTGCGCCCCATTCTTTGCTATCTACAGGCACGACGCCAACGGATTGAGCAATATCAACCAGAGCATAAGTGCTGTGTGATTTAGCAAGTTTAACCAATTGTACAAGATCTGATTTGATAGAGGTGTTTGAATGGACATGGGTGAACAAGCAGGCAAGGACATTCCCCTTCGCTAATTCCATATCCCAAGCGTCGAGGCTATTGGGGTCGTCTTGGATTAACACTAATTCCAGTTCATATGCTTGAGCTAGACCAGTAACGACAAAGCCCATCGAAGCAAAGGCATCTTGATGCATCAAAACACGCCGCTTATTTTTGTTTTTTGGTAATTTAGCAAGAGCACTTAAGTATGCTGAAAAACCCGATGCTAAATTAGCTTGAGGGCAAATCTCATCGGCTGAGGCATTAATTAAACTCGCAACGGACGCACAAAAATCATCAATGCTTTGCAGCCATTTAGGCCATGCATCTCCACCCAATGTTTCCCACGGGGCCAGATAATGTTCTTGGAGCGCTAACTTGGATACCTTCGGTAGGGGGCCTACAGAATGAGCGAGAGCATATATGCCGTCGGGTAAGTGAAAATATGATTCGTACTGCTTAGTGTTCAAAACGTATACCTTTATATTTTTTACCAGATTTGAATTTGAACTGTCTTTGTTATCATCAAGTTAAGACAATTTGACATTAAAATATACCACAACAGGGCCGCTATGAAACGACAATCAGGGTTTACACTAGTAGAGTTGATAATAGTGATCGTGTTGATTGGCGTGTTAGCCGTTATTGCAGTTCCACGCTTTCTAAGTTTTGCTGAAGACGCTGAGCGAGCCACTTTTAAAGGTATTGCAGGTGCCTTTAGAGCGGGTGTTGATCAGGTTCATTTGGCGTGGTTAGTGCGCGGAAACGGGGATGCAATACAGAATTTCATTCCTATCGCGGACCCAGCTGTTTTAGGTGATTTAACCGTGAATAGCTTTGGTTACCCAGCAGATACAAGAGGCACCAGTCGCACGCTTAATAGTCAAGCTGACTGTGTGGATGTATGGCGTGCCGTGCTTTCTACCCAAGACGCGAATGTGGAAACTGATGATTCAGGACTCTTTAATGCGCTTTACTTAGGCAGTAATGCGTGCCGTTACACATATATTCCACAACCGGCGTTAACGGTCGAATATAATTCAAATACAGGCGCCATAATTGTCAACGACTAACCACTAATGACTAAGTTACACACCTTATTGGATAACAAAGCCTAATTAGTTAGGAAGGTCTTTACTACGTCTTTGTAATTACGACTAACCTTAATTTTGTCATATTCTCCCATCATCAAGAAAAATTCGCCCTTCGTGTGGGGTATCACTTTGTCTATAAAGTCCAAGTTGACGATGGTCGAACGGTGGACACGTTTAAACTGCGTTTCGTCCAATTCAACCAACATTTCTTTCAAGGTACAGCGTTTTACGTGGGTTTCACCTAGTGCATGCACGCACACGTAATCTCCAGCAGCATCAATCCACTGAATATCTTGCTGTTTTAATAAATGTATTTCGTCTCGGTCTTTAATTACGATTTTGCGGTTTTTAATATCGACAGACTGGGGATCTTGTTGCGTTGAATCATCAGCCATCCACGTTACAGTTTTATCATGTTTTTGGTCGATATGCGCAATTGCGCCTATCACTTCACGCTTATTTTCCGATTGCTCGTCTGATTTTATCGCAAAACGTTCTAGGGCTCTATCAACGGCCCTTTGAATGCGTTCATCGTCAATGGGTTTAAGCACATAATCTACGGCATAAGCGTCAAAAGCTTCAAGCGCATATTGTTCGTAAGCAGTTGCAAAAACAATTAGCGGCATAGTGTCGTTTTGTAATTGCTTTACTACGTCCAAACCAGATAGACCCGGCATCTGAATATCTAAAAATAGCAAGTCGGGTGCAAGCTCAATCACTGCATTTATGGCTTCACGGCCATTTGAGCATTGCGCAATGACCTCTACATTAGGCACTTTCTTTAGTTTTGCAGCTAGCAGCTTTAATGCAAGCGGTTCGTCGTCAACAATGATTGTTTTTAATATAGTCATTTTGTATCCGATAATTCGAGTGGCATATTGATGCAAGTAGAGCGTCCGCCCTCTGCACGTCGCATGGTGTTAATTTGATAGTCGTTTTCGTAAAGAACCGACAAGCGTTGTTCAGTATTTTCTAGCCCGATACCAGTTTCATGTTCGGCTTGTGATTTTTTACTCTCTTGGTCTGCGCCGCTGTCGCTTATTTCAATAATCAGTCTGTTCTGTTTAATGCCCGCTCTTATTTCAATAATGCCGCCTTTTTCGTTTTTTGAAATGGCATGCTTCATTGAGTTTTCGATGATGGGTTGCAATAGCAAACTGGGTACTAGGGCATTTTGCGCCTCATCGTCTACTTTAAAATCAAGTTGTAAACGTTCAGCAAATCGGGTTTTTTCTATTTCGAGATAAAGATTTAAAGCGCTAATTTCTTCTCTTAATGTGATCATTGTGTCAGGGTTGTTATCCAATGAATGACGTAAGAACTGGCTCAATTGCACAGTCATTATTTGCGCTTTCTCCGACTCTTCAATTTCGATCAGTGAGTTGATGGCGTTCAAGGTGTTGCATAAAAAGTGAGGGTTAAGCTGATATCGCAACATTTTAAGTTTTGCATCGCGAGCGACACTTTGAGCCTCAATGCGCTTAATATGTTCTTTTCGAGTCGCCGCTTCAGCATTGAGCATAATGCTATGTTCTGATTGCAGCAGTTCGAAATAACGAATACCGTGAAATAACCCAGTCCAACATAAAAATATGAAGATACTTGCAAAAAACCAGCCGCCAAACTCTCCCCAAACCTCATCCGCTGGAGTTAGCCAAGACAATGCCTGCATTCTAAAAATAGTCCACAAAAATGCGACCACAAATACAACAAACATTCCTACACACAGCCTGTATGCTATCGACTTGTCCCAAATTCGATCGAAAGTCCGATAAAGAAAAATCGAAAACAGCAAACCAAGCAGTGCCTGAAGAACGGTATGCACGACATTCGCCAGTGTTACTTGGCTGTACCACAATGTTAAAGTAACAAAACTAACGGTGCTCAAAAATAACCAAAAGCTGGCCTGCCAGAACCAAAATCGATGAATGGGATCTTGTTTAATTGCCGTTTTTACTGATTGGTTAATTGCACTGATCATTGGACAGTTTGTTTACCTTTTATTAACAAGCAGCAAGTTTACACCTAGCAGTGCATCATATCTATCGCGGTCGTCCATTATAACCTCCAATAAGTCCAACCTGCCTCATTTTATTTGAGGAACAGGGGGGTAAGAACGCAAACTAATATAACAAAATAGTAACAGTTATATTTGCGAGTAAATAGCAGGGCGAATACTCCGAGTAAAAAACTAATTAGGTGAGTAAATATGAAGCCTGGTAAATTTCTATTATCTGCTTTTGTGATAAGTATGGCTAGCGTTTCGATTTTTTGTAATGCAGCCCCCGCATTAAATGGTCTAAGCGAAGACTCTCTGACACAGTCCAATACACTTGTAAATAATATCATAGAAACGAAAAAGCAAACGCCAATTAAAGTTGAAATTATCGAAGAAAATGGCCGCTACCAATTATTGAGAGGCGGAAAGCCATATCAAGTAAAAGGGGCAGGTATAGGCTCAACCGATCTTGCAAGTTTGGTAAAGTTTGGTGGCAATTCAATGCGAAATTGGGCCGTTGATAATCATGCTGAGCCTGCACAGCAATTATTAGACCGAGCTCATGCCATGGGTATTACGGTTTCTTTGTGCTTAGAGTTTGCTAGAGAACGACATGGTTTTGACTACAATGATCCTGTTGCTGTTGCGCGACAACTTGCTAAAAATACGGCAAGAGTTCAAAAATATAAAGACCATCCAGCATTACTGACCTGGATAATAGGCAATGAAGTAAACTTTGGATTTACCAATCCGAAGGTATTCGATGCGGTGAATGATACCGCGAAGATGATTAAAGCAATCGATCCTTATCATCCCACAACTACTGCTTTGGCAGGCTTCGATAAAAGAGCATTAGCCGCAATACAAGAACGTGCGCCTGATTTAGATTTCGTTAGCTTTCAGCTTTACGCTGACCTTTTAAATTTACCTAGGTATATTCAGGACTCGGGTTACGATAAACCTTATTTCGTTACGGAATGGGGTGCGGTTGGGCATTGGGAAGTACATAAAACGGAGTGGGGTGCGCCAATTGAGAATACCAGTTCGGAAAAAGCCAATAACTACGCAAAAAGTTATTCACAAGTACTCAAACCATATAGCGACAAAGCGATAGGTAATTATGTATTTTTATGGGGTCAAAAGCAGGAAAAAACCCCGACGTGGTACGGCATGTTTTTAGCCAGTGGTGAGAAAACCGAAGCAGTTGATGTTATGTATCACATTTGGAATGGTGTTTGGCCGGAAAATCGCGTGCCTCAAATTAATCAGATTGTGCTGAATAAGCAAGTCGCATTCGATGACGTGTACTTGCGCTCCGGTGAAGTTTACCAAGCATCCGTTGAAGTTGTTGATCCAGATGGAGACGATATTCGTTACCTCTGGGAAATTCGTCCAGAATCCACCTCTAACAAGGTGGGTGGAGATGCGGAGTACGTTCCTTCATTAGTCGATGGAGCCATTAACAATCAGGCAGCTGTTATTCAGCTAACAACACCTGAAAAAGCCGGCCCTTATCGTTTATTTGTGTATGCTTTTGACGGCAATAACAATGCGGCACATGCGAACATTCCGTTTTACGTAAAGTAATTCAAGGAGTGTTTGCATAAATTGTTTAAAAATCCGCGTGGCGGTAATCTTTTACCTTTCTATATTAACGTGTACTTTTAGCTCTAATCGTTAACATTAGTAAGCTTATTGAAATTGCCACAAAAAAATAAGGAACTCCTGCCTGCCAGCTTGCTTGGCTATTAACCCCAAAAAAATCGAAATATAGTGCGGCTTGAATGGGTCCTATGTACCAAAGCGCAGGATAAAGCACTTCGAACATTCGCTTTGTGCCAGTAAATGCGCCACAAAAATAGGCGAGCGATACCGTAAATGAAATAGCTATAATCAATTGGACGAGTAATAACCATTCTGCGCTTCCAGCAAAACGGACAACGCTACCCATACTTGCTAAGGCTAATAATATCCATGCCGCACAATAGCAGGCGAAGCTTTGTAAAATAGATGATTGTTTACTGTAGGTGACCAGCTCGAAGGTATTAGATTGTTTTTCTAATTGCCCTAGTTGAGAGATCACTAAAACACACCACAACCACGAGATTGGCAAAATAAGGCTAATAAGCAATTCCTGACTGATAAACAATTGAATGATGTTCAACACCAGCAAACCGATAAACCAATAAACGGAATGACCTTTTATTATTAATTTTAACTCTAATCGTAATAAACGAGTAAAGGCAAAATGCTTGGTTAAAGCATCAAAAATAATATCAAGAAGGCCTCCGAATCTAGTTTCAAAAATCAAATTTAACCATGGAGATCGTTTACTTTCAGGGATTGAATCTTTACTAAAACGATCAAAAAATATAAACGCTAACACTAAACAACTAAGGCAAACAAAAAGTAAAGGCAGCGCTTCCCAAAGGTGCATTACTGTTGGCTCTATCCCTTGCCAAACGAAAGTGCTGATTTCATTTGTTTCATTACTAATACTTATTCCTATATTCGTACTACCTTGCTGCGACGGAAAAAGCGCTGCAATTTCTGCATCTAGTTGGTCGAGTAATGCACCGATCCCAGAAACACTTTCCATGCTTTGAACAATAAAGCCAATCCATAAGAAAAAATAAATGACATTACCTAATCCGCCTTTGAGCCACTTAATTGACTCAAACATTATCGCGATAGCGGCAATTGCTAATAGCATGGGCAGCACAAAAACCAACTGTGGCCATGCTAACGCCCAAAGGTTTATTTGATAACTTTCACCATAATAAATTTGAATCCCAAGACAACTTATTAACATCACTAGCACAATAGAAATTAAAATAAGTACACTCGAGCACCATTTGGCTAACAAAAAAGCCTGCTTACTAATAGGAGTGGCTGCGATGAGTTCTCCTGTCATTGAATGTCTGTCTAATTCAAGCGCATTTTTGACCAGATAAAAACAGATGATAGGTAAAAACAACACGTTCAACATAGCTAGGCATATACCAAGCCAAGCGCTATTGTAGATGCCACGATAACCATTGATCACTAGCGTCTGATAATGAGCATCAGGGGAAGGAAAAAAAAGTAATGTTAATACCGACATCGCCAAAAGTGTTACTACAAAACTTTGCTGGCGTGTTCGTTGTTTAAAGTCAGCACTGATGCATTGCCATACTTTATTCATTAACTTGCTCTCGCAAAGTCAGCTGGAGCTTGTCGGTTGCTGGTGAAATAAAGGTAAGCATCTTCTAACGACGGTGCTCTTGAAATAGCTCTTGCATCAGGGCAATAGTCAGCAACGATGTTTAATTCAACCATGGTTTCTTTGCGCACACTATGGCTGACAATGAATTTTTGCTGGATTTGTTTGAGTTCACTGAAATTGACGCTTAGTTGCCAACATTTATTGGCTATTTTATGTTGAAGAATACTTGGTGAGTCTGATTGAATTAAATGGCCTGATTGCATGATCGCAATGCGATCTGCAATTGATTCAACATCAGCCACTATATGCGTAGAGAATATAATGCAACGTTCCCCTGCCAACTCGGTTAATAACTGTCGAAAATTAGCGCGTTCTTGCGGATCCAGGCCAACGGTTGGTTCATCAATAATCAGTAATTTGGGATCGTTAAGTAAAGCCTGCGCAATACCAATACGCTGTTTCATGCCACCAGAATAGCCTTTTAATGACAAGTGAGCAGCGTGCGTTAGGTTGAGTTTATGAAGTAAATCTTCAATTGTGTGATCGGCAATTGATTTACTTAATCCTTTTAAGCTAGCGATATATTGCAAAAACTCGATGCCTGATAACTGATCATATACCCCAAAATATTGTGGCAAGTAACCCAACTCTTTCCTTAGTGCTTGAGGAGACTTAACTATATCTTGCCCTTTCCAGAAAATATTTCCTTGGCTTGGTTTTGTAATCGTTGCAAGAATTCGCATTAGGCTAGATTTTCCTGCGCCATTTGGACCTAACAACCCCAAAATGCCAGGCTCAACTTGCAGTGACAGTGATTTGATTGCAATCTTAGCATTTTTGCCACTCTGATATTGATGGCTAAGTGATTGAATATCCAATAGCATTTTTCTTCCCTTAAAAGTCAATGTTCTATTACCTAGCAAAATCAACGCCACAAATAATTCTAATAAATTCAATGGGTTAAATTCCCCATAATTTAAGCATTAAAAAAACATGGCGAATTAAACCAACTATTAGTGAAGTAAGAAAAAATCATGAATAAATACGATTCATGTTATGTAGCAATCAATAAGTTTGAAATGACAAAACTATTAGCCTCTGATGCAACAAGAGAGTGTCTTCGCCAATAAGCTTTCTCTCTTGTTCTATCCAAATTTGTTTAAAGAAAATGCAGTTGCGTTTTGGCGCTTTATAATGGGCCTATACTGAAAATAAAAATTGTCGTTTTCGTCAAAGTAGGATCACAGAATACTTTTAATTCGATGGGGCATTTCTCAGCATCGGCAACTAGTATTAAGACCAGTCGCCGATATGAGTATTAAAAAAGCAGAGAGGTCTCTAATTTTCGTTATGTGGAGGCTTTAGCTGACGACGTAAATCTAAGGTAAACCGATATTCAGGCGATAGCTTTGGCTCAATGACATCGCTTATGCGACCAATTAGGTCGGGTGCTGCGTTCCAGCGCGCTGAACGGCGCTGTTCTGCTGCTTCATCGTTCTTTGGTCTACCATCATATACTGCTGCATCAGGGTTCCAGTAATGGTAGCGCGCTGCTGAAAGTGTCTTACCCGAATTTTTATCCACCCATTCAATCAACAGCGGCGACTGAATTGGAACATGAGGATGCAATGCTGGATATGCGCTTGCACACTTATATCGTAGCCCACAAATCATCAATCCATCAACTTCTTCAAAGGGCACTCGCACATCATTAACGCGCAGTTCTGCAGTGTCTAGTAGCTCACTGCTAGACAGCGTAACCTGCAGACGGTCAGTCGAGTTATCGACTACGCGCACGGTTGAACGTCCTCTATTTTGTTCAGCCATCAATGGCCATGACTCGAACGCTTGGCGCAGTTCAATGCTCCCTTTGGGAATTTCAAGCTTGCCGACACTTGGGCTTCTGAAGTCTAGGATGGGCAGCAACCATTGTGGGTCAAAGGGTATACCGTGCGACTTCAAGTCAGCACAAATTTCTTGAATGTCTTCCCATAAAAATGCAGGTAAAAAGTAGCGGTCATGAAGTTCAGGACCAAAGCGTTTCAGTGGCTCGGTAAAAGGAGATTCAAATAGACGGACAATAACGCAACGAATAAACAATGCCGCCAGTGACATTAGTTCTGCCTTTGCAAACGTTTCAAACGCTCTAAATTCAACGATCCCGAGTAGACCGCTCGGCGACTCTAGGTTGTAGAACTTGTCAAAGCAAAGTTCTGCGCGATGAGTGTTGCCGGAGGAATCTGTCATCAGATTCTTAAGAAACTGGTCAATTGATGGGCCATCGGGGGCGATGGTCGCTGCCTCTATACCTTCGCATGCAACTTCTAATTCATATAGGCCATGCCTAGGTCCTTCGTCAACGCGTGGCGCCTGACTGCCTGGGCCAACATGCTGGCCTGTAAAGAAATAAGATAAGGCCGGATGACGTTGCCAATAACGCAATACTGAGGCGATACGCTTAGGATTTAGTAGAAAAGGATTGGTATCAAGGTTTTCACCGCCAAACGTCAAATGCGAACCGCCGCCGGTACCGTAAACAGAACCATTGAGCTGCAGCTTAGTTAGCTGGAGCCCAACCGCTTTGGCAGCCTCCGTGCATTGAAGTAAAATACGATTGTAATCATGCCATGTTTTACTTGGCGGAAGATTAACCTCTAATACTCCAGGGTCGGCAGCTAATCCTAGTACCACAAGTTCATCTTTTGTTTCGCTAGGTGCATAACCACAGAGTAAAAGGTCATTCAAGTTCGCCTCGTTGACAAGCTGACGTATTAAATTAATGAGTGCACGAAAAGCAGACAACGCCAAAGGAGGTATAAAAATTTCGATAGCGCCTTTGCGCACTTCTATACTAAGGGCCTTGCGCATCGTCTCTTTCGGGAGGTCTCCTAGTGGTAAGCGCAAACCAACTGGGCTGTCGCCCATAAAAAGTTGAATAGGTTCATCAGGCGTAAAAGGCCATTCTGCTGAAACCCAGGTATCTTCTGCAAAGTCTAAAGGTAAAACCCAACCTGCTAAAGCCGAACCTTTTTCTTGAGTTGCTTGTTCAAAGGCTTTTAACACATGCGCCTTTAAACCCAGTGCTGAAGCAATTCCTGTCATCAAAGTTTCAGCTATTTTAGGTTTATTTGCACCCTCAACATCGTCAAGCATCAAACGTTCAGTTTCTGGCCAAAGTGCCTCGCCTTCATTAGCGTGTAGCGTCATAAAAACCCACCGCGGCAAAGGCTCATTTGGATACCACTTTCCGAACACCTGCATGGCTAAGGCTTGAGGGTAAACGTTTTTGATCAACTCACCACCCATGCGACGAGCGTAACCCAATTTCTGTTCTCCCATTGCGCCATTATTCCATTCATCGGTGTCAGGCTGAGCAACAATGTATGTAGGCTCTCCGCCCATTGTTAGCGTGATGTCTTGTGCCTGCAGTTTAGACTCTACGATTGCCGCAAGGGCATTAATTTCACTTGAATGAATCAAGGCTCAACTCCTCTATATTTAACTGAACCTCTAATACTGAATTTGTCGCAGTTTTAGAAAAATAATGTCCTTGAATAGGGTCAACAACCTCTGGTAAATGACTCACAGCTGCTGGGATAAAAAAGCTGTTGGCCAATATACCGTTAGTAGGGTCAAAGCCCTTCCATCCAGCACCGGGCAGGTAAACTTCTGCCCAAGCGTGCATTGATCCTGCCGCTCGATTTAGTAAGTGGTTTTCATCGTCATTGCCACACTCAACATACAAATAGCCGCTAACAAATCTTGCGGCGAGACCGAGTTGACGCACAGCAGAAATGAAAAGTGCAGCCATATCCCTACAGGCACCAGAGCGGAGTGTTAGCGTCGTATTTGGAGACTGGATACCTTCTTCGTCACGGCGTACATAAGCGATGTCACGACGTATTGCTTGGTTTAAGTCTGTCAAAAATTGTACGATATCGGGGTGTTTGTCCGGCGATGGCACTGCTTGATTAAACCAATCAAGTACTTCGGTTTCGTTTTCTAAAACTTCATCTAGTAGAAATGGCATAAGCGCCTTTGTATCCGCTCCTCTATAGGAGAATGGATATTCTAAGGCGTAAGACTCGAGTAAAAAGTCATAGGGATTATCTTCATTTATATCGACTTCGATTTCAGTACGAAACTCTAAAACATCAGACTCTTTAAGCGCAAAATTGCAATTTAAAAGAGTGTTACCACTAACGTCACGCACGAAACTTTGCGTTGATGCGGGTATTGTATCTACCGAAAAACGATGAACGCGCCGCAGGTGTCCTTCTATTGGACGGAGATATAAACTATGGACTGAAAAACTGACGGGGCCAGAGTAACGATGACGGGTTAAATGCTCGATGCGTAATTTCATAAAATTAGTATGCTAAGCTTATTCGAAAGTAGTGTAACAAGAGGATATACACTAAATACATCCTATGCAAAGGACGTAGCTAAGATAATGATAAATTAGTGGCTGGCTTCATCTGAACCCCGTTGAATAAGCTGCAATACAGCATGTTAATGTCAAAGCCTTCGTTTTAAAAATTAGGTACTGTTCTCGACACAAAAGCGGCACCAAGTACCATTCAACCTGCCGCTAGTACCATTCAGCCTGTCTATTCTTGCATACAATAAGTATTGCGTTTATTCTTTTATTGAGACTCAAAAAGACCTTCAATTTAATCCAAGCGCTTCAGTTTCTGAGCGGCTAAATAGAGATGACTATGTCCGGAAAATATTATCGAAATAAGCGTTCAAATGCAGCGCAATTATCTGTTTCTGATTTACAAAAAGAAGCTAAGAAACTATTGGATAACAAAATCCACGGTCTCTCATTCAGTCCATACATCACAGGCCAAGAGCCGGGTCCGGGCACCCAAATTACTGAACAGCAGATCCGCGAACGCTTGCAGCTAATTTTGCCTTATGTGAAATGGATACGCACATTTTCATGTACTGAAGGCAACGAGTTGATTCCCAAAATTGCAGCTGAGTACGGTCTCAAAACAATGGTTGGGGTGTGGTTGAATGATAATTTTAAGAACAATGAAAAAGAGCTACAAAATGCCATTAAAATCGCTCAAGCGGGTCATGCTGATATTTTAGCTGTTGGTAATGAAGTTATGCTACGGGAAGAAATGAGTGAGCAGCAGTTAGTCGACTACATTAACCGAGCAAAAGAAGCTGCGCCAAATATTCCAGTAGGTTATGTTGATGCTTACTTCCTATTTGAAGATCATCCTCCAGTTGCTGACGCTTGCGATATTATTTTCGCTAATTGTTACCCTTTTTGGGAAGGATACCCGGCAGAGCATGCATTGACTTACATGAAGGATATGTACCATCGTGCCGTGAAAGTGGCCAATGGGAAGCCAGTCATCATAAGTGAAACAGGTTGGCCGGACCAAGGCTCACCGGACAGAGCCGCGATACCTTCTTATGAAAACGCGCTGCGCTATTTTGTTGATGCCTATCATTGGACTCAAGAAGAAGGTATCGACTTGTTCTATTTTTCTTCTTTCGATGAAGACTGGAAAGTTGCGGATGAAGGCGATGTTGGCGCTTATTGGGGCATACTCGACAAAGACGGAAATCATAAATATGCAAAGTGAGTCTAAGCAGTTGACCTCACTTGAAAAAATGATGGGTCGCGAGCATGCACAAGCGATTTGTTATTCAGGCTATAGAGATGGGCAAAATCCAAGACTCGGTATATACCCGAGTTATGCAGAAATAAAAGAAGACTTATTGTTATTAAAAAATTGGTCTTACCTTAGAGTTTATGATTGTAGTCAGCATGCAGAAACAGTGCTAGAGGTAATTAAAAAAGAAAAACTCGATTTTGTACTTATGTTGGGTGTGGATATTGCGGCAGAGGTCAGCAACCCAAACTGTCCTTGGGGAGCCGACTATAGTGATGAGCAGCTCGAGCAGAATCGTCAAGCAAACGATGAGGATATTGAGCGTTTAATTGCTTTGAGCAATCGTTACCCTGAGTATGTGCGCTCGGTATCGATTGGAAATGAAGCGAGTGTCGATTGGACTGATCATATTGTGCCTGTTGAGCGCCTAATCGAATTTGCAAAGCGTATTAAAAGCAAAATTGATGTGCCGGTTACCTTTTGTGAAAACTACGTTCCTTGGACAAATAAGTTAGCGCCGTTGGTGGCAGAACTAGACTTTATATCTATTCATACTTATCCAGTTTGGGAGTACCAAAGCATAGAAAATGCATTGGAATACACGAAACAAAATTATTATTCCGTGCAGCATTGTCATCCTGATGTTCCAATCGTGATTACTGAAGCCGGCTGGACAACACAGTCGAACGGTTGTGGTATCGAAAAATGGAATGCGTCTGATGCGCTGCAGGCTGAATATTATCAACAGCTGCTGAGCTGGACCAATAGCGAAAAGATTCTAACCTTTGTGTTTGAGGCTTTCGATGAACCTTGGAAGGGCTCGGATGATCCGCAGGAGCCGGAAAAGCATTGGGGTCTATTTTACGTTGATAGAAGGCCTAAATTGGTTTTGCAGAATACATAAACAAAAACGCGATGAGCAAATAATACTCTGTAGGTTCATTGCGTTGCTTTAAAAGAAGCTAAATTTTATCATAAAGACAAGGGAGCTAACGCTCCCTTTTTTATTGTTTCTTTTTTACATCGCTTAATCAGATGATGAGTTAAGCGCTTATTTTGTAGCGACTTCAAGCGCGAGCTTTGGCGTTCTATCTGAACGAAAGACACCCCAATTTTTCTCTGCAATGCTGTCAGGCTGATCTTCACCGCCTTTCCATTTCTCGTCAAACGCTTCAAAATAGAACGAGACGATACGATTTTCCTTTAACCAATGACGGTAAGCATCAAAAAATATCTTCTGTGCTTTTTCACTTGCTTCACCAATGATAAGGCTTTCATCGCCATTACTACTGACCGAGCTCGTAGCCCACCCTGATTCGCCAAGCGCGACCTGTTTATTGGGGTGTAGCGCTTTAATGTCATGGTAGGTTTTTTCGGTCCAGGGTACGGCATGTTCTAAAGCTTGTGAATTCCACATTGCGTATGCATGCAGCACAATATAATCAAGCGCTTGTGCAACTTCTTGACTCCAAGGTTTGTTCCAAAAATTATAGTCATCGGCCAGTGTGACAGGCACATCAACAGCACGCTTTACTTTTTTGACCCATTTTAAATACTTTGGAATATCGGATACTTCGAATTTGTTTGCCGACCAATCAACAAAGATTTCGTTACCCAAATTGACGCTAACAACGATGTCTTTGTAGTCATTGGCTAGTCGAATGACTTCGGATATTTGCTCTTCATTTTGTTCAGCAGTTTGGGTTGATGAAAGCCATGCTCCCTGCATCACTTTTACGGGTAACTTATGTTTTTTAATCGTTTTTAATACTTGTTCGCTTGCTGGGTCAGCGGCATACATGCGAATTAAATTCCAAGTAACAGCGCTGTTCGTGGTTAAAATAGTCATGTCTTCTAGGATATCTTGCTCAGATGACACGCTCTTTTTATCAGGGCTTTCACCGTCGCGATACGAACCATAAGCAATGCCTAAGCCAATCCATTCTTCATCAATCATAGGGTCAAAGACCGGCTTGGAATATAAAGATTTACTGTTTTGCTTTGTCATTTGATTCGCCTGTAGGTGAAAACTAACGAGTACTAAGATGAAAGTCATAGCGAATAATAATTTCATATCAATTCACACTAAAAATAGAAAGGCTGGCAGTACATCAGGTTTACGCGGTTCTTAGCAAGTAATTTGAGTTTAAAAGGACTTTATTTGGGTTATTCGGGAGACTTCCCTAAAGCCGAACATGCGTCATTTTTATTGTCAATTTCTACATTCTTTCAGTTGCGAACCATGATCTGTCCCAGCCATCACGAAAAAAGTTCAAGTGACCGAATTAGTGCAATTTTACTTAGAAAATCAGGCGCAAATGACATATATTTACAAACCATTTACAACTGCATTTGAACCAACATATGTCGCACTACGAAACAGCTGCTAAAGATCGTATTTCTTTTAGTGAAAAAGCCGCCTATGGGACGGGAACGCTAGTCCTTAATTTACTACCTGCCTCTCTAGCGCTATTTGCATTCTTTTTAATAACAGCATTCGGTATAGATCCAGTACTAGCCGGTTTACTCGTTGGGCTACCCCGCTTATTTGATGCCTTAACTGACCCCATCATGGGTTTTATCACTGACAATACAAAATCTAGATGGGGCAGGCGCCGACCATATATAGTGGTTGGGGCCATATTAAGTGGAAGCTGTTTTGCGCTGCTATGGCAGTTAGATCCAGAAAACTCTCAAGACTATACATTTTGGTATTTCTTGATACTTTCCATGGCTTTCACTATTGGCAATACTATGTTTGCAACACCCTTCGTCGGTTTAGGGTATGAAATGACTTCAGACTATAAGGAGCGAACTCGTTTAATGGCTGCCTCTCAGTTTATGGGGCAAATTGCTTGGATGATTGTACCGTGGTTTTGGGTCATGATTGCTGACCCTGATTTATTCGAAAATCAGGCACAAGGGGTAAGGCAACTCGCATTATACATTTCGGGTATTTGTATTATTTTGGGTATCGTACCCGGATTATTTTGTAAGGGAATTGATAATTCAAATATTGAAAACAGAGCAGAAATTTCATTCCGAATGATTGGCAGTAATTTAATGGGAGTATTTAGAAGTATTATCCAAACATTCAAAAATGCAGCCTTTGTGAGGCTCTGCGGGGCTACTTTCTTAGTCTTCAATGGCTTTCAGTTGGTATCATCGTTTGCGTTTTTCATTATCGTATTTCATATGTTCAATGGTGACTATGCCGCAACTGGCTCTTGGCCGGCATGGTTCGGCACAATGAGCGCTTTTGCTACGGCATTTATGGTTATTCCTGTTGTTAGTTGGATGGCAAATAAGTGGGGAAAACGCAATGCGTTTATCATATCTACCCTAATATCCATTGTCGGCTACACATTGAAATGGTATGGCTTTAACCCTGAAAACCCTTGGATGATATTTATGCCTATTCCTTTGATGTCGTTTGGCATAGGCGGGTTATTTACCCTGATGTTGAGTATGACTGCCGATGTTTGTGACTTAGATGAGTTAAAAAATGGCATGCCTCGGAAAGAAGGCACGTTCGCAGCGATATATTGGCTGATGGTTAAGCTAGGTCAGGCATTGGCAATAATATTGAGTGGTATCGTGTTGAAGTACGTTGGATTTGACGCCGGTAACGCGACACAAACCGTAGAAACCATGACGAATTTGCGTATTGCGGATATTATTATTCCTGCAGGAACCGCTGCCCTAGCTATTTTGGTTATGTGGAAATATGATATCAGCGAGGAACGAGCACATCTAATTAAAGAAAAGTTAATTGAACGTCGTGGTGAAATATAATATCGATGACTAGGGTTTGTTGCGCACCAAAGCTCAACAAACCCTAGCAATTTTTTATATCGTTAAATCATTTGCAGCCCATAGGTTTTAATTTTATCTATTAATTCACGGTTAGTCGGCAAGCCATTCACTAATTTATGCGTCATTTCCTGATTCTTACGAAGGTGCTGGTAAGCCGCTTTCGTGTTCTGCATTTGCTTTGCTGTTAGTTGCTGCTCGGTGTGAAAGCCCATACCATACAAAACATATTGATAGCTGGCTGACGGGAAAATTTCGTCTACTTGCGTAAAGTCATGATGCCATGGTGATTGATGTTGCCATAGTTCTAACAGTTCTATTAAGCCATCAGGGATGGTTTCTTTACGACAGTTATCTATCCAGTAATCACTATCTGTTCTTTTTGTTAAAACGTAGTGTAATTTTAAGAAATCGATAATGCGGTCCCAGCGATAAAGGAACTTTTCGTTAAATCGTTTTGCGACAATATCCATAACATTTCGAGTGGCAGGAAGCTGTTCGCTAATCATTGCAGCGGACAGCTCAACTAACACTAATGCGGAAGCTTCAAGCGGCTCTAAGAAGCCTGCAGACAGGCCCACTGCGACACAGTTTTTGTGCCAGAAAACTTTTCGATGACCCGGATCGATATTAATCTTTCGCGGCGTTAACTGACCTGCATTTGCCCCTTTAATTCCGTCTAAATAACGCTGTAACTCATCTTCGGCAGTGCTGACATCAGTATGGGCACTAGAGAAAACATAGCCAACACCACGACGAGTTGGTAAACCTATATCCCAAATCCACCCTGCTTTTTGTGCGGTTGAAATGGTATGTGAGGCTATTGGGCTGTCGTGTTCAGGGTAGGGAACATGCACAGCTAAAGCCGTGTCATTAAATAAAACTGATTTACACTCTACAAAAGGAATACCATAGTGCTCACCAAGCAGCAGCGACTTAAAGCCCGTGCAATCAATAAATAGGTCGCCCTCTATTTCACCGTGTTGCTTTGTTGTTAGAGAACGTATATCACCTGTCTCATCATTATTAACAGCAACAACGTGATCAAGAATATGCTTTACGCCGAGCTTTGTTGTGCAGTGTCTTTGTAAAAATCCGGAGAACTTACCAGCATCAAGGTGATAAGCATAATTTGCAATGTGTGCGTATTCTGGCGTTGTATTCTGTTTTGGCGCTAAACCGCGTTCGCAAAGCTGGCCTTGAAAAGAAACCGCGTCGGCAAAGGATACATTCGCTGAGTTTTCGTTCCAAAAAGGAACTAAGTTAACTTCACTGTAGCCCTGTGGTAATACTAACGGGTGATAGTAAGCGTCATCATCAGCGCCAGTTACCCACTTTGCAAACTTTGCGCCTTGCTTAAACGAAGCGTCACATTCTTTGAAGAAGTCGGTTTCCCGGACACCAATTTTTCTGAGTGTTCCGCGCATGGTTGGCCAAGTGCCCTCGCCGACGCCAATTGGCTTAACGTCGGGTGATTCGACTAAAGTCACTTGGATGCCACTGTCCGTGTTAGCACAATGTTCTGCGGCTATAACAGCGCAGGTTAGCCAGCCAGCAGAACCGCCACCTAAGATTACGATACGTTTAATTTTCTTATCCATTGCCGTGCCCTAAAGTTCTTAATAAGAGAAACGCTCTTTACTATTTTTGTTTCTTACAACTTAGCGTGATTATTTGATGATATCCATCAGGTTATATCGAGCATAAACTACAAAAAACGCTAAATCGGCTTCTTTCTTTATCCCACCACTTAAAACGTTTGGTACGTTATTAAAGTTTAGCGATGAGTGCGTTAAATACGAAAAAAACCGACGTATATTTATCTATTTAATTTATTCACCAACAAAGCCCTTAACTTACGAGCTAACTGCGGGTCAATAGGATTTAGTATCCCTCTTTTATCTTTTGGAATGTGGCTTTGTTCTTGAGGAGAGAAGATATAGTGTTCAAAAATATCACGCCAAGCATCTCGCTGTGCTTGTGGTAAGTCTTTAATACTCAGCAGCGCATGGTTTAAAGCGTCCATCGGCGCACCCATCTGCATATCCACTTGTCGCCACCAATAGTTGACTAAGACATTGAAGCGGCTTAAGCCCTCAACGTGATGCCACCACATACTGGGAATAAAAATCGCATCTCCTGCCTCTAACTCGGCAGATTGCGCATGTTTAACAGCTTCAGCAAACTTGGGATATTTGACCAAGTCAGGTTGTGCAAAGTCGACTAAACTAGCTGGCTGCCCCGCGGGCGTAAAATCCAGCGGACCTATATACAAATTGTCTAACTGATTGGGAGGAAACAGGGTAAAACGTCTTTTGCCAGCGGCCACACAAGCAACGTTGTCGGTGACATCATAGTGAGCGGCAATTCGCGATTGATTGCCTACCCATAAACTAACCAATGGATTATCAACTAGCAACGGTATGTCATTACGTTGTCGAAAACCGGGCATAATGTGATCCACAGAGGTGGAGCCCATATACAAGCCTGGCGGCTCAGTTAGCGTTTCATACTCGGCTAAATCGTCGAGTACTTTGTCAAAAGTGGTGGTGGTAGGGGTGAAGTTAAAACCACTTAAATCATCATTATAAAAAAAACGCCCACGGTGCATTGCATCTGCCATGAAAGCGCGGATTTTACTTTGATTGTAATATTGTCGAAGGTGACTTCGCGCAGCGTGATTAGAGATTTTAGCATCCACCACCAAAGGCCAATCTTTAATTAACCCACGCAATACGACAGGCGAAGAAGAACTAAGTAACTCCGGCGTTAAACATTCGTTTGTAGCGTGCGTAATTTCTTGGATTGGTCTTGTCATAGCAAACATGATTTATTTCAATTGACGATTTTTTAATGCAATTAAATGGCTCATATTTGGCATAGAGGCCAATATCATATGGATTGCTTTTAAATAACCTGAGCGGTGCAAATCGGCAGCTACCTCAGCAGGTAATTGGGCAACTTCTTCCTCATTAATGGTATATAAAAAATCCATAGAAAGTTTTGATTCATCGTCCAACATGATGTCGACTTTAACGGCCTCAAGCAAGTCGTGCTTGAGCAGTGTTTCAATGAAGGACTTGGTATCTTTGTGACCTTGATCAATCGTCATCAAAACAGTCGCTACTTTTTGTATATAAGGGCTTTGACCACCTTGGGGTAAAAATACTGCTTCACCCTGCGAATCACTAATTCTAGGGCTGTCCATATCGATATGAATAACGGGTTCTTCGCTAACAACGCCATCTTCAATTTTTTCTTGAAAGCCGATTAGAAATGGTCGCCTTTGTATACTCAAAGGAACATAGCTAGCATTCCAACCTGAATCGTCTAAAAACAAGTTTTCCTCATCAGCTAAACCAAATAGTGCGATAGCCTCAAATTGTCCTGTTTGTGGATTTTTTTGAAAAAATATAGGGTAGTGGGCTTGTACGTCTCGAAACTCAGAGATGAACACATGGCTATAGCTGTGGTTATCACCAAATTCCGGCTTATGTTCTGTCATCACATGGACGTTTTTGTGGTTGATGTTATCCAGTAATTGATGGTTAGGCATATAGGGTTCCTTTATGTATTGTAAGCTGCACGTTTTCATTTTATTGAAATCAGCCTGCAACAAAAATGGTGATAAGTTTGCTTATATTGTGCAAATTTTACCACTCTAAATATTCTAATGGGCTTAATAATACTCGTTCTTTACGAATTAAAAAACTAATGAGGCTCATCGTATTTAATGTAATTTGTGATTATACAAAGTAGCATAAAAAAGCCGCTGATATCAGCGGCTTATATATTGCTTACTGCACCTTAGAAAGTATAGCGCGCACCCAAGGTATAACGTGGACCATATTGACGAGCAAACAAGAATTGCTCTTCGTAACGGCCGTAGCCTTGCTCAGTTTCATTGGTGATGTTGAGGCCCTCAAGGAAAACAGTGAGTTCTTCTGTTACATCATAATTCACACTGAAATCAGTTTGTGCATACTCTTTGCCAAACTGCGGAGGAGCTTCAGACGTACCCTGTGCTTGGCCGACACCGATTAAGTAGTCGTCACGCCACGCATAGGTAACCTTCACTGATAAACCATCTTTTTCGTAGAATACGTTAAAGTTAGCTGAATCACTCAAGCCAACTAGTGGTGACTGTTCATCAAAGCTTTCTATATCAAATTCTACATCGCCACCAACTAGTGTGAAGTTAAAGCCTGTACCAAAACCAGTTTCACCGAACATGTGCTGTACGGCAAATTCAATACCATCTACTTTTCGAGTGTCCCCGTTTGTTGGTTGGCTAACGTCCCAAGTTATTAGAGGGTCGTCGCTGTTTTGGAAAACGATTATATTACCCGTAATAGGGTCAAACGCCCCACCACCGTTTTCGATGATTTGATTATAGATATCAGGTTCAGAAGGAACAAAATTAGGGTCACCAGACGCTGCCACCAAGTCAGCAACTGCTTGAGCTGCCCTCGGGCCTGCAATTGGGTCTCGTAAACCGTCAACTTCAATACCCGTAATAGTGTTTGTAATAAAGTTTTTCACATCTTTACGGAAATAACCAAGCGATACGTAACTGGCATCATCGTAATAATACTCGACGGATAGGTCAAAGTTTGTTGACTCATATGGCAGTAGGTTTGTATTGCCTTGGCTACCATTTCTGCTGCCCGGCTTGGGGCTACCAGATAAGTTTCGAGTACCAATGAGATTACCCAGCGGCGCACGTGTAATCGATTTACCCATCGACATACGAGCGATAATATCGTCGGTAACAGCTACCTTAATATCTAGACTTGGCATCAACACATCATGCTTACCCTCAAAGCTGACTGGCTGCTCGCCACCAGATTGAAGGCGCAACTGCCACTCTGTCGGGTTAGACCAAACGATAATATCTTCCACATTCTGGATTACATTACTAGTAACATCTGTCTCTTCGTAACGTACACCAAAATTAATATCCACGGGCATTTCGGCAATATCAAAGTACATGGCACTTTGCAAATACACGCTAATGGTATCTTCACTCAGACTACCAAAGCTTTTTGAGGCTAATTCAGTGCTGAAAACGTCCTCTGGTACGCTATCAAAAAAGTTCGTCATTCGAGCGATAACTTCTGCAGTATCAAACTCGTAGTAGTAATTGGTCGTTAAATTATTACCACCGCCATCCAATGCATCTAAGAAGTCACCAGTATCTCTGCGCGTAAACATGCTGTCAGGGAAAATAAATTGGTTGCCGTTATAACCATTCGGACCAATGTTACCGCTGCCGATACCTTCTCCACCTATCGTTTGTTTGGTTGAGGCCAGACCAAATTTAACATTGCTTAAGAAGCTATCGTCTGGGTTAACCCATTCACTGTCGAATTGGAATTGTTTAACGGTTGATTCACCTGTCGCTCTACTGAATTGGCCGAAAAGTGGGTCAAAATCGTTAGGATTTGCTTCGGCTGCACCATCGGGCCATCTGATTGAATAATTCGGAATCTCGCCAGTGGTATAATCATAGGTTTTATCTACGATATTGTTAGGTGCGATTATAATGCTGCTTGCATAACCTGTTCCTTTATCGCCACCCGTATCAGTAGCGTTCGACGAATCATGGTAATCAAACTCAAGGTGAATGTCGTCTGTTAACTGCCAATCAAAGTTGAAACCAACAGATTCAGCTTCAACTAGCAAAGTGTTAGCGCCGGTAGAGTGAGCCCAATCGTTAGCCGTTTCAGTAAATCTAAGCGCAGTGCCGTTTTCGTCCAACTCGTAGTTAGTAAGTGAGCCACCAAGGTTAAACCAAATACCAAAACCTCTTGCTTCAGTCGCCGTTTCTGCTTCTGAGCGCGTATAATCCAAACTAAATGTCATCGCGTCAGTAGGCGCATACTGTAATGTTACTTGACCATTGGTTCTGGTTCGTTGCACATCAGCGATATCGTAAGAAATTTGTCTTGGGAAGTAGGTATGACCCGCTTTACCGTCGGCTAAAGCACCATCCAAAGTATCTTGTGCATCACTGCTTGCAGCGGCACGTAAATCGATTGCATTATCACCGGTAAGACCACCGAGGCCTTGGTCAGCTCGCCAACCTGGAATGTTTGCGCTTTGCTGCTGGAAGTCACGACCTTGGCGAGACAAAGATATTGCTACACCAATGGTATTGTCAGCAAACGTATTACTGTAAAGTGCCGCTAATTCAGGCGTGACATCGTCACCTGCAACATTCGACGTATCATATATACCTTTGGCTGATACTGAGTATTTCAAACCAGGAGATGACAATGGCTGTGCGGTGACGATATTAACCGTTGCACCGATACCGCCACTTGGATATTCAGCTCTTGCCGTTTTAAACACTTCTAGTGCACTTACACCTGAAGACGCTAAGTTTTCAAGGTTATAAGAGCGGCTGTTCCCTGTACCAGGCATTTGACGACCGTTTAATGTCACCAAGTTGAAGTCTGGACCAAAACCACGCACGGTGATTTGACTACCTTCACCATTTGAACGACTTACGGTTACACCAGTAATTCGTTGTAATGATTCCGCTAAGTTAGTGTCAGGAAATTTACCCATCTCTTCTGCAGAAATGGCGTCAACGACACCGGTGCCTTCGCGTTTCATGTCCATTGCTCGAGCCAAACTGCCTCGAATACCTGTTATTTCTATAATTTCAACGTTATCTGCGGCATCATCGTTTACAGCAGCTTCTTGTGCATACGTCAACGGCGCTATACCAGCACCCAACAACATAGAGATGGACGCTGCTAGTCGTGTTCTTTTGAAAGTAATGTCTTTCATAATTACCCTACTTATTTATTAATTGATTCCAATTGATTACTGCTGCGTTAAGTAATGCTTGTTAACTCGAGTACTTAATCAAAATCAATATTTATATAATGTTCGTCTTCAGCGGCGTTTTGTTCGACGGTTATTACTAATAACCTCGCATCAAACAAAACGCGCTTCGACATATAGTCTTTCTATCAGTAATTTAGCGTTACTATTTTTCTAGTCGAATGTTGTCAAGCTTAAAGTTCATAGCGCCTGTGGGCTCTACCACAAAGAGATTTTCCAAGTCAAACGGGTCTGCTGTTCCGTCACCAAAGCTATTACCATTCGCTAATATTTCCGCAACGCTAAGACGCACTTCTGTCCACACACCTTCAGCAGGTAGCGGTACGCTATAATCACTGACGTTGGGCCATCCACTATCAAACTTTACATAGAGCTCAACACCGCTGTCCATGCTAGTAACGAAAAGGTTAAAGACTAATTCGCCTGTGTCCTCGAAGCTGCTGATATCAAAACTGAGACCTTCTGCGACAATGTAGTAATTGCCTACTGCGCCGGTTTTCTCTATTTGCACAACTGTTCCATAACCTTCTTCGTTAACTTCACTTCCAAAAACAACACCTTCTGGATTGTAGCTCGCGAAGGTCAAGCCATCAGCCAACGCATCCTCGTACCACATGAGCACTTCTGTTTCAGCTACTGGTGCTTCAGTTCCTGGAATTTCTAAACGAACATTGTCAAGCTTAAAGGTCATAACGCCAGTGGGCTCTACCACAAAGACATTTAATATGTTGGACGGGTCTGCCGTGCCATCACCAAAGGAATTACCGTTAGCCAAAATATCCACGACAGGAATACGAATGGTAGCCCATTGCCCTGTAGTAGGTAAGGTAACGCTGTAATCACTCACGTTAGGCCATCCGCTGTCGAACTTAACGTAAAGTTCTACGCCATCGCCTAGGCTGGATACATTTAGATCAAATACTAATTCTCCGGCATCCTCAAAGGGGCTCAGGTCAAATGCATCTGGTGCTTCAAAGTAGAAGTTACCTGTGGCGCCACTTTTCACGATCTCAATTACGTTACCGCGGCCATCTTCAGCTAGTGCTGCATCGTAAGACACAACGCCATCTGGGTTATAGCTGTTGTAAACCAAAGAATCTGCCAAGGTGTCGGTGTAGAAAGATTCTACAATAGTCGGTGTACCGCTGCTTGTACCTTCAATATCTAAACGAATATTGTCGAGTTTAAAGGTCATCACGCCTGTAGGCTCAACTACAAAGACATTGAGTATACTTTCAGGGTCTGCAGTACCGTTGTCAAAGCTATTACCATTGGCAAGAATGTCGGCGACTGGAATACGTATAGTTGCCCATTCACCTGTAGTAGGCAGAGTCACGACATAGTCACTGACATTAGGATAGCCACTGTCAAACTTCACGTAGAGTTGAACACCTGCGCCTGCGCTCGTTACGTTCAAATCAAATACCAAGTCACCGTCAGCTTCCCAGCTTGTCAAGTCAAGCGGGTCGAGTGCTTCAAAGTAGAAGTTACCTATTGCGCCGCTTTTTACGACCTCAAGTACGTTACCACGACCATCTTCAGCAACTTCGGCATCATAGGATATAAAACCATCAGGATTGTAGCTGTTGTAAACTAGGCCATCTGCTAAAACGTCATCATAGAAAACTTCGGTTCTAGCTTCGACACCGCCGCCGCCATTATCGCCGCCTACGTTGAACTTCACATTGTCCACACGGTACACGGCGCCTTCACCTAATGCGTACTCTGGGAACACCATGATTAAGTCAATTAAGCCTAATTCTAAACCTGCATCAGCTAATGATTGCAGTGTGAAGGTATAAGTCTGCCAAACGCCTTCAACTGGGAATTGACCTTCAAGACTGTTTTGTAAAAATAACAAATCACCTGTTCCTGTGCCTGAGCGGTTTGCGCCGCCGTCAGCTTCAACTTTCAGTAACCAGTTGTCGGTTCCGGCTGGAGCAGAAACTACCTTCATATCGAAAGATATCGTTCCATTTTCTTGTATGCCGGTTGCATTAAAGGTTTTTGGATCGTCACTGATGCGAGAGTTAAAACCAAGTACGGTGCCCGCGCTGTCTGTAATTTCAAACTCAGCAACCGCGCCGTATGTTGGATCTTCGTCCACGACAACCGATGGTGTTGTTTTGTTGCTGTCATCCCAAAGAGGCCAACCTGGAAGTTCTTCATCTTCAAAGATAACAATTCCTCTTGCTGGGCCGACAGGAGGAGTAGGTGTCGGAGCAACGCCCAGTACAAGCGCACCCGTTGGTTTTTCCTCGGTGGCAACTTCATTATATCCATTACGAATGTTCTCACAGCCTGAGCCGTCAGCTTGGTCTGCGTCACATTTATATACTCGTACATAATCAATTTCGTAAGTTTGACCATTTGCGAAGGCTGCAGGATCAATACCGTTTGGAAAATTTGCTGCGTTATTGGTGTTTGCTGGAAAAGCGCCACCCACTGCTAAGTTTAATAGTATATGAAAATCTTGGTCGAAAGGAGCATTGCCCCAAACTGGCTCTAATTCACCTGTTACTTGATTAAAAAGTTCTGCATACCAGCCTCGGCCAAATTCAGTAAGACCTAAAATTTCGCCTCTACTGTTTGTTCTCAGCGTAGACTTTCTTTGCGTTGCATATAAATAGTCGTCTACATACCAGCGAATTTCGCCGGCTTGCCACTCAATGGCGTAGGTGTGGAAATCGTCTGCAGGGTTTGAACCGTCTAATAAATCAAAGGTTTTACCTGAACTATCAAATTGGTTGTTAGCATTAGCTTCGCCAGAACCGTAATAAAGCGTGCCTACAATAGAGCGCTCTTCTTCACCGTCAGCGTTCAGTTCTTTTAAGTTAACTGTTTCAACTATGTCTATCTCACCTGACTTAGGCCAGTCGCCATAAACTTCATCAGTGGACAACATCCAAAATGCCGGCCAGCTACCTTGTCCTGACGGCATTTTTGCACGCATTTCAAAGCGGCCGTAAGTCCAATCACCTTTGTTCTTTGTGACCATGCGAGCGGAGGTATAGGGCAGGGGTTCATCACCTGTAGAGGGCTTTGCTACGATTTTCAAAGTGCCATCGGAGACAAAAGAATTGTCAGGGCTATCTGTATAGCATTGTTGCTCCTGGTTGCCGCCACCTTCACAATTAACTTCGTGTGTCCATTTCGACGCATCGATAGTGCTACCATCAAATTCATCACTCCACACCAGTCTCCAATCATCAATTGATGTTGAAACATCTACTGCAGCTACGTCTGTATCAGTTGCAGCGTCACCGCCACAACCAGACAAACCTAAAGTCAGTGCTATTGCGACTGAAGCTGAAAGAAAGTGCGTCATTCGTTTAACGCTATTTGTTACCATGGTTATCTCCGATAATTGTCATATAAAAGTGCAACCCGCTCGTTTTGCCACTTTCTGAGCAATGGCTTCCAAACAAGTTAAACTGTTGTTCTCATTAGGTGTAAAAACCGTAATGTTAACGACATTTTTAATATGTAACATAAACGTTAAATATGGTCGACAGTAAATGCGGTCAAGTGGTACGGAGGAAGGGTGGAATGGACAAACAAGCCCCTGTACTGGGCCACTATACTGTTTGCTTCAATATGAGCTTGCTTTTATATGAGCTGGCATTGTTACCTAAAAATTAACAATCGATGGCGCAATAAATCGAGAGATATGCAGACTGCGCTGCATTATAAAGAACACTTTTTAATGATCAAAACGAATACACTTCTTGCAATTAACTCAACATAAACGTTTATCACTTTGTCGCAGAAGCAGTCCGTTTTGTCTTGTTTTGGTTGTATTCAGTTGCGAAAAGACTAACTTGAGCCAATGATGCACAGTCATGTGCGCAAGTTTTTCGTAAGTAAACGAAGAGCTCAATTAACAAGAGAGTTTGGATATGCACAACAAGTCATTTAACGCTAGCACTCAGTTTGAACATGCAGTAAGCGGCGACTTCACAAAAATGGATGGCGACACCTTCTATAAGATCAGCAATGTTGATCAAATGCCTCCATTTTTTATCAGCTTGGTATCTGACCAAGATCACTGGCTGTTTGCAGGCTCTACTGGTGGCTTAAGTATGGGCAGAGTGTCTCCGGATAAAGCCGTCTTTCCATATGTTACCGTTGACAAACTTTATGAAAGCACGCCGCATACAGGTCCAAAAACAATCGTAAAAGTGGTTCAAGACTCCGGCAAATCTGCATTTTGGGAGCCCTACAATAGGGAGCACGACGATCGATACCACGTCACTCGAAATTTATATAAAAATCTATTAGGCAATGTGCTTTGTTTTGAAGAAATTAACCACGATTTGCAGCTCTCATTTCGCTATTCATGGCAGTTTTCGAGCGAATTTGGTATTAGTAGACAATGCAAACTAGAGAATCTATCAGAACAAACTTGCTCTATAGAGATACTCGATGGCCTACAGAATATTCTTCCAGCGGGTACGCCTCGCTTCACTCAATCACAGTCAAGCAATCTTGTTGATGCTTATAAATGGACTGAAGTGAATAGCGAAACGGGCTTAGCGTTATACACGCTTTATTCTGCGATTACCGACCGTGCTGAGCCCGTGGAAGCGCTGCGTGCTAACACAGTATTTAAGTTAGGCTTGCAAGGCGGTACTGTGCATTTAACGTCCGCAAGTTTGGCTTTATTTAAAGCAGGTAAAGCACTTGAAAGTGCAGACTATAGCCGCGGAGTGCGCAGCTGTTACTTGGTGCATAGCCAATTTACGATGTCTGCCAACGAAGTACAAAACTGGTCAATTAATGTTGATGTGGAAAAAGACCAAAGCGAAGTTGTTGCGCTGCAGCATGCTTTGGCGAATCCGAATGCAGTGGCTGAAAAAATGCAGCAATCATTTGTCGAAGGCAGCGATAAATTAGCCCGCATTATGGCATCGTCTGACGGATTTCAGGCGACCGGAGAAGAAGATGTTTCTCTCCACCATTATGCAAACACGCTATTTAACGTGCTGCGCGGCGGTATTTTTGCCAATCAATATCAAATTTTGCGCAGCGATTTAATCAATACGCTGAAGCACTTCAATATCGATACCTATCAAAGGCATCAGGCCGCACTGAGCAATCTACCAGCGACTGTGAGCTTGGATAAACTTATGTTGTTCGTTGAAGAGCTAAATGATGCTCAATTGAGCAGATTGGTTTACGAATATCTACCGATTACTTTCGGGCGCCGACATGGTGATCCAAGTCGCCCTTGGAACCAATTTGCCATTGAATTAAAAGACGACAGAGGTCAGGCACTCTTGTCATATCAAGGTAACTGGCGAGATATATTTCAAAATTGGGAAGCGCTGACGCTTAGCTATCCGTCTTTTATCGAATCGGTTATCGCGAAGTTTGTTAACGCATCAACCCTCGATGGCTACAACCCATATCGTATTACTAAACAAGGTATCGACTGGGAAGTTGAAGAGCCTGATGACCCATGGAGTTATATTGGGTATTGGGGCGATCATCAAATTATCTATTTGTTGAAATTGCTTGAGTCTTCTAATAATTTCCACCCAGGGAAATTAGCTTCTTTACTTGAGCAATCGGTGTATAGCTACGCAAACGTGCCTTATCGAATAAAGTCGCTGCATGACACGATTGAATCACCTAAAGACACCGTTGTTTTTGATAACGAACTTGCTGAAAAAATTGAACAAAATATCGAGCGTTTAGGCGCGGATGGAAAGTTGATTTTGGATGCTCAGGGTAATGTTTACCAAGTGTCTTTAGCTGAAAAGCTATTCATACCGCTGTTGTCTAAATTGAGCAATCTAGTTATTGACGGCGGCATTTGGTTAAACACGCAGCGTCCAGAGTGGAATGACGCCAACAATGCGTTGGTTGGTCAAGGTTTATCGATGGTAACGCTTTGTTACCTTAATCGCTATCTGTCGTTTTTAACAAAGTTACTCGCTTCAATTGAAGACAAAAATAAACAATTTACGTTAACGACAGAAGTTGCTGAGTGGTTAACAGGAACAACAAAAATCCTGCAAAGTGCGGTTGAGCAAGCGGAGAACGGGCCCGTTTCAGCAAGCTTACAATTTTCTACTCTGCAGAATCTGGGCACATTAGCTAGTGAATACCGTGAAAAGATGTACCAGCATTCGGGCAATTATACTCAGCAAAATGTCAGCGTTACAGAGCTTAACGCCCTGCTATCTAGCGCCAAACCATTGATAACGCATAGTATCGAAGCTAATTACAGCGACTCTGGTTTGTACCATGCATACAATATTCTTAGCATCAATCAAGAGTCACTTAAAGTAAGTCATTTATACGACATGCTGGAAGGTCAGGTGGCAGCACTAAGCTCGGGCGCGTTAAGCGCTGAGAGAGCGGTCGAGATCATGGATGCATTATACGCGAGTCCAATGTATCGAGCCGACCAGAAAACGTTCATGCTCTATCCAGATCGTAAGCAACTTAGTTTTATTAGTAAAAATTGCGTTCCTAAAAATGATGTTAGTGGTCACCCACTATTAGCATGCATGCTAGCGGACGCTGATGGAAGATTGATTAAGTTAGATGCTCAAGGTGACTATCGCTTTAATAGTGAATTGACAAACGCGAATGCGATCAAACAAATTTGGCCTCGTATTGCAGAAGAATATCCAGAGCTAGCAACAAAAAGCTCACTCAACGCACTGTTAGAGATTTATGAAGCAGTGTTTAACCACAGCGCCTTTACTGGTCGCTCTGGCGGTATGTTTGGATTCGAAGGTTTAGGCTGCATATATTGGCACATGGTTTCTAAACTGTTGCTCGCTGTGCAAGAAGTGGCAATAGAGTCTATGCATCAGGAAGGTAAGTCAGCAACATCGCAAGCCTTGATAGCGCACTATTATAAAGTCCGCTTGGGGATTGGCTTTAATAAGACTCCTGAAGAATACGGCGCGTTTCCAGCTGATCCTTATTCACATACGCCAAAACACGCGGGCGCACAGCAGCCGGGCATGACGGGCCAGGTGAAAGAAGAGCTATTGACCAGAATGGGAGAGCTAGGCTGCTTTGTAGCCAATGGGAAAATTAGCTTTGACCCTTTCTTGCTTAGAGTGCAAGAGTTTACGGCAGAAGCGACAAGCTTCCGTTATCTTGACGTCAATGAAGACTGGCAGACGCTTGAGTTAGAAAGTCGAAGTTTAGCCTTTACTTGGTGCCAAGTGCCGATAGTTTATTCATTGAGCAGCAATGCTGAACAACAAGTGACTATTCATTCTGAGGATGGGCAAAAGCACGTGCTGAAGACTAATGAACTCAATGATGAATTCAGTCAAATGCTCTTTACTCGTTCTGGAAAGATTGTTCGGATTGATGTTTCTATTAATATAAATAAACTTTATGAGGAAAGTTAGTACTTACTTTTTCTTTATACAATATAGTTACTAAGAAGCATAGTATAAGAGCGGAAGCCGTGTCGCCTCCGCTCTAAACCTTACCTTTAATATCCTGTTATCTCGAAAGCAGTCCACTTTGCCTTGTTTTGCTGGACTAACCAATTCTGTCGTTTATTGTGCCCAGATTACGCGATCTTGTGTAAGCTGGTAAATGAGCAACAAGTTCATCCAAGCATTTAGCAATCTTAAACTCAATTTGGAACATTCCTTTTCTATGTCAAATTCACCTGCCTTCAATTTATATTCTGCAGACATAAGCAAAAAAGCAAAACAGCTGTTGAGCAAAATGACCTTAGACGAAAAGTTAGGGCAATTGTCTCAAGTATGCAGTCCTGGAGCGCATATTCCGGACTACTTAGCGGAGTCTATCAGGCAAGGGAGAATTAGCTCGGTCATTAATGAAGTTGACTTGAATGTTAATAATGAATTGCAGCGCATCGCGGTTGAGGAATCGCGTTTAGGCATACCCTTGCTAATTGGCCGTGATGTCATCCATGGTTTTAAGACGATATTCCCTATTCCTTTAGGACAAGCAGCCACGTGGTCGCCGGAAATAGTTAAGAAAGGAGCAAGAATCGCGGCTGAAGAATCCTCGAAAGCGGGTGTAAATTGGACGTTCGCTCCTATGATTGATATCGCCCGCGATCCTCGCTGGGGTCGAATCGCCGAAAGTTTGGGTGAAGACCCGCATTTATGCTCGATACTTGGCGCAGCAATGGTAAAAGGGTTTCAAACTGATGACCTCTCTTCTATTGGCTCTATTGCTGCCTGCGCAAAACATTTTGCGGGTTACGGCGCGAGTGAAAGTGGTCGCGATTACAATACAGCGAACATTCCTGAAAATGAACTTCGCAATGTTTATTTGCCGCCATTTCATCAAGCAGCAAAAGTCGGAGCTGCTTCATTTATGGCTTCATTTAGTGACTTAAACGGTGTACCTGCAACGGGTAATCGATGGTTGTTGAAACAAGTATTGAGAGAAGAGTGGAACTACCAAGGGGTGTTGGTAAGTGATTGGGAATCTATTAAAGAACTGCAGGTACACGGGCTATCTGCCAATGAAAAAGACTCAGCCTATTTAGCGGCGAAAGCCGGTGTTGACATGGAAATGGCCAGCACCTGTTACATCGATAATATGGCAGCACTCATTGCCGAAAATCAGATTGATGAAGCCGAAGTTGATCAGATGGTGCTGAACATTCTGCAAATGAAATTTGCGCTAGGGTTATTTGAGAACCCGTTCACAGACCCACAAACCTTGCCTGAACTAGTTAATGCTAGTAATCGGGACGCTGCCAAAGACGCAGCCCAAAAAAGCTGTGTATTGTTGCATAATAGAAGCCGTTTTGGACAGCACCCGGTGTTGCCTATTAATAGAGAGTCGACCAAGCGTATTGCTGTCATTGGCCCTCTGGCGAACGACGGTTATGAACAATTGGGAACGTGGATATTTGACGGTGAAGAAAAGCATAGCGTGACTTGTCTTGCTGGGTTAGAAGCGCTAGCAAGTGATTCAACAGAGATAGTATTTGAACCGGTATTCGCGAATTCACGAGATAGAGACACGCAGCATTTCAATAAGGCGCTCGATCTGGTAAACAGTGCCGATGTCGCTATTGTATATTTGGGAGAAGAATCAATTCTGTCAGGAGAAGCGCACTCAAGAGCCAATATCGACTTACCTGGCGCACAGCCTGAGCTCATCGACTATTTATCGCAATCAACTACGCCCATCGTGCTAGTAGTGCTTGCAGGTAGGCCACTAATATTACAACCGCTGATTAACAAGGTAGATAGTATTTTATATGCGTGGCATCCGGGCACAATGGGCGGGCTTGCGATTGCTGAACTGCTGTTTGGCGAAGCATCACCGTCGGGCAAGTTGCCTGTTTCATTTCCGCGAGTGTTGGGCCAAATACCCATTTATTATGCGCAAAAGAACTCAGGCAGACCTGCTAGTGAAGATAAATATGTCTATATCGATGATGTCCCTGAGAGAGCGCCGCAAACTTCATTAGGAATGGCCGCAACTCATTTGGACACGCATTTTTCACCTTTATATCCGTTTGGCTTCGGCTTGTCATACGCCCGCTTCGAATATCACGAAGTAGGCATTAGCCACAGCGAAATTAAATTAGGTTCTGCGTTTGAAGTTTCACTGATAGTAGAGAATAAAAGTGATGTAGATGCTGATGAGATTGTGCAATTGTATATTCGAGATTTAGTGGGTTCTGTTACGCGGCCAGTAAAAGAGTTAAAAGGTTTTAAACGCATCACGGTAAAAGCGAATTCAAGTGTCCCTGTGACATTTAAAATGCATACCGACGATCTCGCTTTCTATGACATCTGCAATCAATTAAACGCGGAGTCTGGCGACTTTCTATTGGGCGTAGGAGCCGACAGTTCGCTTGAACTGAATATTCCTTTCAAGCTTGTGAACTGATGTAACTTACCACTTTGCTCTGGCGTCGCTTTTATAGAAGCGCCATACGAATGCGGTACCGATAGAGTAGGTGACTTCTTTCTCAAATAACGGGCTGTCTTTATTAGCTGCTAAGCTATGAAATTGAGCTGAGCCACCAACAAAAGCCCGCACGTTTTCACTGACTCGAAATGAAAGCCCGAGCGTTAGTTCCGAACCCAAGTAACCTGCTTTGGCATCGTAGGCTGGGCGCCCTGCGGTGGCGAATTCGGGGCTTACTTCATAGAAGTAGTCATGTGTTTCTTCAGTGGCAAAAATCATTCCAAAGGAAATGTTGAACGCAGTGTCTTCATGCTTTAAACCGCGGTGTTGGTAAGAAATTTGTGGTTCGAAAATATAGCCTCGCCCATCAATACGGTTAAAGTCGGTTGAGAACACAGCGCGCGCCTGCAGGCGGAAATCGAGTCGTCCTTTACCCAAGTTTGTACCCATACTTTCGCCATCAGCATTTTTATCGAAATCGTAGTTACCCAGCATGAAAATCATCTGTGGACCAATTTCGCCTAAAAAATCGAGTTCAGGCATACCAACACGTGCGCTGTTGTCTTCGCTATCGCTGGGCAGCGCAACACCAAACGAAAAGTCGACTTCAAAGGTTTCATTTTCGATAAGCACTGCTCTTGCGCCACCGCCGTCTCCAATCCGGAAAGTCTCACCGCGATAAACGACAAAAGGCAGTGCTAAGCTAAACAAACGCCCTTCACTAGATGCTGGATATTTAGGATTGTAGAAAGCACCGCCGCCGACACCGAGCTCCCAAAGTGAGAGTGATTCGTTGACATTTTCAAAGCCGGTTAAGCTCCGATCCATGGCAATGTCGGCTTTACCGACACCGTCGCCTAAAGAAACTCGATTCTTTTTGTCTTTGTCCGGCGATTGCTCAGACTGTTCAGGATTTTGACTGTTGCCAGTCACAGAAACGCTTTTTTCTTCAGAGTTGCTTTCATCTGCTGCAGAGGCCGTGGGTGTGAAAATCAAAACTGAGACAAGCAGACCGCTAGCTGCTATTAGCTTAAGCAAGGTGTGATGTGCAGGAAATACTTTTATGCTAGTAGAATTCATACAGTCTCTTGGCCTCTGCGCCTGGTTGATAAAAGCGCTAATTTATAATCATTTAGAACGACGCAGAGCACAAAAGTAGGTCTCGTTTGTCACATAAAAAAGCACTAACAACCTATCACTATAAAACAAGGTTATCAGTGCATTTAACAGTAGTACGAATTTAGACCGTAAAATGTTTACTTACAGGCAAGTCCCTGATGCGTTTACCTGATGCATGAAATATTGCATTAGTTAAACTTGGCGCAACAGGAGGCGTACCTGGTTCACCCACACCACCTGGTATCGCATCGGACTCGACAATATAGGTTTTGATCATCGGGCTTTGAGACATTCTCAGCACTTGATAATCGCTATAGTTTGATTGTTCTACAGCGCCGTCCTTCACCGTAATTTCGCCGAGCATTGCCAACGACAAGCCAAATATCATTGAACCTTCTTGCTGCGAACGAACGCGATCTGGGTTCACTACTGTTCCTGCGTCAATACTTGAGTGCATTTCAAGAACCGTGACTTTATTGTCCTTCACGCGTACTTTCGTTGCCACTGCCACGTAGCTCACGAAACTTCGATGCGCACTAATGCCCCAGGCTTCACCTTCTTTTGTTGGCTTATCAGCGCCTGATTTGGCAACGACATCGTCCAAGACATGCTTTAAACGCTTGGTGTCAATTGGGAAGCGCTCGAGAGTCTCACCATAGTTGCCGTATTCAAAGCCTTGCTCTTTTGGATTAACAAGGCGATCGTCACCTAGTAATTGATGCCACATTTTGTGTGTCGGCATGTTAGCTGCATGTGCTACCTCGTCGACAAAACTGCCCTGGGCAAATGCATGCTGAATATTACTGACCGAGCGCACCCAGCCAATTCTAATATGTGCAGGGGCTTTGTGAGTTTCACAAGACAGGTTGGCAATGTTAAACGGTACATCGCCAAAACCTAAACTCAGCTCACCGTCGGAGGGCTCATCGGTAACACCAGTGAAGGTCCAGCTGATACTTGGGAAAGCAGTGCGCTGTATCCAAGCATCCACAGAATTGTCTGCGTTTAAGCCTGCCTCGAAATGCTGTGAACTAATGGCATGGTAGTAACCTTGACGAATGTCATCTTCTCGACTCCAAACTACTTTCACTGGTTTGCCGGTGTACTTTGCAAGAAGTGCTGCTTCAACTGAAAAGTCTGGTTTTGATTTACGTCCGAATGCACCACCAAGCAAGGTTACATTTATTTTGACATTCTCTTTGGGGATGCCCAGTGCAGCTGCGACATTTTGCTGCGTGCTCTGTGGCGTTTGTGTACATGCCCATACTTCACACGCGCCGTCTTTAAATACGGCGGTGGCAGCCGGTGGCTCCATCGGCGCATGCACTAGATAGGGAACAGTATAAGTTGCCGCGACTTTTTGCTGCGCTTTTTCCATTGCAGCATAAGCATCACCGCCTTCTCTAATGGTCTTACCTTTGTTGACTATTCGCTGGTTTAATTCAGTTAAATATTCAGCTGAGTTGTGACTTTTATGCGGACTGTCACCCCACTGGATGTTTAGGGCTTTGCGGCCTTGTGACGCAGCCCAAGTGTTGGTTGCTATGACAGCAACGCCATTGGATGGGTGAAAAACGACCGGGGTAGGCTGGTCCGGCATTTTATACACGTCAACCACGCCACCCGTTTTCATTGCTGCGGCTTTGTCGAATGATTCCACCTTTGAGCCAAGCACTGGGTTACGCTCGATGCTGGCGTACAGCATACCTTCTAGTTTGATGTCTTGACCAAAAACGGTGTTACCAGTAACGATGTCGGGTAAATCTACAATTTGCATCGACTTACCGATATAAGAAAAATCTTTTTTCGATTTATAGCTCAATGATTCAGGCGCCGGTGCTTTAATTTTTGCTGCGGACTCGGCTAGTGAACCAAAGGATACCTTTTGTTTTGTATTCTTGTTGATCACGAAGCTGTCTTTAGCGTAAACCTCGCTTATGGTTACACCCCATTTTTCGGCGGCAGCCTGTTCAAGCATGGTTCGTGCTGTTGCCCCCATTTCGCGCATTTTTGCGTAAAAATTTCTTATGGAACGCGAGCCATCGGTATTTTGACTACCATAAGCTTCATTCGCTAAGCCCTGGACAACGTTCACGTCGTCCCACGCAGCGCAGAGTTCGTCGGCAACAATTTGAGGAATGCCGGTGCGTATACCTTGGCCCATTTCACTGCGGTGACAGACAATATTGACGCGTCCGTTAGTTTCGATGGCAACAAACAAGTTGAGCGTATTGTCGTGCGCAGCATTTCCATGCGCCCAAACCGGTAGGCTTATGGGCAGCATGGAGCCTAATATTAATCCGCCCGTGGTCATGCCGGTTAACTTTAAAAAATCGCGGCGGCTAACGGCTTTTGTTTGCTTAGCTATATCTGTATTAGCTGCTTGTTGAAATGATTCAATCATACTTTTTCTCCCACATTTTTAGCCAAGCTGAAGTCGAAGTTGTTTGACGCACTTGTGGTAGCGCTTTTGCTGGCAGCGTCTTTTATTGCGGCCTTGATGCGCGGGTAAGTGCCACATCGGCAGATGTTGCCCTGCATAGCGTTATCGATGGCTGCATCGTCTGGATTTGGATTATTAGAAAGCAGTGCAACAGCACTCATGATTTGCCCTGATTGGCAGTAGCCGCACTGTGGCACATTGTGTTCCAACCAAGCTTGTTGGATAGGATGGCTTGCATCACTGGGCAAGCCTTCGATGGTTGTGATTTTTTTCCCTGCGATGCTGGCAAGAGGCATAACGCATGAGCGGATGGGTTCGCCATCCATGTGCACAGTGCAAGCGCCGCATTGAGCGATACCGCAACCATATTTTGTGCCTGTCATATCGAGCATGTCGCGAAGCGCCCAAAGCAAGGGCATGTTTGGATCTGCATCGACTTCGATGGCTTTGTTATTTAGGGTAAAACTTATCATGTCTTTATCCTTTGGATATTTCGCAATTGTGAGCGTCGTTTTCAACCTGCACTGAATTAGCTTTGCGTAGTTGATATGTACGACAATAAATCTGTTTTAGTATCAATGTCTTTAGCACCTTCTGGCAGATCTAGACGAATGATATTTGCCATATTGTTGCGTAAGATGTCTCGCGCACCTTTGTCATCGTTTAATAACGCAAGGTCAGCAAAATGAGCCCGCGGGAAAATTGCGGGGGCGCCAACTTTTCCGTTATAGAAAGCTGCGACAATCTTGTCTGGGTATTTCTGCGATTCAGCTATCATAAGATTACACTGCTTTGCACGAATTTCCACCTGATCATTTAATCCGATGAAAACGTGTGTAATTTCTTGCGCTAAATTTTGTATACCGGCGGCAATGGATGCTCCCATGCCCTTTTGCCAGTTTGTTGCAAAAGTAGAGTTGATGTTTGCATGAACTTCAATGTTATTAGCCAAATCCACATTTATCTTATCTAGCGCAGCTTTAATAGCAGTAGCGTTTGCGCCTAAAACAACCGTAATGGCGTCGAATTCGGATTGAGCGAACACGGTAAGGGTATGAGCAAGCATTGGCTTTTTATTAATAATCGCAAGCTGTTTGTTACCCTCAAAGCGCTTACTCTTGCCAGCGGCCAGCAGCAGTGCTTCAATGCGGTATCGCTTATTGTTTGTTGTTATTACCATAGGACTCGGTTATTCAATTAAAGACAATGCGTAATTTAAAACACCTTCACTCTCGTTAACCTACTGGCTCAATATGTTGCTAAATGATTTACCGTCTGCACTTTCGATAAATGCGTGTATTTCAGACAAAATGGATAGAGCAATAGACTCAGGTAGTTCACCGCCGAGTTTCAAACCGATGGGATTTGCTAAGCGTTTGCTTAAACCCGAGGTTGTTTGTTGATGTTTATTAGCAGACTCGCTTGCAGAAATGCCCGCTTCCTTGAGCACTCTTTCGGTGCGATGTGCAGGTCCCAACATGCCTACATAGCTAGCCGAACTGCTTTGTGCGAGCAATAATGCTTGTGCATCTAACTTCACGTTGTGAGTCATGATAACAATAGCATCGATGTCGGACAGCCATGTGTGCTCAGATGCATTGGCAAAATCGGTTTTAATTATCTGCTTTGCATCGGCAAATTGAGTTTTCCTTGCGTAACCCGTGCGCGGGTCGGCAATGCTTACGTGCCAACCTAAATTGTTTGCAATTTGAGCCACTGGCATCGCATCAATGCCGCCGCCAAAAATAGCTAGCTTAAGAGAAGGCTTAATTATGTGCTCAAAAATAGTGTCGCTGCTCAAGCTTAATTCGGGAGTGTTTTCGGTGTTAGCCTGTGGCGCTGAATTATTATTAAAAGAAACATTGCTCTCAATTATACAGACCTCATTGTTTGGTGTGCTTTCATCAACTGACTGAATATATTTGCAGGCTTGATTTTGATTAATCAATTGGCGTAGTTCGCATAGTTGCAAGAAGTTGTTTGCAGTATTAATGGGTTGTAACAATATACGAACTAGGCCGCCGCAACCTATGCCGAGCTGCCAAGCAATATCCTCTTCTTCACGCATGTCATATTGAATAATGCGATTATTGCCCGTCATCCAGCATTGACGAGACTGTCGCATTATATCTGACTCTAAGCATCCGCCGCTCAATAATCCGTGATATTGGCCAAGGCTATTGATCATCATCATTGCCCCAGGCTTGCGATATGAAGACCCTTCTGTGGCGATGATCGTTGCTAATACCCAGTCAACGTCATTGCGCTGTTCGTACCAAGTGTTTAAAAGTTGTTGAGTATGGTTGGCCATGTTTAATGCTTATAGCTCTGCTTGGATAGGTTTAAGGGTTTCAATGAGAAGATTTCAACGTTGGCGTTTTAACTTCCATGATAAAGCACTTGTATATCATACTTAATTTTATGTTTGAATGATCATCCTGATTGTCAGGCATTATCAAATGGCAATGGCTAAAATTCTTTAACTCATTGCCTTAGCATTACTTTTGACTCGTAATCCATGCTTTTACTTTGCGCTCTAATATGACCATGGGCAATGCACCACCGCCCAAAATAACGTCATGAAAAGCTTTGATATCGAACTTATCTCCGAGTTGCTTTTCAGCTAGTGCGCGAAGTTCTTGTATTTTGAGCATCCCGATTTTGTAACCAGTTGCTTGACCGGGGAGGGTTAAATAACGACGCACTTCAGACTGCGCTTGTTCACCGGTAATTGCGGAGTTTTCTTTGAAATAGGCAATAGCCTCTGCTTCACTCCAGCCTTTTGCATGCAGTCCTGTATCAACGACAAGACGGATTGCGCGCCACATTTCAGAGCCTAAACGACCAAACTCAGAAAGTGGATCTTGATAAGTGCCGGGCATTTGTTTTGCTAACCATTCTGAGTATAAGGCCCAGCCTTCGCCATAAGCATTCAAGTATGATTGCTTGCGAAAAGTGGGCACGCCCTTTAATTCGAGCGAAATCGCGATTTGCATGTGATGACCAGGCAAACCTTCGTGGTAAGCAATCACTTCAAGCTCTCTTTTAGGCATGGCGGTCATATCAGACAAATGAGCATAGTAAACACCAGGTCTTGACCCATCCGGCGTTGATGGAGAATAATGCTGAGCCGCGCCATCCTGCTCGCGAAAAGCTTCGACGCGTTTTACGACCATGTCAGCCTTTGGCAAAATGCCAAAATAGTCTGGCAGTACTTTTTTGATTTTATTGATGGCGGCTGTGGCATCATCTATATAAGCTTGGCGTCCCTCGTCCGTATCAGGGTAATACAGACGCTCATCGTCTTTTGTGTCGCGTAAAAAGACAAAAAACTCTTGTAAGCTACCTTCAAAACCAAATTCAGCTTTAACAACTTCCATTTCACCGCGCAGGCGAGCGACTTCTGTCAAACCAATCTTATGTATTTCATCCGCGCTTAAATCGGTAGTTGTTTGGTTAGCTAAGCGCTCGTTGTAAAAGGCTAAACCATTCGGTAATGCACTGGCTCCTAATGCCTCCTCGCTGGCATTAAGTTTATCTGCTTGCTGCCATGCGATGAGTCTCTCATATGCGGGTTTAAAATCTTCTATGAGGGCTTTTTTAATGTTGTTAGTTAAGTCGTCAGCTTCGCTTTGAGTAAGTTGATTTTGTTCTAATAAACCTTTTATTTTAGCTTTTGCGTCAGCCCAGATCGCGCTGTCGACACCGTCAGAAAATGGGGCACCTGATATTATTTTAGTAGACTCATCAATAACAGCTTCAAAAGCAAAATAGGGTGGTCTAACGCCTTTTTCAGCGATTTTTTTCGATACTAAAATAAGCTGATCAAGCGCCGTTCCGCTCGCCGATATCCGCTTTAGATATTGCTGCATATGTTCGCCTGTTTCGACTTTGTGCAGCGCGATAAGTAACTGCGGAAAAAAGCTGTGAACCGCATTCATTTGCTCAAATATATATTCGTTATAACGAAACTCGTAGGCAGCAATTGCTTGGTCGCTTAAGTATGTCCAAAGGTCGTAAGAAATTTTTGCATCGTCTGTTAGTTTTGCATAGTCAAAGGTGCTTTGAAGTTCTTTTAGGTTGGCTTTCTTTAACGCAATTTGCGCGTCATAAGCCTGTTCTGAATAATCATCTATTTCATCTTGACGTTCGCTTCTGCCGAGCATAGTCAGTGACGTGGGGCTAAGCATCAATTCTTGCTCAAATTTATCCTCAAACCAAGCGTTCAACTTCGCTGTTTCTGCGGATTGTTCTGCGGCACTAACAGCTGTTGCTGGCATTGGCTTAGTTATTTGTGTGGCTGCTGCTTGCGTTCCGTTTGTATCCTCTGTTTTTTCACAGCCGATTAGGGTAAGGCCTGTGATTATAGAAAGCGTGGCAAGCGTAATTTTATTTAAGCGCATAGTTATCTCAATTTGAAAGCGAACCTTTTATTTGGTTTTATCCTACTCCGCTTAGCCAATGAACACAATTATTCAAACTCTAGGGTTTAGTGTATCGATTTATCGGGCGGTTATTGAGTACTTTCTTTGCAGCAATCTATGGTGTTGGTTCAGCTTTTGATGGTTTTTTTTTGTCCTGATCCATTTCCCTTTTCACGAGCAAAAAGGTAAGAAACATTTTGGTAGGTAGGGATAAGGCCATGCCAACTGCAACGCAGCCTGCACTAATGATGATGCCATTTACGCCCATGTCTTCAATCGTTTGATTGAATAAATGAAAGTAGACACCCAAGAGTATTAAACTAATGCCAACGCTTATGACTATCTTGAGCGTTAAAATAATTTTTTTATCAGTCATTTAGATCTCTTATATTGAGCAGTCTATGCTGTGAAAAATAGCTAATTTGAAGACTAAACATAAAGCATGTTTTACTCTACGCCTTTAATGCTTTGACAATCTTGATCTGAATCATAGCCGAGTCTTTTACTTCGTTTTTCACTAGCTTGATTGCGCCACTCTGCTTTTTATAAAAATTAGTCTATTATTGTTTTTCTACTACCATAAATTTAACAGTGCTTTGAGGATGAATAATGCTGAATTGGGGAGTTATTGGCTGCGGGGAAATAGCAAACACTTTTGCGAACGGCTTGGCTTGTTTGAACTCAGGAAAACTTATTGCATGTGCATCAAAATCAATGCAAAGAGCCCATGCTTGGGCTGAGAGTCAAAAATCAGAACACAATATAAATAAAGTCTATAACAGTTATGAAGCATTGCTCGCCGACGAAGACATTGATGCCGTGTATGTGGCTAACACACACAACTTTCATTACGAATCAGTTAAGCTCTGCTTGCAGCATCATAAACACGTATTATGCGAAAAACCAATCACCCTAAATGCAAAACAAGCGACAGAACTCTATACCCTTGCTCGACAAAATAATTGTTTTTTAATGGAGGCCGTTTGGACTCGATTTTTGCCCGCTATTCGCATGTTACAAAAAGTGCTATCGGATAACACTATTGGCGAAGTGCTGAGTTTACGAGCTGATTTTAGTATCAATCCAAAGTTAGAGCCAAGTCATCGATTAAGGAATAAAGCACTTGCAGGCGGCGCTTTATTAGACCTTGGCATTTATCCTATCACCTTCTCATTTATCGTATTTGGTGAAGCCCCTGAGAATATCCAAAGCTCAGCGGTTATGGACAGCACTGGGGTTGATGAAAGATCGTTTTATTTGTTTGAATACAGCGATGGTCGCAGGGCTTCGTTGTCTTCAGGATATAGCCATGCAGCTCCTACAGAGGCAATAATTGCTGGTTCATCAGGATATATTCGGGTGCCTCACTTTTTGGGCGCACAAGAGTTTACCGTTTACGTTGAAGGGCAGGAACCTAAAACCTACAGCTATCCTTTCAACGCTAATGAAGACTTTAGTTTTGAAATTCAACACATGCATGATTGTATTGCGCAGGGTTTGCAGCAAAGTCCCATATTGCCTCAAGACGAAAGTATTCAAGTGATGGAAACAATGGACGCGGTGAGAGCAAAGTGGGATTTACGTTATGACAATGAATAGCATTGTCGGAATGGCTAGCTAATACTTTTTTTGTGCAACTAGCTCTCTTTTTTGTCAGCCTATTATCTAAATAACTCTGATAAGGTTAATAGTTTGATACCTAATAAACTTAAGGTGATGTTATGAAACTCGGTGCTTTTTCGATTAGTTTAACGGTTAACAACATTGATGTATCAAAGGCTTTTTACGAAAAACTAGGCTTTCATCAAAGGGGAGGAAACATCGAGCAAAAATGGGTAGTCCTTAAGAATGAAGACGGCACGGTAATTGGCTTGTTCGAAAGTATGTTCGACAGGAATATGTTGACCTTTAATCCCGGTTGGAACAAGGACGCAGCCGAGACGGATGATTTTGAAGATATCCGCAGCGTACAACAAAAACTGATTCGTAACGGCATTGAGATCAAAGAACCTATTGATGAAAATTCGACAGGACCCGCGCATTTTATGATTGAGGATCCCGACGGAAATCCTATTTTAATTGATCAACACCGACAGTAGTTAATTCTTCCCTCATGGTAGAGTTTGATAGCGCATATCTAGAAAAAGAGGCAAGTTATTAACTGTAACTTGCCTCGCACTGGCATTCTTAATAAGCACGCTTAATTCGACAACTAACTCGCTTTCAACTTCGCTTCAATATATTGATCTACCAATCGTTCCATAATATCTAGTGGAACAGCGCCATTTTTCAAAATGACATCATGAAACTCACCCAATGAAAATTTATCACCTAACGCTTTTTGCGCTTTAGCTCTGACCTCAAGAATTTTCATCATACCAACTTTGTAAGCAGTAGCTTGACCTGGCATCACAATATAGCGCTCAATTTCAGATGTCACATCTGATTCAGCCATGCCAGTATTAAGCAACATATATTCAATAGCCGCTTCACGTGTCCAACGCTTCGCGTGAATGCCAGTATCAACCACTAAACGCACTGCTCTAAATAATTCAGCTTGCAGTCGACCGATGTTATCAAACGGGTCATCTTGGAAACCTAATTCCCACGCTAAATACTCCGCATAAAGAGCCCAGCCTTCAACATAAGCAGTGAAAGGAGAGATAGTTCTGAATATAGGGATGCCTTCCAACTCCATTGCAATGGCAATTTGAAAATGGTGCCCCGGTATACCTTCATGATACGCCAAGGTGCGCATTGAATAAGTTGGCGTTGCTTTGATGTCGTATAAATTGGCAAAGAATACGCCAGGTCGCGCGCCGTCAATAGAGGGTTGCTGATAGTACGCACCGGGTGCTGTTTTTTCCTTAAACAATGGAATGCGCTTCACTTCCATTCCGGCCTTGGGTCTTAGCGAAAATGCATCTCCTAGGCCTGCATCTATTTCGTCCAAAATAGTTTGGTAGTCAAGCAAAATTTGTTCGCGTCCTTCATCCGTATCAGGATAATAAAAGCGCTCGTCATTTGCCAGAGCATTAATAGCAGGTGTAAAACCAGCACTGATATCAAAGCCTTCACTGCCTAGTATGGTTAAGATTTCGGCTTGAATACGATCAACTTCAGCTAATCCGATATTATGAATTTGGTCCGCGCTGTAGTCCGTCGTTGTGAAAAAACGCAGTGCCAGTTTGTAAACATCTTCACCGTCAGGAATTTGCCAAATGCCATCGTTAGTGCCGGCTTTAGCTTCTAATTCTGAAAAGTAAGCGATTAGCATTTTATAGGTAGGGTAAACCGTCGTTTCAATTTGTGTTTGTGTCTGATTGAGTAAATCGTCATATTGTTCAGAAGGGATGAGCTCTGTTTTCTTCATCTTTTCATGTAAAGAAGTATAAAGAATGTTTTCCGTGGAAGGTTTGTCGACAAATCCTTGCATCTCATCAATCACGCGACGCACAACAAATTTTGGTGGAATAATTCCTTTTTCTTCTCGAATTTTAAGGCCTTCCATCATTTGCTCGTAATAACGCTTTGATTCACTTAAGCGTGAGATGTAGTTCTCGACACTTTCAACATCGGTGATCGCGTGTTGGGAATCCATGAAGCTAGGGAAGTTGCTTTGCGCACCAGACATTTGATTGAAGGGGTAGTTGTGATGCTGATATTTTTCAAATCCTTCGATAGTGTCAAACAAATATAAAGCGATTTCTTTTGAGAGCCGCTGGTCTTCGTTAAGGTCTTGATATTGTAAAAGCACCTGTTTAGCATCAGCTAAGTCGGTGAACATTGCTGCAGAAGTAGCCTCACTTGCATCATCTAAGTGAGCGTTATGACCTGTAATGCCGATGCTCTCAAACACGCCAATAGAGGTCATCGTTTCGGGGCTTTTAAGCGCTTGTTTTATGAGTGTGCGGTCAAGAAATACTCTGAAAGAAAAAGGTTTTTCAGCCTTCCACTCATGCGTTGCAACTGCACCTGTAATGATCAGAATACCAAGTACAACAATGCCGAGCCATTTAAAGAATGTCTTCATGATTTACTTATCCTTGTTTATTGTTTTAGATCTTCCGATGATGATTGTAATGCTAATTGAGAAAGAAAAGCTAACTTAATTGCTCAACGATGCCTGTTGTCAGTTAGCTTTTTTAGCTTATCCACTAGTCGCGGTTCATGGCTTTAGTCTATTGAAGCGTTACAAAATACCCGCTTCAATTAACGGCAATATCCAATAGCGTATTCTCTTGTCGTTATTGGTTTTACTGAGTAGCTTACAAAGTTGCTCGGAGGTAGATGCCTGATGCAGTACTTCAAACCGAAAAAAGTCTCGATAGCCTTCAACCTGTTCCCTTATATTGTAGTGGCTATGTTCTTTACTAAAGCCTTGAATTTTGGCTAAGCTGAATCCGCTTATGAAGGTTTCCTCCATTAGTGTATCGACTACTTTATCTTTCAAATCTTCAGGTACAATTGCGACGAGCATCAGATCATTTTGTGTTAGCGCCACGGCGATTCTCCAACCAAATATAAAACACGGGAATTAAAAACAAAGTAGTGAAAGTAGAGGTAAACAACCCGCCAATCACCACAATAGCTAGCGGCTTTTGAATCTCAGCACCTGGCCCGGTGGCAAAAGCGAGCGGGAAAAGTCCAAACATTGCCGTGCTGGCGGTCATCAACACTGGGCGTAAGCGTCGTTTTGCACCAAGAACAATGCGGTCAACTACGTTGGTTACTTCAAACCTAGTTTGTTCAAAATAACTGACCATGACGACACCGTTCAAGACGGCCACACCAAGCAAAGCAATAAAGCCTACTGAAGCTGGCACAGACAAAAACTCCCCGCTTAAATAAAGTGCGATAACGCCACCCATTGTCGCAAAGGGAATATTGGCTAATATTAAACCGGCCTTGCTCAAGGCGCCAAATGTGGTAAATAAAATAATGAGGATCAAGCCAAGTGCGATAGGAATTACGAGCATAAGATTAGTTGCTGCTCTCTGTTGATTTTCAAATTCGCCGCCAAAATTAAGTGTATAACCGACCGGTAAGTCTAGTGATGTTGCAAGAAGCTCTTTCAGTTCCTCGACAAAACCAACAATATCTCTTTCTTCTACATTTGTAGTAACAACCGCAAATCTATTGCTGTTTTCGCGCTCTATTAGGATTGGTCCTTGTTTAAACGATACATTAGCTATGCTTGAAAGCGGCATTAAACTAGCATCTGGCATCAATATCGTCATTTGTTGTAGATCGTTGATTGTTCCAGGTTTGAGTTTGCTTGAGCTCGTTAGCCCAAATACGATGGGCGTTTTTTTCTTACCTTCAATTAAGCTTGAAAGCTCCGTAGATTCAATTTGCGACTTAACAAACAGCGAGAGCTCAGCTATTGTCATATTGTAAGCACTGGCAATTTCTGGCTTTAGCCTTATGTTTAAGAAGTCACCGCCTTCAATTACAGAGGCATTAACGTCAACGCTACCTTCTAATGTTCGCGCTTTTTCACTTATCTGTTCTGCTAGTTTGGCTAATACCGCAATATCATTGCCGAATACTTTAATTGAAACATCACCTGTACTGCCCGTGAGCATTTCAGAAACGCGCATTTGAATAGGTTGCGTAAAGCCAACGTTGATGCCAGGGAAGCCTTCCATTACCTTGCGAATTTCTTCAATGAGTTCTTGTTTGCTATCAAAGCGCCAAGTATCAACAGGTGCCAGCTCCATGAAAACATCAGTTTCATTTAAACTCATTGGGTCCAAGCCAATTTCATCAGAGCCAACTCGAGCTACAATTTGCTTAATTTCGGGGATATTGGCAAGTAAGGCTTTCTCGATTTTAATGTCTAAATCGGTTGAAGCCTGCAAAGAAATGTTGGGCGACTTTTCTAGCTGCACAATAATGTCGCCCTCATCAAGCACGGGCATAAAGGTTTTTCCGAGCAGGCTATAAAGTACAATACTGCCGACTAACACTACTAGGGTGACTATTATCACAGAAGTAGGTTTTAATATTGTGCGTTTTAGTGCAGCGTGATATTTCTCTTGCAACCAAATTACGAACCGCGGCTCGCTGATAGTATCGGCTTTGAGCAATAGTGAGGCTAGCGCCGGTATTACGGTAAGCGACAATACCAATGACGAAAGCATGGCAAATACAATGGTAATGGCGACTGGCTTAAATAGCTTACCTTCTAGTCCGGTTAGCGTTAGCAGCGGAGAGAAAACGATAATGACGATGATCGTTCCCGACACCACTGGAACCGCGACTTCTTTGCAGGCACGAAAAATCAGATGTAATTTTGGTAAGGTGGCATTTTGTTTAAGGCTATTAACAGTATTCTCAACCACTACAACAGAGGCGTCTACGAGCATACCTATCGCAATAACTAAGCCACCTAAGCTCATTAAGTTGGCGGACATATTAAAATAGTTCATTAGTAAAAACGTACAAACGGCAGATAGGGGCAACACCAAGGAGACCACGATAGCAGCGCGCACATTGCCAAGAAATAATGAGAGCAGCAATATTACCAGAGCAACGGCAATAATAAGCGCTTCTTCGATAGTGCCAATAGCAGTATCAATAAGTGTTTTTCGGTTATAAAACACATTTATTTCAGTTCCTTCGGGTAAGGTTCCTTGTATGAGCTCAAGCTTTTTTGAAACGTTCTCTATCACATCAGCCGTATTTGCTCCTTTTAATGCGATCACGATAGCTTCTGTTGTTTCTACGCCATTGCGTGTGACTGAACCATAGCGAGTGAGATGGCCGATATTAACCTTTGCGACGTCCTGCAAGCGAATGGAGGTATTGTCTTTGTTTGCAATCACTATGTTTTGCAGTTCGTGGAGATTCTGTATGCGCCCTTCGGAGCGAACAATCAGCGTATCGTTGCCAATATTCAAGCGTCCAATGCTGCCGTTTTGGTTAATGTCTTGGATCGCTTCACTTAACTGCGTAAACGACATGCCAATGCCAGCCAGCTTTATTGGATCGGGACTAATTTGGAATGTTTTAGCGAAGCCTCCTAAGATGTTAACGTCAGCCACACCGTTGATGCTTCTCAAAAGTGGACGGATTTCCCATTCTAAAAGCTGCCGCCGTTCAATCAGGCTCATGGCGGGGTTCTCTATTGAGAACATAAACATCTCGCTCAATGGCGTACTCATTGGGGCGACGCCTCCTTCAATTCCAGAAGGTAAAGACGGTAATACGTTACCTAAACGCTCAGCTACCTGCTGGCGCGCCCAATAAATATCGGTGCCTTCTTTGAAGTCGATAGTGATATCAGTTATTGCGTATTTAGTGGTTGAGCGAAGGATTTGTTGATCTGGAATACCTAAGAGCTCAGTTTCGATTGGCAGCGTTACTTGTGCTTCAATTTCTTCAGCAGTCATGCCCGGCGCTTTCAATATGACTTTTACTTGAGTTGGAGAAATTTCCGGAAAAGCATCAATTGGTAATGCAAACCAAGCGGAAGCGCCGGCTAAAAACAAAAACAGAGATATAATGAGTACAAATACACGCTGAGTGAGGGAAAAACGAATAACATTACCTAGCATTTTGTTAAATCCCCAAGCCTAGCAGAATACCCTGCACAGCGCTGACAGAACTAAGCAACACGTTTTTTCCTGCAAGTGATACGGATGATTTCACAATATAGTTGTCATTATGTGATGTGATAAGGCTAACCTTCACAGCCGTGTAATTTTGTTTATCCTGGATGAAAATATAATTATCACCTTCCCAATTAAACACGCTGGACTGTTTTATTTCATAGGCATTTGCTTGGTATTCTGGTGTGGCACTTAACACTTGGCCAACAGCAAACGCGCAATCATTAGTCAGTGCTTTGGTCCACGCGACTTGATAAAATGCCGAGTTGGCGCTTTCGACAAAGTCGACGGCTAGCTGGCAACCATCGCTGCTAATGAGCAATGGCTTCTGTGTCGCATCGATGGGGATGTTGACTTTAAGTCTAACTGCTTGCGCAGGAGTAAACGAAGCGATCGTATCTTCCATATCTAATGCATTTGATAATCTGTACTGAATAACACCTGCCATTGGCGCGCCGAGCGTCAGCGAATCTGTCGCTTCGTCAACGTTGAGAACTAAGTCAAAAAAATGCGTCAGTTCGTCATATTCCATTCTGATCTTGTTATATTGGTTGCTTACATCTAGCCATGCTTGTTCACTTAAAGACTTGCGTTGATATAGGTTTTTACTGTTGTTAAACAGGGTCTGAGTTTGTAAAAAAAGCACTTTTGTTAATTCAAACGATCTGTAAAAGTGATGCACTTCAGGTCCTTGGATAATGGCAAACGCTTCATTTTCCTTAAGCGTTTCGCCAACCCCTTTTAAATACTGAATTCGTTGTACATTAATAGGTGACTTAAACACATACGATTGGCCTGGCAGTATGGCAACTGTCGCCATTACATCTTTACCCGTATAAGACGAAACTGAATCTATCGGATTCGTCTGGAGCGACAAATTGCCCAGCTGTTCAGCCTGCACCGTCATATTTTGAGCAAAAGCCGAATGGCACATTAACGCCGATGATAAAATAAAGAAGGATAAAATTTTCATAAGGTAAGTCCTGCTGCTTGTCTCATTAGTGCAATATGGCGTTGAAGATGAATTTGGTTTAATTCAATTGAATACTCTGAATCCACGGTGTCGAGTAGAGTGCGAATATAGAACTCTTGGTTGGGCGCGTTTGCTTCGCGTAACTCAGTCATCGCTTGGGTAAGAGCTGATAAGTTAGCTGTGCTGGAGTCGAGTAAGGTTTGTTTTTGTTGTAAAAACTTATACTCTTGCATCAAATTTGCTTGGGCTTCGCTGAGTTCATGCATGAGCTTGCTTCGAGCTATTTGGTACTCGGTGTTAATTTTACTGTATTCGCTTCGTTGCAATGTAGATAGTTGATTGACTATATTTATCGGTACTTCTATACCAAGACCAAGCTGATTTTCGGAAAAACCCGGAGTTTCTACCCGTTTGCCTGTTATTTGAACATTCCAAGGTGCTGTACTTTTGCTCGTACTCAGCAGCGTTTGTTCTGTACTTTGAAACGTATTGTCTAGTGCAACAATATCTGGATGAGCATTTATGTCCATTTGACCTACATTGGGCGCCGCTTCGGTAATTACGCTAGGCAATGCGTTCAAACCAGTGAGGCGATAGTACTTAGCCATCAGATTATTGATGTTTTGTTGATGTTGCAGCAAAGAGATTTGATGGTCGTTAAATTCTTTTTGCACTATTAACGAGACATATTGAGGAATGGCCTGAGCTTGCGCCATTTCTTTATACTGTAGGGTCAGCTCGGCTAGTATCGATTGCTTTTTAGATACCGCGGTTGCTGAAAGTTTCTCTATTTGAATTTCCCAAACGATGTTGCGAATGATGCCTGATAAGAACAAAGCGTACTGCTTTTGAGCGCTAGTTCGCAAGGCATCTACCTTGCTACTTAAGCTTTTCTCTATTTTCCTAAGGAAAGGTGATTTAATTGGTAAGTTTAGGCTTATCTCACTTTCAGTTGTTCCTAAACTTTGCTGACTATCCAAGTAAACTAAAGAGGCTGAAGGACTGCCGTCTAACCAATCAAAACTCTTGTTGTCCGTTAGTGCGCTATTATTTGGGTCTGGCATTTTACTGGACTGCTTTTCAACGGCTGCGGTTAAGCTGTCATGCAGGGTTAACTTACTTTGCGCGTTTGCTGAAGAGCACTGAGCTACGAGTATGCAGAAAATAAAGAAGTGTTTAAGTTGAATGGCGCTGGCTTTCACTGATTTCTCTTTGCTATTAGTAATCAAACTATTATGTGATAAAAATGGCCTTTTTAACATCAAACTTATGTATTATACGCACCGAACATATGTATAACAGACTTACAAAAACGGCGCTGTAGGCTACGAGTTATCTAGCCACAAACAACATGTTTATGAATTACTGAGACGTCAAAGAGGGAATATGAGAAATACGGTTATCACCATAATTTTGATCATCATTATGCTGCTCAATGGCCTAGACGTAATAGTTGATTTAGGCTTAGGTGTACCTCTTTGGCATATTTTACAAGAGGCTTTATTGGTGGTTCTTTCTGCCGTAGCTGCTGCGCTTCTTATTCTGCACATACGTAAAAAGAACAAGAGTTTACACCATCTTGCTGAAAACTTGTCTGACGCAAATCAACAAATAGCTTTGCTAAACAGTAAAATAAAGGAAGAGAGAAAGCGCTATAGTTTGGTTATAAAGGAGCAGTTTGACAGTTGGAATTTAACTTTAGGAGAGCAGCAGGTTGCTTTACTTTTGTTAAAAGGACTGAGTCTAAAAGAAATTGCTAGCGTAAGAACGACAAAAGAAATGACCGTAAGACAGCAGGCTTCAAGCATTTATTCGAAGAGCGGTCTTGTGGGGCGACACGAGTTTTCAGCTTGGTTCCTCGAGGACTTTTTAAATTAATTAGCACCTCAATTAAGTGGAATTCTAAAAGGTAATGGTGGTACGCATTCCAATCACTAAGGCTTTTTTTGGAGCTACTTGGTTTATCAGGAGTGCGCTTGGATTTTTTATCCACTGAATAACGGGTTGCAGAGACAGCCAATAGTTTATTTTTGTCGAATAAGTTAGTTCAATGTTAGTTTCACCTGAGGCTAATTCACCTTGATCGTTGAATGGCTTTCTTACGGACTGCTTTGACAAATGAGCATAAGCAATTGCTAATCCAATCTGATCTTCTTGTCTATTTTTGAAAATACCTGTTTTTACAAGGCCTATGCTGAAAAACTTATCGAATTGGTTAGTATCAGAGGAAGCTGAATCGATTCTAGCAAAACCAGTTAAACCTTCTACATGTTCGAACGTGTGTTCAGCTCGCAAATACAGTCCAGTGCTTCTTGTTTTCATATTTTCATTTGGCAGGTCACTTTTATTATAGTGCCATAAACCAGTAAGCCATTTCGTTTGAGCTTGGAGTAACTCCAATTCAACAATATGCAGATATCCCTCATTTGATGACAAACTTAAGCCTAGCTCATCAAGTTGCTTATCATCGCCAGGCACGCCGTCCGTAAAAACGGTTCTGATAGTGAAATCTTTTGTAGCATACTGATAGCGCAAGGATAGGCCAGGAAATGGGTAAGTAGACGGACCGTTAGTGCCGCTCGAGCCTAATGTATTTCCCATACCATGAGCGGCATTAACAAATAGGTTCGCGCTTTGCATTACGTCAAACTCTGTATTAGTGTCAAATAAGCCCAATAAAACACTGTGCTTACCTGCCGTTAAGTTAACATAGCTTTCGTAAACTCTCTTTAGATTAACACCTGTTTCAGATCCAGACGCACCCTGTGAGTCGCCTACAATCGTTTCACTGAATTTGGCGCCATTGGCGTAAAGTAAGCTGCCAACGAAGGCAATGTTAAGTCCACTCTCATATCGAATTTGATGAGACAATTCAATAGTCGCAAAGTCGATATAGGCTGAAGCTTCTTTTATGCCTCCGCGTTGATTTCGTAAAAAATCTGAACTGTAAACAAAATTTATTTCGGATGTGCCTTCGCTTGCAACAACAATAGGTGGATTGAATAAGAGTATTAAACTTACAAAAAGCATTGGAAGGATAACTGAGCCGAGCTCTTTAGCAAGTTTCATTGAAAATGTCAGTCCTTGTGCGAATGTCTATAAATTAGGGGCTAAAGCAGTAATTAAGGTCTGGAACTTTGAACTGCTTAATTACTACTTCTAAATTACCTAATGTTTATATGAGCACTTTGGATGCAAAATATAAGTATTCAGCAACAATACTGTAAAAATGAATGATGCTACAAGCCTTAAAAATGTCTGAGCGGCAAATCCAACTTATTCCAATATCACTACAAAGCTGACTGATGACCGAACGCCGCTAGGTGACACGATGCTAACTGTGATGGTAGCCGTGTTAGATGTGTCTCCTGGGGCTAAGTTATTTTTAAGTGTAAATATGCTTGTTCTGGCACTATTGCGATTCGACTGAGGCATAACGTCATCTATTGTTCCGGCTAACTCTCCTAAAGTGGTGCTTACTGCAATTGTAGAACCACTCGAAATGGGCTGACCAGCGATGTCAGAATAAGTATATTGAAGCAAGACCGTTTCGTCGCGAGGAATCGATAATACCGGGGTAGCGGAACCGGCCGATTGATTGCTTGCTAACTCAACGCCGTTGTTGCTTACCGAAATCGCAGCAGAGCTGCTTGATGTTACCAGAACGATTGATCTGCGCACATGAATACTTTCAGCCCCACAAGAAGCTCCTGTACACTGGGGGCCATCGAAAAGTCCATTTTGCGCGTCGGGCTGAGAACCGCCGGAGGCATTAAAATCTAAATAGATCTCGTTAGCATCTTTAACTCTATTCTCGTTGTCATCGCGCCATGCTTCACTCAAATCGACAAAGCCTGATCTAGTAGGCAATGTGACGTCAAAACCGCTTCCATCATTGCTTGTAATCGCGGGCCCGTCAGCATCGTCATATTGATTGTTACCATTGCCATCAACAAGCGTTTCGTGACCAATTGCAGTGGCTAAAATTGTTATGCGGTGGTCATCGGCGCGCGGATTGGAGCTGGTCCAAGTTACGCTGCATGCACCATTAGAAGTATTGCACGTTGGTTGAATACGGCCACCTTCAGCGGTAAACGAAACGGTTGTGCCGTCGGGAACAGGATTATTAAATGTATCGGCTAAGCTAGCAAAAATAGTTACTTCAGTACCATCGATATTAAACGCCTCGGGGTTTAAATTGGAAGGAGATAAAGTAATACTGTTTTGATCAGGTAGACCGGTATTTATTGACAGTAAATCAGACTGTGTTTGGATTGTTTGCGTGTCGCTAACGTTAACTTGCGCCGTTACTCTTACCGAGGTAGGCACGTTCCCTGCAGTCACTTTGACGCTAACTTGACCCTCTGAGTTCGTAATTGCTGTTGCTGGGGCAAGCGTCAGTCCGCCTGTGTTTGTATTCAAACTGAAATTAACGGATTGCTGAGATAAAGGGTTACCTTGCGCTCCGGTTACCTGAAAGGTTACGCTAGAAACAGACTCACGACCCTGTCCACCTGTGCCTTGCAGCACGATGTTTTCCGGTGAAGCAGATATAAATTCAATTGCGCCGGCCGTTTCTGGGGCCAATATAAGGTCACGACTAATGGTGACGCTAATGGAATTAACGTTAATGGTTGCCGTAATGGTATCTATATTACCGGCTCCGCCAGCGCAACTTAGGTCTTTGTAAGTTGCATTTGCAGTTCCATTTATCGTGTTAACTGTGGCATCAAGTGTGGCATCACCACTTTGAACACATCTTGACGTAAACGAGATAGGTGTACTTGTTGGAATTACTTGGTCATTTTCGTCAACCAATGCGACCATAACTCCTAGCGTTGCGCCAGCACTGATAGAAATCTCGTCAGTAGAAGATGCATTACCTAAGCCAATCATATTCTCGATAAAAACACCGTCTTCAAAGTAACCAAAGCGCACAACATTATCGTTAACTGTATCGATGGACTGCACTTCAAAATTTAAAGAGTTGCTGACAGATTCCCCATTACTACTAAAAGTTGCTGATATCGACGCTGCGCCTAATTCTAGCTCAGACGTTGTCAGTGTCGCTAATGCGATGCCTTGATCGTTGGTTAGCGCTTGCGTTACCGAAACAGCTCCCGACGTGCTTTGAAAGCTAACGATCTCATTAACGATGGGTGTGTCGTCGCTATTTAATAATGAGGCGCGCACCTGCACGACTTCATTCGCTTTGAAGCGCGAAATTGGATTACTTTGCTCGTTCAGTAGACTTATCGTTATGGATGGAAGTTCGGGGCTTACAGAAGCCGAGGATAAAAATTCGTAGTTAGCTACAGCTGTTAATTCGCCAAAAGACGCGTCGATTGACGCCGCACCGATGTTTCCGTTAGCTGAAGTCAAGGTAATTTGAGCAACGCCACTGCTATCTGTTAGCTTCGTTGCCGCTGAAAGCTCGCCTATGCCGGCTTCAAAACTAATGATTTCCCCGACAAGCGGAGTACCGTTTTGGGCAAGCGTCGCTTGAACGCAAATTGTTTCACCTAGTATAAAAGCATTGCCAGCAACTGCATCGCAATTCGCATCTAGTACGTTAACTGATAGTGAGGTAACGCCTGAATCTGTTTCGCCAACTATTTCATTGTCACCCGAGGCACCATTGCAGGCGGCCAAAGATAGCGCAAAAAATAGCACTGATAATACTTTTAATACTTTTACTGTCATGAAAACTACTCTTCAATGTTTTGTTTTAAATACTGAAAAATTTCGCGTGCAGCTTTTGGTGGTTTTTCAGCCTCTTTCTGCTTAACGGCCTGACGATGCATTTGCCTTAGCTTTTGTCGGTCTAAATCAGGATGTTCATCTAACAGCGACTGAATTGCGCTATCGCCTTTATTCACAATGTCGTCTCGAAGTTGCTCAAGCTCGTGGAAGTGAGTATTTGTTCTTAGGTGATGCGCTCGAAGTCTGTTGATCCCATCTTCAATTTGCTCAAGATCGCACTGCCGCAATATCTTGCCAATCAATTGAAGTTGACGTCTAAAACCGTCCTTCTTCTTGTTGATGCGATTAGCTAATTGAATGGCTTCACGTAATTCATCGTTCATTGGAATTTCATCCAACTGCGCATTTGAAAACTCAACTAAAGCGACACCTAATTGTTTTATGTCTTCCGCATCTTGCTTAAGCTGAGTTTTACTTTTTATTATTTCGCCATTTTCATCAAGAAGTGGCTCGGGGTTATAATCGGCATTCATATAAAGTTTTTTGATTTCTTTAGTGCTAGAATTGCCATAGATTGTAACCGTCACACTATTGTTTGGACAGTAAAAAGAAAATATGGAATCTGAAAAGCAGTTAGCAGAAATTCAAAATGTCGTAGATGACGCATTGCGTCTTGCCATTCAAAAGGGCGCGACCGCCGCCGAGGCAAGTATGTCTAAAGTACAGGGCATTGCCGTATCTTCAAGGTTAAAAGAAGTTGAAACTGTAGAGTTCACGAATGACGGCGGCCTAGGCATAGCAGTGTTTGTGGGGAAGAAGAAGGGCAGCGCATCAACCGCTGATTTGAGCCCTGCTGCGTTAAGATTAACGGTAGAAAAAGCCGTAGAAATTGCAAAATATACGAACGAAGATGACTGCGCCGGGATCGCCGACAAGGAGTTTATTGCCGCCGATATTCCTGATTTAGATTTATACCACCCCATAGAATTAGATACCCAAGCAGGAATTAAATTAGCAATTGAAGCCGAAACTGCTGGAATAGACTCCGATTCGAAGATTGTAAATTCGGATGGTGCATCATATAACGCTAATTTAGGCGTAAGAGTGTATGGAAATACTCACGGAATTAACGCCGGTTATGCAAGTAGTCGTTATAGTTTAAGTTGCGTTCTTATTGCCCAAGACGGGGAGGATATGCAGCGCAATTATAGCTACACCATGAACCGTGAAGCGCATTTACTCGACTCCGCTTACAAAGTTGGACTTGATGCCGCAAAAGAAACGCTAAGTCGCCTAGGCGCCAAGAAGATCAATACAGCAAAAGTGCCTGTACTGTTCCACCGCGATATCGCATCGGAGATTTTTGGACACTTTGTGAGCGCAATTAGTGGCGGTAGTTTATACAGGCAGTCTTCCTTCCTATTAGATAGTTTAGGTACAAAAGTATTCCCTGATTGGCTAACTATTAATGAAAAGCCGCATTTACTGAAAGGCTTGGCAAGCTCACCGTTCGACAACGAAGGTGTTCGTACCCAAGACATGACCATTGTTGAGTCGGGCGTGCTGCAGCATTACTTGTTAACCAGTTATTCAGCGCGTAAATTAAAAATGCAGACCAACGGTCATGCAGGTGGCATTCACAATTGGCTGCTCAGTTCAACGGGTGAGTCAGATAAAGAGCTCCTTGAAAAAATGGGCACCGGCTTGATTGTTACTGAACTTATGGGACAAGGTGTGAATATTGTGAACGGCGACTATTCCCGCGGTGCTGCAGGTTTTTGGGTTGAAAACGGCATCATTCAATACCCTGTACATGAAATAACGATTGCCGGAAACTTACAAGATATGTTCCAGAATATCATTGCCATTGGCGCTGAAACAGAACTGAGAAGCAGCATTCAAACAGGCTCAATCCTAATTGAGTCTATGCAGGTTGCTGGTGCTTAATTTCAAGAGTTAAATGCGTAACAATAAAAAGGCCGCTCAACTTGAAGTGACCCCCAATAGTTGGACATTCCAATTACTGGGGGTCTTTTTATGTCCAAACATCACAGAGTATTTAAGTTAAAGCTCGCTCGCCTCTTCCAAGAAGAGAGCTCTAGGGCGTTAGCC